>Ga0105238_10004638_pt1 | contig 13605 bp, 11 predicted proteins | sample KBSC34metaG_FD_81526 | JGI IMG/M metagenome (GOLD analysis project Ga0105238, IMG submission 81526) | Corn rhizosphere microbial communities from Kellogg Biological Station, Michigan, USA - KBS C3-4 metaG | ecosystem: Host-associated > Plants > Roots > Rhizosphere > Soil | place: Michigan, USA... | reverse complement strand
GGCGCCCAGCGTGGCGCAAAGGCCGATTGGTCCTTGTGCAAAAACCGCGACATTGTCGCCGAGCCGGATGTGGCCATTTTCCGCCGCTGCAAACCCAGTCGAGGCGATATCGGCCAGCAGCAGAACCTGCTCATCCGACAGGCTGTCCGGAATCAACGCCAGGTTTGCGTTGGCAAACGGGATGCGAACATACTCCGCCTGCACACCATCAATCGTATTGCCGAGCCGCCATCCACCCAGCGCGCCGCCGCACTGCGAACTGTGACCTTCCAGGCAGGGCTCGCACTGCCCGCATGGTGTGATCGCCCCCACCAAAACACGCTGGCCGACCTCGTAGCCGGTGACACCAGCGCCCAGCTCGTGAATAATCCCGACCGCCTCATGCCCAATCGTGAGCCCGGAGGCCACCGGGTATTCGCCGCGGACAATGTGGATGTCGGTTCCGCAGATTGTTGTCATCCGCACTTCCACCACAGCTTCCCCGACGCCGGCGCGCGGAATCGGTTTGACCTCCAGTCCGAAGTCCCCCGGAGCACGAAACACATTGGCCTTCATCAAGCCGCGGTGTATCGCCGTGCTGCTTTGTGGCTCTAGTAAAAGCGTCATCGTTCCCTCCTATCGCTTTCTCCATTTGGATTGCACGCAGACTTCCAGCCTCGAAAACGCGAGCTTGAATAGAGGGCGGCCCGCTCGGGACCCGTTTGGGCCAAGACCTGGGGCAAGACCAAACCATCTGGGTGAAATGGCGCAGCACTGACGGTAAGTTAATAGTTCAAAAAGAGTTTCTGGCTGGCACGCGAGTTGCTAAAAGGGACCGCGGAGGTAACAAAGATTGTTCGAAATTCTCCTTCCCGAATTGTGTGACTCCCGCGAGGAGCTCACGAAGAGATGCGATGAGGTGTGGGAGCGCATCGCACAGCGCGCCTACGAGCGTTTTACACTGACAAACGGCAGGAACGTTGAAGAATGGTTCCACACCGAGCGCGAGCTGTTCCACGTACCCTCTGTCGAGATCCACGAAACCGACATGGGCTACAAGGTTCAGGCGGAGGTCCCGTTCGCCGGGAAGGACATGGTTGCGGTAAATGTCGGCCCCAACGAGCTTTTCTTCGCGACCGAGGCTGTTCCTGATTCGGATGCGGCGCTGCACCGGCGCGAGATTTTCCGGCACGTAGTGCTACCCGGACCCATTGACCTGCAACATGTTTCGGCGGAACTGGGAAATGGCGTCTTGAAGATCACTGCGCGCAAAGCTGGACGCCAGCGCGTAGGCGCCGGCCAGGCCGCCTGAAGCTAGTAGACAGCCCCACCTTCCTGAGTGGACCCCAACACGCCGTTCTGTACGTGGATCGTGTAGGCGACGCCGCCTGACCCGGTCCATGACCAAAGATCAAAAGCGCCGCCTTGCGGCAGGCGGTACACGTGGATGTTGTGGAAGGTGAGGGGCCGGCCCGGCTCGCAGCGCTCCGGCTTGGTGTTCGCCCGTACGAAGTAAGCGCTACCCGACCCAACCAGGCGGCTATGGCCGTCCGGCTCTACCAGGAGCGCCGTGCTTTCGTCCAGAAAGATCCCGGAAACGATCGGCCCCCATCCCGCGGCGGACGCCCGCGCCAGGAAAACAATGGCCCGGCCCATCCGGTCGCGCGATCTGAGGTGCGCCTCCGCCACCGTGCCGGCGAGCAGCGGCACCGAGAGGAAATCGCGGATCAGCGTTATGCGCTCCTCGAACGGATTCACCAGGCTTTCGAGAGACCTGGCGTCGCCGTGGCTCCCCGTATAGACGAATTGGGAAAGAATATGGAGTCCCGCGCTCGTGCCCGCGACCGGAACATGGCGAGTGATCAGACCGTTGATTTCCGTCTGTACAGGCGTATCCAGCCAAAAATTTACGTAGTCCGCCTGATTCCCTCCCGAGATAAAAAGGGCCGTGGCGCCCCGAATGATTTCCGCGACGACGGGATCCCAGGCGCCCTCACGAGTGACGATGAGCGTCGCCACTGAGTTTACGGCGGGGCAAATGCGGCGGAGGTACGGGTTGTAGTTGTCGAATGCAATGGCGCGCAGTACCAGCACGTCTCCATTGCGGGTTTTGGCGCAAAGCCAGGCGAACGCCTCATCCGGATCCCGGCCTCCGCCCGCCAGGAAGAATCCATCTTCCGGCGTCACTGCGGCTGTCACGGGATTGCCCAGGCGCGTATAGAGAAAGCCGTGGCCGCGCACCACGCTGGCTTGATCGGCTGCGAACAACGCCGGGCAGGAACAACACAGAAACAGCAGAAGCTTCCTTAGCATGTCAGCCACGCTCGCACTTCTCGTACGGCAATCGTCCATCCAGAAACGGATATGGGATTGCACGCCGTAATATCGACTGGCCTTGAATCAAGGGAGGCATAGAGCTATGAATACTCTGAAGCGTTGCACCGACTATTTGGAGGAACACGGGGTCCGGTTTGCGACCACGCGTCACCCGGTTGCTTACACGGCTTCGGAAGTAGCCGCCGTGGAGCATGTTCCGCCTTCGAAGGTGGCTAAGACCGTCGTCTTCCATACCGAAGCAGGATTCGGACTGGCTGTGGTTCCCGCCTGCTCCATGGTCCAACTGGACGAACTGGGTCTCATCCTTGGCGTGCACCATGTCCGTTTGGCGACCGAGACCGAGTTGGGGGTCCTGTTCCCGGGGTGTGAACTCGGCGCCATGCCGCCGTTCGGGAACCTCTTTGGGCTGCCGGTCTACCTGGCGGCCGAACTGGCGAACGAGGAGTTCTTCAGCTTCAATGGCGGCACGCACCGGGATCTGATTCACATGGAAATGCGAGACTTCCGGCGGCTCGCCAGGCCGGTGATCGCCGATATCGCGGTTGCCGCGCCCGTTGCCTGACCTCGCGCTTGCGCCAGAGAGCGCAATACCTGGGTGATATCACTCAGGGTTTGGTCGGGTGTTCCGGCTCAGGGCGCCGTTCGCCAGGAAATTCGAAGCGCCTCGCTTTGCCAGGACGTGTCTCCGCGGGCAAGCCCAGCAATAGCCGTGGAGAGGACGGCAGGGGAACCACGGATCTTCGAACCCGGCAGCCAGTACAGTGGAAGCCCGGGTGCATTGGCAGAATTCCGATGAATATTCCATGTTGCGCCCCGAGGAACGGCGCCTCTGCGTTTCTGGAGGTCTGCTGAACGTGCCAGGCAGCTCTCAGGGACAAAAGCACGAGGCCAGCGAAGCCGCGAACGGCGCCCGCCTCCAGGAACTGTTGGACGCCACTCCCGACGGCATCCTGGAGGTGGACCGGCAAGGGAGAATCATCCTGCTGAATGCGTCCGCGGCGAAGATCTTCGGATATAGCCGCGAAGAATTGGTTGGGCAGAACGTGGAGATCCTGATCGATCCGGAAGCCCGGGGCCGGCATCGGGAGCATCGCGCAGAGTATTGGGCTGCCCCCAAAACCCGGCCAATGGGGCTAGGTTTGTTCCCGCACGGGCGCCGCCAGAATGGCACGCTCTTTCCGGTCGAGATCAGCTTGAGTCCATCGGGCCCTGGGGACGCGCGCCGCGTGATCGCTGTTGTCCGCGACTTGACGGAGCGCGTGAGGGAAGAGGAACAGATCCGTGACGCTGCGGCCAGCTTTGATCTGCGGGAAGTGGAGCGCGCAAACCGGCTGCAGAGCGACTTCCTGTCCAGCATGCGACATGAACTGTGCACTCCGCTGCACACGATCATCGGTTTCACAGAACTGTTGATCGAGGGACTGGAAGGCCCGGTCAACGAAAAGCAAGGGCGCTTTCTTCAGCATGTTCGCCGGGACTCCATGCACCTGCTTGGGCTGATCAACGATGTCCTTGATCTAAGCGCGCTCGAAGCTGGCAAGGTGGCTCTTCACAAACAATCCTTCGACGCCGGTGTCGCGGTTCAGGAAGCGGGCGCGGAGTTTGAAAAAACGGCCGCTGCCAGGTCCATTCCAATCAAAAACGATCTGCCGCCGGGATTTGCGATTGTGGCCGATCGCGGTCGATTTCAGGAAATGATCCATCATCTACTCGGGAATGCCCTGAAATTCACGCCCGAAGGCGGGGAGATTGTCATCGGCGCGGCTCTGGAAGACGGTACAGCCCGGTTTTGGGTCCGCGATACAGGCATCGGCACGACGATTGCTCAACAGGAGGCGATCTCGGAGCAGTTCCAACAGGCCGGCATGACACAAAATGAGATTCGCGACGGCGCAAGGCTTGATTTGGCAATCACAAAACGCCTGGTGGAGTTGCACGGGGGAAAGATGTGGGAGGAGGCGGAGCCGGCAGGCGGCAGGCGGTTCTGTTTCACTCTGCCGCTGCCGGACTGTTGGGAAGAGGAAGAACCACTGGTATTGGTGATTGAAAACGATCCCAGCGGGCAGGAGTTGCTGCTGAACTACCTGCTGGCGGAACACTACCAGGCCGAAACGGTCAACTCGGTGGAGGCTGGGTTGCGCAGAGCCGGCGCCCGACGGCCGGATTTGATCACGTTGGATCTGATGCTACCCGGCATCAGGGGTCTTGCAGCTCTGGAGCAGCTCAAAAAGACTCCCCGCACCCGGGATATTCCGGTGATCGTGATCTCGGTGCTGGATTTCGACGAACGGATTTTGAATGCCGGAGCGGCCGCCTATCTGCAGAAGCCTGTGGATAAGGATACTTTGCTCGCCGAACTGCGGCGGTTATTACCCGGCTCCCGGCGGGAAGGTCAGACGGATGTTTCTTGTAAGGAGTGATTATGCGAGCGTCATCGGAACCGAAAGCGGCTTTTGAGGAGTCGGATCAAGCGGAAGAAAGAGCGTCGCTGGTCATTGTCGACGATCACCCGGGGAGTTTGGAATTTTTGTCGCACGCGCTGGCGCAACCCGGTCTCCGGATCGACACCGCGACAGACCCGGAGGAAGGCCTCGAGTTGATTCAACAGCGCCATCCCCAAATCGTTTTGACTGATCTGGTGATGCCGAAGATCGACGGTATGCAACTGCTCGATCGCGTCCTCGAGTACGACCCTTCGATCGACGTCGTGCTGATGACGGCGCACTATTCCACGGAGTCGGCAGTGGAAGCGATTCGCCGGGGAGCCTGCGACTATCTGGAGAAACCCGTCAAGCTCTCCGTATTGCGCGAACGCGTTGGCAAGCTCCTGAGCGATGTGCGAAAACGGCTCCGCGCCGCCGAGCTCGAGCATGAGATGCTCGACAACTGCCAGTTTGAAGGAATCATCGGCCGCAGCCCGCTCATGGCGGAAGTGTTCGCGCGCATCCGGCGCATCGCGCCGCACGTGCGGACCGTGCTGGTCACAGGTGAGACCGGCACCGGGAAGGACTTGGTGGCAAGCGCAATTCACCGCCTGTGCCCGGCGAGTTCCTATCCGTTTGTGGTGCTGAACTGTTCGGCCGTGGTCGAGTCGCTCTTTGAAAGCGAGCTGTTCGGACACATGCGCGGCTCTTTCACGGGAGCGACCAGCGACAAGGTGGGGCTCTTTGAGCATGCCAACCGCGGCACCATTTTCCTGGATGAGATCGGCGACATGCCGCTGGGCACCCAGGCCAAGCTTCTCCGCGCCGTGCAAAATCAGGAAGTGCAGCGCGTCGGGTCACTGACCGCGAGGAAAGTGGATGTGCGCGTGATTGCGGCCACGCATCACGACCTCCGCGCTGCCGTGGCTTCCAAGGCTTTTCGCGAAGACCTCTTCTACCGCTTGTCGATGATAGAGATCCGGATTCCGGCCCTTCGCGAAAGGATGGAGGATTTGCCGCTGCTGCAGCGGCACTTCCTGAGCAGGTTCTCGCAGCAGTTCGAGAAAAAGGTGCGGGGGTTGACGCGGCGTGCTCAGATTGTGCTGTCGCGGCACGATTGGCCTGGAAACGTGCGGGAACTCGAAAACGTGCTCGGGCACGCGTGCATGATGGCCGTTTCCGACACCATCGATGTTTCGGACCTGCCCGAGTACCTGGTGCGGAGAAACGGTGACAGGCCGCTCTTGCAGGCCGTGCCCGCGCCGGCTGCCGCTCCGGCCGCTGAAAGCTTCGCCGACCACGAGAAGATGCTGGTTGCAGATGCGCTCCAGCGCGCCGGCGGCAATCAATCCGAAGCAGCGCGTCTATTGCAGATTGGCCGAGACGCCTTGCGCTACAAGATGAAAAAGCACCATCTCCTTTGATGCCTGATTGTCCCGTCCCCGGGCTGGTTCAGAAGCTGAGGACGGGGCAGGGGGCGCTCCGAATGATGGCGTAGGCGTTGGTCCGCAGCCGCCCGAATGTTTCTTTCAGGACGCCTCGGCCGATCACGATAAGATCGGCGTCGTGTTCCAGGGCGGCGGTGCGAACCACCTTGCAGACTTCCCCGGCCTCCAGGTGGACTTCCAGCGCCGTGTGGATGGTCTCCTGCAGTTCGGCGATGCTCCTGCGGGCATCCGCGATCAGGTGGCGTTGAAACTCGGACTCATAGTGATGGAACCGGCCGGGCCCGGATTCCACACCGGGGACACAGTGCACCAGCCGCAGCCGCGCCGTGTGTTCCAGCGCCGTCTCCTGGGCCTTTGCGATGACCGCCGGCGTCGCAGCTCCCAGGTCGATGGCGCAGAGAATCTCCCGGACCGGAAGGTGGTGCTGCTGCGGGTCGTCGGTATGTGCGCCAGTCCATACGGCGCAGGCGGCATCGTGGAGGACCTTGGCAGTTACGGAGCCGAGTAACAGCCTTCGGAATTGTCCGTAGCCATGAGTGGGCATCATGATCAGGTCCGTTTCATGTCCCCGCGCATAGTCGAGGATGGCTGTCGCGGCGTCTCCCTGATCGTGAAACTCGGCTACGGTGACACCAGGCGGCAGATCGTCGAAATGTCTCTTCCGGAATCCGGTCAGCCTTTCGCGACCCAGGTCCAACAGCGCGTTCACATCGTACGCGAGAACCGGGGCGCCGCCCTCGGGTGGATACCACGGGACGGGCAGCGGCAGGGCATGCAGCAGCGTAATGCTGGAGCCGCCACGGGAAGCCATCTCCTTCACGAACGGGACGGTGGCCTCCGCACGGGGCGAGAAATCCACTGGAAAAAGAATTCGCTGGAAGCCGGCCATGATCTTAGACTCCTCACCCCGCAGCGTGCAATTTCATCACCGCGCAACACTCTCCCGGAATCCCCGCGATAAGACCGCGGCCTCCCAGTTGCTTACGATTCACCGGGGTGTTTATGCAGCGGACCAGCATCGCGTTATTACTCCTGCCGCTCTCCTTTGCAATGCAAGCGTGCCTGCCGCGCCACCAGGCTCCGGATTTGGGGATTCCGCAGATCTCTTTCTTTCGGGCGCGGCCGAACGTTGTCCAGCCTGGCGACGCGGTGACCTTAAGCTGGAGTGTCAACCCGGCCGCCACTGAGGTTGTGCTGGATGAGGATCCGCACCCCTCGGCCGCGCTTTTTAACTCGGAGAAGCCAAGCCTGGGGAGTGTGCCGGTGCGTGGAAGCCTGCGCGTAAGGCCCAAGAGAACCACGATCTACGTCTTGAGCTGTAAGGGACCGGGTTGGGATGTAGCCACTTCGCGCACGGTGCGTGTCGTGGTCCGGTCCCCCGGGCACCTGGAAAAGACTCCGGAATAGACGAAGAGCGCCCGCTTTCGGACAGGCGCTCTTCCCCAACAACTTCAGCTTGCCTTGCAGCGCGAGAATGAGAAGACGAACGGGTTCACCAGCCGCCGGTAGTCTTCTGTTCCGATGTAAATGACGTCGCGATGCGTCCCGGCATTGAACGCAATCACAACAGCGTCCTCCGCCAGCCTTCTGTCCAGGAATACCGGTATGGCATAAAGGTTCCCGAACGGAGGCATCGCTCCCGTTTCGCTGTCCGGGAAAATGGCGGCCAGTTCCTCTTCGGTCGCGAGCCTCACTTTTGCTGTCCCCAGTTTGTTGCACAGCTCCATGAAATCGATGTCGCAATCCGCGGGCAGGACGGCCATGCCGAAGCCGGATCCCGCATGAAATACGACCGTTTTCGCCACTTCATGGTCCGGGATGTGCTCCTTCACGGCCACTTGATGAGCCGTCGCCGCAGCCTCATGTTTTCTGTGAACAAATTGGACCTTGTTGCTGTCCAGATAGTTTTCCACCGTCTCTGTCGCGGTCATAAGGACTCCTTTCAACTGGGGCCAGCCGTTTTGAAATGGCCGCTTAAGCCAGTTGTCTTTTTGCCGTCCGGACTCGCTGTCCGTGGCTTTGCACCTGCAGACATCGGGCCAATCCCGGCTCCTGGCCGGAGCCTTCCCCCCGTGTGCGGACCCGGTTTGCGGATTGCGCCCAATCACCCACGGCCCGCGCAACCAGGCGCGGACATATCAGAAGCTGATCACGGGGCAGGGAGAGTCTCGGACAATGGCGTAGGCGTTGGTCCGGAGACGGCCTAACGTCTCCTGGAGCACCCCTCTGCCGATGACGATCAGATCCGCCTGATGTTGCAAGGCCGCCGACTGGATTACTTTTGAGATCGTGCCGGCAGCTACGCACACTTCGAAATTCGACTTCAGATCGCGCTGCATCGCGGCGATCGAATCGCGGGCCGAGGCCATCAGGCCGCGCTCGAACTCTGCATCAAAGTACTTCTGGGGACGGGTCTCCATCCCGGGCACGGAGTGAACCAACCGGAGAACGGCGGAATGTTTGGCTGCCAGCCCGGCCGCTTGCGCAATCAACCCGGCGCTGGCAGCATTGGTGTCGACAGCGCACAAAATGCTACGCACCGAAGCGTGCTCTTTCACAGGGCTCTCTTCCACGTGAGCGCCCGTCCACACAGCGCACTCGGCATCGTGAAGGACCTTGGCTGTAACGGACCCCAGCAGCAAACGCCGGAATGGCCCGAGTCCGTGGGTCGGCATCATAATCAGATCCGTGTGGCTGCGCCGCGCATGGTCGACAATGGAGAGCGCTGCGTCGCCCTCCTCGCAGTATTGGTCCACCTGCAGAGCCGCGGATGAGATATCCGCAAAATGTTGTCCCTTAAAATCAGCCAGCTGAGATGCTGCCAGTTCCAGGAGCTCATTTACGTCGTAGGCGGTGATCGGCACGCCGCCGTCCGGTGGATACCAGGGCGCCGGCAGTTGCACCACCTGCATCAGGGTGATGGTTGCCCCGTGGGCATGCGCCATCTCCTTCACGAAAGGGACGGCCGCCACCGATGCCGGCGACAGGTCCACCGGAAAGAGAATCTTTTGGAACACGGGAGTGCTCGAGTCAGTCATATTTACTATTTCTCCAAATCAATTCCAATGCAATTGGAACGCCGCTGCTTTGACACCAGCATTTTCCAAGCCGTGAAGAACACTGGAACCTTAACTAACTCGCAACAACGTCGAAGCCAATCTGCGTGATAAAACGCTATACTGCGCGTCTAAGCGCAGCAACCTGCGGCGGATTATTGTAAGTTCAGATTACTCGTTTTTTTGTTGTTGGACTTGGCCCATTGCATGCTAAACTCGCCCCGAAGGAGGATGCGCATGCGCTTGAGGCCGCTCTCAACTTTCTCACGCAATCTGCTCCTACTGGCTGTCGTAGCTGTAGCCGCCGCCAGCCCGGGCTCCATCCGATCGCACTTTTCCAAACATGACAAGGCGTACTACGCAAGCGACGCCATAGTAAACTTCGTTCGTCCTGGACTGGCGATCGTCATTACGAGCGCTTCCGTCGGGAGCGATGGAACCGTCAAAGCCAACTTCACCGTGAGCGACCCCGAGGGGCTGCCTTTGGACATTGCCGGCGTCACGACGCCCGGGCGGGTGCAGGCCAGCTTTCTCATTGCCGCAATCCCCAAAGGTCAGGACGAATATACCTCCTACACTACGCGGATGCAGACCAGCCCTATCACTCATAACTCCGCGACGCAGGCAGCTGCGGATTCGGGAGGGTCCACTCAGCAGACGGGTGACGGCCAGTACACTTATACATTCCACACGAAGGCACCTTCGGGCTTCGATCCGACAGTTACTCACACGATTGGGGTCTACGGCTCGCGTGATTTAACCGAGTTCAACCTCGGAACAAGCTATGCATCCAGCACTTTTGATTTCGTCCCTAACGGATCCAAAGTGACCGTGACGCACGACATCGTGAGGACTGCAAGTTGTAACGCATGTCATGGCCAACTTGCCGCGCATGGCGGATCCCGGCGCGGAGTGGAGTTGTGCGTTCTCTGCCATACACAACAAACTACGGACCCGGATACCGGCAACACTCTCGATTTTCGTGTTTTTGTTCATAAGGTCCACATGGGTTCGTCGCTGCCTAGCGTTCAGGCCGGCAAACCCTATCAGATCATTGGCTTTCAGCAAAGCGTGAACGACTGGTCGGCGGTGGTTTACCCGGCCGACATCCGCCGGTGCCAGACCTGCCACGACCCCAAGAGCGGAGCGGCGCAGGCCAAGGACTGGCTGATCGAGCCGGGAAGCGCTGCCTGCGGCGCCTGCCACGATGATGTCAACTTCGCCACGGGCGTCAACCACCCCGGCGGCCCTCAGCCCGACGACAAGCAGTGTGGCAACTGCCACTTCCCGCAGGGTGAACTGCCGTTTGACGCGTCGATCATCGGTGCGCATACGGTTCCGGAGGATTCCAGTCTGATGCCCTCGATGGTCGCCGCCATCTCGGACGTCGCTAACGGATCGGCCGGACAAAAGCCGACTGTTACTTTCTCGATTCAGGACGGCCAGGGAAATCCGGTCCCCATCTCTTCGTTCTCCACCGGTTTTCTCCAACTGACGATAGCGGGCCCGACAACGGACTACGGGTACACCAGCTTTGGCTCCGATGTGACAACCCCGGGGTACGTGAGCGAAACCCCGACCGCATCGACGACCAGTTGTGCCGCCGACGGCACATGCACCTATACCTTTACTCATGCGATTCCGCCTGGAGCAACGGGCACCTACGCCGTCGGGATCGAGGCCAGGTTGACGGCTACGCTGCTGGCGGGCACCACCAGCCAGCAGAGTGTTGAATATAGCCCGCTCAACAAGGTCTTCTACTTTTCGGTGGACGGCTCCGTAGTGCAGCCTCGCCGCACCGTGGTGGACGTGGGCAACTGCAATCAATGCCACGTAAAGCTGGAGGCGCACGGCGGGTTGCGAAATCAGACCGAGTTCTGTGTCCTCTGCCACAATCCTTCGCAAACAGACGCCAGCCAGCGCGTGAACGCGCAGAACCCGGCCGACAAGAAGGCTCCGCCGCAGAGCATCACATTCCCCCTGCTGGTTCACCGCATACATACAGGGGTCAACATGGTTGCGGATGGAGGCAGCTATACGGTCGTCGGCTTCCGGGGAAGCCACAACGATTTCTCGACGGTTCTTTATCCGGAAATGAGTCCGCAAGGCTCGCCCACCGACACGCGGAATTGCGCGGTGTGTCACGTCGACGGGTCGGAAGCGAATCTGCCCGTCGGCCTGAATAACGTGGTGAACCCGCAGGGGTGGATCAATCCGGAGGGCGCCACGGCTACCGCCTGCTCGGGTTGTCATGTGGCCAAGGATGCGGCCGCGCATTTCCTGGCAATGACCAGCTCTCTCGGCGAAAGCTGCACGGTGTGTCATCAGTCCGGCGCGGCGTTCGACGTAGACCAGGTTCATGCGGAGTGACCCCGGCGTCAGGTTTCTTCTCCTGGTTGCTGCCGCCTTCCTGACCGCGGAGGCACAGCAACCCGCTTCGCCATACGCAGGCTCGGAAGCCTGCCAGGCCTGTCACGAAGATATTTACAACGCCTTCGCAAAGGGCGCGCATCGCGGAATCGAAAACGACGAAAAGCACGGCTGGAAAGGCCAGGCATGCGAGTCTTGTCATGGGCCGGGCCAAAAGCACGTTGAATCCGCCGCGGCGGCCGACATTCAGAACCCTGCGAAAATGGGCGCGGCGCAGGCTGACAAGGTGTGCCTCTCCTGCCACTTGCACGAGCCTACTCGGGTGGGCCGCCTCGACAGCGGCCATGCGAAAAACCAAGTGGCGTGTACGGCGTGCCACAAGATTCACACCACGGGTCCGGAGTTGACGGCCCTCCGCAAGGCGTCAACGATCAACGCCCAATGCACCAGTTGCCACCAGGGGGTCTGGGCGCAGTTTCAGAAGCCGTTCCGTCACAAATTGCCCGAAGGTGCGATGAGTTGCGTCGACTGCCACAACCCCCACGGAAACATCCGGCCGGCGATGATGCAAACCTTTGCTGCGAATGAACCCGGCTGTTTCCACTGCCACGGCGATAAGCGCGGGCCGTTCACCTTTGAACATGGTCCCGTCCGGTTCGAGGGCTGCGGAACCTGCCACGAGCCGCATGGTTCTTCCAACCCGAGGATGCTTGTCCGCCATGAAGTGCGCCTGGTTTGCCTGGAATGCCATGCAAGTCTGCCGGGAGCTGGTCCTGGCGGAGTTATCGGAGTTGTGCCACCCTCCTTTCACGACTTGCGCTCGGCGCGATTCCAGAACTGCACTGTGTGTCATCAGAAAATTCACGGCAGTTATGTGGACCGGAACCTGTTGCGATGAAGCTGTCTTTGACCCTGATCGCGATTCTCCCGGCGCTCCTCGCGCAGCAGCCTCCTGCGCCGCCACAGGCTCCCGCGCCCGCGTCGGCGTCGCCTCCTCCCGCAGCCGCCGCTACGGCGGACACTTCCCCCGCTCCCGCGGAATCCTGGTTAACCGGGTCGATTGACCTTGGATATCGTTTCAGCACCGGAGTCGGAGGGAGCTTCGACGCCTATCGCAGCATCGTGAACCTCGGAGAAGGGCCTAAGCTACTCGGCGCGGATTTCACGCTCACCGACCCGAAACACCGCTTGTTCGACCAGGTCCGCGTGCGTGCCACCACCTGGGGGGGCGAACCGTACTCAACCTTCCATCTGGACGCCGGCAAGGCAAAACGGTACGTATTCAACGCGGACTACCGCGACGTGGCGTATTTCAACTTTCTGCCGTCCTACGCGGATCCGCTGTTGGGCCGCGGCATCGTTTTAAACGAGCAATCATTCGACACGCGGCGCCGCGCCGCCAGCTTCCGGCTCGAACTGCTGCCGGGCAACTGGTTCGTTCCCTATCTTGCCTATGACAACGACTCCGGCTCCGGCACAGGCGCGACAGCGTTTGTATCCGATGCCAATGAATACCCCGTCCCCACGAACCTGCGCGACTCGACGCATCTCTATCGCGGCGGCGTACGCTTCGAGCTGCGGCGATTCCACGTGACCCTGGAGCAGGGCGGGACTACTTTCAAAGACGACCAGAACCTGTTCCAGAACAGCGGCGTGCAGAACCCCGGCAACGCCCTGACGCCGGTTTTTGGGGAGACGCTCTCGCTGAATAATCTGCTGGCGGCCTACGGCGTTCGCGGGACCAGCGTCTACTCCAAGGGGCTGATGACCGCCAGTCCGGCGTCCTGGATCGATCTGTACGGCCAGTTCCTATACAGCCAGCCCGACAGCAACGTGCATTACCAGCATGCCGCCACCGGCAATCTCTTTGCACAGGACCAGTTGCTTTTCTATACGGGCGAAGAATACCTGCTGACCGCGGCCGCGAAGCTGCCGCACACAACTGCAAGTTTCGGAGCTGAGATCCGGCCGCTGCATCGCCTCCGCATCGTC
>Ga0105238_10004637_pt1 | contig 13606 bp, 15 predicted proteins | sample KBSC34metaG_FD_81526 | JGI IMG/M metagenome (GOLD analysis project Ga0105238, IMG submission 81526) | Corn rhizosphere microbial communities from Kellogg Biological Station, Michigan, USA - KBS C3-4 metaG | ecosystem: Host-associated > Plants > Roots > Rhizosphere > Soil | place: Michigan, USA... | reverse complement strand
CAGCAATCGCGGCGCCGGCAGCAAAGGGGGAGAGCGGCAGCAGGCGAAGGCCAATGAACCCAGCCGCAAACCGCTGAAGGAGGGGGAACACCTGCCGGGTGCCGACTTTCGCACGCGCGTCGAGAATACCGCCGCTGGCGATCTCGACTGGCCGCCCCGCGAGCCTTACCCAAAGGGAAATCCGCCTGATCATCGAGAGAGCTTTCACCGCATCCACGGCTACTATCCGCCAGAGGAGGGCGGAGAGAAGGACGCTCAGGCGTCTCAAATGGACGCAGATCCCAAGACGTAACCCCTGGTAGGCGAGCTATGCCGCATGCATTCATAGCTCGCCCCTCAGCCATGCATGGAGGGAATGATGGCATCGAAAGGTGGCCCGCAGCGCGAGCCTAAGAGCGAGCAGCCGAAGCCGAACACCGAGCACAAAGAGGTCGGCAATCCGGGCGACCCGCCAGCCAAGCCTGAAAAGAAGGATGACGAGTAATGGCCGCTCCGGTCCTGACTTCGCTTAACCCGACCTCGGTCGACATCTCGGCGGGGCTGCCGACCACGGTGCATATCATCGGCACCGGCTTCCTGGTCGACAGCGTCATCGTCATCAACGGCTCCGACGACGTCGGCATCTATGTTTCGGCCACCGAGATGACGACGGTGATCAACACCGCCACGGCCGGCGGCCCGTCGACCATGCAGGTGGCGGTGCGAAATGCGGCGGCGGTGTCGAATGCGCTGCCACTGTCGCTGACCGGCACGGTGCCGACCTCGCCGCTGATCATCAACGTCAATCCGCATGAAGCCTACTTCGATGACGATCCGATGGATCTGACGATCGACGGCATGCGCTTCTCGCCCAGCTCCCAGGTGCTGTGGGGCGGCATCCCGTTCGACACCTACGCCTATGTCAACGCCACTACGATGACGGCGCATCTGGTGCCGCTCGACGCCACCTACGATCCGAGCGACAACACCGCCGAGATCCGCGTCTCGACCGGCGGCGTATGGTCGAACGGCTTCACCTTCCAGTTCAATGAGCCGGAAGAGCCGGTGATCAGCGGCTCGCCGAACACCGAGGCGATCCCCGACCAGTACATGTCGCCCGAGCCGCCCGACGTTTACCGGGTGGTCGCCAATCCCGACTACGTTCCGCCAGAGGGGAGATAACCATGGCTTTGCAGGCATTCCCGGTTAAGCGGGTTCAGGACGGCGGCACCGTCAGGAACCTGATGGAAATCACGCCGATCAACTGGCGGCGATACCCATCGAAGACCATCACCAAGGCGATGACCGATCGCCAGTTCCTCGGCCCGGTGACCTATACCGGCGGCGTCGCCAATGTCGGCGCCGCGTCGGGCCAGAACGGCGAGACGGGCACCATCAACTCGACCTCGGCAAGCCGCGGGCAGGCGTGGAACACCCAGAACGAAAAGGCCACCGCGCTCGGCACGACGATCGCGCCCGACATCGGCAAGAGCTATCACGGCACCCGCGGCAAGATCGAAAGTTTCGAGCCGTACCCGGTGGTGGTCGCTCGACCGACGCAGCCGGCCGCCTTCCAGACCACGCAGCAGCAGGCATGGGATCTGTCATGACGAAGATCACCCACACCAACACGACCGTGAACACCGGCCGCGAGGGGCCCGCCGGCCGCGAAACCCCTGGTCAGCTCCCGGCCGAGGGAGGTGGGCGCCCTGCGGTGGAGACGCTCGAAAGCCCGCCGGCCTACGACATGGACGACCCCAACAACCAGCCGGCCTATCGGCCGCCCGAGGTCGAGTTCATCGAAGGTGATCATCCGACCGAAAACCCCGATGGGGTGACGAACAGCAACGTCGACTACACGCCGAAAAGCCAGGAAGAAAAGGCCGACGCGCTCGGCGTCGAGATGGTCGAGACGATCGACCTCGACCCGAACGAGCCTTACCCGATCGGCGATCCGATCGGCGAGGACGAGGCCTTCGAGCAGCTCACCCGGATGCACTCGCCGATGGAGCTGGTGCCGTCCGATAAGCGGATAAGGGCCCAGGAACGGAACCTTAAGGCCGGCGGCTCGATGGAGCTGTCTCAGGTCAGGCGGTACAGGAAGGCGCTCTAATGGGGCCGCGGGATGCGACCGTCCAGGCGCTGGCGATAGTCGATTGGCGCACCGGGAAGGCGCTCTCCGACCACCAGATCAAGCGCCTGGAAGATATTCAGGAGGCGGCGGATGCGTTGTTCGCCACCTTGCACTATGCTGACGGCACCCAGGCGGATGCGGAGCGGTTCGGCTCTCGGTTGATGTCGATCGCTGCCACCCAGATCGAGCTGGGTGTGGAAATGGCACTGAAGGCAGTGCTGCGTCCGTGAGGTACGTCCTCAGACACGGTCAACTGGTGCCGAAAGAGGGAGCTGGTCCACCCGCCGCACGCTCCGATCTCCCGGCACCATTTTTTTCCCGGTTCGAAGCAATGGAGAGCCCGGTCACGGGCCAGATAATTACGTCCGAGCGCCAACGCCAGCGCGACATGCAGCAGGCGAACGCTATCGATCCCCGCGACTTTGGCCGGGATCATCACTTTACGAGGGGTCGTCAAGCGCAGTTCAGGGAGGCGCGAGATGGCGATCGAAACAGGGCCGAAGCCCGAGAACATGTCTGGGGCAAATGGGACAACTCAACCGTCCTCGGAGCCCGCCCCAAAGAGCCTACGTGAGATAGCTGAGGCCGCTTACGACGAGGTCGAAAGTGGAGTTGGTCCCGACGACGGTGACGACGGCGGATCACAACCTATTGACGAGGGCAGCGTTCAGCGTGATGCTCGTGGTCGCTTCAAGTCGAAAGACGGGGAGCCGGGTGAAGCAGAGGTCCGAGAGCCTCCCAGCCCCGACGACAATCAAAACCTAGCGCCCGATGCGGCGAAGCCGGCCGATCCAGCCCGAGGGAGCAATCAGCCACCGCAGCATTGGTCTGAGCAGGACCGAGCCATGTTCGGCTCGCTGCCGCAGGAAGCTCAAGGCTTCTTGCTGCGGCGCCACACCGAGATGGAGCGGGACTATCAGGCGAAGGCGCAGCAAAACGCGACAGCAGTCCAATTCACCAGTGCTGTCGGGGAATTGTTTCAGGATCCCATCATTCAGGGATCACTGCGGCGAGAAGGGCTGACCCCCTACGATGCCATCCACCAGCTACTGGGGATGCATCGGCGAGCTCAGACCAACGACCCGCGGGAGAAGGTCAACCTTCTCGTGGACATTGCCCGCAACATCGGCCTGGACCCAGCGGCGCTCTTTGCGACGAGCCGGCAGGATGGAGCTGCACCCGCCCTCACAGAGGACGACAAGCGAAATCCCGCCATCCGCTATTTCGCCGATCATCTCGGCCGAACCTCGACTGAAGTCCAACAGCTCAGAAGCACGGTTCAACAGCTCATCCAGGGCAGCCAGCAACAGGCCGCCGAGCAGCAATTGAGGGTCACAAGGTGGGGCATCGACAGTTTCGCGGAGGAGATGGGGGCGGACGGCAAGCCGTTGCATCCCGACTTCGATCGCGTGCTGCCCCAGATCATCGAATTGTTCAAAGCGAACCCGCAGCGCGATCTGCGGGAGGCCTATCAAACGGCCCTCTGGATGTCGCCGGAAACCCGCCAAGCCCAGCTCGCCGCTACCGAACGTCAACGGCAGCAGCAGCAGGCGAACGTGCGTGCCTCCCAGGCCAATCGTTCGAACGTGCGGGGGCGAACCACCCCGGTCACCGGCAAGGCGCCGGCCGACAATGGGGGCCGACAGAGCCTGCGGGACATCATCGCAGATACGGCTGACGAGCTCGGCTTCTGAGGGGCATCGCCCCCACATGGAGCTAGGTTGTGGCAGAGCCCACTGTAAACCAATTAGTTGCAACGACAATCAACAACTATCACAAGACTTTCGCAGATAACGTAAGTAACTCAAATGCTATAACTGCCCTTCTGCGAAAGGGAGACAGAGTTCGTATAGTAGACGGTGGTAAAGCGATTTCGTGCCCGCTGACTTATGCTGAGGAAACCTTTGCATGGTATGCGGGCACCGAGCTTTTGTCTCGCGCGGTCAAAGAAACTATTAGCGAGGCCGACTACGAACCTGCAAATGCGGTCGCATCCGTAACCCTTTCTGGGCCCGACATGGCCAAGAACAGGGGCCGCGAGCGGATCCTCAACCTGCTTGAGGGGAAGCTAGAAAATGCGGAAAGTACAATGAAGAACAACATTACGAAAGCTGTGTATAGCGATGGTAGTGTTGCCAAGTCTTTCGCTGGACTTGCTGCCATGATTACTAACGATGGCACAGGTATAGTTGGCGGAATCAATGCAACTACTTGGCCCTTCTGGAAAAACCAGTTTCAGAGCATTGCGAGAGCTACTGGCCTCCAGTATCCGGCCCTTAAAGCCGGCCTCAATGCGCTCTGGCTCAAGCTGGTGCGTGGCACCGAAAAGCCTGATCTTCTGGTTGCAGACGCTGAAATTTACGCAACTTTTGAGAGTGGCTTACAAGAAAATCAGCGGTACGCTGATGCAGATCTCGGTAAACTTGGCTTCGAAACGCTGAAGTATAAGACTGCGGCAATGGTATTTGATGGTGCAGCCACCGGATTGGTCGGTGGATACATGATCAATACTAAATATATGAAATTCGAGATCTATTCTGGTAGGAATTTCGAGACTTTAGACTTGCCTGATCAGTCTCCAGACATGGATGCAATAACCCGACATCTTGCGTTCATGGGCGCATTGACCCTGTCCAATAGGTCGATGCAAGGCAGGATCCTGCTCACCGGCACCTGATACCCCGAGACGCGGTTCCCGATCAGCAGGGGTTGGGACCGCTCTGGCGCGGACGGTGGGGCGACCGCCCTGATGCTTCACCGTCCGCATCTACAGGGCACTCAGGGCTGGAGAGTTCCATATGGCCGATACCCCCACCCTCGTGCGCTTCATCCCTGGCTGGGAAGAAGACGGCGTTTCCGACGACGGCATGCCGGTCTATCGCGAGGTCACCAAGATCGTTCTCAGCCGGCCGCCGTATCTGGAAGTGATGCGGGTGGCGAGCGACGACGACATTGCAAACCCTGACTACCGCGAGGCCTACAAGGTCTTCGAGAAGGAGCAGGCCGGGCTGAAGCATTCGGCCGCCGCCGGCTATCCCCTGGCGCTGTGGCCGGCGATCTCGCCGTCCGATCTCCAGAGCTGCCTGATCCGCGACATCACCACCGTTGAGGAGCTCGCCAAGCTGGCGCTGCGCGGCGCGCAGACGGGCGTGCCGCCCCAGGTCATCGAGATCGCCAAGCGCGCGAAACGGATGATCGAGCTCCAGAAGGACACCGGCAGGCACGAGGCCAAGATCACCGAATTGGAAGGTCAAATCGGCGCCTTGAGGGAGCAGAACAACGAGTTCCGCGCAAAGATTGAGAGCCAGCAGACGCTGATCCTGACGCTGCAAGCGAGGGCCGCCGCGTGAGGCTGATCACCGTCAAGCAGGCCGTCGACCAAGCCTCCCGCGAGATCGGCATCAGCCAGGGGCCCGTCACGCAGGCGATGGGCTCGGCCGATCAGGACATCGCTCAGATGGTGGCACTGCTTCAGGCCGTCGCCGACGAGATCCTGATCGACCAGCCCTACGTCGACACGCTCGGCGATGGCTACTGGCTGATCGATCCGCTGACCGGCGTGCGCAAGGACCGGCCGAGCGCCGACACCGACTACGTCCTGTTCGACGGACGCCTTGCCATAGCCGGCTTGAAGTATCGATTTCTCAAGGCCAAAGGGCTCGAATTTGGAGAAGAGCTGAGAGATTACTCCGACCGCATGCACCGGCTCGCGGCGACCAACAACGCCCAGGTGGTCGACCTCAACAACGACGCGAGCCCGTACCAATGAGGATGCTGCCCAGCCGATATGTGGTGTCGGGCAAGCCGCTTCAGATCAAGAGGAAGATTTCCTCGATCCGGCACCTTCAGGCGCCGCTCAAGGGCCTGTCGTTGAGCTCCAAGCTGATCGCCGGGGATCCGCTCCAGGCGCCCATCCTAGACAATTGGGTGGTCGAAGAGGACCGCATCCGGGTGCGGCCGGGCACCATCCGGATCGCTCACCTTGCCACCCCGGCGCCGATCTCGGCGATCGTCCCGTTCTATGGCTTCCCCAACACCTATCTGCTCGCCTCCAACACCAACCTCTTCACCGCGGCAGCCGTGCTCTTCGAGACGGGCTTCACCGACGACGATTGGGCCTGGACGGCCTTCACCAACCTCGGCAGCTCCGACTTCACGATCATGTGCAACGGCCACAATGGGGTGTGGTCATGGGACGGCGGCACCAACCCTGGCCCGGCGCCGGTCGTCGTCACCAAGGTTGCCAAGACCAACCCGGTGCAGGTGACGGTCGGCATCGCCGACATCGGCAAGTTCCACGAGGGGCAGTCGGTCATCATGTCGGGCGTCACCACGGTCGGGCTGACGGCCGCCAACGGCACCCGCGCGATCACTTTTGCCGGGATGCCGGCGAACACCTTCGCCCTAGTCGGGATCAACGGCACCGCCGCGGCAGCCGATCAGACCACCGGCACGATGCGGGCGGATCCGCAGGGCTCGATGGCGCAGGAGGCAGTCACCGCGCCGCTGACTGATCAATGGATCAACCCGCTGTTGTTCAGCAAGGTCTGCACCCACATGAACCGCTTGTGGTTCGCCGATGATTCGAACCTCGCGGTCTACTACCTCCCGGTGCAAAGCAAGACCGGCGAGCTCAAGTACCTGCCGCTCAACGCTCTGTTCCGGCGCGGCGGCTCTATTCGCGCCATCTACCCCTGGACTGTCGACGGTGGAACTGGGCTTGACGATCAACTTGTAGTATTCACCGACAACGGGGAATGTGCAATCTACGGTGGTACTGACCCCGACAGCGACTTCGAGCTCGTCGGGTTGTTCAGGTTCGATTCGCCGATGAGCAAGAACTCGGTCATGCAGTTCGGCGGCGACCTCTACGTGCTGACCTCGACCGGCTTGCTGCCGATGTCGACCTTGATCCGCGCGGAGAGCGAGAAGCTGGGCCGGGCCGAGAAGCAGATCTTCTCTGCGTTCACCGACGTCGCCGTGCCGCACCGCAACGAGTACGGCTGGGGCGTCATGCTCGACCATCACAGCGGCCGGGCGATCTGCAACATGCCGCTCGGTGGCGGCGTCTATCGGCAGCTCGTCAGGGAGATGTCGACCTCGATCTGGGCGCAATGGTCGAACCTGCCATCGCGCTGCTGGAACTGGATCGCCGGCCGGCTGATCTTTGCCACCGATCGTGGCGAGGTCTTCGAGATCAACGAGCTCTACCTCAACGATGACGGCAAGGAGATCAGAGCCGACGTCCAATTCGCGTGGTCGAACTTTGGCACCGCCTCGACCAAGCAGTTCAAATTGGTCTACCCGCACATCATCTCGGACGGGAGCCCGACGCTCTACGTCGACATCAAGACCGACTACGACATCACCGCGCCAGCCAACATGCCCGACGTGGCGATCGTCTCGGTCGGGTCCGACTGGGACACCGCTACTTGGAACGTCGACCAGTGGGCCGGGCAGGCGGCGCCGAGCGGTTCCTGGCAGGGCGTTACCGGGCTCGGCCGCGTCGCTGCCCCGCGCTTCCGCGTCGCGGTCAAGAACTGCACCTTCGCGCTGTCGGCCGCCGACGTCGTCTACGAGGAGGGCTCGCCGCTGTGATCCGGCACTCCTTCGACACCCCGCTTTCCGACGAGGCGCGCGCCTTCCTCAGCCAGCATACCGGCGTCGACTACGTGCGCTTCGACACTTCCGGCTGGCTGGCCGCCACCGGCACCCGGGACGGCGAGGTCGTGGGCGTCTGTTGCTTCGAACCGAAAACCACCTTCGACTGGCATTACAACGCCGCCGTCACGGATCCCCGCTGCGTCACCCGGCGGCTGCTGAAGGCGCTGTTCACCGCGGTGTTCACCCAGGCGACGCGGGTCACGGCGCTGATCGAGCCGGCTAATGAGCGGGCGATCAAGAACGCCCGCCAGCTCGGCTTTCAGTACGAGGGCTACATGCGGCTCAGCGTCGAGGGCAAGCGCGACGCGCTCTTGTTCGGGATGCTCGCCGAGGACTGCCGCTTCCTGACCGGCTACCAGGGCGGCAGCACCATCACCAGAACCGATTTCGCTGGAGTACCCCATGGCCAGCTCGCCTAAAGCGCCCGACCCGTACAAGACCGCCTCGGCCCAGGAAAAGGCCGAGATGGCTGCGTCGCAGTCGTCGGCGATCATCAACAACCCCAACGAGTACAACACCTACGGGCAGGTTAATTACGACATCGCCGGCTGGGAGCAGGTACAGGGCACGGACGGCAAGATGCGGCTGGTGCCGCGCTACAATCGCAAGGTCACTCTGACCCCGGCCGAGCAGAAGATTGCCGACCTCGATCAGGCCACCCGCACCAACATGGGCACCACCGCGTCGCAGGTGTCGGCGACGCTGCCGGCCTACTTCGCCAAGAGCGTCGACAAGACGGGCTGGAACCCGTGGCAGGCCGGTCACCAGTTCAATGAGGCCACCGATCGGCCGGCGATCGAGGCGGCGCTGATGGCGCGCCAGAACGAGGCGATGACCAAGCGATCGGCGCAGGAGGACGCGGCGCTCGCGGCGCGCGGCCTGAACCCCGGCTCGGAGCAGTATGGCTCGGTCGCCGACGCCCGCGCCCGAGCGATGACCGACGCTCAACAGCAGGCCTATCTCGCCTCCGGCCAGGAGGCGCGGCAGAACTACGGCACGGCGCAGAGCCACTGGGAGTTCGAAAACCTGCTGCGGCAGGCGCAGGAGCAGAGCTCCTATGCCGAGCGCAATCAGAAGCTCAACGAGATCAACGCGCTGATGTCAGGGTCGCAAGTCAACCTGCCGCAGTTCGCCGCCTTCTCGCGCCAGGGGGTCAATGCGGCGCCGATCGGGCAATATATTCAAGACAATTACGCGCAGAAGAGTGCCAACGCGAACGCCTTCAACCAGGGCCTATTCGGCGTCATCGGTGCCGGGCTCGGGGCCGGCGGCTACGCCTACGGCAAATCCGATCGGCGCCTCAAAGAGGACATCGTGCCGCTCGGCCCGTCTTTGGCCGGCGCACCGCTTTACATGTTCCGGTACAAAGGTCGGCCGGAACTTCAGATCGGCGTCATGTCGGATGAGGTTCGCGCCCTCCATCCCGACGCCGTTCACGTCGACGCAGACGGCTTTGACCTTGTCAATTACGGCCTGCTGGCCGAGCGCGCAGCGTAGGGGGCCCCGATGGCGTCGACACCCAACAACCCGCAGCAGCTCAATCCCTATGCCGGGGCCGGCATGCTCGGCAGCGGCGAGGGCTCGCCACAGGCCGGCGGTGGCTTCGACCCGATGTCGGGCGCTCAGGCCGGCGTGAAATACTATGACGATCAGGTAGCGGCGGCGAAGAAAGCCGCCGAGGAGAAGGCCGCGGCCGAGAAGAAGGCGGCCGAGGATGCGGCAGCGGCAGCGGCAGCGAAGAAGAACAGCAGCCGCAATTCGCTCGCCTACGCGATGAGCATGTACTACCCCGGCGCCTATGGCGTGCAGGGCGGCAGCGGCCGTTCCGGGTCGACCGGCGGCACCAGCTATTACGGCACTGGTCGGGCCGGTGATCAGGGCACTTACGCTTCCGGCAATAGCGGCGCCCACGCCAATTCCGGCTCGATCTATCGCTACGGACACGGGTGATCCGCCATGGCTAGACCGCGCACCATCCTCGGGGCAATGATCCAGAACGAGAGCGGCGGGCGTAACATCCCCAACGTTCACCAGGGCACCTCATCGGGGCAGGCACAAGGCTACGTCCAGATCACCACCGGGACGTGGAGGGACTTTGCCCCGCGGGCCGGCATCGATCTGAGGAAATATCCGACGCCAATGAAGGCGGCCGATGGGTCGCCGGTCCCGTGGGAGGTTCAGTCGCGGGTGGCTGGGATCATCCCGCTGAAGCGGTGGGACGAGAGCACGATCGCCAAGATGAGGGCGACCGGCAAGCCGATCGACCCGAACCGGACGCTCCTCGAAAACCTCACCATGAACGGGGAGAGTTTCGCGGACTTCGTTCCCGGCGCCAAGGCGCAGGGGCAGGCCCAGGCGAAGCAGTATGCGCTGCCCAAGGCGCAGGCGGTCGGCGGCGCTGGGGTCTATCAGCCGCCAGCTCCAGACCCGTCCAACACGGCTGCCAATGCCACCACCAGCCCGAGTTCGGTGACACCGCCCTACGGCGAGGGGCAGCCGCCACTGGTCCATGAGGCCCAGCCGGTGCCGTACTTCCTAAGCGGTGGCAAACTTGGCGACACCGAGGAGCCGAAGAACGCCCTGGAGGTGTTCGGCAAGGGCATTGTGGAGGCCTCCAAGGCGCCGCTGCCGACCGCCAGGAAGTTCCAGAGCCAGCAGCCAAAGGCGGCGCTGGTCGAGGGGCAGGTGGCACCGTCTGTGGCCCCGGCTGACCCGACCCGCCGGGCACTGCTGGCACAGGTCATGGCGCAGCTCAATTCGGGGAGATTGTTCTGATGTCGTTCCCCGCCGATCCATGGGCCGGCTTCCGCAAGCCCGGCTTTCCAGTGCCGCCCGGAACTTCGCAAGTCGGCCCGCGCCAAGTGTCGACCACGGTCGCCGACGCTCCGCTGGCCGGCGGCGGGATGACGCTCGACGCACTGATGGCGCGCCAGAAACAACTCGCCGGGCAGCAGACCCCGATGACCGCGATGCAGAGCCCGATGCAGGGCATCGCCTATGCCTTGGAAAAGGGGCTGGCGGGGTGGCAGGAAGGCCGCGCCGCCAAGGATGTGGCCACCGGCCAAAGCGCCGTAGCGAACGCGCTCCAGACCATGGGCGAGCATGGCGAGCTCACCCCCGAGGGCAAGGCCGCCCTGGCGCAGTACGACCCCGACACCTTCCTCGCGCTCTGGAAGAGCCAGCAGAAGCAGTTCGGCCCGGTGATCACCGGAGATGCCGCCAAGGCGCTCGGCCTCGATCCGACCCGGCAGTATCAGCAGAACCTGTCGACCGGGCAGTACGACCCGATCGGCGGCCAGGGCCAGAACATCCAAGTCGGTCCCGCGGCCGACGAGGCGACGCTGTCGAAGAAATTTTCCGAGGGCGAAGCAGGGATCTGGAAGGACTACATCACCGCCGGTAATCAGGCGAGCCAGATCGTCTCCAGCATGGACATGATCGACCAGCTCAGCGCGGTGGCGCCGCAGGGTGGCCTGACCGGCGCCCTGGCCGAGATGTTCCCCAGCTTCACCTCAGCCGGTGCCGCGTGGAAGGCGACGATCAGCGATCTGATCCCGAAGCTGCGGGTGCCGGGCTCTGGCTCGCAGTCCGATGCCGATCTCGACAACATCAGGGCGGCGATGCCGCGGCTCGGCAACAACACCGCCGCCAATCAGCTCATCTCCTCGTTCATGCGCAAGAAGGCTGTGCAGAACGTCAAGCGAGGCCAGATCGTCTCCCAGTGGGCGAATAGCGATCGTAGCCCCGAAGCGACTACCAGGGCTCGCGACGCGCTGAATGCGATCGACACCGAAACCCTGATGACGCCGGATCTACAGCGGCTGATCCAAAAGGTCGTTGACGAGGGCGGCGGCGGTGGAGGCGGTGACCCATCTGTGCCGCCCGACGAGGCCGGCAGCGGCCCATCCCACAAAGGCGGCGGCGGCCCAGACGCCGGCACGGGCGGTGGTGCGGAGAAGCCACCGAAGAAAGACCCCTTCGAAGATAAGTACGGGATCTGACGATGGTCGACACCCCTGCCGCCGACGTTGACATTGGCAAGCTGTCGCGGATCAAAAATGCGATCCGCACGGCCAAAGAGAAGGGCGCTACGATCGAGGAGGTCGACGCCTATCTGGAGCGCCAGGGCGTCACGCCGGAGCAGATCAAGGCGTTCAATCCGGGTGCCGTGGAGGACGTCACCAACCTCGCGCCGGAGGCGGCGCGCATTGGCGTTGAGGCGATCCCCGGCGGTCCTGGCGAAACCTCGAAGCTGGCGCCGGAGGCAATCCGCGCGATCTTGGAAAAGAGCGGCGCTTCGAAGGAGACGCTGGCCGAGTTTGATGCCGCGCTCCACGAAGGCAAGGGCGGCATCCCCTACCTGACCCCGGCGGTGAGTGCGATCACCGAACACCTGCCCGACATGTCGACGGTACGCAAGGGCACCGACTGGGCGCTTGAGCAGGGCCGTGGGTTGCTCGGCCTGGAGAATGCCACCGAGCGCGCGACTAGCCCGAGCTCGGTGACCCCGCCGGTCGGTGAGGATCAGGATCGTGACGAGGCGTACCAGCCACAGACCCGGTTCGGCGGCGTCACCCAAACCGCGATCGAGAACGTGCCCTCGGCCCTCACCAACCCTGGCAGGCTGCCGGCCAAGGCACTGGACGTGATCGGCTCGACGTTCGGCGAGGAGGGAGCCGCCAAGCTTTACGAGATGCTGCCCGACAGCCTCAAGCAATACGTCCCCGAGATCCTCGCTCGAATGGCTGGCGCCGGCATCGGCTCCAAGGCCCCTGACGTTCACAACAAGGCGGTCAACCCGCGGCCGATCGATCCGCACCGGCAGCCGCACGTCGACCTCATGGAGCGGGAGGGTGTCGAACTGTCGGCCGGGCAGCGGACCAAGGACGACGATCTGCGCAAGCTGGAGCAGACGATGGGCGAGCCTGAGAGCGTCCGACGCCAGTCCGAGCAGTTCACCCAGGCAGCAGCGCGGCGTCAGGGCGGGTTCGGGCCTGACACCGAGCGCCTCGATCGCCCGACGATGAAGGCCGAGCTCGACCGCATGGGCGCCGAGTTCGATCGGCTCTCAGCCAACTCGACCACCCCGTTCGACCCACAGCTCCAGAACGATCTGCTCGACGCGACCACCGACTACCTCGCCGACAACCCGCACATCGCTCCGGTGATCGAGCAGACGATGAACGAGCTCGCCGACAATGCGTCGCGCAACAATGGCGTGCTGAGCGGCGAGGCCTACCAACACACCCGTACCCGCATCAACGACAAGATCCGCAACGAGAACACCGACCCCGGCGTGCGCGGCGCGCTGATCGAGATGCAGGACGCGCTCGATGAGGCGGTCGGCCGTAATCTGCCGCCGGAGGACCAGCGGGCGTGGCGCACGGTGCGCACCCAGTATCGCAACTACCTGCCGCTGGAGAGCGGCATGGCTTCGAACGGCGCCAGCACCGCCGAGGGCCTGCTCAGCGCCAAGCAGCTCCAAGCCGGTATCAAGGCGAACATGGGCAAGCGTTCGCGCGCCACCGGGCAGAACGACTTTCAGGATCTCGCCGATGCCGGCGAGGTGACGATGACCAAGCCGCAGGACAGCGGCACGCCGGCAGGCCTGAAGGCGCAAGGACTGCGCGCGGCGCTCACCGGACTGGCCTCGCTGGCCGGCGGCAGCGGCGTCGGCCTCGCGGCGCACTCAATGGGCGTCGACCCGATGGTAGCCGGCGGGGCAGGTATGTTCACGACAGCCGCGATGGGCGGTATTCCAGCGGTCGTCAGAGCGGCCAAGGTCAGCCCCACCGGACAGGCAATCCTCGGTCGTCAGGGGCCGCGGGT
>Ga0105238_10004634_pt1 | contig 13614 bp, 10 predicted proteins | sample KBSC34metaG_FD_81526 | JGI IMG/M metagenome (GOLD analysis project Ga0105238, IMG submission 81526) | Corn rhizosphere microbial communities from Kellogg Biological Station, Michigan, USA - KBS C3-4 metaG | ecosystem: Host-associated > Plants > Roots > Rhizosphere > Soil | place: Michigan, USA... | reverse complement strand
GTGACGAAGTGATCGAGCGCGCGCTCCTCGCTCCAATTTCTAAAATAGAAAAATGCCGATGTCCCGACGATCACGATTGTCAGGCCCCACAAGATGATGCGCTTGCGAAGCCGCTCCCGCCGCGCGTCAGCTACTCCGAATTCATCCAGGTATCCAGGCATGGGCCTTCGCCAACTGGCGCCTATTTGGCGGGATAAGTCTTGTCGTAAGCGGCGATGGCTTCCTGCGTGATCTCGAGCGTGGGCTTAAAGAACACGATGTTGGCCGAATCAACCACTACATCCAATCCCTTTTCATCCGACAGTTTCTTTATCACTTCCGTCATCCGCTCGGTGCCGCGACGCAGGATGTCGTTCCGGTCCGCTTCCGCTCCAGCCTGCACATCTTCAGTGATGCGTTTGGCGTCGCGCTGCTTGCGCTGCCCGTCGGCTTGTAAATCGGCGGCGGCCGCGGGCGTCATTTTGGGATCCTGCAACTTAGCTTGAATTTCGTTCAGATCCTTTTGCAGCTTTTCCAACTGATCCTGCTGCGGCTTATATTTCACCAGCATGTCATTGGACGCCTTTTTCATTTCAGAAGTTCCCAGAAGGGCTTGCTGAAAATTGACGATGCCGACTTTTAATTGGGCCGAGGCGGTGGCGGGGGATAGAACAGCGGCCGCACAAGCCAGCAGGGCGGGCAGGAACGCCGATCTTAATGCAGATCTCACCATGAATTTCGAGACTCCTCTATCAGGTTATTCTAGCAGCCTGTCCCCAGCCGGTCGCGGCGGGCGGCTCTACTTCAACATTTCCGTGAGCACGCGCCCGGAACTGCCGCTGGGCGTCTCGATATCGAGGATCGTCGCCAGAGTGGGCGCAATGTCATTAGGCGCGACATTCGAATTGTAGCGCCCTGCCTTGATCCGCGGACCCCAAAATAGCGTGGGCACGTGGGTGTCGTAATCGTAAGGTGTTCCGTGGTTCGCGCCCGTGGCGACCGTGGTCCAGTAGGGTTCCAGTACCATCACCAGGTTTCCGGACCGCTCCGCGTTAAAGCCGTTGCGCAGCGCGGCGCCCACATTGTCGGACTGCACTGCGTCATTCAATAATTGCGTGCGGGTGTAGACGCGAGCGACATGCTCGTAACCACGCAAGATATTGGCGGCAGCGGCTTCCACTTCCGCCGGGTCCAGCTTAGGCGGCACATTTAAGTAAATGCCAGCCTCCGAGAAATACGCGAGCCAGCGGGATCCGCCGAATTTCGCCGTCAACTGGGATTCCAGCAGCGCCCGTATGGGCTCTGCGTTCAGGCGCCCGCCCGGCATCTTGCGCTTGGCATTTTCTTCCGGGAGCGGCGCGACTCCATGATCCGCGGTCAGGACAGCCACGACGTTTCCAACGCCGGCCTGCGCTTCGGCGGCTTGGAGTAACTCGCCCACCAATTTATCCACGCGCAGCGCCATGTCGTGGACTTCCGGAGAGTCCGGTCCGTAGCGATGCCCGACGTAATCGTTGGCGGAGTAGCTCACGGCCAGCAAATCGATTTTGCCCGCAGTTACGCCCAGTTTTTCGGCCGTCAAAGCGCGCAGGACAAGCTGCTGAATCAACTCGTTGCCATAAGGAGTCGCTTCCACTTGCAAATAGAGCGCCGGACTGGCCGGCGGCATCTTGTGGGCCATCCATTCTTTTGCCGCGTATTTGTCGGCGGGGCGATGCTGGTTGGTATCAGCAACCCACTCCGGGAGCTTCGCGAAATAGTAGGTGCTGCTGACCCAGTTTCCGGAGCCAACATCGAACCAATACGCGGCGTCGGCGGAGTGGCCGGAGGGAAGAATGGCGGAGCGGTCCTTGATGGAAACTCCGATCACCTTGCCGCCTTTGCCGGACGCCTTGAGTTCATCGCCCACCGTGGACTGCAACAAGCGCCGTGGGGAAGAACCCGTGCCGCTGCCTCCCAGGAGCTGGGTCTGTGGATCGGATACGCTGGTGACCGCTGCACCCGTGGTGCGATCCCACCATTCATTGCCGATGATGCCGCTGACGGACGGCGTCGCGCCGCTGAGGAATGTGGAGTGGCCTACTGCGGTAACGGTTGGGTAGTGGCGATAGTGCGAGTTCGTGAAATCCGCACCTTCGATGAGCAGACGCTTTAATCCGCCGGTGTACTCGGAGCGGAAGCGTGTCAAATAGTCGTAACGGAACTGGTCAATGACAATAGCGACCACTAGCTTGGGCGCTGCCGGGGGACGCACGACACGCGTGCTGGCTGGTGTTTGAGGCTGCGCTGGCAGTGCCAGCGTGAGGCCCACCAGAGCCCCAAGAATCGAACGGCGCATTTTTAAGAGATTCACGGAAATCGGAGACTAGCGAGGAACTTCGCGCGCCAAGCGCACTTTGGCCGCTTCAAGATTGCGGCGCACTTGCGCGATCTCTTCCGGCTCCATGTCGGCAGGCGAACTGGATTCCCATTCCTTGAGAGAAGTCTCCCACTGCGCGACCGCCTCGCGAACCTTGGATTCCTTCATCAGCACGTTCGCCATGTGATCGTGAACGGTGGGGTCCCGCGGAGTCTTTTCGAGCGCCAGGCGCAGGTTCTTCTCGGCGTCTTCCAAGCGGCCCAGGCGGAACTGCACCCATCCAAGGCTGTCGAGATAGGCGCCGTTGCCCGGTTCGATGTCGAGAGCCTTCGTGATCAGGCCAAGCGACTCTTCCAAACGCAAGTTGGCGTCGGCCAACATATAACCGATGTAATTCATGGCACCGGCATTGTCCGGACTAGCTTTGAGGACCTTGCGGAATTCCGCCTCTGCGAGGTCGAGTTTCTTCATGCGCTCATACATAGCACCGCGCATGAACCAGACACCTTCTTTATCTTCCTCGGAATTCGATAATTTCTCGGCTGCGTCCAGGGCTTTGCCCATGTCGCTCCAGCGCTGGCCCTTATCGTAGATATTGGCCAAGGCGATATAAGTGTCGCGGTCGTCAGCTTTGCCGTCGAGCAATTTCTTGAGGTCCGCCGCGGCAACATCCACTTTGCCCATTTCAGCCAGCAGTGAATCGCGCGTGGTGCGAATCATACGATCGTCGGGCCATTTCTTTACTGCCGCGTCCGCTTCCTGCTGGGCCTTGGAGAAGTCCTTGCCGGCGCGATAGGCGTCGATGACCTGCGCGGACGAACGGGACGCGAGAGCCGGGTCCACGTCGGCCATCTCGCGGTAGGCGTCGATGGCTGAGTCGATCTGATCGATAGAACGATAGAGGCCAGCAAGACGCTCCAGCAGCGCCACGCGATTCGCACGCTCGGCCTGGTTATAGCTCTTCTTGGAAGTGCTGTCGAGGATGCTCTTCAAAAGCTTGGTGGCTTCCGGGACGCGGCCTTCGGCTTCGAGGATATTGACTTCGTTGTAACGGATCTCGATCGAATTCGGCTCGGCGGTCTTGGCTTTATCACTGGCTTCGCGAGCCTTGACGAAATCCCGCTGCTGGCGATAGATCTGCGAGATTCTCAAGTACGACTGGGCGTCCGCCGGATCGTCTGTCACCAAGCCGTTATAAATCGCCAGAGCCCCGGCATAGTCCTGCGAGAGCATTAAATCCTGAGCTAGATTCCGCTTCACTTCACGATCGTTGGCTGGATTTGTCTCCAGCAACTGGCGCAGCGCGCCGGCTGCGGATTTGAAATCGCGCATCTGCTCGTAAGCGGCCGCGAGGGCGGTTAAGCTGCGGGCGGAAGGATTCTTGTCGGCCAAACGCTTGAGCAGTTCCGCCGCCTTGCGGTTATCGCCCAAGTCGGAGTAAACCAACGCCAGCCCAGTAAGAGCGTCTTCATTATCCGACTCGATGGCGAGAACTTTTTCATAGGACTTCTGAGCGTCCACCGAATTGTCCGCCGCCTTTTGCAAGCGCGCCAGCATCAACCAGGCCGGAATATCTTTAGGCGAGAGAGCCGTGATCTTTTGATACTCTTCAGTGGCACGGCGAAGCATGCCCTCGTCGACTTTACCGGAGCGTCCATCGCCCACCAACCGCGTGAAGATGCGCGCCAGCAGACGGTGCGCGTTCAGGTCATTGGGATTTTGCTTGAGCACGTCCTCGGCGTCGGCCTGCGCTTCGCGCAAGCGGCCGGATTGGACGTAAAGATCGGAGAGCTCTTCGCTTAACATCGGAGCGGTTGGGTCCGCCTTGATCGCTTCTTTGTAGTTGTCGATGGCTTTGTTCACGTAATCGCCGCGGTTGCCGTACATACTGGCTTGCTCGGCGTACATGTGAGCCAATGTGTAGTGGTAATAAGCCGAAGATTTGTCGACTTTGGGAGCGGCTGCGCCGGTCTGCGCCTGTAAGGCGGAACTTCCAATGACACTCGCAATCGCTACGATGAGCAGAGCTTTTCGCATGGAACCACCTTCACCGGCCTGAGCAATTTTTACAGCCATTTATAGTATACCTAGATGTTTCTCGCGACCGTTGTTGGACCCACGGGCTCCGGCAAAAGCGCTCTTGCGCTGTGCCTGGCGCAGCAATTCGAGGGTGAAATTGTCAACTGCGATTCCCTCCAACTGTATCGGGGCTTCGACATCGGGACCGCAAAAACGCCTCCCGGCGAGCGGCGCGGTATCCCGCATCATTTGTTCGACGTGCTTACCGCGCAGGAAAGTTACTCGGCTGGCGAATATGCCCGCGAGGCGCGCAATGTGATCGCGGAAATTGCCGGGCGCGGCAGGTTACCGATTGTCGTGGGAGGCACTGGTTTCTATCTACGAGCGCTGCTCGAAGGGCTCCCGGAGTTGCCGGGGCGCGATGAGCGACTGCGCCAACGTTTAGTGGAACGGGAGCGGCTTCGTCCCGGGAGTTTGCATCGCCTCTTGACACGGCTGGAGCCTGGCGCTGCCGGGCGCATTCACACTAATGATGTGCAAAAAACCATGCGCGCGCTGGAGGTACGTTTGCTCACGCAACAAGCCCTGCCGCCGCGGGCAGAAGCTCAGGCGCTCGAAGGATACGCGGTGATCAAACTCGGACTCGACCCGGATCGCGCCGCTCTTCAGCAGCGCTTGGAAGATCGCACGCGGGCGATGTTCGCTCACGGTTTGCTCGACGAGGTGAGGGGTTTGCTGGCCGCGGGAGCGACGGGGACCGCAAAACCGTTTGAAGCTTTGGGATACAAGCAGGCTCTGATGCACTTGCACGGCGAGATCACGTTGGAGCAGGCGGTCGAATCCACGACCGTTGAAACGCGGCAGTACGCCAAGCGTCAACGGACCTGGTTCCGGCGGGATTCGGAAATTCGCTGGCTAAACGGTTTTGGGGACGATCCGGAGATTCTCGCGCAGGTGACTCAAAGTGTCAGCGCTGTTCGAGGTGCTTGAGGCGGGCGTCAATGACTTCTTCGACACGGCGCAACTCCGACGTCCATGTGCTCCGCATCTCATCGAAACGGGAATCCATGTGGGAACGCAAGTCATTGATGCGCGAATTTACATCGCCCAACCGCGAGTTGTTGATCAAAATTCCCATCAGGACTGTCAACATCGTGGGGACCGAGGCGAGCGCGATCGATAATATCTGGCCTGGATTGATTTCCATGCTTCTGATCCAAAGGTAGCAGAATGCGGTAATTTCTCTCATCCAGAAGATGCAGGCCGCAATCTTGAGACCGCTCAGTACACTAAACTGAAGCTTGATGCGTTCGATGCGGCTCGCGATTTCCTGGTTGATTCTCGTCTCGGCCCCGGTGTTTGCCGACACCGCTGCAGTGCTGCCGTTTGCCAACCGGACATCGGTCGCCGATCCTGCACAGTCGTCGCTCGATTGGATCGGTGAGAGCATTGCCGAAACCGTACGCGACGCTATTGGGTCACGCGGGGCGGTAACGCCATCCCGCGCGGAAACTGAAGACGCCTACCGCCAATTGAATCTGCGCCCGTTGAGTATCCTCACTGAGGCGTCCATGCTGAAAATTGGTGAAGCTCTGGACGCCGAGCAGGTGGTCTACGGCTCGTTCGAATTCCTGGCGGACCCGGCGGCCGTTCATGGCATTGCCGACGGCTCGCTGAAGATCACCGCGCGCATCTTCGATCGCCGCCGCTTCAAGCAAAGCTCCGAGTTCATCGAAAGTGGAAATCTGGAAGACCTGCCGGCGCTAGAGGCTCACCTGGCATGGCGCGCTCTGGTGTTACTGACACCGCGGCTGGCGCCTCCGGAAGCCGAGTTCCGCAGCTTGCGGCCGCCCGTCCGCCTCGATGCGGAGGAGAATTACGTGCGCGGCCTGCTGGCGCGCTCGCCGGAGCAGCAGGAGCGGCTCTTTCTGCAAGCGGCACATTTGGACGCGCGCTTCGGACACCCGAATTATCAATTGGGCCAACTGCACTATGACCGCAAAGAATTCAAGCAGGCGGCGGATTGGCTGCAAAAAATTGCACCGGAAGACGTGCATTATCGCGAGGCCACCTTCCTGCTCGGACTGGCGCTGTTCCAATCCGGCGACTTCGCGGGATCCCAGAAAGCGTTCCAAACTGTGGCCGATGTAGTCCCGCTCAGCGAGGTCTATAACAATCTAGGCGCGGCGCAGAACCGGCGAGGCCTTCCGCAGGCAGTGGACTCACTCCGCAAGGCGCTGGATGGCGATCCTAACGACCCGGTGTACATTTTCAATCTAGGGTACGCGCTGTGGAGGAAAGGCGACTTCGCTGCCGCCGCCGACCGTTTCCGTGCGGTGCTCGACCGGCAGCCGACGGACGACTTCGCAACCTTGATGCTGGGCCTGTGCCTGAAAAAGCAAAACACGAAGCTCAGTGACGCGCGGCTGGAAACGCTGGAGCGGTTGAAGAGCAATTACGAGGAGCGCGCTTACCTGCAGTTAAAGGCGCTGGTAAATCCGGGGAAGCCCTGAGGCTATGTATAATTCGGTAAGCCTATGGTGTGTGTAGCGAATGATTGAGTCATTCGGAGTTTCGGACCCGGGTTGCGTCCGCACCAATAACGAAGACTGCTTCCTGCTTCTGCCTTCGGCCGGATTGTACGTCGTGGCGGACGGCATGGGCGGCGCCGCAGCCGGAGAACATGCATCGCGGCTGGCGGTGGAAACGGTTCGCGACACGCTTGAAGCGGCTGCACCTCCCGCCTCGCCCGACGATCTTCTCGATGCTTTCGCTAAAGCCAATCAACGGGTGATGAAGGAAGCCGAAGCTGACCAGTCGATGGAGGGCATGGGCACAACTCTAGTGGCCGCCGTCGAAAACGACCGCGAGCTCTTTATCGCCAGCGTGGGCGACAGCCGGGCTTACCTATTCGAGAACGGCAAGCTGCAGTCGATCACTGACGACCAGACCTGGGTAAACGAGGTCGGGCGGCGGCTTGGATTGGACGAAGAAACGCTGAAGATTCATCCGATGCGCCACGTGCTGACCATGGCGATTGGCGTCTCCGGGCAACTGCGGGTGAACCACTATAACGTTCGCCCGTCAGCCGGCGCGCAGATTCTGTTATGCAGCGATGGGCTGCATGGCGTGGCTCCCGACGAACGGATTGGCGAGGTTCTGGCGGAGGATGGTTCGCTCGAAGCCAAATGCCAGAAGCTGGTGGCTCTGGCGCGGGAGTTCGGTGGGCCGGACAATATCACCGCCGTGTTACTAAAGGCGAGTTAAGATCTCGCGATTATTTCGCCGGCTTGCCGGGCGCCGCCGGCTTTTCGGCTGCTTCAGCCGCTTCGACTTTGACACCTTCGCGCGCGTTGTCGTCGGGGTTGGAGATGATGCGATCGCCGACTTGCAGGCCCTGCATCACTTCCAAGCGATCGCCGTAATCGCGGCCGATCACAATTTTCTGTAAGTGCACGATGGAATCGGGACTGACCACTGCGATCTGCGTGCCATCGGCGCGAACCATTAGGGCCTCGGCGGGGATCAGCAGCGGTGCATTCGTGCGCGAGTTGCTGAAGTCGACTTGAGCGTACATGCCAGGCATCAGCGCACCGTCTGGATTCGGCACCTGCACTTCCACGAGCAGCGTACGGCTGGTGGAATCCAGCGAATTTGCGGTGCGGGCGATCGTGCCGGGGAAACTACGGCCTGGAATATTCGTAACGCTGATCCGCGCAGGCTGGCCGGCGTGGATGGAACTCGCATTGGTCTGCGGCACGTTGACATAAGTGCGCAGAGTACCGGTCTGCGCGATGCGGTAAAGCATGGTGTTACCTGCGGTGACGAGCGCTCCGACATCCACGTTGCGCAGCGTGATCACTCCCGCGAAAGGCGCCTTCACAACGCGGTAGCCCTGCATTTCGTTCAATCGCGCCAGGTTGGCTTCGGCGGCCGCGATGGTGGCTTTTTGCGCCAGGATGGCCTTCCCCAACGCATTCACTCCGGCCATTTGCGAGCGATACTGAGCCTGGTACTGATCGTTATCCTGCTTGGAGACCACGCCCTGCGATACCAGGTTTCCCCAGCGCTCCGCGGTTACGCGCGCCAATTCCAGATTGGCCTTGCCCTGCTGCTCATTAGCGATGGCTTGATCCAGTGCAGCCTGGGCTTGTGTCACATTCGCCTTGGCTTGCAGAACCTGCTGATCAAGCTCGGGCGCTTCGATTTCTGCCACTGGCTGGCCGGCGGTGACGCGATCGCCGATGTCCACTAGGCGGCGGCGGATGTAGCCGTCGGCGCGCGCCAGAATGGGAGCCTCGGTCACAGCTTCAATATTGCCCGGCAGTTGCAATTCGCTGACTTTCGATGCGGCGCCAACCTCCATGACCTCTACGCGCGGCAGAGCCTGCTCAACTTCCTGCGCCTGCGCGCCGATCACGGCGTTGCGTTTTTGTAGCGGAATGTAACCCGTGAAAAACGCCACAACGATAAGGACAATCGCGCCCAGGAAGAGCGCCCAGATGGTGACGGAGGAAGGATTCCAGGGCTTCGCAGCCGCATGCGACGCGCCGTGAGCCGGGCTCTTTTGTTCCCGAAGCTGGCGTTTTAGGTCTTCCACTTCCCGGCGCAGTTGTTCTTCCGTGCCGGGCGCGGTGATTTCTTCGGGCTGATTCGGTTCGGTATATCGCATCAGATGCTTAAGTACGGTTTCGTCGAATTCCACTCGGAATCGATGGAATCGTTACGTTCCTCTTCCTCCAGAAGGCGTTCATGATCCACCGGAGGTTTCGTCCGCAGATAACTATAAATGATCGGAACCACAAAAAGGGTGGTAACCGTGGCGAATAACAACCCGCCGATCACGGCGCGTCCCAGCGGGGCATTCTGCTCTCCGCCTTCTCCCAGGCCCAGGGCCATGGGCAGCATTCCCAGCATCATGGCGGTTGCCGTCATCAACACAGGCCGCACGCGGGCATAGCCGGCGGAAAGCATCGCTTCCTGCGCCGAAGGCACTAGCGCCCGTTCGTCGTTCGCAAACGTCACCATCAAAATACTGTTAGCCGTAGCCACGCCGATACACATGATCGCGCCCATCAGCGACGGGACATTGAGCGTGGTTCCCGTGACGAACAGCATCCACAAAATGCCCGCCATCGCGCCTGGCAAGGCGGTCAGGATGATGAACGGATCCAGCCACGATTGGAAGTTCACGCACATCAGCAGGTAGACCAGCACGACCGCGACTAGCATTCCCAATCCCAGGCGGAAGAACGACGATTGCATGGTCTCGTATTGGCCGCGCATGTCGAGCGTGGTACCGCGCGGCAGATGGGCACGTTCCTGGTCGATGATCTTTTCCACTTCGGAGCCGACTCCGCCGAGATCCCGCCGGTCCACATTGGCGTATACGTCGAACACCGGCCACACATTATAGTGATTCACGATCACCGGGCTCACGCCCCGGGTGAAAGTCACCAGATTGGAGAGTAACTGCGTGTTGCCCGCGATGGCCCCCGGGTTTCCGTACGCCTGCGATGCACCGCTGGGTGACGCGCCCACCGAGTTGTTGCCTGCCCGTGCCGTGCCCGCCTGCGATGCGGCGGTGTTGGAATTGACGGCGACGCCCCCCGCCGTGACCGGAGTCCGCAAGAGCGCGTCGAGGCTGTTCACTTTGTATTGCGGAGTCTGCACCGCGACGTAGTAGTTGACTCCATTGGCCCAGTTCACCCAGAAGTTCGGCGCAACTGTGGCGCTGCCGCTGAGCGAGATCAGCATATTGCCGCTGACGTCGCGTTCGGTCAGGCCCAACTGTCCGGCTTTGACGCGGTCCACGTTCATCCGTATGTCCGGTTGATCGACCACCTGATGCACGTGCACGTCGACGGCGCCGGGAATTCGCGCGATCTTGCGGGCGAGATCCAGAGCGATCTTATAGCCGCCAACTGCGTCGCGGCCCACCACCTGGAGATCGATCGGCGCGGGCAGTCCAAAGTTCAAAATCTGATTTGTGATATTGGCGGGCTGGAAGAAGAACGTCGTATCCGGAAACTTTTCATTGAGGCGTTTGCGCAACAGCACTTCATAATCCCGCGTGGAGCCGCGCTTTTCCTTTGCCAGCGAGATTAGGATTTCGCCATCGGCGCTCGAAATCGTAGGGATGTCGCCCTGGGCGAGACTCGTGAAGCTATTCGGTATCCCGATGTTGTCGATGATGGTATCGATTTGATCGGGCGGAATCTGCTGGCGAATCTCGCGATCGATTTGCGAAAAGCGCGCTTCGGTTTCTTCCAGGCGTGTCCCGGCGGGAGCCCGCGCATGCAGCCGCATCTGACCGGAATCGACGGAGGGGAAGAAATCCCTGCCTACCAGCAAAACCAAGCCCATCGAAGCTACAAAAACCACGCCGAACGCACCGAGAACGCGGCCGCGATGGCGTAGCGACCAATCCAGCAAGCCGATATAACGGAAGCGCAGCCGCTCAAACAATCCGTTGAACCAGTGGTGGACGCTCCAGAAGAGGCCCTTGCCGCCGGCGGCTTCGCCTTCGATGCCGAGCTGGTACATCGACATTTCCGCGCGCAGCAGATAGTGCGCCATGGTGGGAACCAGGGTGCGCGAGAGCAGGTAGGAAGCCAGCATGGCGAACACCACGGCCATCGCCATAGGCGTGAACAAATATCTAGCGGTTCCGGTGAGCAGCAGCACCGGGACGAACACGATACAGATCGCGAGCGTCGAGACAAACGTCGGAATCGCAATCTGCGCGGCGCCATCGATGACGGCCCGTACCAAAGGCTTGCGCATGCCGATATTGCGATGCGTGTTCTCGATCGCGACGGTGGCGTCGTCCACCAATATGCCGACCGCCAATGCCAGGCCTCCAAGCGTCATCACATTGATGGTTTGCCCGAAGAGGCTCAGCACGCACAGCGAGGCCAAGATAGAAAGCGGAATCGAAATACAGACGATGAGCGTGCTGCGCCAGCTCCCCAGAAACAGCAAGATCATTATCCCGGTGAGGGCAGCGGCGATCAACGCTTCCCGCACCACCCCGGTGACCGACGCGCGCACGAAGATCGATTGATCGCCCAGCGTCAAGACCTTCAGCTCCGGCGTCACCGTAGCGAGAATTCGCGGCAGCGCCGCCTTGACGTTCGCGACAATGTCGAGCGTGGACGCCTTGCCGTTGCGGGTAATGGTCATCAGAACGCCGCGCTTGCCGTTGGTCCGCACAATATTCTGCTGCACGGAAAAGCCGTCGCGGACCTGCGCCACGTCCTTCATAAAGACAGTGGCTCCGTTCACGGTCTTGATGGGAATGTTGTTGAAATCCGCTAACGCCAGCGGGCTGCTATTGACCTTGATCTGATACTCGGTGCCGGCCAGTTTCGCGGTGCCCGCCGGGAGAATGAGGTTTTGCAAATTCAGAGCGTTCGAAACATCGATCGGCGCCAGTTGCTTGGCGTATAGCTCGTCCGGGTTCAGATCCACCATGACGGCCCGCGCTTTGCCTCCAAAGGGATAAGAGACCGACGCGCCCTGCACGGTTGCAAGGGGCGTGCGGATGAAGTTATTTCCGATGTCGAAGATCTCCTGCTCGGGCAGGGTTTTGCTCGAAAGACCCAATTGCAGGATGGGGACGCTGGCGGCGTCAAACTTAAGGACATTGCCGGGCTGCATTCCAGGCGGCATCTGGCGCGTGGCGATTTGCATGGTCGCGGTGGTTTGCGCCACTGCCATATCGACCTGGACGTTAGGATGAAAGTAAACCCGGATGACGGCGATGCCGTTATAGGACTGCGACTCTATGTGCTCGATATCGTTGACATTGGAGGTGAGCATGCGTTCGAAGTTGGTTACGACGCGCTTCTCCATCTCGTCGGGTTGGAGCCCGGTGTATGTCAACACCACGCTGACGATGGGAATGTCGATATACGGGAAGATGTCGACTGGCATCGTCACGATAGCCGCCCCGCCAAGAATGGCGATCAGCAGGGCCATGACGACAAAGGTATAGGGGCGGCGAAGAGCTAGCCGGACAATCCACATAGTGTCTGTTTCAGCGGGGGCGGACGAAGGCCCACATTCCTATACTATTATGCGTCCCGGAGCACCGGTTTGAGCTTGCCGTTTGGCAGGGTGGGAGAGCCCTGTCAGGCGTCGCGGGGGAGGTTTAAACGACCGGCCTACTTCGCCATTCGGCACAGCCAGCATTTTAGCAACGCTGCGCTATCATATAATGCGTGCAACCGGACGCAGCGCTTCAGCTCGCCACCCAACAATTGAATCGGGTGCGCGAGGAAATTGGGAAAGTCATCGTGGGCCAGCAGGAAGTGGTGGATGGCGTTCTCATCTGCCTGTTGGCGGGAGGTCACGTTCTGCTGGAGGGAGTGCCGGGGCTGGGTAAGACCACCTTACTACGCACCCTGGCGCGCGTCCTGCATCTGAAATATTCGCGCATCCAGTTCACGCCCGATCTGATGCCCGGCGACATCGTGGGCAGCATGATTATCGATACCGAAGGCGGCGCCAAAGCTCTGCGCTTCCAGCCGGGTCCGATTTTCGCGCACCTTGTATTGGCCGACGAAATCAATCGCGCGACGCCCAAGACGCAATCCGCGCTGCTCGAAGCCATGCAGGAGCACACCGTTACCAGCGGCACCACCACGCACCAACTGGAAGCGCCGTTCCTGGTGATGGCCACGCAGAACCCCATCGAAATGGAAGGCACCTATCCATTACCGGAGGCTCAGCTGGACCGGTTCTTAATGAAGATCCTGGTGCGCTACCCATCGCGCGAGGATTTAAGTACCATCGTCACGCGCACCACACAGAAGGAAGAAGAGCAGCTGCGGACCATTTTGGATCACGGGGAAATCATGGAACTGCGCCGCGTGTGCCGCCACGTTCTCGTCGCCCCGCACGTGCAAAGTTACGCGATCGACCTGGTGATGGCGACGCAGCCGGATTCCGCCGAATCGCATCCGCTGTCGAAAAAGTTCATCCGCTTCGGCAGCTCGCCGCGCGGCGCTCAGGCGCTGGTGGAATGCGGGCAGGTGCTGGCGCTGATGCGCGGGCGGCTGCATCTGGCGATCGAAGATGTGCAGGCCGTGGCCGCTTCGGTACTGCGGCACCGCATCATTTTGAATTTTGACGCGCACGCCGAAGGGCAAACCACCGAGACCATTCTGGAGAAGATCATTCCCAACGTAATGGCAAGCCAGGCGGGCGCCAAGGTATAAGCAGTGCCGGAAAATGGGCCGCTGATCGACACT
>Ga0105238_10004633_pt1 | contig 13614 bp, 12 predicted proteins | sample KBSC34metaG_FD_81526 | JGI IMG/M metagenome (GOLD analysis project Ga0105238, IMG submission 81526) | Corn rhizosphere microbial communities from Kellogg Biological Station, Michigan, USA - KBS C3-4 metaG | ecosystem: Host-associated > Plants > Roots > Rhizosphere > Soil | place: Michigan, USA... | reverse complement strand
GCGGCCGGGTCCATCCCCAACGCGCACGCCGTATCCCTATTCTGAACCCAATGCAATCGCGAATCCCGCCGACCCGCGGCCGGGTCCATCCCCCAACGCGCACGCCGTATCCCTATTCTGAACCCAATGCAATCGCGAATCCCGCCGACCCGCGGCCGGGTCCATCCCCCAACGCGCACGCCGTGTCCCTATTCTGAACCCAATGCAATCGCGAATCCCGCCGACCCGCGGCCGGGTCAGTCGGCGTTTGATTCACCGAATGTGAAATCGCCATTCTGCACGTCGATTGTGATCTCTGTTCCTTCTGCGAAATCTCCACCGAGGATGGCGTTCGCCAATTCGTTCTGCAGTCGTTGCTGGATAACTCGCTTCAGAGGCCGAGCACCGTAGACCGGATCGTACCCTTCTTCGGCCAGTTGCTTTCGCGCGGCATCGGTGATCTTGAGCGTGAATCCGTTTTCCTGCAGACGCTGCTCCAGACGCGTCAACTGCAAGTCGACAATCTGTCGAATCTCGTTCTTCGCCAGCGGATGGAACACGATCACTTCGTCGACGCGGTTCAAGAATTCGGGCAGGAATTCTTTCCTTAGCGCGTGCAACACGCGTCGCTGAATTTCCTTGTCGTCTTCTTTGTCGGTCAAATCCATAATCGTCTGACTGCCGATATTCGACGTCATCACGACGATCGTATTCGTGAAGTCGACGGTACGGCCATGACTGTCGGTCAATCGTCCGTCATCCAACAACTGCAACAGAACGTTGAACACATCCCGGTGCGCTTTTTCGATTTCGTCGAGTAATAACACTGAATAAGGTCGCCGGCGAACCGCTTCCGTCAGCTTGCCACCTTCCTCGTAACCGACGTATCCCGGCGGAGCACCGATCAGTCGTGCGACCGAATGTTTCTCCATGAATTCGCTCATGTCGATCCGGACCATCGCCCGTTCGTCATCGAACAGGAATTCGGCCAGTGCCTTGCACAGTTCGGTCTTTCCGACACCCGTTGGGCCCAGGAAAATGAACGACCCAATCGGTCGATGCGGATCCTGCAGACCCGATCGAGATCGACGGACTGCATTCGCCACGGCGGTGACCGCTTCCTGCTGATTGATCATGCGCTGATGGATATGGTCTTCCATCTGCAATAGTTTGGCCTTCTCGGTCTGCAGCAGTCGTGAAACGGGGATGCCCGTCCACGTGCCGATGACCTTCGCGATGTCCTCTTGAGTGACTTCTTCCCGCAACAAGCGATGATCCGGGTCACCGCCGACCTGGGCCGCTCGTTGTTCTGCTTTCGCCAATTGTTGTTCTGCGTCCTTCAGCCGTTTCTGAACGTCGAACGCCTTGACGAAGTCGTCATTGGAATTCGTTCGCTGGGCTTGCGAGAACGCCTGATCGTATGCCGTGTGCAGCTTTTCAATTTCTTCCTTCAACGGCCGGATCGATGTCAGTGCGTCCTTCTCTGTCTGCCAACGGGCTTTCAACGCGTTGACGCTCTCTTCGCGATCCGCGATCTGTTTCCGCAATTCCTGCAAGCGCGACTTACTGTCAGCACTCGACTCTTGGGCCAACGCCGCCGCTTCGATCTGCATCCGTGTGAGTTGACGCGTGGCTTCATCAATTTCGACCGGCATCGAATCCATCTCCATGCGCAGCTTACTGGCCGCTTCATCGACCAGGTCGATAGCCTTGTCGGGCAAGTAGCGATCATTGATGTACCGATCTGACAACGTCGCCGCGGAGATTAGCGCATCATCAGTGATTCGCACACCATGGTGAGATTCGTATCGAGCTTTCAAGCCGCGCAAGATCGAGATCGTGTCTTCGACACTGGGCTCATTCACCAGCACTGGCTGGAACCGACGTTCGAGGGCCGGATCCTTTTCAATCGACTTCCGATACTCGTCTAACGTGGTCGCACCGACACAGTGCAACTCGCCACGAGCGAGTGCTGGTTTCAGCAGGTTGGCGGCATCCATCGCGCCTTCCGACGCGCCGGCACCCACGACGGTGTGCAGTTCGTCGATGAACAAGACCACGCGACCTTCCGCTTCAGAAACTTCCTTCAGCACCGCTTTCAATCGGTCTTCAAATTCACCGCGATACTTCGCACCGGCGATCAGCGCACCCATATCGAGCGCGATCACGCGTTTGTCCTTGAGATTCTGCGGCACATCTCCCAGCACGATTCGATGAGCGAGCCCTTCGACGATGGCCGTCTTACCTACACCGGCATCACCGATCAGCACGGGATTGTTCTTGCGCCGCCGCGATAGGACCTGAATCACGCGACGGATTTCCTGGTCTCGACCGATCACCGGATCGATCTTGCCCAAACGAGCCAGTGCGACCAGATCCTTACCGTATTTCTCCAGCGCCTGATACTTGTCTTCAGGGTTTTGATCGGTCACGGTTTGAGAGCCGCGGACCGATTTGAGCGCGCTCAGCACGTCCGAATCGATGACACCATTCAACTTGAGCACGCGTTGTGCCTGGTCGTCGACAAGTGTCAATGCCAGGAGCAGATGTTCCGTCGAAACGAATGCATCCTTCATCGTGTCAGCCTGATCGGCCGCTTTATCGAGGACTTGGCGAATTGCCTGACTGGCTCCGACTTGTCCGCCGCCGGAGCTGCGTGGCAATTTCTGCAAGTCGGCATCGACGATGCTTCGCAATTGAGGAACGCGGATGCCAACCTTTTCCAGCAGTGGACGCACGATCCCCTGTTGCTCGTCGAGGAGCGCCTTCAACAAATGCAGTGGCACCAACTGAGCGTGGCCTTGGGATTCGGCGAATTGTTGCGCCGATTGAACCGCTTCCTGTGCTTTGACTGTGAGTTTGTCAGGACGAAATGCCATAGCGAGACCTGCTTTCTAATTGCGGCGTCGGCCGCAGAAGACTCGACCATGCTGCAAGATTCATACGTGATCGCCAGCAGTCTGGACCAAACTCTCCGGAAAGTGGCGAAGCTGTGTGCAAAAAATAGGGCGCACTCCGAACGCATGGGCCACTCAAGACCCAGGTATTCGAAATGCGCCGCTGACGAGACGATTCCGCGATTGACGAGTTAGCTTTTCTTTTCGAATTCGGCGTCAATCACATCGTCGTTTGCTTTACCATCGCTGGCCGCTGCTTCAGGATCCGCACCGGGTCCACCAGCCCCCGCAGCCCCTTGCATGTGCTGGCTGAGTGCATAGCTGGCCTGTTGCAATCCATCGACCGCCGAATTGATCGCGGCGATATCTTCGCCCTTTTCGGCGGCCTTCACCTTTTCGATGCTCGATTCGACGGCGGCCTTCGAGGCAGCGTCGAGCTTCGCACCGTGCTCCTTGAGAATCTTTTCGACATCGTAAACAGAGGTCGACGCCTTGTTCTTGGCTTCGGCCAATTCTCGACGGTGCTTGTCTTCCGCAGCATGCGATTCCGCATCCTTCTTCATTCGTTCGATTTCGCCGGAATCCAAACCGCTCGAGTTCTCGATCCGCACCGAATGCTCTTTGCCAGTCGCCTGATCCTTCGCTTTGACGTTCAGGATGCCGTTCACATCGATATCGAACGTCACTTCAATCTTCGGGGTGCCGCGCGGAGCCGGCATGATTCCTTCCAGATTGAACTGATTCAGCAGCCGGTTGTCTCGAGCCATCGGACGCTCGCCCTGATAGACGCTGATCGTCACCGCCGTTTGCCCATCAGCCGCGGTCGAGAAAGTCTGAGCCGCAGTCTTGGGAATCGTCGTGTTACGTTCGATCAGCACTGTCAGCACACCGCCTTCCGTTTCGAGACCCAGAGACAGTGGAGTCACGTCGAGCAACACCATGTCCTTGACGTCACCCGAGATAATGCCGCCCTGGATCGCTGCTCCGATCGACACAACTTCGTCCGGATTCACACCGCGATGTGGTTCTTTGCCACCGAACATCTTTTTGACGAACTCTTGCACCTTCGGCACGCGGGTCGATCCACCGACCAGCACGACTTCATCAATCTGGCTGGGCGACAGCTTGGCATCGCGCAATGCGTTTTCGACCGGTTTGCGGCATCGTTCGATCAGGTGATCGACCATGCGTTCAAACTCGGCGCGAGTCACCGTCAACTGCAAGTGCTTCGCACCGCTTGCATCGGCCGTGATGAACGGCAGATTCACGTCGGTCGATTGCTGTCCTGACAGTTCCTTCTTCGCTTTTTCCGCCGCTTCACGTAGTCGCTGCAACGCCATCGCGTCTTTGCGCAAGTCGATTCCATGTTCGGCCTGAAACTTGTCGGCGATGTGCTTGATCAAAACTTCGTCAAAGTCGTCACCACCGAGGTGCGTATCACCGTTGGTGCTGAGCACTTCGACTAGTTCGTTGTCGACTTCCAGCACCGACACGTCGAACGTACCACCGCCCAAATCGAACACGGCGATCTTTTCGTTCTTCTTGTTCTGCAGACCATACGCCAGTGCGGCGGCGGTCGGTTCGTTGATGATCCGTTCGACCTTCAGACCCGCGATTTCGCCGGCGTCCTTGGTCGCCTGTCGCTGAGCGTCGTTGAAGTAAGCGGGGACTGTGATCACGGCTCGACTGACGGTGTGACCCAGATACGATTCAGCAGCTTCCTTCAGCTTACGCAACACTTGTGCCGACACTTCCGGTGGAGTGTACGTCTTGCCGTGAACTTCAACTTTCACGTATTCAGCAGGCCCCCCGACAACCTTGTTGGGGACCATCTTCTCTTCGCTTTCGACCTCGTTATGACGACGTCCCATGAAGCGCTTGATCGAGTAGACCGTGTTTTTGGGATTCGTCACGGCTTGTCGTTTCGCGGGGTCGCCAACCAGGCGATCACCTTTTTCGGTGTAGGCGACGACGCTGGGAGTGAGGCGATTGCCGTCCTGATTGGCGATGACCTTCACTTCGCCGCCTTCCATGACGGACACAACCGAATTCGTCGTGCCCAAATCGATACCAATGATTCGTTCTTGAATAGCCATCGTTATTTTCTCCCGTGGTGGTCTTAACTGCGATGTTGGCGGACCTTCTTACGTGGACAGTCCATTCGCAAAGCCCGCGCCAACGATATTTTTCTATGGCGGTTTACAGGAAAAGTACCTGTTTCCAGGCAGTTCCTCTGACAGCAGTCGCCTCCCCAATATGATCGACTGCCAAAATTGCACGTCAAGTCTATGGCCGCCCGGAACGACAGACTGCCAATGTGACATTCAATTGTCGCGCGTGGCGATGAATGAACCAGCCTCACTAGGTTGACGGTCTGTTGACGACCAGCATCCCTTGATGAATGCGCGAGTAGCGGTTGGAATGAGTCGCCAGAAGAAGCGCACCGGAAGACACAGGGTTTGTCGCTTCTGACCAACCGTCGACTCCCGCCATCGATGAGACACAAGATGCATCGACTGACAAACCAAGTTGCCGTGATCACTGGAGCCAATCGAGGAATTGGAAAAGCAATCGCCAAAGCTTTTGCCGCCGAAGGAGCCTCGCTCGCCCTGTGCGCTCGAAATGGCGAATCGCTGGAACGTGTCGCGGAAGAATTGCGATCGAGCGGTACGACGGTGCAGATACAGACGTGCGATGTGTCGAGCGAAACGGATGTCGAACGGTTGTTCAAAATGGTCAGCGACCAGTTTGGACACGTCGATATTCTAGTCAACAACGCCGGTGCGTTCGACGGTGGGCCGCTCGACCAGTTGACACTCGATGAGTGGAATACGGTGATCGGATCCTGCCTGACAGGAACATTCCTCTGCAGCCGAGCTGCCTTCCGAATGATGAAACCCCGACAATCGGGGCGGATCTTGAATATCGGATCGATCAGCGCTCAACGACCGCGGGAGGGAAGTTCGCCCTATGCCGCCGCCAAGTTTGGAGTCTGGGGTCTGACACAAGCGATCGCACTGGATGGCCGCCCCTACGGGATCACGTGTTCGTGCCTGCACCCAGGAAACGTTCTGGTGGAGCGGCGGATCGATTCGGGCAAAACGTCGGACGACGAACCGATGATGGAACCCGAAACGATTGCCAATGCCGCCCTGGCAATGGTCACGCTGCCGGCGGACGTCAATTTCCTCGAAGCGATTGTCTTGCCACGCGATCAGGTATACCTGGGCCGCGGCTGAGGATTCGCGCGGCCTTTGACAGGGCCTTACGGCTTCTCAATCACGCGCGTCGCAACGAAGCCAAACTTCCGATCTGACAGCGTGACAGTTCCCGCCATCATCGACTTGTCCTTTGTCCACAGAAAGGCATCGACGGCCATTTGGGCGTTCGCCAGAAACAAATCCAGCTTAAGATTGTTGGGCATGCTACCGATCTGGCCCGAGATGTCGTAGACATTGAGGGACTCGTCGGAGGTGAATTTTCCAGTAGCCCGGCCGCCTTCTTCGACCTTCAGTTCCCACTCACCCAACCATCGACCGTCGGCATTCAATATCCATGTGCCGCTGAAGTCTTTGGCAACGACTCCTTCGTGGTCGAGTGGATCATGTTTGGCATTCGCCGTCGGCGTCGCTTGTGCTGGGGGACTCATCGGGACGATCCTGGCCGTGCCTCGACTTTTGAGCGTTCCCTTGTCGGTGAATTCGACGTCTGCCCCTTCTTCGACGGGAACGACTTGACCCAGATCGAAATTGAAACAGAATCCCGGAAACAGCATCACATCTTTGCCGTGTGCTTTCGTCAGGTCCGGTCGGTCCTCACGATAGGTCGCGTAGCGTTCAATTAGTAGAACGGGGATCTGTTTCCCCGATGCCTTTTTCAGACCGCCCCAACTGATCAAGGCCTTGGTCAGATTGCCTTCATCGGTTTTGATCAGCACACACGGAGTGACGATCGACGACGAGAGCGGCCTTAGTTTGGCGCTGCTTTCCAGCGTAATCTCTGCAACGGCATCTTCCGACTCGATCAGTTTCTTGATTGTTGCCGCCGTTTGCCGTTCGAACAGATCGGCGGCCGACACTGATGAACAACTAAACAGCACCACTGCCAACAGACTTCGGCGAAACATGCGTCACCTGCTCATTCAAGTTCGTCGTCGAGATCCAGATCACCCTGCTTCGCCTGCAATTCGGCCATCTTATCTTGATCGACAGACTCGACAATCGCGTAACGACCGTCACACCATCGCAGCAGATCGACTTCTTTGCACCGTCGGCTACAAAAGGGAGAAAAGGTGGCACTGGGATCCGACGCAGGCGGGACCGACTTGCCACAAATCGGACATTCTGGCAGCCGAATCATGCAATGCTCCATCAACAGACTGCCAAACCGGGCACACATTTTAGTGCCCGATACGCACACGGAAGATCAACCAGAATCAGAGGTCCGAGACGACGATTAACTCTTGGTCGACTCGCTTTTGGCTGGCGCCGTCGAGGCACTCGATTCCGATTTTGTACTCGATTCTCCGCCGCTGGATGCTTTCTTGTCGGCTTCCGCGGCCTTTTTGTACGAGTCGCTACGATAATCAGTTAGGTAAAAGCCCGATCCGCGGAAAATCAATCCGGCACCACCACCGATCTCGCGGCGCGCCTTCAGTTTGCCACAACCCGGACACTTCCGAGTGGCACTGGCTTTGATTGACTGAAACTCTTCCCATTTGTGATCACAGGCATCACACTTGTAGTCATAGGTGGGCACGCCAGGCGCTCCTGCTCACGCGAAATTCCAAGGATTCAATACCGAATTCTGCACTATGAAATGTCAGGTAGCAAGTCGCGCGCCACGACTTTCTGAGCCAAACTGTCAGGTCGATTCATGCAGCGCCCCGAATTTGAATTGATCGATTGGATTCGCGGCCAAGTCAGGGATCGCGGAACCGTCTCACTTGGAATCGGCGATGACGCTGCATGCCTTAAGCCCAATCCCGATCGCGAGTTACTCGTTGCAACCGACATGTTGATGGAGGGAGTGCATTTTGAATTCTCGTCTGCCACGCCGCAACAGGCAGGACGAAAAGCGCTCGCGGTCAATTTGAGTGACATTGCTGCGATGGGCGGCCGAGCGACCGCCGCATTCGTCTCGGTCGCCCTGCCGAGTGATCGAGGAATGCAGTTCGCCCGTGACGTTCACACCGGCTTGATCGAACTCGCGAATGACCATGACGTCATTCTGGCGGGCGGAGACACGAATAGCTGGAACGGACCACTGGTCATCAACGTTGCAGTCCTGGGAGAACCTTGGATGCCGCGACCGGTCTCCAGAAAAGGAGCCCAGCCGGGCGATTGGCTGTTTGTCACTGGGGCACTGGGCGGCAGCTTGGTATCCGGACGGCACCTGAACTTTCCCCCCCGACTCGCAGAAGCCCAACGGCTGGTCAACCTGGTTGAGGTCCATGCGATGCTGGATGTCAGTGACGGATTGGCTGCAGATCTGCACCACATCTTGAAGGCAAGTCGCGTCGGTGCCATTCTGTTCGAGCCAGACATTCCCCTGACGCAGAGCGCCAAGACAGTCAACGATGGACGATCTCCCCTGATGCACGGCCTCAGCGACGGTGAAGACTTCGAGTTACTGTTCGCCGTCGCACCAGAAGCGGGGCGTCAATTGCTGTCATCATGGAACATGGTCACTTCTTTGACTCGCATCGGCGAAATCTCGACCGAACTCGATTGCCGTCTGCGTCGCGCAGACGGCAAGATGGAATTGCTGCCGCCGATTGGCTGGACTCATCGGCTGGGCGAGGCGCTCTGATTTCGCTATCGTTCGTCCAACAGTCTCGCATGGTCGTTCTGGTCTGTCTTGAAAAATGCCTGAGTCAACTCGTTTGCGCGTCCTGTTCGTCATCGGGTCGATGGGGGGCGGTGGCGCCGAACGTCAGATGCTTGAGATTTTAAAGCGTCTCGATCGAACGCGCTTCGCACCGTTCCTATATCTGTCTGTGAAAGACGGCGAATTACTACCCGAGGTTCCCGCGGATGTCGAAGTTTACGCCTATTGGGATGGATCCAAGGAAACCTGGTACGGGCGACTGTTGCGTTACATGAAATTGACCCGCCTGCTGCGTCAGGTCCATCTGGCTCAGGCATTGCGACGGCTCAAGATCGATGTGATCTATGATCGAACGTACCTGGCCACATTGGACGCGGCAGGGGGCTGCTGGTTGAGACCCACGAAACGCGTGTCGTGTTGCGTCGCCGATCCCGGCCCCGAACTGGAATTGCACGCGCGTTGGTCGGTCGCTATGGCCCGGTGGTTTGCACGCCGAACCTACCAGCGTGCGAGCGTCGTACTGGCGAATTCTCAGGGACTGCGAAACCGCGTGCTTGAGTATTTCCGACTCGATCCCGATCATGTCAAAGTTTACTACAACGTGATCTCGGGGATTCGTGATTCGGAACGAATCAATTTCGAAAACCGGCAGGCAGCACATCAATCATCTGTTTCGCCGACAAATCGTCCCTTTCGAATCGTGAGTTCTGGACGATTGCATCCCCAAAAAGGGCACATCGTACTGCTGCAGGCGGTCGAACAACTCGTTCACAAACGCGGACGTTCACTCACGCTGGAGATCTACGGGAAGGGCGAGAGTGAGAATGAATTGCGCGCCTACATCACTCAGCATCAACTGGAATCGACGGTGATGATGGGTGGTTTCCTGGCAGATCCTCGCACGATGTATCACGATGCCGATTTGTTCGTGCTGCCATCGCTCTTCGAAGGGATGCCCAATGCGCTGATCGAGGCTGTCGCCGCAGGTGTCCCGGCGCTGTCGTCCGACTGTACGAGTGGTCCGACCGAGATTCTGGACGGCGGACGCTGCGGTGGGTTGGTTCCTCCCGGAGATCCCACGGCGCTGGCCGATGCGATTATCGATGCGATGGAACATCTTGACGAATGGAAAGCCCGCGCAGTCGAAGGACGGAAACGCGTCGAACAGATGTTCGACCCCGAGACAAATACTCGCCGGTTGGAAGAGTTGCTGATCAAGATCGCTCAGGGCTGATCGGACGATTAAGCGTTAGTCTGTGTCGCACGGACGTGTCGCGTTGAAACATGGTTAGACGCTATGGATTTAGGCTCGCGAGACGCCACACTTAACTTGGATGCGCTCTAATCGCAGGACTTGACGCCAGCACTGACTCGAAACGTGTGACCATCAGGGTGTCGCAAGTGAAACTCGCGCACACCCCATGGTTCATTCGTGGGGGGACGAGTGACCACCATTCCATATTCGAGTGCACTGGTATGCATCGCATCCACCTCGTCGGGAGATTCCAGCCACCAGCTCATCCAGACTCCGTCCGTCTCGTCGTCGCCCGGGAACTTCGGCAACGAGGTGCCGCGAGACCCCTGAGCGCCGCGACACAGGAATATCTCAATATGTCCCTGACTGATGCTGCCGAACGTGGCATCACCATTCTCATTGGCGCCCTTGGCGTCGGGGCCGCTGCCGATGAATCCGCCCGCATTCCAACTGAATCCGCGCTGCCAGCCCAGCTTCTCGAACCACTCAAAACTTTGACCGATATTCGAGACGTTCAGGATCGGTGTCAGGTGCTTGAGCGGCATTCATCAACCTTTACTGGCGAATGTGCGATTCATGATTTGGTGCGATTCATGATTTGGTGTAGGTATCGAAGACACGCACCTTGTCCCAAGTGGGCTTATTCTCTTCGATGAACTTCAGATGAGCCGGCGCCGTCTGATAGGTGTCGTGATCCTGCTTGGACTTGAACACAACACTGAGTCCGACGTGGAAGTCGCGCACGTTGACGGGACGATCCAGATCAGGCACCAATGGACCGGCGCCGAAAAAGACGACTCCAGGATGATCTTTCAAATACTTGAAACAGGCGTCAATCAGCTTCTGAGTATTCTCGGGGGTTCCGTCTTTCAACGTGAAGTAGACGTTGTGCACCAGCATGTCGGCCATCGATTCGGTTCCTCTGTTCAAATGCCATCAAAGAGCAGTCGATCCGCACTTTTGTGATCGGCAATCATAACAGAGTGAGAACCTCGATCCCAACCGAAGGAATGAACGATCGACATCGGGCCCAACATTCATTTCCTGGAAACAACGGATCAGCCACGAGCCGTATCCCGATTCCGAACCCAACGCAGTCGCGAATCCCGCCGATCCGCGGCCGTCCGCCACAGGCGGTTTGTTCGCGTCGCATGATGGGTTACGAATAGGTGCGTCGTTCGCGCGTTGAGTGCTCGACCCGCCTCCAACGCGCGAGCCGTATGGCGATTCTGAACCCAACGCAATCGCGAACCCCGCCGCCCCGCGGCCGGGTCCGCCACAGGCGGTTTGTTCGCGTCGCACGATGGGTTACGAATAGGTGCGTCGTTCGCGCGTTGAGTGCTCGACCCGCCTCCAACGCGCGAGCCGTATCGCTATTCTGAACCCAACACAATCGCGAATCCCGCCGCCCCGCGGCCGGGTCCGCCACAGGCGGTTTGTTCGCGTCGCACGATGGGTTACAAATAGGTGTGTCGTTCGCGCGTTGAGTGCTCCACCCGCCTCCAACGCGCGAGCCGTATCGCTATTCTGAACCCAACACAATCGCGAATCCCGCCGACCCGCGGCCGGGTTACACGGGGACGGCTTCGAGAATGTCCGTCTGGGGCTTTGAAAACTTCACGGCGACGGCATGAAGTTTTTTGAGTGCCAGTCCTTCGACCTGGCGAACTCGTTCTTTACAAATGCCCAATTCGCTGGACAATTCCATCAGCGTGCGCGGCTCTGATCGACCATTCAAACCGAACCGACCTTCGACGATATGCCGTTCGCGATCGGTCAATTCGTCCGAGAAACTGCCAACCACATGGTCCATCATCCGGCGTTCGGCTGGTGAGTCGTGATCCACTTCAAAATCGTCGGGCGCCGAGAGAAGAACCTCGGGATCCGTCACGACGAAGCGACTGCGGTCTTTATGTCGTCGCTCGATCTTCCGGAAGAAGCTGCGTCGAATTGCATGCGTCGCGTAGGTGCTGAATCGGAATCCGCGCCCATAGTCAAACTTGTCGACCGCTTCCATCAGGGCTAGCGACCCATCACTGACCAAGTCTTCAAAACTGTAGTGGAACGTGTTGTATTTGCCCGCATTTGAAACAACGAGGCGCAAGTTGGACCGAATAATATGATTACGAGCTCCAGCGGCCTCGGCGAGCAGTCGTTCAATCTCATCGAGTTTTTTCAATGAAGGACGGCTGGCATTCAGCGACGATCTCAAACGGTCTGCGACAAACTTGAGATAGTTCATCCGCCGGAATTCATGCTGCTCCTCAGCAAACCCCAGCAGTGGTTCATTCAATGCCGGCGCCAATACAGCGAGCGGTTCGGCATCGTCGATGGGGCGAATCGCACGGCTGCGACGAGTGGCCACCGCTTCGAATCGAGAAAGCGATGTTTTGGCAGCCAGCATCGCTTCGAATTCGTCGCTGGGAATAAACTCGATTTCCAAGCTCAGAATTCGTTCGGCTCGTTTTCGCAAATCCGCCGACTCGGAGCTCGATTTCACACTTGTTGGAGACGACTTTGACATTTCAAACCTCCACAAAACGTTCATATCGTTCAGCGATCGTAGTGTGGTGTCTTGGCAATGACAAGCGATGGCGGCTATTGATTCCGCAGGAAATTAGACTGTATACATCTGTTTTCTATGAACAGAAGCTCCTGTCATCGCTACTTGTGACGTCAGAAGTAGTTCCCTCGCTTAATGATCTGTTGCTCTGGACGGTCACGAAAAACGATCAGATCGACAAATCGGCATGATTCATTGCGTACTCGACCATTGCGAGAATGTCGCAGTCCAACGAAAAACGGGCGGGACGAATACTCGTCCCGCCCGTTCAATGTGTATTCGATTGCTGCGACTTGGCTCAGGCCTTCGCTGTTTCCGCTGCTGGAGCTTCAACGACCTGCAGGTTAGGAACCGCAATATTGGTGATCCGCACGCGAGTGTACTTCTGGCGGTGGCCAGTATGGCGGCGTGAGGCATTACGTCGGTGGAAGGTTTGGATCTCCAGCTTCACGCCCTTCAACTGTGCCGTCACAACTTCGGCAGTGACTGTCGCACCCGAAATCACAGGTTGACCAACCACGCTAGGGCCGCCCCCGTTTGCCAGCAGAACCTTATCGAAAGTAATCGTCTGGCCGTCTTGAACGTCATTACGGTAATCGACAGCCAGAACGTCTCCCGTCTTGACGCGGAACTGACGGCTGCCGTCTTCAAACACTGCAAACATGGCGTTACCTTGAATTCTTATGCCTCGCCTTCGAGGCAATCAGTTGACGTACCAACTCCGGCGGCCCGGATTGGGGGAGGGAAAGGATACAGACTTAGCTCTTCGATTTCGAGTCTGTATTCACCAGAATTCTCACTTCGGTCCCAGTTGAATTCGAACAGTGGAATCTCAAGTGTTCTGGTCCCACCCCCACCTTTGAATCAACCGTAATCAATGCGTTGTACGTTTCCTCTAACTGCATAATATCACGGCGCTTACGATTATTGAGGAACGCTGCCACCCGTTCATGGACTTCCACGGTCACGCGTGCCACATCTTCCTGGTTGGCGTGCGACATCAACAGTCGCATGACGTCAATTGCCATGCTTTCCGCCGTTTTGACCTGCGCGGTGCCCGAACAGCAGGGGCAGTCTTCGTAAACCGATCG
>Ga0105238_10004629_pt1 | contig 13624 bp, 8 predicted proteins | sample KBSC34metaG_FD_81526 | JGI IMG/M metagenome (GOLD analysis project Ga0105238, IMG submission 81526) | Corn rhizosphere microbial communities from Kellogg Biological Station, Michigan, USA - KBS C3-4 metaG | ecosystem: Host-associated > Plants > Roots > Rhizosphere > Soil | place: Michigan, USA... | reverse complement strand
TGCACGCCCAGCCCCAGGAACCCGAGCGCGCTGCCGACCAGGATCCAGGCGATGAAGTTGGTGGTCGCGAGCAGCACCGGCTGGACGATCACATTGGGCAGTACGTGGCGAAGCAGCACGCGCGACCGCGAAAAGCCGAGCGCCCGCGCCGCCTCGACATATTGGTGCTTGGCGACGACCAGCACCTCGTTGCGCACCAGGCGCGCATAGCTCGCCCAGCCGACGAGAAACACTGCAATGTACATGTTGAAGATGCCGGGCCCGAGCGTGGCCACGATGGCGATGATCAGCACGTAGAACGGGAACGCGACCACCAGGTCGAGGACGCGCATCAAGATGGCGTCCATCCAGCGGCTCGTCCCCGCCAGGACGCCGAGCGCGGTTCCCATGACCAGGGTCGGGAGCACCGAAAAGAATCCGAATTGGAGGTCGACGGAGGTCGCCGCGACGATCCGGGCGAGCACGTCGCGCCCGAAGTTGTCGGTGCCGAGCCAATGGCGGGCGCCCGGCGGCTGCAGCGTCGCGCCGAGGTTCAGGTCCAGCGGGTCGAGCGTCAGCATCGGCCCGATGGCCGCGACGACGATCGCCGCCAGGAGCATCAGCGCGCCCACGACCAGGGCGCCCGGAAGCCTCGCGATCCAGGCCGACGGCGCGACAGGGCGTGGCATCGAGACCGCGCTCATCGGGCGCCCACCATCGCGTCGCGAGCCCGAGGGTCGATGAACGCCACGAAGAGGTCTGTCAGGAGATTGATGACCATGACGAAGACGGCGAAGACCAGCGTCACCGCCACGACCGTCGGATAGTCGCGGGTGGTGATCGCGGTCAGCATAAGCTGGCCAAGGCCCGGCACCGAGAACACCGACTCCACGATCAGCGTCGCGCCGATCAGCATCCCGATGTGCAACCCCAGGATGGTCACCGCCGGGATCAGGGCCAGCCGGAAGACGTGGCGGAAGAAGACGACGTTCCCGGCAAGGCCCTTGGAGCGCGCCATGTCGACGTGATCCGCCTTCAGGGTCTCGACCAGGCTGGCGCGCAAAGCGCGGATGACCAGGGGGCAGAGCCCAAGCGCCAGCGTGAACGAGGGCAACAGCAGGGAGCGCAACTGCTCGGCCAGCGTCACGCCAAATCCGCCGACCGGGAGAATGGGCCACCGGATGCCGAAGAGCAGCAGGAGCAGCAGCCCGATCCAGTAGGGCGGCAAGCCCAGGCCGAGCACGATCACCGCGCGCACTATGGCTTCGGCGACGCCGGTCCGCCGCAGCGCCGCCCATATGGCCAGGGGGACGCTGATCAGGATCGTCAGCACGATCGAATAGGCGACGAGGAACAGCTCGGGCGCCAGCCGGTCGAAGACGAGCTCGATCGCCGGGCGGCCGTAGAAGTAGGAGTATCCGAAGTCGCCCTTGAGGAGCTGCTTCAGGAAGATCCAGTACTGGACGGTCATGGGCCGATCGAGACCCCAGTGGGCGCGCAGCTCGGCGACGCGTTCGGCCGAGGCGTAGACGCCCAGCGACATCGCCGCGGGATCGCCGGGCACGGCGCGGACCAGGACGAATATGGTGAGGCTTGTCCCGATCAGGATCGGGATCATCTGCAACATCCTGACAGTCACGAAAGTCAGCACCCCGAGCGCCCCGACGCCAGTTGATCCACCTGCTACGTCTCGTAGACCGAAATCAGCGCGTCATCGCGCTCTCGCACCATAGCCGAGATGCGCGGGCGCGCGGTCCTCGTCGAGGGCCGGCAGGCCGCCGACGCCGCTCTTCTTGAACTGGGCGAGGGACTGAATCACGACATTGAACCCCGAACTTGAAATCGACTGCGGTCGTGGTCGCAGCACGGCCGGAAGCAGGCTCCTGCCAACACTCATCCCGCAGCCTCGGACCGCGAGCTGCTATCTGGAAAACCACGCCGGCGCCGCGCGGCGACGCCATGAGAGGAAGAAGCGGGTTGCCGCAGCAGCCCGCTTCCCTCCAAGGCTTGCGCCTGCGCCGCTAGAACTGCTGGCGAATGCGCATCGTGTAGTAACGGCCGATCATATCGCTGGTGTAGTAGGCTCCGTCCGCCCGATTGAGCACACTCGGCTTCGAGTCGAAGATGTTGTTGACCGAGAGCTGGATCGAGGTCCTGTCGAACAGGTTGTACTGGATCGACGCGTTGTGCATCCAATAGGGCTTCAGGTCCCCGTTGATGATGTTGGCGCTCGTCGCAGCGGTGGTTTCCTGGCCCGGGCCAAGATTGACGACGTAGGACGACCCGTCCGTCGAGAGCCACACGGGACTGGACTGGTAGAGGGTCCGCCAGAACAGCCGCAGGTTGCCCTTGCTGTAGGTCACATCGAAGGTGCCCTTCCACTTCGGCTGCGTGAAGGTGCCGACCGGGTTGCTCGGCTGTTCGTCGAGGACCTGGAGGTCGTTCTTCAAGGTGCGCAGGAGCGTCAGGCTGAAGTTGAGGTCGCCGAGATCGGCGTCGCCCTTGTTCAGGTTGAGGTGCGAGTACCTCACCGCGTCCGCCACGCCGATGCCCCAGGTCAGGTGGCCTTCGACGGCTTCAAACAGCGAGTTCGCCGCGTTGAGGCTCGTCGTGCGGCCGAAGGTGATCTGACCGTTGGCGTCGCGCCGGAACAGGTTGTCGCTGCAGGCCGGCGTGTTGGGGAAGCTCGGGCTGTCGTAGCAGGCGCCAAGCACCTGGGTCAGCGACAGCGGCGAGATGCGGTTCTCGATGTTGATGTGGAAATAGTCCAGCGTCAGCGCCATCCGGTCGACCCAGCGCGGCTGCAGGACCAGCCCCACGGTGTACGACTTGGACTCCTCCGGCTTCAGCGCCGGATTGCCCGAAGTCAGGATCGGGATGGTCGCGTTCACGGCGTTCGACAGGAAGGTGTTCGGATTGATCCCTGCCGCGATGCAGTTGGCGCGACGGACGTTCGGCACGAGGCCGGCGCCGACGTACCGCTGGTCGCACGGGTCGTTGGCCATCACGAACGAGCCGATCTCAGGCGTGTACAGCTCGACCAGGGACGGTGAGCGGATGGCCTGGGTGTAGGAGCCGCGGACGATCAGGTCCCGGACCGGCGACCAGCGGCCGCCGACCTCGAACGCCGTCGAGTCGTTCGTGCCGTTTCCGAGGTTGTTGATGTCCTTGTTCTTGGCCTCGACGCGACGCACCGAGCCGTTGAGCTCCAGCATGTCCATCATCGGGATGTTCATGTCCCGGCTGAAGATCGGTGCGAAGAGCTCGCCGAAGTATTCCCGCGTCTCGGTCTGGCCGCCCGTGGTGGCGTAGGTGGCGAAGGCGCCGCGCGAGATGGCGAGCGACGAGCCCAGGTCCGGCGTGAAGATCGCGCGCTCGCGGCGGGCTTCGATCCCGACGTTCGCACTGAGCCAACCCGCGGGGAGCTTGAAGATGTCGCCGGTGATGCTCGCCGTCAGGACGCGCTCTTCGTTGTCGGCCGTGTTCACACGCGGGCCGCCGGTGATGAAGTTGAGCGTCGCCGCCGAGTTGAGCGCCCTGGCGTCGCCGAAGACGTTCAGCGGCAGGCAGTTCGTCGCATACGGAAGTCCGGTGCCGACCACGCCGCTGCCGATGACTGGCGAGTTGTAGCCTGACAGGGTTCCGTTCGCGACGTGGCCGTTGACCGAGCAGATGATGGAGCCGAGCTGGATGTTCTGGACGCCGCTCTGGCCGCTCTTCTGGAGGGCGATCAGGGCGTCGGCGGCGTTCTTCGCCCCGTCGCCGTTGAGGTCGCCGATTGTGCTGCCGGTCGCCGACACCAAGCTGTTCAGGTAGTTGGTGTCGACCTTGACCGCGTCGAGAGCGTCGAAGAACCGGCCGTCGATGATGCCCGAGGTTTTGTTCTGCAGGTGCGCCTTGCCGAAGACGCCCGAGACGTTCCATTTGAACTTGCGGTCGTCCCAGTCGAACTTGCCGTCGAGCACCGTGGCGATGCGCCCGGTGTAGTTCTGGTCGAGGTCCGGGCCGCCGCCGACGAGGTCGTTGTCGAAGCGGTTGACGACGAAGTTCGAGTTGGCGCCGAGCGCGTTTTCCAGGGTCGTCCGCGCCTGGGTCGTCAGGAACGGATTGCTCGTGTTGAAGGTCAGCGGACCGGACGTGCCGCCGAATGCCAGCAGGTTGTAGCCTCCCTGCTTGATGAGCTGTGTCGCCTGCGACTGCGAGAACATCGACTCCACCGAGAAGCGGATGTCGTTGGTGATGTCGTAGTGGCCCAGCATGGTGGCGTTGAGCACGGTCACCGGCGAGCGGATCTGGGTCGTGGTGCCGACGAGATCGAAGCCGCAGCCGCCGCCCATGGTGAACAGGGCCGAGGACGCCCCGGGCGTGATGCCGGGGGTGCAGGCGGCCAGGTCGCCGGTGTTCGTGAATTGAAGGTAGTTCGATCCCACCTTGCCGAGCCCGAGGGAGGGCAGCATCAGCGAGGTCGGCGAGACCGATCCGTAGGGACCCGCGACCTGCAGATTCTGACCGAAGTAGATGCGGTATTCCTGGTCGGGCTTGCCGTTGCCGTCCGCGTCGAGGCGAAGACCGAAGGGGATGGCGAGCGGGCGATTGTTGTTCCAGTCGGGCCGGGCCGTCGCCAGGGCGCCGTCGGCCTTGTTGTACTCGATGGAGAAGGCGACGTTGCCGCGATCGTTCGCGAAGTTGGTGCCCATCACGCCTGAGATCTGGCGCTGCTGCAGGTCGCCCTGCTCCGAAATGCCCTGCTGGGCGGAGACTTCGAAGCCCTCGTAGTGGTCCTTCAGGATGACGTTGATTGTGCCGGCGATTGCGTCCGAACCGTAGACGGCGGCGCCGGCGAGCGGCACGACCTCGACCCGGTCGAGCAAGGCGACGGGGAGGACGTTGTAGTCGACCTGCAAGCCGGCCGCGGACGAGAAGTTCGTCGGCACGTTGGAGGAGACGAAGCGGCGGCCGTTGACCAGGGTCAGGGTGCGCTGCGAACCGAGGTTGAAGAGGTCGACGTAGTTCTGGCCGACCGTGAAGGCGTTCTGGGTGCCGTACGGGCCGATGCCCTGGCCGACCGACGGCAGCTCCTTGATCGCCTCGCCGACGTTCACCAGCGCGCGCTTGTCGAGGTCGTCGGCGCCGACAGCCGTCACCGGGCGAACCGTTTCGACGCCGGCCCGCGCGATGCGCGAGCCCGTGACGATGACTTCGTCCACCTGTTTGGCGGCCGAGTCGTTCTTGGTCGGCAGCTGAGCGACATCTTGCGCAACCGCCGCGGTCGAAGCCGTCAAGGCGATTGCCGACGCGCTGGCCGCCAGTACTGCGCGCCACGCGAACAGGCGCATCTTGTCCGTTTCCTTCGTCTCCACTTTCGACCCCCTCAGTTGTTGGCTTGGTTATTTCCGCAATCGAGGTCGCTGCGACGCGACCGGCCCTGCTCGAAGCCGCTCGTCATCAACCCGACTGACAGTTCAATGCGGCCCCCAACGCCGCACGCTGGAACTCTCATCGCACAGCGCCCCCGCCCCTCGGCGCCCAACATGTGCACCGAATTCCAAATCTTGAGACTGACGTTTATAAAATGAGAGTTCCGAACTGCTGTCAATCGCAATCGTGGAAACGTTTGTAATCTATGCATCATAGACGCCTACGGACAGACGACCAGTCGATTCGCGGTTGCGCCAGAGCGGGCGGTGGCCACAAATACAGGCGTGAATTTCGTGAGTTCGGCGCATCGAGCCAAGCGCTGGATCAGCACCCAACGGCCAGGCGCTAGGAGCGCAACATGGGTTTTTCTCTAGTGATATCCGCTTCTTCCGTAGCCCTGCTTCTGGCGAGCGCTCAGGAGAAACCGAAGACCTACACGCTGGAGGATGCGCTGCAGATCTGCGCGCGCGTGCAGAACTCGACCGATCGGCTGGCGTGCTTCGAAGGCCTGGCGAAGTCCTCGGCCCCCGACGCGAAGAAGGGATCGGAGGCGACGACGGGCGGCGCCTCGGACGCGCCGGCCGTCGCATCCACAGCCCAGTCTTCAGATGAGCAAAGAAGGCCTCGTTTCGTCATCATGCGCGCCGAGGACTACAAGAACGAGAAACACAAGGGCGCGGTGGAGAGCAATCCGACGCGCAAAGTCTATGAGGCAACCGTTTTGCACGCCTGGAAGTACGGCATCAGTGACTATTACATTGTGCTGACAAACGGGGAGATCTGGAAGAACGAGGCTCATGACAAGGGACGCCCCGTCAAAGACGGCGAGAAGGTCGAATTGAATCCTGGCGCCGTCGGGAGCTGGTTCATGCAATTCAAGACGCTGAAGCGCCCGACCATCCGGGTGAGCCTCGTCAAATAGCCGTTCTCTGAGCAGCGCCGTCCTTAGATGAGGCTGCCGAATATCTCGCCATCTCAGGTTTACGCTTGGGGCAAGGTGGAGTTCGGCGGCCAGGTCCCGCGCCAACTCAAGCAACCAATCACGTTCGCGAGAGCGTTCGCAACCTCCTTACCTCAGGGTTGTAGGATTGGATTTGCAACTCAACGGCAACGACTGGAAGTCGCCACTGCGGCGCTGCCGCCGCGCGCTGGCGACGCCCCTCTCACACGCCGCCGAAGCGAAGCCTTCGGCCCTCCCGGGAAAAATTGCGATTTGATGATCTCGTCGATCCGAGGTTATCCCTATTATTGGGACCGCGTCTCAAGTTGGTGAACCCTTTGGCCCTCGCCCTGGCCCGCGCGGCCTCATCACAATGGAGGTCAACCACATGCAGCATTCCGAGAAACATCCGTCGTGCGCCGACGAGCCGAATGACACCGACGCAGGCGCGCTCGGCCGCCGCGGCTTTCTGAGGCTCGCGGGCCTGGGCGGCGCGGCGCCGCTGCTGGCCTGGCCCGATAGCCGTGCGTCCGCGGCCCCCGTGCGACCGGGGCGCTATGCCGGCCCGGCGCAGGGCGGTGTCTATGAACGGATGTTCGGCATCCCCACGATCATCAACGCCGCCGGACCGGTTACCGCACTGGGCGGCACCACGCTTTCGGAGGCGGTGACCGACGCCATGGCCGCGGCCTCCCGCGACTACGTCGATCTCAACGAACTGTACACGGCGGCCGGTGAGCGTCTGGCGCAGATCACCAAGTCCCAGGCCGCGATGGTCACCTCCGGCGCCTTCGCCGCCATGACGCTGGCGGCGGCGGCCTGCCTCGCCGGCGACGATCCCGCGAAGATCGCGGCGCTGCCGCACCCGACCTGGCCGCGCCGCGAGGTCATCGTCCAGCGCGCCCATTCCACGGCCTATGAGCAGGCCTATCGCGACGCCGGCATGACGGTTGTCTACGTCGACGCGGAAGATGAGCTGCGAGCGGCCATCGGCGATCGCACCGCCATGATCGCAGGGCTCATCAACACCGAGAAGATGGACGTGCCGGGGATCATTCCGCTCCGGCAGTTGGTCGCGATCGGCAAGAAGGCCGGCGTGCCGGTCTGCTTCGACGCCTCGTTTTCCGTGACCCATAGCTCACCGCCGTCCAGCCTCTGGCGCTACACGCAACTGGGCGCCGACCTCGTATGCATCAGCGGCGGCAAGGGGATCCACGGCCCGCAGGCCTCGGGCATCCTGGCGGGACGCGCCGACCTCATCGCGTCCGCCCGCAAGCAGGGCTCGCCGAACCCCGCCGGCCTCGGCCGCGGTATGAAGGTCGACAAGGAGGTGGTCGTGGGCCTGGTGGCCGCGGTGGAACAGTTCCTCACCCGCGACGCCGAGGCGCTGCAACGGCGGGACCGCGACCGCCTGCAGACCATGAGGCGGATCGTGAGCGACATCCCCGGCGTCCGGCTGGATCACGACGACGTCTACTTCGGCCCCGGCCTGGTCCTGACCTGGAACCAGGCGGACCTGCCGCTGTCCTACGGGGATTTCGTGAAGCAGATGCACGCCGGCAAGCGGCCGATTTCGGTGCTCATCGCCAGCGGGCCGACCGCCTACTTCGGCAAGGTCAACGGCCCGGCGCTCTACCCGGGCTACCTCAACGACGGTGAGGACGTCATCGTCGCCAAACGCGCCCGCGAAATCCTGCTGGCCGCCCGCCGGGGATAGCCGGCCGGCAGGTATTTACACCGTCAACCGAAGGTCATCATCGACCCGGGAGGCATATTTGGGGTGGTGTGTTGATCAGCCGGAGAAATCTCGATAGTCCACACATTGGGACTGGGTCCTGAGAAATTAGACCGTCAAGTCCGTGTCTTAGGGTTACGATATGGCGACCAGAGCAGCACCGGACAAACGCAGCGCAGTCAGGCCCTCCGGAGCGCCGAGGAAGCGGACCGCGTCGGGTCTGGAGGACAACTCACCCTCCGGAACCCGCACCCTGACCCGCGGCCTGGACGTCATCGACGTGGTGTCCCAGGGAAGCACCGCTCTGCAGGAACTCGCCACCCAGCTCGGCCTGCCGCGCAGCACCGCTCACCGGCTGGCCTCGGCGCTGGTGGAGCGGCGCTACCTGAAGTTCGTCCGCGGCCTCGGCTATTCGCTGGGCCCGCGCCTGCTGGAGCTCGGGCATGTCGCCAGCCGCCAGACGAGCCTTCAGCGGGTCGCGGTCGAACATCTCGAAGCGCTGGCGGACTCGACGGGCGACACGGTTCACCTCGGCGTGCTCGAGGGATCGCGCGCGCTCTATCTCGACAAGATCCCGGGACGGCGCCGCGTCGAGATCATCGCGCGCATCGGCGAGATGCAGCCCCTGAGGTCCACCGGCCTCGGAAAGGCGCTGATCCTCGACGCGACCGAGGCCGAATGGCGGGGGTACTACGACTACGAGGCCCGGCTCGGGCACAGCTACGACGTGCGCCTTTCCACCTGGCTCGAACGCATGCGCGAATACGCCAAGAACGGCTACGCCTTCGACCTGGGGGAAAACGAAGATCGCATCCGCTGCATCGCCGCGCCGATCCGCGACGTCTCAGGCCAGATCGTGGCCGCCCTCAGCGTCGCGAGCGCGGAGCAGTACATGAGCGAGACGCGGATGTACGGGCTGGTCCACGAAGTTCAGGACACCGCGAACGAGATCAGCCGCGCCCTGGGCTTTACCGGGAAAGTGGCGGAGCCGCCCCGCCGCAAGGCCACAGCCGCCGCCCGCAAGAAGCCGGCCCGCTAGACACTCTCCCCTTCTCGCGCCGGCTCCGGGGCTGACCTCGGCCGGCCAAGACCTGACTGCCTTCCGCCACGCGCCGGCGACCTGTCGCACCGCTTCGCCGACTCGCCAAGGGCGACGCCGGCGAAGCCTTCCTTCGCACTGATCTGTCCGCCGAACTCTTTCCGCGCGCACAACGTCTTGGCTCCAATGGCCTATTAGCAGCGCCTTGACAGTTGGAAACGATTTCGCACTATGCGGAAGTACTGCCCATAATTTGGGAAATGGGGAAGCGCTCGATGAACTCCTTGCGCCGGGCCTTTGGCGGGCTCGCGATGACTACGCTCGTCGCGGCGTCTTGCATGGCCTTTACCGCCCCGGCGCGCGCCGAGGAGGCCAAGCCGGCGCCGAATCCAGACGCCGTGAACCGCGTCATCCCGCATGCGCCCTACCCGGTGAGCGCCCGGGCCAAGGCGCTGCACGCCACAATCCCAGTGGCGGATCTCCACGCCGACCCGCTGCTGTGGAACCGCGACCTGCTGAAGCGCAATTCGATCGGCCACATCGACTTTCCCCGTCTGAAGGAAGGCGGCTTCGCCCTGCAGGATTTCTCGGTCGTGTCGAAGTCGCCGCGGGGCACCAACTACCTGCGGAACGACAGCGACACCGACGCCATGGCGGACCGCGCCAGGGCCGAAGGATGGCCGCGCAAGACCTGGGACAGCGTCCTGCAACGCGCGCTGTACGGGGCCGACAAGCTCAAGGACTTCGAGAAGCGCTCCAACGGCGCCATGCGGATCGTGCGCACCCGCGGCGACCTTCGCCGCGCGCTGCACGATCACGTCATCGCCGGCGTCCTGCTGTCGGAGGGCGCACACCCGCTCGAGGGCAAGATCTCGAATCTTCAGGTGATGTACGACGCGGGCTTCCGCGTGATCGGCCTCACCCACTTCTTCGACAATGAAGTCGGCGGCTCGCTGCACGGGATCTCGCACGCCGGCCTGACCGCGTTCGGCCGCGAGGTCATCCCCCGCGCGGAAGCCAAGGGCATCATCATCGACGTCGCGCATGCGTCCGAGGCGACCGTGCTCGACACCCTGGCGATCGCGAAGAAGCCGATCATCGTGTCGCACACCGGCATCAAGGGATATTGCGACACGCCGCGCAACGTTTCCGACGCGACGCTGAAGGCGGTCGCCGACCATGGCGGCCTGATCGGCGTCGGCTACTGGGACGCCGCGGTCTGCGAGCCGACGATGAAGAACGTCACCGAGGCGATCGTCTACGCGGTGAAGCTGCTGGGTCCGGAACACGTGGCCCTCGGATCGGACTTCGACGGCGGCGTCGCCATGCCCTTCGACTCCTCGGAGATGGCAGGGCTGACCAGCTCGCTGCTCGACGCCGGCCTCGACGAGAAGACCGTCAAGATGGTGATGGGCGAGAACGCCATCCGCTTCTTCTCCACCTACCTGCCGGCCAAGTAGGTCGCCGGCGAACTGGGGCTGAGAACCGATGAAACGAACCCTTCTGGCCATCGGCGGCGGCGCCTTCGCGTCGATGATCGCCGCGTCGCTGATGTCCCTGCCTTCGCCCGCGCGGGCTCAGGCGGCGCAGGCGCCGCCGGCCGAAGCCAATACCGTCATCCCCCACGCGCCCTACCCCGTGAGCGCGCGCGCCAGGGTGCTTCACGCGACGATCCCGGTGGCCGACCTGCACGCCGACGCGCTGTTGTCGAACCGCGACCTCCTGCAACGTAGCACGCACGGGCACGTGGACATTCCGCGCCTGCAGGAAGGCGGCTTCGCCCTGCAGGGCTTCTCGGTGGTCACGAAGTCCCCGCGGGGCACCAACTACGTCAAGACGTCGGCCGACGCGCCGGACGACATGACCGACCGCATCAAGCGCGACGGCTGGCCGCCGCGCACCTGGGACAGCATCCTCCAGCGCGCCGTCTACCTCGCCAACAAACTGAAAGACCTGGAGACGCGGTCGGGGGGCGCCGTGCGCGTCGTGCGCACCAAGGCGGATCTGCGCAAGGCCCGCCGGGACCATGCGATCGCCGGCATCCTGCTGTCGGAAGGCGCACACCCGCTGGAAGGCAAGCTCGCCAACGTCCAGGTCATGTACGACGCCGGTTTCCGCGTCCTCGGCCTCACCCACTTCTTCGACAATGAGGTGGGCGGCTCACTGCACGGCGTGTCCCAATCCGGCCTGACGCCGTTCGGCCGCCAGGTGATCGCGATGGCGGAATCCAAGGGCATGATCATCGACGTGGCGCACGCCTCCGAAGCCACCGTGCGCGACACGCTGGCGATTTCGAAGCGGCCGGTGATCCTCTCGCACACCGGCGTCAAAGGCTATTGCGACACGCCGCGCAACATCTCCGACGCGACGATGAAGGCCATCGCCGCCCACGGCGGCTTGATCGGCATTGGTTACTGGGACGCCGCGGTCTGCAAGCCGACGATGCAGAATGTCACGGAGGCGATCCTCTATGCGGTGAAGCTGCTGGGGTCCGAGCACGTGGCCCTGGGCTCCGACTTCGACGGCGGCACGGTGACGCCTTTCGATTCCTCCGAGATGCCGGCCCTGACCAGCGCGCTTCTCGACGCCGGTCTCGACGAGAAGACGGTTCGGCTGGTCATGGGCGAGAACGCCATTCGCTTCTTCTCGACCTACTTGCCGGGCAAATAGACATGCAGTTGTGGACGATGCGCGTGGAGCAGCGAAGCCAGTGAAGCGATCGGCCTTGGCGTCCGCCGGCGCGGCGATCGCACTCTTCGGTTCGGCCCACGCTCAGGCGCAGCAGACCCTGCTCCTGCGCGACCCGGCGCTCTCGGCGTCGCACATCGCCTTCATCTACGCCGGCGACCTGTGGGTGGCCGACCGCAACGGCGCAAATCCGCGCCAGCTGACTTCGGACGCGGCGGACGAAACCAATCCGGTGTTCTCACCGGACGGCTCGATGATCGCCTTTTCGGCGGTCCACAACGAGAACAAGGACGTCTACGTGATCCCGGTGAACGGTGGTCAGCCGAAGCGGCTCACCTGGCATCCGGGCGACGACAACGTGCTGGACTGGACCCCCGACGGGACGGGCGTCTATTTCGCCTCGGCGCGCGAGTTCAATCGCGGCCGCTCAGCCCAGCTCTATCGCGTGCCCGTCAAGGGGGGGCTGCCTGAGAAGCAGATGACCACCCGCGTCTATCGCGGGCGGTTCGACGCGAGCGGGCGGCGCTTCGCCTACAACCAGATCTCGCCCGCCTATGACGCCCTCTATGGCGGCTACTTCGGCTGGCGCGCGCACCGTGGCGGGCGCACGCCGTCGATCTCCATCATGGACATGAAGGCGAAGACCGAGGTCCGGATTCCCGGCGACGGGGTCAACGACCTCGAGCCCATGTGGGTCGGCGACCAGGTCTACTTCCTGTCCGACCGCGACAAGGGGACCCTGAACCTCTTCCACTTCGATCCGGCGTCCAAGGCGGTCACCAAGGTCAGCAACGAGGCCGTCTGGGATATCCGCGCAGCCTACGCCTACGGCCGCACGATCATCTTCGAGGCCGGCGGCCGGCTGAAGACGCTCGACACCGCCAATGGCGCGATCGCGGAGATTCCGATCTCGATCCATCCGAATCTGCCGCAGACCCGTCCGCAGTTGAAGGACGCCGCGGCGACGATCCAGGCCTTCGACCTGTCGCCCACCGGCAAGCGCGTCGCCGTCACCGCGCGCGGTGAGGTGTTCACCGTGCCGCTCGAAGAGGGGTCCACGCGCAATATCACCAACACCGACGGCGTGCGCGAATACACCGCGCTTTGGTCGCCGGACGGCGCGCGCATCGCCTACATCGACGCCGCGAAAGCCGACCAGGTGCTGGTGATCGCCGACCAGACCGGTCTCGGCCAGACGATCCGCTTTCCGCTGGGCGAGGCCTTCAACCAGTTGCTCGACTGGGGCGGCGACGGCTCGCGGATCATCTACGCCAACCAGAAGCTGGAACTCTACGCGATCAGCACCACGACCGGCGAACGGACGCTGATCTCGAAGGCCATGCGCCGCCACGCGGTCCAGGTGGACACTTCTCCCGACGGGCGCTGGCTGGCCTATACGGAGCCGAGCCCGAACTCTTACCGCGCGCTGCGCCTCTACGACTTCACGACCAAGAAGTCCTTCCAGGTCCTCGATGACCTGGCCGACCTCTCGTCTCCCGCGTTCAGCAAGGATGGCAAGTATCTGTACTTCGCCGCGTCGACGAACTCCGGCCCGTCGCAAGCGGGGCTCGACATGTCGTCGATGGAGAAGCCCTATCGCGCCGCCCTCTACGTTGCGGTGCTCGCCGCGGACGGGGAGTCGCCGCTCAAGCCGAAGACAGGCGACGAGCCGACGGCCGGCGAGGCGCCGGCCAAGCCCGGTCCGACGCGCATCGACATCGAGGGGCTGAACCGGCGCATCGAGGCCCTGCCCCTCGCGGAACGCAACTATGGCGGCCTGGCGGCGGCCAAGAACGGCGACCTCTACTTCCTGCGCCGGCCGCAG
>Ga0105238_10004628_pt1 | contig 13624 bp, 30 predicted proteins | sample KBSC34metaG_FD_81526 | JGI IMG/M metagenome (GOLD analysis project Ga0105238, IMG submission 81526) | Corn rhizosphere microbial communities from Kellogg Biological Station, Michigan, USA - KBS C3-4 metaG | ecosystem: Host-associated > Plants > Roots > Rhizosphere > Soil | place: Michigan, USA... | reverse complement strand
TCCAACTTTTCAGATCGCTTGCTCTTGCCGGCGTCAATCGCCTCTCGGACGTGAGCTTTGCTGAGCAGTTGCGCGCCCTGTTCCTTCGCGGTTCTCTTGCTGTAACCCGCGCGAATAGCCGCCTGCGTGGCGTTCAGGTCGATGAGGTATTCATCAACGAAACGCTGTTGCTTGGCGGTCAGAGGTTTGGAACCGGCGTCGTGCGGAGGGAGCGTCGTCGCCATCGGTCCACAGGATAGCGAACCGAAGTAAGCGCGTTATCACCGATACCGTGGCAACGGAACCGTGCGTGCTACGCGGCACGCTACGAACGAGTTGCGCGTAGGGCCTGTGATTCTCGGCCACCAGGGATAAACCCCGGGCAGGACACGACCGCCTGAGTCGGCTGCGCGCTAGAACAATATAATCACGCCGCCCGCTGTTGCTCAAGCACCCAGCGCATGACACGACGGTAGGCGGTGCGGTCATCACCGGGGGCGCGAGGGATTTTGTCCGAGACGCGGTTCGTGGCTGAGCGCGCGGTCTCGACATCGATCCCGAGCCGATCCGCGATCTCGCGGTAGCTCAATCCTTCACCCACCAGTTCCGCCACAGCGCGCCGGCGGGGGCTGAGATCAGATAAGGAGAGAGTCATGGCGGGGTGGCGAGCGTGCGGTTCACGGAGCGACAGGCCGATAATTCCGTCTCGAGCTCCGTGATACGGGCGGCGAGGGTGGCAATCTGACACCCCAAATCATTCCGTTCGGCGTGGCAAAAGTTGCCGCACTCGCATAGCCAATTGTCCGAGCGACTCGTGTCGGGCTCCGAATAGTCTCGGGGCATGCCGCGTCCCGCGTCAGCGGGGGAGGATGGATTAGACACGCTTCGCCGCCTCGTAGTGATACGTTCCCGGCGTGATGACGCATTTCAAGTCGAACGCGCGCAAAATGCTCGGACCGGGATTGCGGCGACCGCGCATGGCGTCGGACAGGTACGCGGGACTCACGCCGATCTGCTTCGCGTATTTACGGAGCGACCCAGCGCGCTCGATCTCGTACGCCACCAGCGCGAGGACTTCAAACCGCGACATCTTTGCGTACCGCTTCGGCTTCTTCATCGTCTGCTTCGATTTTCCGCTCATGTTACTCGCCATTGGGGCTCGCTCCCTCAGAGGATGCGGACAGACGGCTAGTAAAGGATCGCATCCACCGATTCCCAAAAGGATTTCGCGGCGGCCTTGTAGTCGAACTCAATCCAGTTCGGCACAGCGTCGTCGCTTGGATACGGAATGCTCAGCGGCTCTTTCTTGCGCAGCGCATGAATCGCCGCCATGACGCACGCCGGACAGCCTTCGGCTGCGCTCAGCACCGCATCGACGCCATCGCTCTCCAACACCGCGAGCAGTTCGGCGGTCGGACGCTGATCGTTCTTCGCCGCGCGACACATCCCGCATTCGCGATTCGGGTTGCGCGTGCAGCCGCGCTCATGCTTCGCGATAGAGCCGCCCGAGCAACCGCCTTTTGAGCAGAAGTCGCAGTAGTAGCGCCAGACCTTTTTCTTTCTCACGGCGTGTCCTCTGGAGTAGGAATGTGATGCACGCCGAGCAGCGAATCGATCTGGTCAGCCATGTCCGGCACCCTCGCTCTTTGTGGTGGGATGAGATCGGGCGCGGTCGATAAGCAGCAAGGCGCGGTCGAGAAAGTCGGCGCAGCGAGCGATGTCGCGGAGCGCATTGCCCGTGTACGTGCCGTGCGCGATCTCGTTCTTGGCGAGCGAGATGTTTATTCGGATCCCCGGCAGCGTGTCGGAGAGGAACGTGACGAGAGAGCGAAGGGACTTGGCTGAATCGTCTGCTTCCTTGGCGCCGTTGTTGTGATAGCGTCGATGTCCTTCGGGATCGGCCAAGTATTTCGTTTCTTCGGCCGACATCCGATGCGACTCAGCTAGGGACCCGCGCGCCTCGATGATTCGGCCGAGTTCTTTTATCCATGCCTGCACCTCTAGCGGCGCGACGGGGGTGGAGACATCAGCACTTTTCGTTTCGGTCACGCAGCGTTCCTTGCCTCGCACGAGGCGCAGAGTCGGAGTTCGGTCTGACACGGATCGGGCGGATACGCCGATGACGGCGGCGACTCGCCCCACTTCCACGCGAAGCGATCACGAATGCGCGCGGCGAGGATGTCGATCTTCTCGGCGTCATCCGGATACCAGAGGCGCATTTCCTCCAGTTCGCCCGGCGAGCCATATGCGCCGCAGTTGCATTCACCAGAGCGGTGCAGCAAATCGACCACCTCGTTGCGCGGGAGATCGTATTCGGCCATGTAGGCATTCTTGTCGAACGCATCCCAGTCGATGATCGGTGCGACCCAGAGTTGCGAGCCATCGCGATCAATCGGCTTGGCCTTTCCCATCCGGCGCGTACTCTCGGCGGCACGCACGCCCGTCACGAGCATGATGCGGTCGTTGCGGTGCGTCTTGTAATCGGCGACCAGCCGATCAATCGCGCGTTCCTTCAGCCGCACGTAGGCGATACCGTGCTGCGCCTTGCCGGGGAATCCGTAGGCTTCGACCATCTCATGATACCGATCTCCCTTGCGCGGCCGATACATGCGAAGCGGCCACCCGAGCGCGCGGCACGTGTCGTACACGAACCGGCGAGACTTCTTGACGCCGATGCCGGTCAGGATGCTCACGGCGCCCGAGAAGCGCGGGTGTTGCGCGACCAGGTGCGTCGAGCACAGCGAGTCGTGCCCCGCACTGAACAACCCGAACACGTGTGACGGGTCGTGCTCCGCGATCGCGGCGTCCAGAATGGCCCGCGCGGCCGATGCTCGCTCCCACCCAGGATTGAAGATGTCGCGGCGCGGGATGCTGTTGCTCATCGCGTCTGCTCCCCTTCGGGCGAGGCGGTAGGATCCGCGCATCGGTCCGTCGCACTGGCCTCACTCCACGCATCCACGAACGCGTCAAGCGCGGACGCTCCGAATAGAACGATTTGCTCTTCGAGGCGCTGCACGACGTATAGGGCGATCCAATCCTCTTTCTTCATCGCCCGCACGGAATTGTCGGTTGCCATCGTTATTGCCCCTTGGAACAGGTTGGACACGGAAGCGCCTGACGCGCCGACCACTGTGTCCCGCAGACCGTGCACAATTGCTGCTCCGTGGTGGGTTCGGGCGCTACGGGAGAGGACGGGGAGGGCGACAACGGACATGCGTCATCGAGCGCGTTGAGCAATTCGACGAGAACCGCCTTGTTGCGCTCCCACGCCGTGTAGAAGGTCGGGCCGGATCGCTGACCAACCAGCGCATCGCGAAGCGGTAAGCCGACGCCCGTATTACGCTCCACGCTTTCGCGCAACGCCTCAACCTGCATCTCAACGCGCGAGAACTTCCGCCCATCTCGTGCTCGGTCGAGGAGCGAGGAGACACACGCTTCAACTCGGTCCACGAGATATTCAGCGGGCGGCGCACCAGCGGCATCGAGTAGCCGCTGCACATGTTCTTCCGCCGCGAGCGCGCGACCCTTCATCCCGTCGAGAACGTTCCAGCATCCCCACGCATTGCTGTGGCCGAAATAGCGTCTCAGTTCAGCGCGGAGCCCGGCGTCCATCTCGTGCTCCATCTCCGCTTTTTGTGCCCGTGCAAGCAATTCACGATTGCGCGCCTCAGCGGCCCGAAGCGAGGCCAGAAGTGTGCGCTCGCCGTCCGGCACACGCTCGATACATCCCGGCGTGTCGAACTGGGCGATCCCGAAATGTTCGACAGCAGCCTCACGCGTCCTGAATACCCCCGCGCAGTGGAAACAGCGCCAGAAGCCGCGTGCCTCGTGCAGTGCATTCAACTGACCATATGCCACCTCGATTTGCGTCTTGAGCGACGCTACCTCGACTTCAGTCGGTTGGTCGAGGAGCGAGGGTAATGCAGCGGCGAGGGCGCGGAGCGTGGTGGCACGAGTTCGCGCGGCTGTCTCGCGCAGGCGTGCGTAGGCGCTCTTAAGGTCAGACCGCTCCTGAAACTCAGCCCGCACGCGCCAACGCTCGACTTGACCGTCCTCGAATGCGGCGTAGTCTGTCAGCAGCGCCTTCACGCGTTCCCCTTCGAGCGAGACGGCACCGGGAGCGACGGACGAGGGGTTAGGCATGGTCGGGCTCCGGGTTGAAGACGGCGCGCGCTTCGTCGATCATCCGTCGATAGCCGATGTTCACGCCAGACAGCGAGGCGAGCAACTTCCCGCACCGCGAATCGCTGTCGGCATCCCATGCCATGTGCGCTTCGTGGATCGTCGTGTCGATGACGGCGAACGCGGACCGCTGGCGCTCAGTTAGTTTCTGCAACCGCTCTCGCTCGGCCTGCGCGTCGGAGAGGGCGGCGCGAACTGTTTTCAGTGCAGCGAGGCGACGCTCCTCTCGTTCGAGAATGCGCCGGTGCCGCTCGCCATGATCCGGCACGGCGGCCATCGCACGAACCGCTGGACGCCCGTTGCGCGCCGGCGTGGCTTTTACCTCGGGCAACGCTTCGATTTCGGCCAATTGCCGGCGCGCGCGCACCGCATGCTCGTATCCCGCGATCTCCGCATCAAACTCAACCAACGCTGCCGCGAGGTTCGTGTCTCCCATCTCGCTCGTGGCGCTGGAGACGGCGGGAGTACGCGCCAGCGGGTCTAGCCACCGCTGGACTTCTCGCGACCGCGCGATGGCGTTGCGGATATTCCTATCCGCCTTTTCGTCGCCAGTCAGCGGAACCTCTTTCGCCAGCTCGATCACCATATGCAAGCCGATGGCATGTCCAGCATGAAAGCGGCTGCCGCTCGGCGCGGTGGGGGTGGAGTCGTTCAGCGTCCCCATGGTGTCTCCATGATTTCGAACCAGCGCCACGCCGGATTGCTCGCGCGCAACTCAGCTTGATACGTGTTGTGTCGCAGCTCGATGCACGGCCAGTGGCCGCGTATCTGAAGATGCCATTCACCAAAACGGATGTTGAACCAAAGGTCAGTCATTCCGGCTTCTCTCCTCGGGGGTTGCGGCGGCGTATCTCGGAACCGGGAACGGTTCGCGTCGCGCGTGCGCTTCTTCGTCCATGAGCGAGTCCACATCCGCGCGCGTGGTCACGGCCACCATGTAGTAGCCGCGCCGGTTCTGTTCGAGCACCCAGTCTAGGCGCTCGCTGTCGGTGCGGTCGCTCATGCCTTCGGCTCCTCAGACGCGGACGCGGCGGCCCAGTTCCCAGTCAAGTACCATGTGCGGTCGCGTGGGTGGAGATTCACGAGCCCGAGATCACGAAGGCGCGTCATCGTCATCCACGTCACGCGCCGTTCAGTCGCTCGCGATAGCTCGCTCACCGTTTGCGCTCCGCCGCGCAGTTCGTCCATCACCGCGCACTGCACTTCACTCAGCTTCACTTTCGGCATCGCTTACGTCTCCGTGGGGGGCGTGGCGGGGCGACGCCAGAACCACATGCGGCCCATGCTCTCGCCTCGGGCATTTGTGACGACCGCGACCGAGTAGCTTCCATCGCCGCAGTCGAAGCGCCATTCGTCCGCCTCGCGCAGTACCGTCTCGCCGTCCTTCGGCCCGCCGTAGCATTCCAGCGACTCAACGCATTCAGCGTCCATCGCTCACCTCATCTTCGGACAGGGGTTCTCGCCGTAGCTCGCGCCGCACTTCGGGCAGCACCAGAACTTTCCTCGCTTCACCAGCTTCGCCTTGTCGCATCCCCACTTTACGCAATGATCAGTGGGCGCGAATGCTTGATCGGCTTCGTCGTGATCGTCGTAGAGAAACCGGCCGCTGAGTATTCGGTCGCTCATCGTCCTTCCTCGGTGGTCGGCGCCACCGACCGCTTCGCCTGCTCGTTTCGGCAGTACCACGACTCGACGGGCTCGTTCGCTGGCCAAAATACGAGGCATTCATTCTTCGCCGTGCCGTCATGCTGTGATTCTGTGCGCCCGCAATTCGGGCAAATCGGCTTGCTCGGTTCCGGCGCCACTGGCGGAGACGGGGACTGAGCGGCGTAGTACAACGCCTTAATCGACTTGTCGTCTTCGGGGAGGATGTCGGCGTCCGTCGCGACGTTGGCAAGCGCCTCGATGTCGGTCGAGAGAAAGAACTCGTCATGCGCGCTCGCGCTGACGATGTCGTCGGTTCCCGGCACGAGCGCATCGAGCAACAGGAACGCGCAGATGTCGGGGCGCCGGTTCGCCGGATGCTCGATGCGTTCAAACTCCAAGTATTCGTCATTGTGACGCTCGAACGCGGCTTTGATGTCTAGGGGCACGACTGACTCTCAGGGCTTGGAATGGGCTCATACCGCATATCGACTTGCCGCTCTTCGTTCCAGAACTGGCCCGCGCTCAACCGACGCGCGTCGATACTGTCGCCGACGCACGGCTCGGCGTTTCGCTCGGCAAGGCGCAATTGCTCCTCGTAGCTGATGCCGCGGTCCTTCGCGACCCACCAGCAGCGTTCACAGCTTGGCATCGTCTCACGTCTCCGTGGGGGGCGTGGCGCGCTGCAACCGATCGATCTCGGCCGCGAGCAGCGCACCCGCTTTGGCGAGTTGAGCGATCCGGTCGTCGGCACCTTTCTGATTCCACCGTGCGGCCCACGTTGACGGCCAGAATCGACCGCCGTGGGCCGTACCAGGAAGCGCGTAGTGCACGGCGGCAGACACGAGTTGGTTGTGGGTGTATTGCGCGTCACGCTCGCCGTCGAATCCATGGACGGATAGTTGCCGCTGACGTTCCGCTGCGATTAATTCGATTCCTGTTTTCATCGTCCTTCCTCGGTGGTCGGTGCTGGCGCCACGGACTCAGTAGAGCGGCGGTGGCGCGATACATATCGACGCGCGGCTGCGACATGGCGGCATGAAGTGCGCTCCACTACCAGCGGCGCGTGGCAATCGGTAACGGAATCAGCCGCGCATCGAACAGCTGCACGAACCGGCCGGCCTGCCAGCGGTGTAGCGCCGGGACTTCTCGCAGCGACGAGGCACCGAACGCCGCATGCATCGGGCAGCTGTCCCACGCGTGGCAGTTCCACACCTCTTCCGTCGCGACGTCCTCGAGTGCGCGCCCGCCAGCGGTGAGCAGCGCGGGAACGACATCGCTCAAGTACTCGCCCCAGGTCACACCGTCGCTCAGCTTGGCGCCGGTGAGCTTGGCGCCGGTGAGCTTGGCGCGCTTTCCGCCCGCTTCGCCCCACAGCCATTTGCGATGCAAGTCGAGAATCGTTTTGAGGTCGTCGTGCGCGTAGGTCATCATGGTGTACTTGGTAAAGCTGAGCCGCAGTTTGATCATGTCGTCCCAGCCCTTGCGGTTGACGTTCATCGCTCAGCCCCTCCCACTCAACCGTGCGGCGATCCGCTCAGCAGCGCTCTCCTGCGTGAACCACGGAAAGCGGGGCGGGTTCGTCGGATTCAACTCCGCGCCGCGCAAGTTGTCGCCGCGCTCGTGATCCCACACCAACCACAAGTCGCGCGGGAAGCCCGCAGGCTGAACGCTGTATCGTGGTCCCGTTGCTTTCTTCGCCATGATTCCGCCCAGTTGAGGTACAACGGAATAATAAGGTGTCACCTTACTATTGTCAAGCCTGAATATTCTGCGTATCTTCCCTGCATGCCGATTTACTGGAAACTCGAATCGAAGCTGACCGAGCACGGCTTGACGCCCTACCGTCTCCGGGATCTGACAGGGCTGAGCGTCCCGAGCTGCTACGAGCTGGCGAAGGACGAGCCGGTCAAGGTCATCAAGGCGTCCACGCTCGCCACGCTCTGCGAAGTGTTCGAGTGCACGCCCGGTGACTTGCTCGAATACCGCGAGCGATAGCCTCACGCTGGCCGTCCTCCCCCACCACGGGCCCCGGAAAATGCGGCCCAGGCGCGTTGCGTGGATGCGACGAGCGCCGACAGCTTCACGCGGTGGATGCGCTCGAACGACCGCACGCCGACGCGGTGCAATTCTCGGTGACAGCCTTCGTCGAACTCAATCGGGAACGTCGGCACGAGACGCGGCCCGCACATCGGGAGCGATTCCATCCAATCCGCCTTCCGCCCCGTGCCGCCCGTCTTCGCGTGCGCCTGTTCGATGTCGTAGCGTTCCCCGCACACCGCGCACGGCTGGAGGTGCAGCCACTCACGAAACTCGAATGGCCCGTAGATGCGCTCGGCCTCGTCTGCGCTGCGCCTCTTCGGCGCGATCCGCCCGCCACGCTGCATGGGCGTGCTGCGCTGTCTGAGCGTCGAGTTATGCTGTCGGGGAGCGCGGGAGGAGGACTTGCGGGTCATCGAAGCACCGCCTTGAGCATTTTCTCCGTCGCACGATCGTACAGGTGCTCAGGCGTGACGCGGAGAATCCGCCAGCCCATGACCGTCGCCGTGTTGTACTTGAGCGCGTCCGACTCGAAATGCTTTCCGCGCGTGTGCGCCCCGCCGCTGTAGATCCCGCCTTCCACTTCCAACGCGACTTTCTCGGGGAGCCACGCGAAGTCGAACCGCCATTTCCGCGTCTCGTGGAACTGATGCTCGGGCGTCGGCAACGGGAGGTGCGCGCGTTCCAGCATCTTGAAGAACGAGTCGCGTCGGATCTCGTCCTGCGCGCGGCGCAATCCGGCCATGACTTTGTTCTTCGTGCGTTTCGGGGCTGAGCCTCGAATGCGACCGCGGACGTCGGCCGGCAACTCGCTGAACTTGACGGCGATACTCACGAGACGATCTCCGACTCATCGACGCCGTGAGCAGTCACGGCGAGAATCCAGCGGATCGCGGCCGCGCGGCGTTCGTAGAGGCCGCGGATCGTCGTCGGGTGACTCTCAACACCAGCGCGGCCGAAGTGCGCGGCGGCCTTCTCGTAGTGCTCGGCCAACGTCACCAGCTCGCCGATGTGCTGATCGGGTGTCGGGGCTTGCGGGGGCAAGGGCGTTGCCATCTCACACCACCTTCCGAACGTGACCGCTGCCGGTCGTGTACCGATCCTTCTCGTCGAGCGCCAGTGCCTTGCCGTGCTCGACGCCGAGATACGCTTTCTGCCCTTCGCGCGCGCCGTAGTTGCGGAGCTTCATCGCGACCACTCCCATCGTGTTGGGTTCGAGAACATCCGTGACCGTGCCCATGCCGGAACGCGCCGAGCGCAACGCCTTCACGTACTCGTCTTCGGACTCGCCGGGGAGCGACTTTCGGAGCGGGCGAAAGAGGCCGATCATGCCGGTCGCGTTGCGCTGCTTGAGCGTGCCGAACGCGACGTGCTCCGTCCGCGGCGGCATGTACTTGGCGAGGTAGTCTCCTTTGCTCGCCGCCATGTTGAGTTGCGAGGTGAAGAGCAACAGGAGCCCGTTGTCTTGCGCCATGCGAAGCGCGCCGTCGTTCACCGCTTTCGCTTCGGCGTACAGGTTGGCGCCGTTCCCGCCCGCGATGTGGTCGATGTGGTCCACAATCACGATGTCCGCCTGAAACGCCTTCGCCTCTTTCAGCCCGTGCTCCAACCCCGCGAGATTGATCGCCCGTTGCGCACTCACCATGACTTGCTCGACGTAGGGCGACTTGGTCTGCGCCATCAGCTCTGAGCGCAACTGATCGCGGAGCGCGCGGTAGTTCGGGAGCGAGGCGAGTTGGCCCGATAAGGCGTCCCCCGGATGAACGCCGGCCGCCATGCACGCGAGGTAGGTCCGGAACTCGTTCGGCCGCGTCTCGAGCGGCATGACGTAGCTGCGTTTGCCAGCCACCCGCCACCGATCGATGACGGACGAGATGAACGTCGTTTTCCCGCCACCGGAGGCCGCGCACGCGAACCAGACATTCCCCGGCGCCATTGGGCCGGTGAGCGCGTCGAGCTCCGAGAAGGGCCAGCGGACGAACGTGCTGGGGTGCCGGTCCAAGGCGTTCATCGCTTCGACGACTTGATCCGACGCGATGACGACGGGGTGGACGAGTGGCAAGTCGTCTTCCTCGGTCATCCACGGCTGGGGTTCGCGGCGGTAGGGTCCGGGCTGATTCGGCAGCGTCACGATGCCCTCGGCCGCGTGAGCAATTCGAGGGTGTCGCTCATTTCGCCGTCGATGATCGCGATCGGCGCTTTCGTGCGATCCACCCACACCTGAGACTGATCCGCGAACCACTTCACGTTGCAGGGCTTCCCGTCAGCTTTTTGGAGCGCGATGTACGCGCGCATCGCCCGCTCAACACGCTCTTCGCCGTGCTTGTGCACGGGCTCCTTGAGCGCAGCGCCGATGCGTCCCGGCTTGACGGGGCCCACTTCATCGCTCCACACCAACGCGAGGCGAGAGGGCCACGACTCATTGCGAATCCCGTCCGCGCCAGCGGGCGGACTCTCCTTCTTGTTCTCGGGCTTGTTCTTGTTATCCGTGCTTCGATGGCCCTTCGGTGGCCCTTGGAAGGCCCATGCAAGCGGCTTCGAGGCGTCGTCGTCTTTCGGGAGAAAGTCCGGATGGGCCTTCACGTACTCGCGGACGATCTCCAGTCGTGGCAATCCAGCGACGTGCCGCACGATCGCCTTGCGGTGCTTGGGGTCTGAGGCTTTGACGTGGGGATCGTTGTCGAGCTGCCCGACGATCCAGATCACATTCGCCTCGCGCTTCACCCATCCAAACGCTTCGAGCTCGTCGAGCGCGGCATCAATGCCTTGCCACGGCACGCCCGTCTGCGCGGCGAGTTGCTGCGTCAACGCCGCTGGATAGAAGACGTCGATGCCCGATGGGCCGAGATTCAACTTGAGGGCGACGAACACCCACCGGGCGATATGGTTCAAGCGCTGAAAGTCGGGACCGTCGAGCAACACCCGACGAATGGCGCGGTACTCTCCGCGATCGCTGGTCATGCGGCTGGCCGCTCCGTCGCGGCATGTTGGGCGTTCGACTCGTCCAGGTGAATCAGCGTGAGGATCGCTGTCACGCGCTGGAACTGCTCCGAGACTTCGCGGAGCTCGTCGCGGCTAATGGTGACGGTGGGATCGGTCGCCTCGTCGCAACGGCGCTCGAGGGATTCCGCGGCGCGGCCGGCGGCTAACAACAGCTCGGCACGATCGCGGCGGAAGGCGTGGGATGCGCTAATGTGAGTGCTCATAGCGCACCTCAACACTCCATGCGAACGTGCCCAGTGCAAGAGTCACTTTGCGATCTGTGTTGGTGTCTGGGGTGGGGAAGGGGGGTGTCATGCGGATTCCTGAATGGCGCTGTGAACCGCGAGCAGTCGTTCCGCGATCCATTGCGCGACGTTGGACACCACGCCGTTGCCACAGGCTTTGTAGCGCGCGGCATCGCTAGCGCCGGGGATGTTCGTCCAGTGGTCGGGCCAACTCATCAGCCGTTCGCATTCAATCGGCATCAGGCGGCGCGGGATGCCGTGAAGGGCGGGCACGACGTGCCCGCCCTTCACCATGCTGGAGTCGGGATTACTACGGCATCCGAGCGAGGCAACGGGCGTCTCGCTAAACAACACGGGCGCTTCGTGGAGAGCCGTGAGGGATGGAGATCCATCCCTCACGATTTCCGCGTTCGCCTGGCCGGACGCCATGACGATCGGCGTTCCTCTGCCGGTGCCATCTTCGCTTGCATCGTGGCCTTCGTGGGTGAGAGCGTGCGTCACGCTCTCACCCAGCACCGTATCGCCCTGACTCGGGCTATTCTGCCAGCCAAAGGACAGCGCTTGAACCTGAACTAGCTCGCTTTCCGTGCGGGCGCTCCCTGTGCGCGCTGTGCCAGCGCCGCTTCCAGAAAGGGAGGGAGCGACTTGCCGCGCTTCTCGGCGCGTCGGAGGATTCCGGTACAGGCTTGCGGGCTCAAGTAGTACTTCGGCGGGATCGCATCCACCGGCTCGAGCACCGAGGACAAAGACGCGCAGTCGTCGCTGAGGAACGCCGAACCACTGGGCGTCCAGCAATCGCCACGCGGCCACGGCTCGCGGGCCAGCCGCCACACCACCGCCTGATTCGTCGCCACCCCAGCCGCCGGATGGAACAGCAACGGTGGCTCCCACGATGGCTGATAGGATGGCGGCGAAATCGGCGCCACTGTTGGACGAGAGGGCACCGGCGACATTCTCCCAGAGGAAGTAGGGACAGCCGAGCACGCGCCACAGGCGCACCTGGCGGAAAAAGAGCGACGATCGCGCACCCGCCAACCCAGCGCGGTTCCCCGCCACGCTCAGGTCCTGACAAGGCGAACCGCCTGCGAGCAGATCGATCCGACCACCGTAGTTCGCGCGCATCCAGGCGGCCATCTTGCGACCACCCGACAACGCGCGCACATCCGACAAGAGCGGCGTGTCAGGGAATCGGTAGGCGAGCACGCGCCGCGGGAACGATGCGATTTCCGCGTGAAAGGCGCACCGCATGCCGGCCCGATGAAGCCCCAGCGACAAGCCGCCGGCGCCGGCAAAGACTTCTGCGTATGTGAGCGGGCTACTCGGCACCCGTCCCTCCCCGAGCGCCCCGCGAAACGACTCCGGTCAGTTTCCCGGTCAGCATCCACTCCGATTCCGGCGCGAGTTTCACGGTGACGTAGGCGAAGCCCACGACGACGACGCAGAGCAGGGCGACGAGGGCCGCCACGCATTCGACGAGGTGAAGTAGCAGGGCGCTCATGACGGCGTGTCCTGAGGGGGAGTGGACGTGAATTCACGCCAGCCGAATGGCAGGTAGACGTTTCGAGGCGCGTTCGCGAACAGCGGCGCGATTTGCGAATCCTCATAGCCAGCTAGGCCGCAGCCGACGCGCACGACGTCGAACGTGATTTCTGGATGCCGTCCGACGTAGCGAATGAACTCGCGGATGTGCGCGGCGATCATGTCCAGCGGCAGAGCGGGTGAGCGCCACGTCGCCTTGGTCGGAATCGCGTAGGCGTTCCCGGTGCGACCCGACCCGACGCCGCGCTTGGCGCCATGCTTTGTTGCCGCTGCCTTCGCGGACCCGGCCCCATGCACGCCCGCGAGATTGGAGCCGAATACAAAAACGCGTTCGCCTGTCGGTTTCTCGCTCATGGCGTCTCGGCTCCTCTCTCCTCGGGGCGGACGGCAGGACGCCAATTCCAGATCGGCGGGCCGTCGAGATACTTGCCGTCCACCTTGTCGGGCCGGACGTACTTGGCGAGGAAGTCCACTTCGCCGTTGCGCTCGACGCGGTACACGACGCCTTCGGGTTGATCGCACGGCCAGAGGTCGGAACCGTGCGGGCCGTGCAGCGTCATCGCGTCGGCGGTCGAGATCGGGCCGCCGTCGTGGAGCAATCCGGGGAAGTAGAACTGACCGCTCGCGCGCTGGCAGAACTGGTCGAATGGCAGGCGCTTGTCGTCGCGCATGATGTCGAACGGCGCGAACGGTATGCGATGCGGCGGAAGCGTGTAGATCGTGCTGTGCGCCTGCGCCAACCACTCGCCGACGATGCGCTCGCCTTAGTTTAGCACGTCGCGGAAACGTTGTTCGTTCTCGCGCACCCACGCCGCGAACAACTGATGCATCTCGTACTTCGACGACTGCGCGGGCCAGCCAGCGCGCCCAATCGCATGCAGCTTGCCGCCGAGCAGCGCGACCGCCACGCACGACCCGTCCAACTTCTCTTGCACGATGATGCGATCTCGCTTGTCGCGCGCCTTCGTGGTGCAGATCGCGGCTTGACCGGGATGCACGTGATGATCGCTCGG
>Ga0105238_10004626_pt1 | contig 13628 bp, 12 predicted proteins | sample KBSC34metaG_FD_81526 | JGI IMG/M metagenome (GOLD analysis project Ga0105238, IMG submission 81526) | Corn rhizosphere microbial communities from Kellogg Biological Station, Michigan, USA - KBS C3-4 metaG | ecosystem: Host-associated > Plants > Roots > Rhizosphere > Soil | place: Michigan, USA... | reverse complement strand
GACGGCGGAGGCGCGGGCGGCCCCGGTGGTGGAGGTGGAGGCACGGGCGGCGTCGCCGCGCCGCTGCCCGATCCCTGTCGCGGCGTCGCCCTTCCGCTCGACGAGCACTATGTGCCGCCCGGGCTTTGCGCCCGGGTCGTGGCGACCGGCCAAGGCACCCTCCGGCAGATCGTCTTCAGCTCGAACGGCGATCTGTGGGGCGCCACCGACGCCGGCCCCATCAAACGCTTCCGGGACTCCGACGGGGATGGCGTCTTCCAGACCGGCGAGATCATCACGTGGGCCACCACCGGCGGAAACGGCCAGAACGTGCACATCGACGAAGCCGGCGGCTTCCTCTACGCCGGCACCCCGTCGGGCGTTCGCCGTTGGCCGTGGTCCGCCGCGCTCGACGCGGGCGGCGCCGGCGAAGACGTGCTCGTCAACCAGCCGAGCTCCGGCCACAGCAAGCACACCGTGCACGTCTGGGACGGCTGGATGTACGTGCAATCCGGCTCCGCCGACAACGTCATCAATCCGAAGGCGCCGAGCTATGACGATCAGCGCTCCCTGATCAAGCGCTTCAACCTGGCGAGCTTCTCGGCGGGCAAGCCGTTCGACTGGACCAAGGACGGCGAGATCTTCGCCGATGGGCTTCGCAACGTGCTCGGCTTCAACCGCGACGCGAGCGGACGGATCTACGGCGTCCAGAACGGCCAGGACGATGTCACCTACGGCGGCGTCGACGTCCACAACGACAACCCGGGCGAGGTGATCGTTCGCCTCACCGCCGGATCGCACCACGGCTATCCGTTCTGCTTCGTCGCGCAGCGCGTGGCCAACATCGCCCCGGGGACCCAGGTCCACTCGGCGATCTTCGGCGGCAACACCCACGACGATGCCTGGTGCCAGGACCCGGTCAACGCCGCGCGCCCCGCGACGTTCTTCCAGGCCCACTCCGCCCCCATGGAGATCATCTTCTTCACGGGTCCATCGGGAGCGTTGCCGGAGAGGTGGCGGGGCGGCGCCTTCGTCTCGCTCCACGGCTCGTGGGATCGCGATCCGCCGACCGGCTATCGCGTGGTGTGGATGCCCTTCGCTGCCGACGGGACCGCGCCGCTGCCCACCAACGCCGCGGCGACGACCGCGTTCCCCTACGAGCCCGTGCTCTCCGGCGGCAACGCCTCCGCGTCGCGAGACGGCGACTGGAACATCACGGGCGGCGAACAGAACGTTCGCCCGGTCGGCATCGCCGTGTCCCCCGCCGACGGCGCCCTCTACATCTCGTCCGATTCGCAGGGCTACCTGTACCGGGTCGGGCTGCAACGCTGACGCATCATCCGCGCGCTGGCCGAGCTGGACCTCCTCACAGGCGACACGACCGCGTCGAGTACGAGCTTCCGTTCGGTCCCCTCGGCGAGCTGGCGCACGGGCTGTTCGTGGCGAGGCTGCTCGGCACATCTTCGACCACCGCCGCGACGTCATCGGCGAGATCTTCGGCTGACGGCGCCTTCTCACGAGTCGACCGGCGCCCTAGCCGCGCCGGGCTGCCGCGATGGTCGCGACGTCGATCTTCTTCATCTTCATCATGGCGGCGAAGGCGCGGCTGGCCTCCGCGCCGCCGGCGGCCAGGGCCTCGCTCAGCACGCGCGGCGTGATTTGCCACGACAGGCCCCAGCGGTCCTTGCACCACCCGCAGTCACTCTCCTGTCCGCCATTCCCGACGATCGCGTTCCAGTAGCGATCGGTCTCTTCTTGATTGTCGGTGGCGATCTGGAAGGAAAATGCCTCGGTGGGCTTGAACGCCGGACCGCCGTTCAGTCCCATACACGGGACGCCCGCCACCGTGAAGTCCACGGTCAAGACCTGGCCGGCCTTACCGCCCGGAAAGTCGCCCGGCGCCTTGTGAACGGCCTTGACCTCGCTGTTCGGGAAGGTCGCGGCGTAGAACCGAGCCGCCTCTTCCGCGTCCTTGTCGAACCAGAGACAGATGGTGTTCTTCGCGATCATGGTCGACCTATATAAGGCTGCCGATCCGACGCGGAAAGGGCGAGGTGCCTACCCGATTGGATCTGGACGGAAGAGACGAGCTGGCGACCCAAACATCAGAGCGAGCAACGCGAGCGAGTCCAAGCCCCCGGGAGGCGCAGCAACGCTCCACCCCACGCGGGCGGACCCGCGTGGGGACCCCGGCGCTGCGCCGGCGTCGACGGCCTACTTTTCCGGAGGGGGGCAGGTGGAGGGCCGTCCGCGGCCCCCCGCCGCTACATCAGCGAGAAGGGGAATGAGACCACCTGGCCCGTGGTCGACGCTGGAAATCGGAGAGTCCCCAGGACGTTCTTGATGCACCCCATGAGCCCGCCCCTGTGCAGGATCACCGGCGCTTCGACTTGCACACCCTTGACCGTGCCGGTGCGCTGAATGCGAAACTTCACGGTGACGCGGCCGGGGACGTACGCGTCCTCGTTGGGCCGCGAGCGCGCGATGCAACCGAGCACGGCGTCTTCCTTCGTGCGAAAGCGTGCATCGATCTCGGCGTCGGTCAGCTCGTGCCCGCCCGCCTCGTTCGAGAAGTCGAGGCGCATGGTCTCGGCGCGCGAGAGATCCTCCCCTTGCCAGACGATCTTGAGGTCGGCCGAGGTCAGCTTGATGGGAGGCGGCTCGTCGACGGGCTGGCGCCGACCGCCGCCCGCCGTCGATGGCGCGGACGGCGAAGGTCCAGCCGGTCCGAACACGTCCTCGGGCGGCGCTTCGGAGACCGAGGCCCCGCCCGGAAGCGTGGGCCGATCGTCGGGCGCCGCCGCGGACCGGCCGCCGCCCGGAGGTGACTCGCTCGGGTAGGCTTCGCCGGGCGGCGCCTCGCTCGGGGACGCGACGCCCGGCGACGAGGAGCTGGCCCCCGACGAGACCGAGTTGCGGGCGAGCCGCCGCGCGCCGCGACGGCGCCGGTGGCGACGCTCCTTGCCGTCCTTGACGGGCTCGGCGCTCGCCACCACGGGAGGCCGCGGCGCCTGGAGCGATCGTCGAAAGTACAGCACGCCGGCCAGGCCCGCAGCCGACAGCACGAGCAACACGAGGAAAGCCTTCATCGATCTCGATCGAGCCTACAAGACTGCCCGGCCCAAGCGAAGCCCAGGCGGCGCGAAGCGGTGCCTACCTACATACCGCCGTGCGCGGCGCCGTCACTCCTCGACCACCGACAGGTCGCTGGCGCCCCCGGTGAGCTCGATCGACCAGCGATCGGTGGCGGTCTCCCAGCCCGGCGTCGACAATCGAGTCGCGCCGCCGACGGCCCCCAGGCGCTGGGCGTCGAAGGCCAGGTTGCTCGCGCCGCCGCGCACCGAGACCAGGGCCGCAACGCCGCGAGGACGGCGGATCACCAGGCGGCTCGCTCCGCCGAGCAGCCGCAGGGTCGAGGTCCCGCGGGGGCGCGGCAATGACACCTCGGATTCGCTCGCGCCGCCCGTGATGTCGATCGACGTGATCTGCAGCTCGCGCAGGTCGGCCGAGAGGTGCGAGATCCCGCGTCGCACTTCGATCGACCAAGGCACCGCCGAGGTCAGCGTCAGCTGCGCGCCGATGTCGCGGGCGCCGAACCAGGAAAAGCCCTTGTATTGAACGGAGACCTCGCCGCTGGGATCCACGGAGACCTGAGGCCGCTTGCCCTCGAACACCGCCCGGTACAGGTCTTTGATGCGCGCGCCGCGCAGCTCGATCCGGGCCGCGCCCGTCACGAAGCGCAAGCGCCCGCGCTCCGCGGTGCCGAGCGGCGCCCGATCGAGCGCGTCGCCCGCGCCGCCGCCCTCCTCGTCCCTGGCGTCGCGTTCGCGGGTGAGCTCGGCCGCCCCCGCGAGCAACTGCTCGGCCGCGCCATCCAGCAGCGCGGCGGCCTGCTGCACGGCCGCGTCGCCGAGGTCGGCCAGCGCCTGCGCGAGCCGCTCGTCGCGCGTCGTCCGTTGCGCGTCGATCGCGTCGCGGCGGGCCGCCGCCAGCTGAACCACCACCTGACGGCGGTCGCCCTCGTGGCGGGCGCGCTCCACCCAGCCAGCGCGCTCCAGGCGATCGACCAGCCCGGTCACGGCGCCGCTGGTGATCCCCATGGCCTCGGCGATCCGCCCCGCCGCCACCGGGCCCTCGTCGGCCAGGAACCGGACGGCGTCGAAGTCGGGGGCCGCCAGCCCCAGGCGATCGGCGGCCGCGAGGCGCAGCCGGCGATCAGCCTCCGAGACGCGAGAGAGCGCCGCGGCGAAAGGGCGAATTCGTTCATGTTTTCGAGATCGGGTCATGTCGAGTCAATATCACTTGACGAATATATCTTAGTTACTAAGATATTCTTACTTCGAAATTCACGGTGAGCGCACATCAACCGTAACGTGCGTCTCGCCCCCTGCCAAGGAGCCCGCCATGACCGCGCCCGAAGCACATGCCCCTCATCCCTTCCGCACCTCGTCCCACCTCCCCTTCGCCTCCCGGCTCGACGGCCTCTCCGTCCCGTACACCGGGCAGGCTCGGATGCGGCTGACCGTCGCCTCCGGCCTGGCCGACGCGCTCGTGCGGGTCGATCCCGACGCGGTCGATCTGATCGCCATCGACTGCGGGGACGCCCCTCCCCCGCGGCTCCGCGTGTGGGCGTCCGAGCTGCGCGTGTCCTGGCCGCTGACGTTCGGAGAGTGGCTGCGCGCCGTGCTGGCCGGCGACTCTCGCGACGTCGAGATCGTCCTCCACCCGGCCGTCGAGTGGACGCTGGCCGTGCGCGGCGGCCTCTCACGGTTCGAAGCGGACCTCGCCGCCGGCAAGCTGGCGCGGCTCGAGATCAGCGGCGGGATCAGCCAGGCCAGCCTGGACCTCCCGGCCGCAGGCGGCGTCGTCCCCATCCTTATCTCCGGCGGCGTCAGCGACCTCGGCCTGCGCCGGCCCGCCGCCACGGGCGTCGACCTGGCGGTCAGCGGCGGCATCTCCGATCTCTGTCTGGACGACCAGTCGTTTCGCGCGATCGGCGGCGCGGCCCGCTTGACCACGGACGCCGGCCGCGCCGCCTCTTCGCGCTATGCCGTCGAGATCAGCGGCGGCGCGAGCGATCTCGAAATCGTCGCCCACTGACTACAGTCCCTCGAGACCGCGATCTCGGTTCACGCCGGTCGCCGAAAGTGGTGCCATCACAATTCACGGCCGCTCGAGCTAAGTCTCAGACATGCGGCACGTAAAGCGGCGAATTCGGCGTGATGCTCGGAAATATTTAGCAACACTCTCGTTCGCCGCGATGGGTCTGGCGATCCCGGCCTGTTCGTCGACCTCGTCTCAGCAAGGGAGCGGCGGAGACGCCTCGGCCTCGGGTGGTTCGATGGCCGCGACCGGTGGAACGTCCGGGAGCGGAGGAATTTCGGGAGGTAGCGGAGGTACGCGGGGGAGCGGGGGCTCGGGCGGAGGCTCTGGTGGCGCGGGCGAGACGACGGGCACCGGAGGCGCGGCCAGCACGGGGGGGACCAGCGGCAGCGGCGGCGCGCCGCCGATCGCCGGAAAGGGAGGCGGCACGACGGCCACGGGCGGAGCCGGGGGCGCCGGGACCGCGGGACATGCCGGCGGCGGCAACGCCGGCGGCGGCCACTCGGGCGGGACGTCGGGTACCGACGCGGGAAGCACGGATGCCGACGCCGGTACCGGAGGTGAAGGCGTCCCCGCCGACAACCCGCCGCCCGCGCTGACCGGCACGACCGCCACCGCGACCATCAAGGTCACCCGCGGCACCACGATCGGCAAGCTGCCCGCCGGCAGCGCGGGGTTCAGCTTCGAGAAGTCGCACATGAGCGACGGCTTCTTCACCGGAACGCACGCGCCGCTCATCGCGATGCTCAAGCTGCTCGGCCCGGGCGTCGTACGCATCGGGGCCGACGACGTGAACAACTCCGTCTGGATGCCGAGCGCCACCTTCGTGAAGGGCGGGACCACGTCGCCGAACGTCGGCACGGCGGAGGTCGACGCGCTGGCGGATTTCCTGACGGCCACCGGATGGAAGGCCATCTACGCGGTGAACATGCGCGGCTCGTCCACGCCCCAGACCGCCATGACCGAGCTGACCTATGTGATCCCGAAGCTCGGCGCCAACCTCCAGGCCGTGGAGATCGGCAACGAGCTCAACCTCTATTCCGGCATCAACGCGGAGTCGACGTGGCGCCCGTTCGCGCAGGCGATTCGCACCGCGTTCCCGAGCACGCTGATCGCCGGCCCCGGAGACTTCGAGGACGTCAACTACTGCACCAAGTTCGTCAGCGCCGAAGCCAGCCTGATCGACATCATCACTCACCACTACTATCGGGGGCAGGCCGGCACGTCGACCGCCACGCTGGACAACCTCGTCAACCCCGACCCGACCGTGACCAGCGGAGCGCAGTCGCTGGCCAGCTCCGTGAAGACGAACAGCATCCGGGGCGGGTTCCGCTACGGCGAGACGAACACCTACTCCAGCCACGGCCAGGCCGGGATCAGCGACGCGCTGGTCTCGGCCCTGTGGGGCGTGGACTTCATGTTGACCCTCGCCCGCTACGGCAACGTCGGCGTGAACTTCCACGGGGGCGGGCAGAACATGGACGGCAACACCTGCCCGAACGGCGTCTCGTCGTGCGACAAGCCGTTCCGCTACTCACCGCTCCTCGAGGTCGACAGCAAGGTCACCGCGGCGGCGCCGCTCTACTACGGGATGTTGCTGGTCTCTCGGATCGGTGCCGGCGACATGCTCGGAACCACCATGACCAACGCTGGCAGCGCCAAGCTGCGCGCCTACGCCGTGACCACCGCCGAGGGCGTCACGAAGGTCATCCTGGTGAACTTCGAAGCCACGACCGGCGTCAACGCCACCGTCGACGTTGGCGCCGCCGTCGGCTCGGCCTTCGCGATCTACCTGCGGGGGACCTCGTTGACCTCCACGACGGGCGTCACGTTGGCCGAGGCCCCCGTCACGGCCACCGGCACATGGGCTCCCAAGCCGCCCTACACGCTCGCGCGATCGGGCACGACGCTGACCGTGCCCGTGCCGGCCGCGTCCGCCGTGCTGATCACAGCGCAGTAGCCCGTCGACGGCCACGGCCACGGTGGGGTCACGTTCAAGTGCACGTCGACGATCACGGGGGGGATCACGACCACGTCGACGTGGGGGATCACGACCACGTCGACGTCGACGTCGACGGACACGACCATGTCAACGGGGGCGAGGAGCAGCGCCTGACGCTCGAAGCACCGACGATGTTAACCTCGTCACGTGCAGGTCAGCCGCGGCGCCCTCCTTTTTCTGGTGGCGCTCCTGGGCGCCGGAGGCGCCGCCTGCGGGCACCGGCACGAGCGAAGGTCGGGGCCGTTCGACCTGGGCTCGCGCCGGACCTGTCTGGTGCTCTCCGTCGGGGGTCCGGCGGGCGTCGCGCACATCGGCGCCATCTCGGCGCTCCGGGAGGCGAACGTCCGGGTGGACTGTGTGGTGGGCAACAGCATGGGGGCACTGGTGGGCGGGCTGTTCGCGACGGCTCCCGCCGAGAATCTAGACGCGCGCTTCCAGGCCTTCGTGGCCGCCTACGCCCAGGCCACGGAGGAGGACGCTGCCCGCAACGGTTTGGGCCTGGGTCGCCTGGCCCGCCGCCTGGCGGAGGAGAACGTGGGCGGCAAGGCTGCGGGCGCGCTGGCCTTCGCGGGCGCGGCGGTGCTGGGCATGCTCACGACCGAGAAGATGGAGCACGAGCGGATGGTGCGCGTGCTCGACGACTTCTTGCACGGCCAGCGCATCGACGGCCCGCTGCCGATCCGGTTCGTGACGTTCTATCAGGAAGCCACCAGCACCGGCGTCGTCGCCCGCCGCGCGGACTCGGGCCCCCTCGCCCAGGCCATCGGCGCCAGCATCGCCAACCCGCTCATCTTCACGAAGCTCGAAGTGGGCCCCGGGCGGCCGCTCGATCCGGGCGCCGATCGCGTCTCGGCCACCCCCGTCCAGGACGCGTGCGCGACGTTCCCCGACGCGAACCTGGTCGCCATCAACGTCAGTGGCCAGGCGATCTTCACGGATGCGACCATGAACTGCCCGCTGCTCGAGGTCCGGGTCGATCCACCGCAGGTTCCCCCCGAGGAGATCATGGAGCTGGGAGACAGCTATCAACGGATCGTGGCGAAGGGCCGCGCGGCGACGCGGGCGGCTCTCTCGCGCGTGAGGATCTGAGCGCGAAGGCCGCCTTTCAGAGCGACCTCAGGTATTGCGCCAGATCGCTCTTCTGGGCGGTGGTCAGGCCGAGCGCTTTGCGCTGGTCGTAGGTCTCGATGACGGCCTCGACCGTGGGCGCGCTGCCGTTGTGAAAATACGGCGGGTGCTGCCACAGGCCACGCAGCGGGGCGGTGCGATATTTCTTGGTCGCGGTCCGCGACGCGTAGCTGGGCGCGCCGCTGGGCTCGGGCTCGCTCACCACCTCTGACGGATCGTGGAGCCGGGTGTTCGCGTCGGTGAAGGTCGGTCCGCCATGGCAACCGGCGCACCGGCCGGCCCCCTCGAACACCACCCGGCCGCGGGCCGCCGCGGTCGCGTCGAAGCTGCCGGCCGGTGGCGGCGGCGCCGTCAAGCTCAGCTGGTACTCCTGCAGGGCCGGCAAGCTGGCGGTCACCTGATCGTCCGGCGGGTTGGTCACGCTGACGCCCGTCCGCGGCTCGGTGAAGGTGCCGTGGCCGCCCATCTGGGTCACGGCGACGTACCGGTTCCAGTACGCGATCTGGTCACCGTCGCCAGTGGCGGTGATGCGGTTGATCCCGCGCAGACCGTAGGCCGGCGGAATCACCTGCGGCCCGTTCTTGCCGTCCTGGTTGAACCGCGGATCGTACTTCCCTGGGCCCCACGACGCGTAGACGGCCTTCGTCGTCTCGGGGAGGGCCGGAGAAAGGGCGATGATCGCGCCCGGATTCAGATCCGTGTTGGCCCAACCGTCGAGCCGCGCGCCAATGCCCTTGGCGAACGAGTCGTCCACGGTCGAGTGGCAGATCGCGCACGTGATCCCGACGCGCGTCAGGGTGTCCTTGCCGCCCACGTTCTCGACCGTGCCAGCCACGCCCACCACCGCGTTCAGCTTGAGCAACGCCACGGTGGTCGCCGGATCGGTCAGGCTGATCGAGCGGTCCTTGATCCCGGCGACCACCGCCGCGGGGAGCGCCGCGGCGTCCACCTTCAGCCCGACGGCCAGCGCCGTCATCGGATCGACCGCGCTCTGGATGACGGTGTTCATCTGCAAGGTGTCGGTCCAGAACGTCTCGTCACCGAAGGTGGAGAAGCGAAAGATGTCCTGGCCCTGCGCCACCAGCGCGGGATCCAGCGGCGGTAGTGGCACGTCCGGCGGGGTGGTCTCCACGTTCGTGTCGTCGCAGGCCGCGCCGACCAGCGCCGCGGCGAGGGCCACCCGGGCCAGGCTCTTACCTCGCGGTGTGAGATGGCGTGGTCCGAGAAAGGATCGTCGAGATGAAGTCGTTCGATGCATGGCTGTCTCCTTGGTTCGTGTCGAAAGCTTTGGAATGGGTCGCGCGCCAGCGACACGGTCGGCCGGCGCGGCGCCTCCGTTTGTCGTGGGGACCTCGGCCCGGTTCGTTGGTTGCGACGGGGGGGCGGCCCCGCCGGGGCTCCCGCTCGACTGGCCCGCCGATCAGGGAGCCGGATGCGGCAGCTGCGCCAGCACCACCGCGACGACGTGGTCGCAGCGCTCGTTGCCGAACGTGTAGGCCGTCTTCATCTGCTCACCCAGGCGGCGCTCGATGGCGCCCCGCAAGGCCGCGCGGGCCCGATGCAAGCGGGTCTTCACGACCTCGGGCTCGACGGACAGAACCGCCGCCGTCTCGGTCGTGCTCATCCCCTCGACCTCCCGCAGGATCAGGACGGCCCGGTAGATCTCGGGCAAGCCGTCGACCGCCTGCTCGACCATGCGGCCCATCTCGTGCCCCGCGGCCGCTCGCTCCGGGTCATCGGCCGGAGATACCGACGGAATGTTCTCCATGTCGTCCTCGCTGACTCGCGCCATCGACACGAACCGCCCGCGCTGGCGCAACCGCGCGAGCGCTTCGTGCAGTGCGATCCGGGCGACCCAGGTCGACCAAGCGGCGCTCCCCGTGAACTGCTCCAGGTGCGAAAACGCCTGTAGGTACGCCTGCTGGATGACATCCTCGATCTCGGCCTGATCGCGCAGCACCGAGCGCACGACCCGGTACACCCGCTGGTTGTGCCGCCGCATCAGCAGCTCGAACGCCGTGAGGTCGCCCGCGCGCGCCCGAACCACCAGCGCGTGGTCCGCCTGATCGAGATCGCCGCTTCCGTCGGGCCCTGTGGACACGTCAGCCTGAGCTTGCATGGTCAGGCCCGTGATGTCGCCCCGGCCGTGCGGAGCGACGTCGAGCCACCTTCCGACTTTCGATCCGATCTTTCGGCCCCTCTTCCCTCCGATCTCGCATCTTCAGCCTCCTTTCAGTCTCGCCAACACAGAGTGCCGCCGGGCCGAAAAGGTGACAGCGAATTCGCGGCGGCCTCCTCCCCCGAAGCGCACCTTGCCTTTCGGGAAAGCGGACCCAAGGTGCTCCGATGGAGAGTCGGCTCGAAGCGCGCCTTCGTCGCGAAGCGGCCGAGGTCTGAGCATGGGCCTCGCGAGCGTCGGGTCGCCGGGGCTGTGGATCGGCTTCACGCTGTTCGTCCTTGCCATGCTCGCCCTGGACCTGGGCGTCTTCCATCGCAAGCAGCACGTCGTCGGCGTGCGAGAGGCGCTCATCTGGACGGCGGTGTGGATCTCGCTGGCGCTGCTCTTCAACGCCGGCGTCTACCTCCGCTTCGGACCGGAGCGCGCGCTCGAGTTCCTCACGGGCTACCTCATCGAGAAGGCTCTCTCGGTCGACAACGTCTTCGTCTTCCTGGTCGTCTTCTCGAGCTTCGGGGTGCCCCCCAAGCTGCAGCACCGCGTGCTGTTCTGGGGGGTCCTCGGCGCTCTCCTCATGCGCGCCCTCTTCATCGTGGTCGGCGCGGCGGCGCTCCAGCGTTTCCACTGGGTGGCCTACCTGTTCGGCGCCTTCCTGGTCTTGACCGCCGTCAAGCTCCTGCTCCAGCGGAGCGGCGAAGTGCACCCCGAGCGCAACCCGCTCTTCCGCCTGTTCAAGCGATTCGTTCCAGCGGTGGGCGACTACAGCAACGAGCACTTCACGATGGTCCAGGACGGCAAGCGATGCGCGACGCCGCTGCTGCTCGTGCTGGTCGCGATCGAGGCCACCGACATCGTCTTTGCCGTGGACTCGATCCCGGCCATCTTCGCCGTCACGACCGATCCTTTCATCGTCTACACGTCGAACATCTTCGCCATCCTCGGGCTGCGGGCGCTCTACTTCGCGCTGGCCGGGGTGATGGGCAAGTTCCACTACCTGAAGGTCGGCCTGGCGCTGGTCCTCGCCTTCGTGGGCGCGAAGATGCTCCTCGCCGGCGTCTACAAGATCCCCATCGTCGCGTCGCTGGGCATCATCGCGGCGCTGCTGGCCGGCGCGGTGATCGCGTCCCTCGTTCGCTCGGCGCGGATCTCGAGCCGTCCCTCGCGCGGGGGCCCCACCGGCCGCACCGCCGCGGTGAAGCCGTGATGGCAGGTGGACGGTTTCGTCAGCGAGGGGCGTACTCGGTGAAGACGTAGTCTCTCGCCTTCGCCTTCGCGTGACAGGCCACGCCGCACTTGGCGTCGTGGCCTTGCGGCGGCTTGGCCACCGTGGTCGCGGGCGTGAACGCGCCGCTCGCAACGTCGTACTCGAAGGCTCCGTATCCCCAGCCGTTGCCGTCCGCGAACCGCTTGCCGTCTTTCACCATGAAGTCGACGTCGTGCTGGATCCCCGGCACGGTCGGCGGCCCCGGAGCGGCTTCGTTCTTCTTCGGGATCCAGTGGACCTTCGCCATCTTCGAGCCATCGGGAAACGGCTTGCCGTTGCCCGGAACGCCGGCCCGGAAGGCGTCGATGATCGTCGGGTTGCCGAGGATCGCCGCCATCTTTCCGCCGTTTTCACTGAGCGAGACGAGCTGCCAGCTCTCGTAACCCTTGAACTCGGAGAAGGCGAGGCCTCCCGGCACCTTCACCGTGTACTTGTCCGGCGGAGAGCCGGCCCTCGCCGCCCACGCACCGAACGCCGTCATTAGACCGAGAAGGGCGGCCGCCACCACCGCCCTCTTGCCGACCGAGAACTTCCTCTTGCCGTTCATCGCCGCACCTCCCGTATGTCCCTCGCCGCGGCGGTCCCGAGACCGCCGCCCGCGCACCGCAGGACTTTACGTGATGAGAGCGACGCGGCAATGGTCGCAACGAGGAATTCGAGACCGTGACGCCGCGGCCCTCACCGCGGGTGTTCCGCCGGCGGGAGCTCAGTTCGGGAAGCGGCGGGCGCGAGCGGCGAAGATGATCGCCTCGCGGCCCGCGTCGTCGAGCGGGCTGCCGCCCTCTCTGGCACGGTCGGCGTGGAGGGGCTTGGCGACTGTCCGGAGCTCGATCACGACCGGAGGCTGGACGGCGGTTCGATTCGGACGCGAGGCCAGGGCCTTGAGGATGCCGGCCAGGCTCTGTACGGCCCGCCGCGCTTGGCGCAAGGACGGCAGCGCGCTGGTCGCGTTCATCTTCACCTCGCGCAGCTCGCGCCGAAGCTCGTTGGACCCCTTCAGAGACATGGTCGCGAGCTCGCTGAGCTCGGTCACGATGGCCACCGCGATGTCCCGGGGAGGCTTCCCCTCGGTCGCGGCGAAGGTGGCCTTGAAGGTTGCATCGCCGATCCGGTTCGCCACGGTGGCGAAGAGGCCGGAGACCTTCTCGGCGGCCGAGGCCAGCCGGGCACCACTCTCGACGAAGACCTCGAGCGAGTCGAGCGCGGCTTGAACGTCGGCTGCGTCGCGCGACGCCAGGGCGAGCAGGTCGCGCTCGGTCTCGGGCAGCTTGCTTTCGGCTTGATCGGCGGTGTTCTGCATACGCGTTCGGCCTCCGTCAGGTGGAATTCCGTGTTCCTCGAATGTAGCAACCGGCCACTCACAAACGAGCACAAAAGCGGAGCTTGTCGCACCCGCCGCACGATTCAGACGCACGGCATCGGGAGCGTCATGAACCTGACGCTCCCGGTGCCACGGTCGTCACGAGAACCGGCGAAGCGCGGCGTCCAGGCGCGCCTCGCTGCTCGCCAGGAAGTTGCCTTCCAGGTAGCGCCGTCCGAGGTGAGCGCCGCCGAAGATGAACGCGGTCGTGCCGGGGGCGAGGTGGAGGATCGGCGCGGAGCCCTCGTGCAAGACGACCAAGGTCCCGGCGTCGGCCGCGGCCCCGTCCCACCCGCCAGAGCCCTCGACGAACAAGATCGCGCGCCCGCCGCTGATTGGCTCGAGCGGCACCTCCGCCGCCTCGCCGCCGGTGCGCGCCTCCGCGAACAGGACTGGCGAGCAGGTCTCGATCGGCGAACGGATCCCGCCCAGCTCTCCGACCAGGACCCGCAACGTCGCGCCGCCGGTGACGACCTCGCGGATCTCGTCCGGCCGCGCCAGCTGGAAGGTCGGCGGGCTCAGCTCGTGGTCCTCCGGAAGAGCGACCCATGCCTGGATCCCATGACCCATCCCGCCGCGCGCCCGCCACTCGTCAGGCGTCCGCTCGGAGTGGACG
>Ga0105238_10004622_pt1 | contig 13630 bp, 13 predicted proteins | sample KBSC34metaG_FD_81526 | JGI IMG/M metagenome (GOLD analysis project Ga0105238, IMG submission 81526) | Corn rhizosphere microbial communities from Kellogg Biological Station, Michigan, USA - KBS C3-4 metaG | ecosystem: Host-associated > Plants > Roots > Rhizosphere > Soil | place: Michigan, USA... | reverse complement strand
TGATCGGTTCGTCGCGCAGGGCAGATAGGCTGTGAAGCAACTTCGATTGCATATCTTCGTGGTGTGCGCGCTCGCTGTCGTGCTGGCGAGCGGGATGCCTCACGGCTTGCTGCAGGTACTCGGCGACTGGCGTTTCAAGGCCACGGAACGGCAGGCCACCGGCGATGTCGTCGTGGTCGCCATCGATCCGCAATCGCTGGCACGCATTGGTGTCTGGCCATGGCCGCGCAGCCTGCACGGCCAGTTGCTGGCAAAGCTGCAGTCGGCCGGTGTCAGCGAGATCGCCCTCGACATCGACTTCAGCAGCCCATCGGACCCCGAGCAGGACAAGGCGCTGGCAAATGCGTTCAGCGCAGCCGGCGGTTCGGTCATATTGCCGGCCTTCCGCCAGGCCTCGCGTGACACGACCGGCACGCCCTCGCTGTTCGTCAATCGACCGCTGGGGTTGTTTGCGGATCGGGCGTGGTCGGCGCTCGTCAACGTGGAGGTCGAGTCTGACGGCCTCGTGCGGCGCTATCCGTTTGGCGAGTTCTACGCCGGCCAGTTCATGCCGGCGATGGCCGCGATGCTGGCCGGGCGCGACGAACAGAATGCATCGCCATTCCTGATCGATTTCGGCATTCGCGTCGCTTCGATTCCAGTCATATCCTACGTGGACGTGCTTCGCGGCGATCCCGTTGCGCTGCGGCGGCTGAAGGACAAGAAGGTGATCGTCGGCAGTACGGCGATCGAGCTGGGCGATCGTTTCAGCGTGCCGAACGGCCGTGTGATGTCCGGGCCGATATTGCAGGCGCTGGCCGTCGAGTCGATCCTGCAGAGCCGGGCACTGCAGCCAACTCCGCTGTGGCTGACGCTGATCGGCCTCCTCGCAATTGGCACCCTCGCCGCGGTGCTGCTGCGATACTGGTCGATGGCGCGGTCAGCGGCGACGCTCGCGAGTGCTGCGGTCGCGGTCGAGTTGACCGCGTTGGCAATCCAGCAACATAGCCCGCTGATCCTCCACACGCTGCCGCTTCAGGCCGCTATCGCGCTGTACCTGTTGGCAATCGCGCTGCAGGAGATCGACCTCCGCGGACTGCTCACCCATGCCGCCGAGCGGCGCTTCCGCAATATCGCGATGGCTATCGGCGATGGTCTTGTTTGCATGGACAGGGCCGGCTTGATCAGCGTGTGGAACCCGGCGGCGACAACAATTTTCGGCTACTCCACCGACGAAGCGATCGGTCAACCCTTCGACAAGCTGCTCGCGCGCCAGCGCGGCGAACCGAGCCTGACCAGCGACCTCGCTTCATGTGCCGGCAGCACCGTCGAGCTTCAGGGGCGGCGCAAGAACGGCGAGAGCTTCCCGCTCGAAGCCTGCTTCTCGACCTGGCGCGGCGCCGAGGGCGACCAGGTCGGCGTCGTGCTGCGCGACATCTCCGTGCGCAAGCGCGAGGCCGAGCGCATCAAATATCTCGCCGAGCACGACACCCTGACGGGTTTGGCGAACCGCAACGCGCTCCGGGCCCATCTGTCGCAACGGCTGTCACGGACGAATGACGATGAGCGGACCATCGCAGTTCTCGCATTGTCGATCGACAATTTCGAGCGTCTCAACGACGTCCACGGCAACGACCATGGCGACGCCGTGCTGCAGGCGTTCGCCGAGCGGCTGCGAACGATCGATGGTGTTGCCGGATTTGCAGCCCGACTTGACGGCAACGAGTTCGCGCTCGCAATCGACAACGCCGACGCCGCCTACATTGCGGGGCTCTCAAGCCGCATCGCCGCGGCTTTTGCCGGCGATCCGCTGGGCGCAGGCCCGAGCAGACATCACGTCAAGGTCAGCATCGGCGCTGCGCTCGCAGCCGATGACTGCCACTCGGCAGACCAATTGCTCGGCGACAGCCTGCTGGCGCTGCACCGCGCCAAGTCCGCGGTCTACGGAGGCCGGAGCCATGTCCTGTTCACGCCATTGATCCGCGACGAGCTTGAAGCGCGTGCCACGCTCGAGCTGGAACTGGTTGGCGCGCTGGCCAACGAGGAGTTCGAGCTGTTCTATCAGCCGCAAATCAGGCTTGCCGATCAGGTCGTGGTCGGCGCCGAGGCATTGATCCGCTGGCGTCATCCGCGGCGCGGCCTGGTCGCACCAGGACAATTCATGCCCGTCGCCAACGCCTCGGCGATCTCGAATCCGTTGGCGGAATGGGTGTTGCGCACCGCATGCCAGCAGGCGCGACGCTGGGAACGCGCGGGCTTTCCGCTGCGTATCGCAATCAACCTCTCGCCCTCCCAGTTCGAAGTCGGAGACCTCGCTGCTTCGGTCGCAGGCGCGCTGCGCGAGAGCGGTCTGACGCCGACTTTGCTCGAACTCGAGGTGACCGAGAACATCTTCCTCGACCACGCTGCCGAGGTGATCGATACGCTCGAGCGCATCCGCAGCATCGGCGTGCGCGTCGTGTTCGACGACTTCGGCACGGGCTATGCGAGCCTGACGTACCTCAAGAAGTTTCCGATCGACGGGCTGAAGATCGATCGCTCGTTCGTCATGGAGCTGGCACGCAACGCCGACGACGCCGCGATCGTGGAATCGACGATCAGCCTCAGCAGGAAGCTCAACCTTGCCGTGATCGCCGAAGGAATTGAGGATCGGGCTACGGCATCGCTACTGGTCGCGATGGGCTGCGAGGAAGGCCAGGGCTATCACTTCGGCAAGCCGGTGCCGGCGATCGAATTCACGAGCACGTTTCTGACGCGGGAACCCCGAGATCAACGCCCGCTAAGCATCACAGCAGCGTAGACCTTACGCCGCCGCCCGCGGCTGCGCCGGGCGTTTCCGTGCGGCATAGTCGCCGATATCAATGAGCGCATGGTCTGCCGTGATGCGCGCGCGGCCCATGCTGTCCGGCAGCGGAAACATGATGCGGCCGGTTTCATCGATCGGCACCACGAACTCGTGGCAACCGAGCTTCCCGGCGGTGAAGGCCGCGAGCTGCAGCAATTGCGCGACCACGATCCCGGTGTCGCCCGGCAAGCGGCTGGCCAGTGCGATCTCGCAGCAGCGCCAGCTCGCGACCGCCTGGTAGATCTCGAGCACGGCGTCGAGCCGCGGGCCGCTGAAGCACGCGATCATGATGGTGCGGCGCCAGTCGATCGCCCGACAGAACGCGTCGAGTGCGGCGTCCGAGAGTGCGCCACCGAAGCGCCGCCGACGCTCCTCGAAGGACAGCTCGCGATAGAAGCGCGCTACCTGATCGCCGTCGTCGGCGGACAGCGCACGGAATGCGTTCTGGTGGTTCGGATGCCCGACGCCACGCGAGAATTCGGCAAGATTCCAGTTCTTCATCGTTCAGCCCCAACCCTCAGTGTTTCGACATTCGGTGCGTGTGATGCCGCACCGGCGAGCCTCGCGGCCCCGCTTCAGGTCATCGCGTGACCAGCGCACTCATCCCCGGCTTGATTCGTTCGGCGGCTTTGCCGTTCGTGAGACCGGCGGCGGTCTCCGCGTTCGCCATGGTCCGGTGGAACAGCACAATCGAGCCGCCGACCACGAGCAGCAGGGCGTAGAAGGCCAGGACGATCAGCGCCCAACGCCAGTACATGCGACGCTCGACGGGACTTAGCGACTTCAAGAGGCTCTGCATGTGTTCCTCCCGCGAAGGTGGAATCCATGCAATTTCAGTAGCGTGGACGGCTCAGGGGACGTGTGAACTGGGCCACAATTGATCGGATAATTTCGACCCGGATGAGCTATTTGACCCCGGACAAACACCAAAAGCCTCGCGGCAAGCTGTGCCCGAGGTTTGCTCGACATTCAGCCGCTCTGAGCGATCAGAGGGCGCAGGGAAAACCGGGTGCCCGCCGCACCCGCAGCCTCGTAGGCAAAATAGTGAAGGTTCCTACGAGCTTCGTTCACCGCTGGGTTCACCGGGCAACCGGTTTTCCCTGCAGGACGGCACCATTGGTACCGCCCTGTCCCGGCCGCGCAAACGACGTTCGCGAAACGCCCCTCTCAGGGCCGGAGACGATTCGGGTTATAGTCGAAATTTCGTCTAGCGTCAATATAAATTGCAACTAGAGTAGCAATTCGAGCGACCCGTCAGTCGTCGTCGGCTTCCCGCTCCGCGACCTCGCGCAGGGCGTCCGGCTTCAGCACGACGACCGCGCCGTGCTCGAGGCGCACCCAGCCCTGGCCGGCCCAGGCGACCAGCTGCTTGTTGGTGCTCTCGCGCGAAATGCCGACCATTTCCGAGAGCTGCTGCTGGGTGGCGTCGATCGTGCTGCTGCTGCCATTGCCGGTCTTGCGGCCGACCAGGCGCACCAGCGCGCTGGCAAGCCGCGCCGACAGGTTCTGCAGGATCAGTTCCTCGACCTGCTCGCTGGTCCAGCGCAGGCGCGCGCACAAGAGTTCGATGAACCGCATCGCCAGATCCGGCTCCTCGCGCAGAAAGGGCAAGAGGTCGCGGCGGTCGATGACGAGCAGCTCGCAATCGGTATTGGCGATGGCATCGGTCGAGCGCGCCTGCCCGTCCAGCATGGCGATCTCGCCAAAGGTCTCGCCGGCCCCGATCAGGTTGAGCAGGGCGGCACGGCCGTCCGACGACGACGAACTCATCCGCACGGTGCCGCGCGCGACTGCGAACATGCTGGCTCCAGGATCACCCTTGGAAACCACCTTGGCGCCGCGCTTGTATTTCACCGTCTTGGCGTAGCGGCAGAGCCGCTCGAGGGCGGCCTGCGTCAGGTCGCGAAACAGCGGGTGTTGCCGCAACAGGGCAACCTTGTCGATCGCGCCTGGGCGCGCCGAGGTCTTGTCAGTTGATGTTGGCATTGAAGTCAGAGCGCTCCGCCGAAGTCCCCCTCCGACGCATGCATTATAATAGGCGACTCGATAACATGGGACTCAGGCGATTCCGTAGTGATTGCGCACAATTGGCAGGTTTGCGACAACCTTGGGTTAGTCAAATCGGCGCGGTGCTCGCTTTGGCTGGTGCGGCGGTCCCGACCGAACCAAGGAACCTCGAATGTGGCCTGCGCCACTCATCGGACGCCCTTCCATGCTAAGACTTGCCCGCCCACGGAGAACCTTTTGCAATGCGTTGCCCGGCGTGCCAGGCCGCGATCGGAGCTAACGACAAGTCCTGCACCACATGCGGGGCGAGTTATGCCGCCTGCCCGAAGTGCCGCGGCCTGAACTTCGAAACCGCCCGATTCTGCTCGAGCTGCGGCGAACGGCAGGAAAACGCGGCCGCGCTCGGCGAACGCAAGGTCGTAACTGTGCTGTTTGCCGACATCGTCGGCTCGACCGAGTTGATCGGCGATGACGATCCCGAGCATGCGCTCGACCGCCTGCCGCCCGCGATCGCGCGGATGGGCAACGCCGTCAACCAGCTGCAGGGCACGATCATGCGCACCATGGGCGATGGCCTGATGGTGCTGTTCGGCGTCCCGCACGCCCAGGAAGACCATGCCGCGCGCGCCTGCCAGGCAGCGCTGACCATGCTGCAGTCCTCGCATGAACACGGCATCGTGCTCAGGGTTGGTATTCACTCCGGTGAAATCATCGCCGGCCTCACCGACGAGTTCACCAAGGAGCAAAGCGTTTACGGCGCCGCCGTGCATCTTGCGAGCCGGATCGAGCACATGGCCGGCCCGGGCGATATCTGCATCACCGATTCCACCTATCAGCTCATCCAGTCGTCGTTCGAAGCCCGGTCACTCGGCCGGCACGACATTCGCGGCTTTGTCCGGCCGATCGAGGTGTTCAAGCTCATCGGCGTCAAGACAGCCGCAAGCAAATTCCGCGAGTCGATGGCCGCTCCCTATCGCGGCCGCGCAGCCGAACTGGCGTTGCTCCGCGGCGCCTTTGCCGAAGCCAGCAAGGGACGCGGCAAGGTCATCGGCATTTCGGCGCCGCCTGGGCTCGGCAAGAGCCGGCTGTGTTTCGAATTCACCAAGGCAGAGCGGGAGCTTCTGGTCCCGATCCTCGAGGCGCGGGCCTCGCCCTATGATCATTCTGGCCCACTGCAGCCGCTGATCGAATTTTTCCGCACCTATTTCGGCTTGACGACAAACGACAGTGCGGAGGTCGCGCGGCTGAAGATCTCGTCCCGCATCGAAACCGTCGTCCCGGAGATGCGGGGCGAGGGTCCGCTGCTCTCGGAATTCCTCGGCGCGCCCGGCCCGACGCCGCTGCCGCCGATCGACCCGCGCGCCAAGAATGCGCGCCTCCTCAACTTCGTAAGGGCGCTGGTGCGTGACGGCGTGCGCTCACCCACCATCATCATCATCGAGGATATTCACTGGTTCGACGACGCAAGCAGCGAATTGATCGCTACTCTGATCGACGCCGCTCCGACAAGCCGGGCTCTGATCATCCTGACCTACCGGCCGACGCTCAGAGCGGAGTGGCAGACCCACCCTTCGTTCCAGGAAATCCGACTGAATGAACTGAGCGACGCCGAAATTTCCGGAATGGTTGGTGATGCGCTCGGTCACCATGCGTCGGTCCAGCCGATCGCGGCACACATCATCGAGCGCAGCGGCGGTAGTCCGTTCTTCGCCGAGGAGCTGATGCGCTCGCTGGTCGACAGCGGCACTCTGGTCGGCAAACCCGGTGACTATACCGCTGCCGGGGAGTGGCGCGTCGAGGCCCTGCCCGCCACGGTGCAAAGTGTGGTGGGCGCACGCATCGACAGGCTGGTGCCGGCCGACAAGATGCTGCTCCAGATCGGCGCCACTATCGGTCGCGAATTTCCGCTCGCCGTGCTGCACGAGGTCGCGGGTGCGGCGGCTGAGGATGTCGCGGGCAGCCTGTCACGGCTGTCGCAACTGGATCTGATTCAGCTCATCGCTGCGGATGATACGCCCGAGCGCTACGCTTTCCGGCATCCTCTGATTCAGGAAGTTGCCTATGCGATGCAGCTTCGCGCGCGGCGCGTGACGTTGCACGCGGCGGTCGCCGGCGCGATCGAACGCTTCCATCACAACCAGCTGAATGAATATGCCGAATTGATCGCTCATCACTGCGAGGCTGCCCGGGATTTCGAAGGCGCGTCGAACTACACCGCCCGTGCCGCCGACTGGATCGGAACCACCAATTCGCGGCTTGCGGTGAAGGCGTGGCAAAAGGTTCGCCTGCTGTTGCAATCGGTGCCGGTCTCAAACGACTCCAACCGGCTGCGGATGAAGGCCGCCGAGAAGATCCTGTATCTCGGCTGGCGCGAAGGCATGAGCGCGCAGGAGGCGGCACCGTTTGCCGAGGAAGCAACAGCGCTGGCGCGCGACCTCGGAGAGACGGCGTCAGAAGTGTTCATCCTCGCCGGCTACGGGCGAATCATTGCATCGACCGGCTCCGCCGACACCTACGTCGAACTCGTCCAGCGCGCGCTCGAACTGTCCGGCAACAAGTCACCAAGCGCACAAGCCTTGCTGCAGGCGTGCTTGTGCCAGGCGTGGGGACATGCCGGGAAGCTGCGCGAGGCGCTGCATGCGAATACCGCCGTGCTTCAGAACCTCGACAAGATCGAGCGGGCGCACGAGGAGATCCTCGGCCTCAACATCGAGCGCTGGGTCAAAGGCCTGCGCGCCCGACTGCTGATCCGGTCCGGACAGACCGCCGCCGGAAGGGCGCTCGTTGACGAGCTGATTGCGGACGAAGCCAGCCATCCCGATCCGACTGTCCAGTTCATTCCGCACCTGGCGTGCGTCGAACTCGCCTGGCTGACCAATGACGCCACCCTCGCGACAAAACACGCGCTGCGGATCGCCGAGATCGCAAGCGGCAACAGCACGCCCTACGTCGCCGTCTATGCCGAGGCGTGCCAGGGTGTCGCGTTGTCGCTCGCCGACAATCACGCCGCGGCGATTCCGCGGCTTGACCGGGCGCTCGATCTTGCGCGGCAGGTTTATGCCGGATTGAACTATGAACCGGAGATTCTGGCCTATCTGGCCGAAGTCCACATCCGCGCCGGACAATCCGACAAGGCGATCTCCCGCGCCAGGGAGGCCATTCAGGTCTCGACCAACCGTGGCGCACGTTTGACCGAGTGCCGAGCCGTCATCGCCCTCGGCCACGCTTCAGAGCGATCGGGCGCAGCAGACGCGCATCTCCATGTCGCGCGCGCTCATGCATTGATCGAAGAGACAGGGGCCGCTCCCTACCGGGCATTGATACGAAGCGCCCAGCGAGCGCACGCGAGCTGATGCGTTAGCCGCGGCGGGTGCGAACCAGCAGCGTGAACTCGCGCAGTCCGTATCGCGTGACAGGCGTGACCGAACCTCCGAGTTCGTCGCGGCAGAACATCACCCATCGCCGCATCGACGTGCGATACAGTTCCGGTTCGGTCTGCGCGCCAGGACGCGGAAGCATGAAATTGACCGCAAAGCCGACCCGGCTATGCGCGGAGAGATCACGCAGGATGTGCTCGACATAGGCTTCCCATGCGGCGACAGGATGCCCAAGGCGCAAATTGAAGACACCGCTCGCGATCGTGTAATCGGCTGACTTGATGCATCGCGAGCCGACCACAAAGGTCGTCTGCGGCCGCTTGTCCCAGCGCTTGCCCGCGGCTGCAATCATTGCCGACGACACATCGATCCCGCGATACGCAATACGGGCGCGGCAATGGTGCAGCTTGAGATAATCCAGCAACGCACCATAACCGCAGCCGAAATCGTTCAGGCTGAACGCCTGCTCGAAGTCGCACAGCCTGAGAAGCTGCAGAAGGCGAAGATATTGAGACGCAGTGCTGGACCAATCAACGCCAAGCGGGACCGGGCCATGCTGCGCGATTGCGTCCGAATAATAGACGCGGACCCTGTTGCGGATTCCGCGCAGCGACCGGACGTTCACTTCTCCGACAGCGTCGGCAGCGAGATGGTCAGATATTTGACTTTCGAGAACGCCACGGGGCTCGAGGTCGTCACCTTGACCTTCTGGCTACCGCGCGGATCGACGTGCACAGCGAAATGAACGGGCAGCGGCTTCTTGCTCTCGAGGTTCTTCTTCAGCGTCGAGACGAGTGCAGCATGACCGTCCAGGCCGGCGACATTGGATCCGACATCCTTGAGGCGATCGAGATAACGGAAAAAGCCGCGCCGCTCGCGCTCATCATGGGGCGCTGCGTTGACGAGCGAAAATGATCGGCTCGCTGGATGCTTGTCCGAGAAAACTCCGAAGTGTTTCTGAAACGCCACCATTTCGTTCAGGGCATCACCATGAGCGAAACGAAAATTCATCTGTGCCAGCGTATGCGGTACGTGGCGGTGCCGAACAAACTCGCCCATTCAATCCCCCAACAAAAGGCGCCTGCGGGATAAATCACAGTCGCGCAATGGTAGAATAGGCCGACATCTGCGACCGTGTCTACGGCTTCGCAACATCTGCGCAGTTCGGCCGCTCACGGCTCCGTAATTGCAAGTGTGACAAAAGAACAATTAGCCGACGACGAATCAGACGGATCATTCTGACGTGATCCGAGTTGGAATCCCGGTACGTGGGGTTTTCCCCGACACCCATGTGCCAGGCCCCGACCCTCCGTCCCCTTAGCCCCCAAAGCCAGGGGTCGGGGCCGCATGCGTCGAATTGTCCTCATCGATCGATCGACTGGGGAACACGCGAGGCGCGCGTTGTCGCAGCGCCAGCGCTCGCGGTCGAGCAGATCATATTCCCGGCAGATCGTATTCGATCGATCGGCATCGGGGCATCGGCCCGGCGCCTCCGTTGATGCGTCAGGCTCGAAAGATCGTGAGGCCCAGCACCAGCAGGACGAGGAAGATCACGACGAAGATGTAGAACAGCACGCGCGCGACGTCGGCGCTTGCCGCGGATATGCCGGTGAATCCGAGCAGGCCCGCGATGATCGAAACTACAAGAAAGATTAACGCCCATTTCAGTAACGACACGGCAACACTCCTCGAGCAGATGTCGCGGAGCGAACGCAGCTGATGCATGCGGGTTCCCTCACCAGCTCCACCCTCCGTGCCGAGATCGATGCGGTGTTTCGCACCAGGAACAATGGGAACGTCGCCCTGCAGTTCGCGTTGCACCTACACGATGGGGCCAGTGTTTCTTTGAGGAGGAGGTTATCTATGAGGAAGTATTTCATGGCGGGTGTTGCCACCGCCGCGTTGATGTTCGGCGTCAGCCAGGCGATGGCGCAATCGTCGTCCACCGACAAGGCGGGCGCGCCCGGCGCAACATCCGCGCCGAGCATGTCCGGCGGCGCGTCGATGGATCATTCGAAGCAGGAAGGATCCAAGACTGTTGGCCAGGCTCGCGACGAGTCCAAGAGCGCGCAGCCGTCTTCGAAGATGAGCGGCGACCAAAAGGTCGAGAAAAAGGACATGAAGCCGGACCAGAAGATGGGCGCCGGCTCGGCCGACCAGACGCGGCAGAACGCGCAGGGTGACGAGAAGTCGAAGGCAAAGACCACGACCGGTCAGGCGCGCGACCAGATGAAGACCGAGAAGGGCGCAGAAAGCCCGTCGACCGGCAAGATGGGCGCGCAGCCCAATGCCACCCAGAACAGCGCGCAGGCGCCGTCATCGTCTTCGTCCACGAAGACCGGGCAGCAACCGTCGACGATGCAGAACAACGCTCAGGGCTCGTCGTCAGGCACCTCGTCGACCACGACAACGACCGGTTCCGCTTCGTCTTCGGCGACCCAGTTGACCACCGAGCAGCGCACGGAGGTACGTGAGAAGGTGCTGGTCAACGCGCCGCGTGAGACCAACGTGAACTTCACGGTCAACGTCGGCACCGTGGTGCCGCGCACTACGCATGTCGCGGTGGTCCCCGAGACGCTGATCCGGATTCACCCGGAGTGGCGCAGCCACAAGTTCTTCGTGGTTCGCGACGAGATCATCATCGTCGATAGCGATTTCCGCATCATCGCGGTGCTGCCGGTCTAAGCCGCCTGCAGGATCTCAACACGGCAATCCCGGCCAGCGCCCGCTGGCCGGGATTTTCTTTGCCGCGCTCCGCGGGAATTGGTTGCGTCCGCTAATAAATCCGGCGGCGGAGGAACTGGCGCTCGGCCGCCGCCGTTCTTGAAACGGGTGACGGGAGAAAGTCGGGCGCATATGCCGATCTTGCAGTATCTGTTCGGCGTGGGCGGCGCCCTGCTCTGCCTGATGTTCGCGCTCAACGCCTATGTTCCGGCAGCGCCGCCGCGCGAGCAGCGCGAGATCGACAAGTCGATCATCCATGTCCACGCACCGCCAACCGGCGACTTCGTGATCGACCATTTCCCGGCCGTTCGCGCTGACCTGGCGGATGCCGCCAATGATGCGGTCAAGAAGGCGATGGCGATGATGCCGCCGGAGGATATCAAGCGGGCGGATGATGCCGCGCGTGCCGATGCCGCGACGGCTCCAGCGCCGCGCAAGCGGCGTGTCGCTCAGCGACCGCAGCAGCTGCGCCTCGCGAACGGTGATGTTCCCTCACCGGTTCGCTCGCAGCCCCCATCGAACGGCGGCTGGTCAAACCAGGGGTGGTCCAACAATGGTTGGTCGAATTCAGGCAGCTGGAACAACAACTCTCGTGGCTGGGGCAACAACCGTTGGGCCGACAACTGGTAGCGCGTGACAGGTTCTAAATCTCGCACCTTCCGGCAGGATAGCGCGGCGAACTCCGCGTTTCGGTCAAATTTTAGGCGACCTGGACGGCGATCATCGAGACGATTCCTTTCGCGCACGCGCGGCATCGCATGCGATCGAAATCGCGCTTATCGCGCCTGAGGAAATAATTTTTCGAACTTGTGTGTCCCGATTGTGCGGGCTGAAAAACGTGGCCATGTCTCTGCGCCTCTGACGAGCGAAGCACCTTCGCTGTGGTGTCTGGCCGGTCGTTTCGACCGACAGGTTGCAGCCCGCTCGCCAAATGACGGGGAGATGAGACGTGCTTCCAATCGACACCGGTGTCGTCGTTCTTGCCGGCATCACCCTGCTCGCGGCGTTCGTCAATGGCGCGCTCGGCTACGGCTTTTCATCGCTCACGGTGCCGGTCGCACTGGTGTTCTATACCAACCGGATTCTCAATCCGGCGATCGTCGTGATCGAGGTCTTCATCAACCTGTATGTGCTCTTCATCAACCGCGACGCCGTCCCCGCGGTCTGGAGGCGCGTGCTGCCGATCCTGATCGGATTGTTGCCCGGCATCGGACTCGGCGCGTTGCTGCTCGCATCGCTGCAGCCAGGCTGGATCAAGTTCGTGACCTATGCCGTGATCCTGCCTCTGATCCTCGTTCAGGCCGCTGGCTGGCGGCGACCGCTGCGCTCCGACCATGTCATTGGGTTGCCGTTCGGAACCGGGCTCGGCCTGCTCTACTCTTTGACGACGATCTCCGGACCGCCGCTTGCGATCCTGTTCAACAATCAAGGCTTCGTCAAAAACGAGTTCCGCGCCGGTCTCGCCCTGATCCGCGTCGCGGAGTCGACGCTGACAGCGATCGTGTACTATCACCTCAATCTGTTCGTCGCCGAAAGCGGCGACCTGCTGTGGATCATCGTGCCCGCCGTGGCGATCGGCATTCCGCTCGGCACGTTCGTGATCCGCAAGCTGGCCTCCGAAACATTCCGCCGCATCTGCATGAGCTTCGATGCGTGGGTCGTCGGCTTCGGCCTGTCGCGGGTGCTGATCGAGCTGAATCTGGCGGACAGCCCGTGGGCCTACAGCGTGCTGGTCGCGGCGATCGCGGTCGATGCCGTGCTGCTGTTCCTGTTCTTCTCGGGCTGGCGGCTGTTGCCGCAACAGAACGCGCTGCGGGTTCCGTTGCAGCCGAGCGGCCGATCGTAACAGGACCAGGGTTTTTGCGGACCGAGTGCCGCCCCGACGTCATCCTTCGTTCGGGCGCGGCTCGTGGCGTCCGATGACGACGACGCTTGAGCCGACCAGGCGATACGGCACGAAAATATCGAGGGCGTAAGGCAGGATCGGCACGCTGCGCAGTTCAGCGACCGTTGCGGCCGCCACGTCAACGTCCTCCGTGATCGGCACGACGCGCATGTTCGCCGGCAGACCGGCCAGCGCGACGCGCAGCCCGTCCGGCGTGCGAACCGTCACGCGGGATATCTCGACGTTCGGCATTCAACAATCGGCGCGCGAAGGCGTCCCCGCCCCATCACCAAAGCAACGTAGCAACCTGACCGTGCAACTTTGGTTCCTGAAAGATGGCGGGGTCAAGACGCGCGGGACGCGCCGAACACAGGTTTGCGCTTCTCGATGAAGGCGCGCACCGCTTCCTTGTGCTCCGGCGACTGTCCCGCCTCGATCATGCGTGCCGCCTCGCCGTCGAGCGAGGTCTCGAAATCGACCCGCATGGCCTCGTCGAGATTATCCTTGATCAGGCGCATGGCGTCGCGCGGACCATCGGCAAGACTTCTGGCAAACGCAAAGGCGCGCTCGCGCAGTTCGGCATCGGGCACGACCTCGTTGACGAGGCCAATGGCGAGCGCCGATTTCGCATCGACGCGCCGGCTGGTCAGCAGCAGTTCGCGCGCCCGCGCCGGCCCGACCGTGCGGGTCAGAAGCCATGAGATACCGTAGTCGCCGCTGAAGCCGATGTGGCTGCCTCGCAATCAGCGACTCATTGGTAATACCCAGCGCTGCCATGACGCCGCGTCACGCTCCTTGCCACCAGCACGCCGG
>Ga0105238_10004621_pt1 | contig 13630 bp, 9 predicted proteins | sample KBSC34metaG_FD_81526 | JGI IMG/M metagenome (GOLD analysis project Ga0105238, IMG submission 81526) | Corn rhizosphere microbial communities from Kellogg Biological Station, Michigan, USA - KBS C3-4 metaG | ecosystem: Host-associated > Plants > Roots > Rhizosphere > Soil | place: Michigan, USA... | reverse complement strand
TGAGGCTTCACGTCGCCCTCGTCGATGAGCGACCCGAGGATCTCGAGGTCGGTGACCCCTCCCCACAGCGGCGCGATCAACGGCTGCACGATCGACACGGTGCCGTCGGTGGCCCGCGCGTCTCCCCACGACTCCAGCGGGTGCGCCGCCGGAACGACGTAGGCGGCAACCGCCGCCGTCTCGTCCTCGTAGAGCGCGTGGTACACCGTGTTGGGGACGCGTGCCAGGAGCTTGCCCAGCTTCAGGTCCGCCGGCGCCGTGTAGACCGGGTTGTGCGCGGTGATGATCAGCGTGTCGACCTGACCACCCGCGATCTCTTCGGCGAGGGCGGCGAGCGGACGGGGCCCGGACAACGGATCGGCCAGCAAGGGCGCCGCGTAGGTGACGGTCGTCCCGACGTTGTCGAGGGCCGCATTGATGGCCGCCACGATGGCGTGGACCGCGGGCGGCTGCCGGTGGCCCGCCAGCACCAGCGATTGCCCGCGGTGCTTCATTAGATCGGCGGCGACCGCCCTCACCCACTTCGGGTCGGCGGCTCCCGCCGCGCGCCCGGCCGCGCCGATGGCCGCCAGCTGCGAGAACCCCGGCTGTCGCCCCAGCTCCGCGGCCAGCGCCACGGCGAAGGCGCCCACATCGCCGGTGCGTGCGCGCAGGCGGTGGTCGGCGGACATGCCCGTCACCGTCAGGGCCGGCTCGACCACGTACAGGCGGTTCATGTTCGCGCCGGGCTCGCGACGCGCGGCAAACTGGCGGGTCAGGCGCAGCTGCTCGGGCCCGCTGCCCAGGAAGTCGGCGTCAAGGGACAGCGCCACCGACGCCCGCGCGAGATCGTGCCGAGCCTCGACGTAGCGCCCGTACGCGAGCCGCAGCCCTTCCGCCTCGCCGTCGTTCGCGGTCGAGCTGTAGCTGGTGAATCTAGCCTTCGGGAAACGCTGCAGAATGCGAGCGCGCTGCTCGATGAGGAACGGCGAGGCCGTGGGCGCCGTCAGGAACCGCAGGCGCGCGCCGCCGTCCGCCGCGTGGCGGGTGCCCAGCGCCGACATCTGGACCAGGAACGAACGCCAGGAGAGCGGCTGCTCGCCGTGGCGGATCTGCTTGGCCCGATCGTTGTCGTACAGCCCCTGCAGCAGCGCCTGGTCGAAGGCGGTGGCGGCGCCCAGGCTGTCGTGGTGCTCCGGGTTGCCTTCGATCTTGGTCGGACGTCCCTCGTGGCTCTCGACGATGAGACCGGTCGCGTGGCCCTCGAGGGCGTAGGCGGTCGCGAAGTGCAGCGCGTTGCCGGGAGTCACCTCTTCCGGTCGGCGCACGAAGGGGACCGCTTGTTCCTGAGGCTGCGAGCAGGCCGCAACGCCCGCCAGCGCGGCGCCCGACCCCAGAAGCTGCATGAAGGAACGACGGTTGACGTCGGTGAGCTCGGACGCGCCGGGGGGGAATTCGCGCGCGGCGGCCGCCGCGAGCGCCGGTGAGCCCTGCTTCTCGGCGATGCTCCGCCAGGGGCGGCGCGCGTCGCGAGCTTGCGCGGTGGCGACCGCCGTGTCGGCCGCCGCCTCCGCGACGACCGACAGGACCGGCAGGGAGACACGGCGCTCGCCTGCGGGCGAAAGGGCCGCTTTGGGTGGCTGGGCGCTGGCGCCTCGATCGGCGCCGACCGGATCGCGGTCTTGATCTTGGTCGCGGGCGCTCATCGGTGGCACGTGGTGCAGCTGGTCCGGGTGTGGACGTCGTTCTTTTCGAGCATAAGCTCGGCGGTCGCCGTCGCCTCACCTTCGGGTGGCGTCCAGGTCATGTTCGTCATCTCTTCCACCGGTCGCAGGTTCTTCGCGGGGTTGCGGTGGCAATCCAGGCACCAGCCCATGGTCAGTGGCGTCGCCTTCTCGACCGCGGCCATCTGTTCGACGCGCCCGTGGCAGGTGACGCATCCGACGCCCTTGTTCACGTGAATGGAGTGGTTGAAGTAGACGAACTCGGGAACCTTGTAGACGCGGTTCCAGACGATGGGCTTGTTGTCGATGAAGCTCTTGCGCACCGGCTCGAGCAGCGGGCTCTTGTTCCAGACCTGCGAGTGGCAGTTGAGACAGAGCTGCGTCGGCGGGATGCTGGCGAAGGGCCCCTTCTCGACCGTGTTGTGGCAGTAGCGGCAGTCGATACCTTCGTCCCGCGTGTGGTGGCGATGATCGAACTGCAGCGGTTGCTCGATCGGCGTCTCCATGTTGCGCGCGTAGGGTGTACGCGCCCACAACAACAACCCGCCTGTGGCTCCGCCGGCACCAGCGGCCGCAAGCACGAGGGAGAGCCGCGCAAGCGTGTTGTGTTTCGGCCGAAAGATGAGAGGGCTCATCCGCAGTGGCGCTGCATATAGTCTCAGGCGAGGTTCAACGTCAAGTCCAGAAGTGGTTACTTTCTCACCCGCACTCGCGCTCGAGCGACGTGAGCGCGCCGCGAGGACGAAAGCCGGCAAAATTTTCCGAGCGGAATGGTGTTTGCCGGAGGTCTGACAAGTCGGAGGCGCGCACAGAAGGAACGAGGGGACGGGCGAGTGGAAAAATTCGGCGAAGGGGGCTTATCGGATAGGGGCTGGCGTGCCGAGGTCCAGTTGCCAGGAAAGGCAAAGACGGAAAAGACGGGAAACAGGTGAGTCATGATGTCCAATCGGGTTGACAGCACGTCGTCCGTAGCCGCGACGCCGGAGTCGACCGTCGGCAAAACCGCCGTCCCATCCCAGGAGCCCACCGAGCCCGCGGCCGCCGCGCCGGCCGCCGCCCGCGTGACTCTGGATCAGGTGGGACAGCTCAAGACATCGGTGGCGACGGGGGTGACCATGGCAGCGTCAGAACGTTCGGAGCGACTCAGTCATCTCGCACAGGTCGTCCGCTCGGGGACTTACCGGCCGAACGCCTCGCAGCTGGCCGAGCAGATCCTGGCCGAAGCGGAGCTCGACGCGCGCATCGCGAAGGTCCTCTGAAGTCCTCTGAAGTCCTCTGAAGTCCTCTAAGCCCCCTCGGGACGGGCACACCACAGCCGCCACATCTGGCGGAACGCGTCCTCGACGTCGCGCGCGAAGGCCTCCCGCGCCACCAGGGGCGAGCGGGCGACCCGGTCGCGAAGCCCGGCTCGGAGGTGAGCGAGCTCGGGCAGGTCGCGCGCGAGCTTCACGGCGGCGCTGACGTATTCCTGCCGGCTCGAGGTGACGAGCGCGTCGAGGCCCACGCGCGAGAGCAAGCTGGCGCCCACCCGCCCGGCATGGGTTGGGCCCACCAGGGTCACGACCGGAACCCCCATCCAGAGGGCTTCGCAGGTGGTCGTCGTTCCATTGTAAGGATGAGAGTCCAGCGCGACGTCCACTTCACGATAGAGGCCGAGATGTGCGACCGGCGTCGGAGCATAGGAGGCGACGGCGACGCGGGCAGGGTCGATGCCCTCGGCCGCCAGCCGGGCGCGCACCCGCGCGGCCGGTCCGGGATCGGAGAGCGCGCGGGACTTGAGGAGAAGGTGGGCGCCCTCGACCTCGCGGAGGAGGCAGGCCCACAGCGCCAACACTTCGTCGGTGATCTTCGCCAGGTTGTTGAAGGAGGCGAAGGTGACGTGCCCGCGCTCGGTGGCGGGGAGCGGCCCGACCTCTCCGGCGGCCGGATCGGGCTGGAAGCAGAGGAATCCGTTGGGCAGACGCCACAAGGCCTCGGTGGCACCTTCGTCGGCGGCGCCGGGCGGATCGGCGCGGGCGTCGGTCAAACGCCACCCGATGGCCCGCACCCCCGTCGTCCCCGGATATCCGCAATAGGTGACCTGCACCGGCGCCGGGCGGCGCGCGAACGACAGAAGCCTGTTTCCGCTGGTGTGGCCGTTCAGATCGACGAGGACATCCACTTGATCGGCTTCGATCTGGGCGGCCAGGGCGGCGTCGGACAGCTTCCGACTGTCGCACCAGCCGTCGGCGGCGACGCGCAGGCGGGCCGTGACGGCATCGGGCGCTCCGTCCGAGTAGCACAGGACCTCCACCGCGGCGCGATCGTGCGCGAGCAGCAGCGGCTCGACGAAGGAAGCCACGGAGTGGCTGCGCAGGTCGGCCGATACGTAGGCGATCCGGAGGCGCCGCTCGGGATCGCGGTCGCGTCCGGCGAACACACGCGGCCCCGGATCGACGGACGCTGCGAACCGATCGTTCCAGGCGCGGTGGGCCGCGAGGAGCTCGACGGCATCGACCGCCGAATCTCCCTGGAGGGCAAGCAACGCGCTCGAGGCGATCAGGGAGGAAGCCGGCCGCAGCGCGGAGGCGCGCCGGTAGTGCTCGAGGCTGGCGCCGAGCTCGCCCTGTTCACGCAGGATGCCCGCCAGGTTGCAGTGGGCCTCGGCGTGCGACGGATCGACGGCCAGCGCGCGCCCGAGAAGGCCGCGCGCATCTTCCAGGCGACCCCGTCGATTCCACACGAGCGCCAGGTTCACGAGCGCGTCGGCGTGGCGCGGAGCGAGCTCGACGGCTCGCTCGAGCTCGGCTTCGGAATCGCTCTGGTCGAGGGCCAGCAACGTGGACCCGAGCCCGAAACGGACCCTCGCGTCGCCGGGAGCCAGCTGGCGCGCCCGCTGCCACGAGGGCAGCGCCCGTTCCGGAGCGCCGGCGGAGAGCCACACGGCGCCCGCGTTCGCGTGATGCGCGGCGTTCGCCGGATCGAGCATGGAAAGGCGCGTGAAGCACGCGGCCGCGTCGGCCAGCCGCCCCTCGCGCGCCGCCGCCGCCGCCAGATCATCGAGCGCGTGGACCAGGTTGCCGCGAACGTCGGAGCGCCCAGGGGCGACCAGGAGCGCGGTCTCGAGGTGCACGACCGCGGTGGCGAGCTGCCCTCGCTGGGCCAGGAGCACGCCGAGATCGTTCGACACGTCGGGCGATGTGCTCCCCGCGGCCACCGCCCGCGCATAGGCGTCGATCGCAGCCGCGAAATCGCCAGCGGCCATCGCACGGCGGCCCGCCGCCTCGAAAGCCGCCATCCCCCCGCGTGACGAGGTCGGATCAATCCGCGCGCGCGCGTCGCGCCGGCCGTGCACGGTCGCCTTCCTCATTGGCAGAACCCTCCATCGGTCCCCCTGCGCACGCGCTTGAGCACCGCCTCCTCAGGTCACCCGACCGCGATCACCACTGCCAAAATTTCGTAATGGGAGTTACCCCCTTATCGTTCGACGAAGACGTGACGAAACCTCATGCGAAGGCAAGACGCCAACAAGTTCTGAACCAAGAAAAACACAAGGAGTTCCCGTCATGGCAATGTCGATTCGCACCAACGTCAGCTCTCTCAACGCCCAGCGCGCCCTGTTCAACGCCGGCAACGACCTGAACAAGTCGATGCAGCGCCTGTCCTCCGGGTTCCGCATCAACAGCTCGGCTGACGACGCGGCCGGCATGGCCATCTCGACGAAGATGCAGGCCCAGATCGGCGGCCTGAACCAGGCCGCGATGAACGCCCAAGACGGCATCTCGATGATCCAGACCGCGGAAGGCGCGCTGGACGAGGTCAGCTCGAGCCTGCAGCGTATGCGCGACCTGTCGGTCCAGGCCGCCAACGCCACGCTGTCGGACACCGACCGCGGCAACATCAACAAGGAAATCCAGGCTCTGTACACGAACATCAACAACATCTCGAGCCGCACGGAGTTCAACGGCCAGAAGCTGCTGAACGGCACGCTCTCGACCTCGCAGACCACCACGGGCTCGACGCTGCTCGCCGGCACGTCCCTGAGCACCGGCGCGGTCGCCTCCGTCACCAGCATCGACGTGTCGAAGGCCACCGCGGGCCACACGTACACCATCGCGGCCGGCACCACCGCCGGCACCCTCAAGCTGACCGACACCACCACCTCCACGGACGTGGCGGACAACGTCTCGGCGGCCGCCATGACCAACGGCTCGAGCCAGACGGTCGACTTCGGCGTGGTCAAGATCTCCCTGGCGGCCGTCGGGACCAAGAGCGCGGCCAACGTCGTCACGGACCTCACGGGTAAGGCGATGGCCATGTCGGCGGCGAGCGCCGCCGCCTCGTTCCAGGTCGGTGCGAACGCTTCGCAGACGGAAACGGCGACGTTCTTCAACACGCAGATCGGCGACAGCAGCGTCACCTCCGACACCGCGTACCAGGGTCTGGCCACCGCCCTCGGCAACTTCTCGACGACCTCGACCATCGCCAACGCGAACAGCATGATCACCGCCATCGACGGGGTCATCTCGTCGCTGGTCACCAACCGCGCGACGCTGGGCGCCGCCCAGAACTCGCTGCAGCACACGATGAACAACCTGAAGATCACCTCCGACAACCTGTCCGCGTCGAACAGCCGTATCCGCGACGTCGACGTGGCCTCCGAGTCCGCCGCCATGACCCGCGCTCAGATCATCAGCCAGTCCTCGGTCTCGGTCTTGGCCCAGGCGAACCAGATGCCGCAGCTCGCCCTCAAGCTGCTCGGCTAATCCTCCGAACGAATGCGTAAGGTCTAGCGCCCCGCGGCCGGGAAACTGACCGCGGGGCGCCTGGCTTCCGGAACCGTTACGGAACGAGACCTGGGAGGGTCCTTTCGCCCGCGGCGCACCACCGCGGATCGCGAGGCTCCTCGTAGCTCCCCTTCTGGTATCCCCGAGAGGAACTCTCTTTCATGGCGACGTCTCCCATCTTCAGCGCGGGTGGCCTGGCTTCCGGCCTCGACACCAACTCGATCGTCGACAAGCTGGTGGCGCTGGAGTCGGCGCCGATCGCCAAGAACTCGGCCTATCAAGCCGCGCTCAGCGTCCAGATCTCGACGCTCGGAGACCTCAGCTCGAAGATCAAGGCCCTGGCCACCTCGGCGACCTCGCTGGCGACCGGGGTCGCGACCAGTTCGGTGGTCACCACCCCTGCCGGCGTGACGGCGGTGGCCGGCACGGGCGCCCTGCCCGGCCGCTACTCCATCACGGTCAACGAAATCGCCACCACCGCCAAGGCGCGTTCGGGGCAGTTCGCGTCGGCCAGCTCGACGGTCGCGGGCGGGACGATTGCTCTGCACGTGAAGGGCGTCGCGTATAACATCGCCATCACGGCCAACAGCGATCTGAGCAGCGCAGCCAAGCAGATCAACGCTTCGGGAGCGCCCGTCAACGCGTCGGTCATCAGCGACGGGACCAATTTCTACCTGTCGCTGTCGAACCGCGACACAGGCCGGCCCATCGGCAGCCCCATCAGCGGCGGCGGTCTGACCGTGGACAGCGATCCGACGGGGCTGGGCATGCACGTCACTCAGGACGCCGCGAATGCATCGATCCTGGTCGACGACCTGCCGGTCGACAGCCAGTCGAACCAGATCACCACGGCCATTCCCGGGGTGACCCTCAACGTGGTAGCCAAGCAGACGACCGCGGCTGACATGGTCATCTCTTCCGACACCTCGAAGAGCAAGACCAACCTGCAGGGGTTCGTCGACGCGTACAACGCGATCATGTCGACCCTCCAGAAGTCGCTGCGCCCCGATCCCAAGGCCCCGCCCGCGAACGGAACGGTCCCCGACGGCACGCTGGTGCTGGGGATCGAGCGCAAGCTGCAGAGCCTGCTTTCGACCCAGGTCGTGACCCTCGGCGCGCACCGGACTCTGGCCGACATCGGCGTGAAGCTCCAGAACGATGGGACGGTGAAGATCGACGACGCCACGTTCAACGCCGCGATCGCGGGAGATTCGCGGGGTGTGGACGCCATCTTCGCGACGGCCACCACCGGCATCGCGGCGCTGACCCAGAAGCTTTCGACGACCTTCACCGACCCTGTCGAGGGACAGCTGATCAGCCGGCAGACCTCGCTGAAAAAGAACATCAAGGATCTCGACGCCGCCAACCAGCGGCTCCAGATCCACGTCGATAGCTTCAAGCTGCAGCTTCAGACCCAGTTCTCGCGGATGGAATCACTCATTTCCAGCTACAACTCGATAGGGACCTTCCTCTCCAATGCCGGTGGGGTCGGTCTGGTCGACAGCTCGAGCAAGAAGTAGCCATGATCGCCTCACGCCGTTACGCCTCCGTCCAGAATGACACGGCCTCGAAAGAGCGCCTCATGGTGAACCTGTTTCAGACGGCGCTCCGCCACATGCGCGCCGGCGCCACGGAGCTCGGCGAGCGAAGCCCGCACAAGCGCAGAAACGCCATGAAGACGCTGGACAAGGCGGCGCAGATCGTGGGTTACCTCCAGGGCACGCTGAACCGCGACGCTGCGCCCAAGCTTGCCGACCAGCTGAAGGAGATCTACACGTTCACGGCCGCGCGCCTGTGCCGTGCCATCGCTACCGGGAACGCCGCAGATGTCCGCGAAGCCGAGCGGGCGTTCGCGCCCATCGCGGACGGGTTCGCCCAGGCGGTGGCCCAGATGACACCGGCGCCCCCCGCCGGGGCCCGGCCGTGAGCCAGGCACCGGCGCGCAAGTCGACGCGGATGGCGAGCCAAACGCCGTCTCTCGAGCTGGCGGAGCGGCTGCACCGCGCGCAGGAGGCGCTGGCCAAGAACGATCTGAGCGCGGCGGATGGGCACATGGCGGCCGCCGCCGAACTGTGTCGGAGGATGCAGGAGGCGGGGCTCGGTGTGCCGGCCGACGAGATCGAAGGCCTGCGGGACGTGGCGCGCCGCTGCGGCGAGGCTCTGGCCCGCGCGGGGCAGAGCCTGAACGCCGAGAGCCTGCGCGACGACAACCACCGCCGCGGCATCAACGCCTACCTGGCCACGCTGACTCGCTAGTCTGTCCCGCGACGCGAGCTCGGAACGAGGCATGGCCTCGCTCGCCGCGCCCCGAGCTCCGGCGTGACGTCGTGGCGATGGTCGTGCTCGAGGTGGTGTGAAGAGTGGTTCCGGCCAGACCGCTGCCCGGAGGTCTGGACCTCGGCCTCCACACCGCCCTCTAGGGTCCCGCTCCGATCGACATCGGAGCCGACGGGATCACTCTGGATGTTCCCCGCGCTCGATCGCCGAGCGGCTACCGCCGCCGGTGAGGACGCGTGTGCTCATCAGATACATCGCGCGCACAATCGATTAGCAATTCGTCAATTTCAATTGCCGATCGTTACCGCGACCCTACACTCTTAAACCAGTCCGTAACGGACAACACAAACATTAACGCCACGCGCTCCCGAGGACCACGATGTCGAGCAACAACACTTTAGCCTCCCCCGTCACGCCGGCCCCTTTGCTGGCCAATCGAATCGGCCGCTACGATCTCCTCGCCGGAATCGGACACGGAGGCATGGCCGACGTGTTTCTGGCGGTCCTGGCCAGCGGCGAGGCGGGGCGTTTTCAGAAGCTGCTCGTCTTGAAGTTGCTGAAGGCGGAGTTCTCCGCCGAGCCCGAGTTCGTCGAGATGTTCCTGGAGGAAGCGCGCCTGGCCGCCCGCCTCAATCACCCGAACGTGGTCCAGACGATCGAGGTGGGCGCTGAGGGCGGGCGCCACTTCCTGGCAATGGAATACATCGAAGGTCAACCCCTCAACCGGGTGGCGCGCGCGCTTCTCCGCCATCCGGCCTTCGACCTCTCCGCGAAGCTCACGATCATTCAGCGGACGCTGAACGGGCTGGACTACGCCCACGAGCTCGCTGACTACGATGGATCTCCGCTCGGCATCGTTCACCGCGACATCTCTCCCGGCAACATCCTGGTGGGGTACGACGGGCAGGTGAAGCTGATGGACTTCGGCATCGCGAAGGCCAACGACTCGGACCACCACACGCGCGTCGGATTGTTGAAGGGCAAGACCGCCTATATGGCGCCCGAGCAGGCCCGCTCGGGCCATATCGACCGACGCGCCGACATCTACGCGGCGGGCGTGGTGCTATGGGAGCTGGTCGTCGGCCGTCGCATGTGGGGCGGCGGGCTCAATCAGGGAGAGATCCTCACCCGCGTCGTGGCGGGCAACGTTCCTCGTCCCAGCCAGGTCGCGCCAGGGGTCCCCCCCGAGCTCGAGGCGATCTGCATGAAGGCGCTGGCGGTGCGGCGCGAGGATCGCTACGCGAGCGCCGCCGAGCTGGCCACCGCGCTCGAAGGTTTCGTTCGCGGTCACCTGCCAGCGAAGAGCGAGCGCGAGGTGGGCAAGCTGGTGGCCGAAGCGTTCAGCGCGGATCGCGCGCGGATTCGCGAGATCGTCGACCAGCAGCTCTCGCCTCGCGCCCGGAGAGCCGGCAGTCTGCCGCAGATCCCCAGCCTCACCGAATCGGGGACGCAGGCGTCCGTGCGACTGGTGGGCGACGGATCAACCCCAGCCTCGGTTTCAGCGGGCCCTGGGACGACGAGAGCCGCGACGGACGGCGCCGCGCCGCAGGCGAACGCCGGCCTGCCCGCGCCGGGCGGTGGCGACGTCAACACCGCCGGGCCGCGACGGACGCGAATGATCAAGCTGGCAGCGGCCGGGACCGCCGCGATGATTGCCCTCGGTCTCGGCGCGCTGATGATCGGCCGCCGCTCGCCCACGCCCCCGCCGGCGACCGCCCCCGCACCGGTGGCCGAGGCTCCGAAAGCGCCCGCCACTCTCCCCACCTCCGACGCCGCCCAGGTGGGGGTCACGCCGACGGAGATCACCCTCGGCATGAGCGCCGTCTTCTCGGGCCCGAACCGCCAGCTCGGAGAGAACATGAAGCTGGGGCTGGAGACGGCGTTCTCGCTGGCGAACTCCGAGGGCGGCGTCCACGGCCGGAAGCTCCACCTGGTCGCGCTGGACGACGGTTACGAGGCCACGCGCGCCGCCACGACCATGCGCGACCTGCTCGATAAGCGAAAGGTCTTCGCCGTCGTCGGGAACGTGGGCACCCCCACCTCGGCGGTCGCCGCGCCGATCGCGTCGAAGGGGAAGACGATCTTCTTCGGGGCGTTCACGGGCGCGCCGATCCTTCGCCAGGATCCGCCGGATCGCTACGTGTTCAACTATCGCGCCAGCTATCGGGAGGAGACGGCGGCCTCCGTGAAGTACCTGGTGCAGATTCACAAGATCCCCGTCGACCGGATCGTCGTGTTTGCCCAGGAAGACTCGTTCGGTGACGCTGGATACGAGGGCGTGATCAAGGCGGTGCGCCAGCTGGACGGTGGGGCGCGTGAGGTCCTGCGCGTCGGCTACAAGCGCAACACGACCGACGTGGAAGCCGCCGCGGCGCAGATCGTGAAGTACCACCAGAAGACGGAGGTCATTCAAAAGGGAAAGCAGGCCGGGGACGTCGTCCACGTGCCCAAGCACCCGGTGAAGGCCGTCATCATGGTCTCGACTTACAAGGCCGCGGCCAAGTTCATCCAGCAACTCCGTACGAGCACGCCTGGCTTGAAGCCGCTGTTCTTCAACGTCTCGTTCGTGGGAACCGAGGCGCTGGCCGACGATCTCAAGGGGCTCGGCGCGGGCCTGTGCGATGGGGTCTACGTCACCCAGGTGGTACCGCCCGTGACGTCGGGCGCGACGGGGGTTCGCCGCTATCGTGACGCGCTCACGACCTTCCAGCCGCAGGCGCAACCTGGCTTCGTCTCGCTCGAGGGCTTCATCGTCGGATCGGTGTTCGTCGAGGCCTTGAAGCGCACGGGCGCCGAGCTGACGACCGAGCGCCTGGTCGACACGATCGAGCAGTTCTCCCGCGTCGATCTCGGCTTCGGCGCGCCCCTGTCCTACTCGCTCTCGGAGCACCAGGGCTCGCACAAGATCTGGAGCACCCGCCTCGACGACAGCTGCGTCCCGCAACCCACCGACATCGATTGAAGCGAGGCCGCCGGGGGACGCGAGGAGCTACGGGCTGCGCTCCGGTCACTTGAACCTTGGGGGGCGGGAGCGAGAGGGGTGTACCCCCCAGCGCTCGGGTCCTCGCGGGGCGTACCCGGATCTGCTTTCAGGACGTTTGGTCCGCTGTGGACTCGCTCGGGAGGTACACCCCTCTCACTCCCGCCGCGCGCGTTCCGCGTTCGCTCCGCTCCGCAGGACGGCCTCCGCGCAGCCGGACCGGAATACGCTCCAAAGAATGCGCGGATTTGGCAGCTCAGCACGACGGGCGGAAGCGCCCGATCATGATTGCCGATACGGTTCCTTCATGGCGAACGTGCCGAGTCGGCCTCTTCTTCTTCGACATATCGACCTTCTTCTGATCGAATGACGGCCACCGAGCGTGACATTTCTGGCGTACCTCCGTCGCGTCGATGGGCGTTTCGTCCGCGAACGAGCGGGCCAGGTTGTTGGTACGCTCTATGCTCCTCGATCGCGTTGATGCGATCTCTTCGAGAATCAGGAACCGTAGCCGTCGCCATCGCCATCGCAGCCGTCCTCTTGGTCGGCTGCTACGACAATCAGCATATCGCTGCCGGACCCGGCGGTAGCGGCGGCTTATCGTCTACGGGCGGTGTGGCCGGCGGCGCCGGCACGGTCGGAGACAGCGGCGGGGCCCCGACGAGCGGCGGCGGCTCCACCTTGCCGACCGGTGGGATGACGGGCATCGCCGGCACCAGTGGGACTGGCGGCATCGCCGGCTCAAGTGGGACGAGCGGCATTGCCGGCTCCAGCGGAACCGGCGGCATCGCCGGCACCAGTGGGACGAGCGGCATCGCCGGCTCGAGTGGAAGCGTCGGTGGCGCGATGGGAATGGCCTGTCCGTCCACCGATCGGGTCGTGGGCGGGTCTCTGACTCGGCCGAACGGAACGTCCTATCTGAACGTCTCGATCCCGGTTAGCGTCACCAGCGTCACGCCGACTTCGGAACCGTCCGACGGAAAGCGCGCCTTCCAAACCATCACGCTCACAAGCGCGGCCAGTGAGATCTGGACCTTCCATGTCGGCATGGTGGATCTCCCGGCCAATCTGCTGACACCGGGGGAGACCGTGACCTTGGACGTCGCCTACTCCAGCGGTGTCCCGGTCGTCACGCTGTCACGGGCCGGCCGACTGGTGATCTTCCTCTACGACTATCACGCATTCATGGGGCCGTTCCTCCCCGACCTCAGCAAGTTCGGCGTCAACGTGACGGACGACGGCGTGTCTTGCACCAACGCGTACTCTTCCTGCACCCTGAATCTACACCGCGCACGCGTGACCGTCGGGGGCGCAAGCCAGGCCGTCGCCCCCGGCACCTCCGCCACCCTCGGCTCCCTCACCGTCGTCCTCGACCGCTACCAACACTCCGACTGCTTCGATCCGGATCAAGCGCTCGTCATAGGCGGCTGGCAGACTCCCTAGCCCCTCCGCGGCGGAGGCCGCCTCGCGGAGTGGAGCGAACGCGGAACGCGCGCGGCGGGAGCGCAGCCCGTAGCTCGTCGGGCTCTCGATCGACGAGGACGAGGACGAGGACGGGGCTACTTCAGGTAGTCGAGCAGGGACAGGCCGAAGGTCTTGGCGGTGACCGCCAGGGCGGATTCGAGGGATTGCTGGGCTTGGACGAGGTTCGAGGTCGCCTCGAAGATGTCGGCCTCGCTGGCGTTCGACAGCGACTTCTGGGCAGCCTCCTTGGCGACGCTGCCGATCTGCTGCGCGTTCTCGAAGGCCGACAGCATCGTCCCCGCGTTGGTCAGCGCGGCCGAGATCTGGTTCGTCCCCTGGTTGAGCCCGTCTATCGACGCGCGCACCGTGGCGCCGTCGTTCGCGGCCAGGCCCGTCGACAAGCTCGACAGCACGGCGAAGACGTCCACGCCGCCCGTCAC
>Ga0105238_10004620_pt1 | contig 13630 bp, 10 predicted proteins | sample KBSC34metaG_FD_81526 | JGI IMG/M metagenome (GOLD analysis project Ga0105238, IMG submission 81526) | Corn rhizosphere microbial communities from Kellogg Biological Station, Michigan, USA - KBS C3-4 metaG | ecosystem: Host-associated > Plants > Roots > Rhizosphere > Soil | place: Michigan, USA... | reverse complement strand
GCCATCGGCTTGTCCGGTGCGCGCGCGACCAGTTCGCGCAGGCGGGCGAGGGCGGTTTCCTGGCGCGGCCGGTTGAGCGCGGCGTTGAGCGTCACTTCGGGCGATTCCAGCATGGCACGCAGTTCCACGTACTCGCGGTACAAAGCCAGGTCGAACTTGTCTTCGCGCGGCGTCGAGGACAGGCCCAGGCGCGCCGCGAGCGCGGTGCTGACCGCCTGGGCGATTTCGCGCTGGATGGCGAACACGTCGGCGAGCTTGCGTTCGTAGTCCTGCGCCCACAGCGTGCGGCCCGAAGGCGTCTCGATCAGGCGCAGGTCGATGCGCAGTGCGTCGCCCGACTCGCGCAAGCTGCCTTCGAGCGCATGCGTTGTGCCCGCGCGCTGGGCGAGCTGCTGCGGATCGAGATGTTGTTCCAGCGCGAGCCGCGCCGACGTGCTCGAAATCACCTGCAGTCCCTCGGCGTGCGCGAGCCGCGTGATCAGCTCTTCGGACAAGCCGTCGGCCAGGACCGCCTCGTCGTGGCCGCCGCCGACCGCGCGCAGTGGCAGCACGACCAGCGTCGGGATGGTGGCGGGGCGGGGCGGCGCTGCCGGCTCGGCGCCGCGACGCATGAGCCATGCGGCGAGGCCGACGGCCAACACGAGCGCGGCCAGCGCAGCGACGACGTATCGCGATGAAGCGCGCTGTGTGCTTGGCACAGGAGCGGACGACGCGCTGACCTCGCGGTCACTTGCGATCGGTGACGGCAGCGGCGGTGCCTGCGACGTCGATGAAACTCCGCCAAACGTCTGACGCAGATCGAGAGCCGGCGGCTCGGCGTCGGCGCCTTGTTCCAGTTCGGTCACCTGCTTCCGCCGCGCAGCCTGCACATCCGCATCGAAGCGGTAGCCGACGCCGTGCAGCGTGTGGATGTACTGCTGACGTTCGGCGCTTTCGCCAAGGGCCTGGCGCAGCAAGGTGACGACGCGGTTGAGCACGCCCGGGGTGACGTGACGATGGCCCCAGATGGCATCGAGAATCTCGTCGCGGGTGAAGGCCCGGCCCGGCTGACGCGCAAACAGCAGCAGCACGTCGAACGCCTTCGGCTCCAGCCGCACCTCGCGAGCGGACACGACCAATCGGCGCCCAACCGTATCGATCTCGACCGCGTCGAACCCGATCCAGCGTTCCATTCGCACCTCGTCCTGCATCGCCGGCTCGTCAGTCGTGCCCAGGGATATTGAAGAATAATCAGTGGGAAACAACCGGTTATTGCAATTCTTGCGGTGCCCTAAGCATTCCCAAGCTTTCCCGCGCCGCGCTCAAGGGTTTCCCAATCGCGCCCTCAAGCTTGGGTCAAGGCGTTTCGCGATGCTGTCTCCAACCGGCGCATCCCGCACCGGATTCCATCGGAGAGCAGCATGAACATTCTACGCACAACTCTTATCGCCGCGTTGAACTTTGCCGTTGCGCAGTCCGTATCCGCCGCGGGCGTCGAGCCTGACCAGACCGCGCTATCCGCTATTGCCGTGCGTGCCGGCGCGGCGCTCGTCGTCGACTGCCGTCACGAAAAGCTGCCGGTTCGCAGCGCCGTTGGCGCCGTGCTCGAGACGAACAATGCGAGCGCGATTGAACGCGGCCGCGAAGTCGTCGAGCACTACGCCCATCGCGAGTGCCTGCGTGGTGCGGATTTCGTCGCCTTCGTGCGCGATGGCTCGACCGCACCGGCCTCGCTGGCGCTGGCCGGCATGCAGCCCTGAGCAACTCAACGGCAGCGGCGCGCGAGCTCGTTGCTGCCATGAGGCGATTGCGCTGCAGTCGTCGCTTTCGCAATCCGGGGACTCGAATGTCGTGGACTGCGCAGGCGATCGCTGCGCAGCCGCGTCCGCGACGAGGGATGCATCGGCTTGCGCGGCTGAATCGCCCCCGGCATGCTTGCGCCGTTGCCAAGAGGGCAACGCTAACCTCGGGGGAAAACATGATGTTGCGTGCGCTGGCCGTGTTTGCGGCCTGTCTTTTCGTTGGTCAATCCGCCGTCGCTGACGACGCTGCTCCGGCGGGGCAGAAGACCGTCCAGCAATTCGTCGATTCGCTGCATTTCCAGACCGGCACGGTCAAGGTCGCGCGCGCGAACGCGTCGCTCAAACTCGATGACAGCTTCCTCTATCTCGATGCGCGCGACGCACAGCGCGTGCTCGAGCAGCTCTGGGGCAATCCGCCCGACCCCGACGTGCTCGGCATGCTCGTGCCGACCGCGGCACCGCTGACCGAGGAAAAGGGCTCGTGGGCGGTCGTCGTCACCTATTCGAACGACGGCTACGTCTCCGACGCCGAGGCGGGCAAGATCGACTACACGAAGATGCTCCACGACATGCAGGAAGCGACGCACGAGGCGAATGCCGAGCGCAAACAGCACGGCTATCCCGCGGTCGACCTGGTCGGCTGGGCCGAGCCACCGCGCTACGACGCGGCGTCGAACAAGCTCTACTGGGCCAAGGATCTCGCCTTCGGCGACGGCAAGGAACACACGCTCAATTACGATATCCGCGTGCTCGGCCGCGGCGGTTATCTGAGCCTCAATGCGGTCGCCGGCATGAGCCAGCTCGACACGGTCAAGGCGGAAATGCCGAAAGTACTGGCGATGACCGAATTCGATCCCGGCCAGCGTTACGCCGACTTCAATTCCTCCACCGACAAGATCGCCGCCTACGGCATCGGTGCGCTCGTCGCCGGCACGCTTGCGGCCAAGGCCGGCCTGTTCGCCAAGCTGTTCGCCATGCTGCTCGCATTCAAGAAGGTCATCATCGGCGGCGCGATCGCGCTGTTCGCGGCAGCCGGACGGCTGTTCGGGCGCAAGTCCAAGTCCGACTAGCCGGCATGGCGAAGAATCTGCGTGCTGTCGCCGCAGGTCGCATCACCAATGAGGCCGATATCGTCGTCAGCCCGGATCTAATTGCTTCACGGCATTCATAGCCCGGATTCGGTTGACGTCATTCGCCTCGATGAGCGGCAACGGTGAGGTCGATCGTCAGTTCATCGAAGGCGAGAACGGATGGACTCGTCTCAATGGTTGCCGGCGCTGTTCGCTGCGCGGATCCGCTCGAGGCTGAGCGCTTCGCTTGCGGCCGGCGGCGGCAGGCCGATCTTCGCGCAGAACGCGATCAGGCGCGGATCGTTGCGGAAGCGCAGGATCAGCGGATCGGCGAGCAGAAACAGGAAGTCGTGGGTCGAGGCGCGCGCCAGCCATTCCATCGCCCGATCGGGATCGCCGCGCAACGCGTAGGCTTGCGCGATATGGTACGGACGGGTGTTCCACGAGTTTCCGGCCTCGGCATCGTTCGCGAGAACTTTCGCCAGCGCGGCGTCTGCCGCCGCGCGATCCAGCCCGATCTGGGTTGCCAGCATCATGTACAGGTCGCGATTCGCGCCGGGCGCTTGCGCGGCGATTTCCAGGGCGGCATCGGCATCGCCGCGCACGATGGCGATAAACAGGACCGGGTATCGCCTGCGCGATTCCATCCGCGAAAGGCCCTCGGCGATGTGCAGGTATTTCGTGGCTTCGTCCAGTCGTCCGCTCGCGGTCAGCAATCTCGCGTATTCCCAATGGTTGACGGAGTACAGCGGCTCGATGGAAAGCACGCGCTCGCGCAGCCGGATCGCCTCCGCCAGTTTCCCGATTCCGGCCAACGTATAGCCGCAGCCGTTGAGGATCGTCACATCGTCCGGGGCGAGTTGCACGGCGCGACGGCATCCGGCCAGAGCGCCCTGGGAATCAAAATTGTAGAACTCGAGGTAAGCGCGTGCAGCATGGGCCATGCCTAGCCCGGGCGCCCGTCGCAGCGCCTCGTCGGCGGCGAGGCGCGCGGTGCGCATATGTTCGCGGGCGACCTCGGCCGCCTCGTTCGAGAACGTGGCGATGGTGCTCAACGATCCCGACAGGTATGCCCACGCCAGTGCATAGCCGGGATCGAGTTGCACGGCTTGGGTCATGTATTTGGCCGCCTCGGGGAAATTCTGGTCGCGCGAATGCTTCAGGCCCTGCAGATAGGCGTCGTAGGCTTCGATGTTGCCGCTGGGTGGGCGGTCGCTCCGCGCGGCGGCGCTGCTCGCCGAACGCAGCCTGGCGTGCAGCGCGGTCGCGATTGCCTGCGCGATCTCGTCCTGCAATGCGAACAGATCCTTGTACGGCCGATCGTAGTGCTCTGCCCACAGCGTGCTGCCGTCGGCGGCGCGCGTCAGCGCGGCGCTGATGCGCACGGTCTCGTCCGCGCGCTGCACGCTGCCGCCGACAAGGTAATCCGCGCCCAGCTTCGCGCCGATCGTCTTGCTGTCGTCCTTGCCGCCACGGAACTGGAACGAGGACATGCGGCCGATCACCTTCAGGCCATCGAAGCGGGACAACGCGTCGATAAGATTGTCGGAAAGTCCGTCGGAGAAAAACTGCTGATCGACGGCCGGGCTGGCATTGGCCAGTGGCAGCACGGCGATGCTCTGTGGTTCCGCCGCGATCTGGGTTGGCGCGTGCCGCCACCATTTCCAGCCGGCGAAGACGAGCAGAGCGGCAAGCGGCAACATCACGAGTGCGGCAGAACGCCAGGACGTGCGCGCTGGCGCAGGAAGGACGGCGTCGACGGTCGGCGGGTTCGCTGGTGGTGAGGCGACGAGCGCGCGGTCGACGGGCGCCGGGCTCATCTCGAACACGCCGGTCGCGGCCGCGGCATCGCCGTTTTCGCGCGCGCGCGGCCGCGCTACCGCGCGCACCGCGGCATCGAAACGGTAGCCGATGCCATGCACGGTATGCAGATAGCGCGGCTCGTCGCCCTGCTCGCCCAGCGCATGCCGCAGCATCGTGATGACACGACTGAGCACGCTCGGGGTGATGTGGCGATGGCCCCAGACCGCATCGAGCAGTTCCTCGCGCGTGCATACGTGCCCGGCGCGTTCGACGAGCAGCAATAGTGCGTCGAATGCCTTCGGTTCCAGGGGCACTTCGCTCCCGTTCACGAACAGGCGCCGGCCCGCCGTGTCGATTTCGATCGCGTCGAAGATTCGCCACGTCGCGTCCGCGCCGGTTTCCATCATCCCGGCCATCTTGACCCCGTTTCCTGCTTCGGATTTCGCAAAGCCCGCGAAATCAACGTGTTGACGACCCCTGTGCGCGCCTGCCCTCACGCCTCACATATTTCCAAAGGCTTTTTCACATATTTCCGCAAGCGCGCCTCAAGCATTGACGCAGACAAAACCGGAATCTCTCCTCGGCCGGCAGCACGCGTCGGAGAACCAACTTGTTCCAGTGTACGCCTCGTTGCCGTCATTTGCTGACCGCGCATTGCCGCATTCGGCGGACATCTTCCGTCGCGCCGATTCGCTGCGTCAACGGTAGGCAAAACCCCGCGCGAATGAAAGCAACGGATATCCGCCTGCAGCAGACAAGGAAACACTCATGAATGACACCCGCATCCCGCTCGCCGGACTTGTTGGCTGAACCGGAGGAAGAAATGAAAGGTCAGATCGGAATCCCGCAAGCGTCATCGCACCTTGCCGCGCGCTGCGCGTATGCGCTGGTCCTGATCGCGGCGTCGTTCGCCTGCGCGCCGGCAGTCTTCGCCAAGAAGACGCCGAAAGCCGCCATCGAGGTGACACCGGCGGGGGGCAGTACCTACGGCGACAAGCTGACCATGTACGGCATCGTTTCGGCACCGACAGCGGCCGATCCGGTGCCGACCGGCACGATCAGGTTCGAAGTTCGCGACCCCGATCCGCCACACTACGCTCAAACTGTTTGCAGCGTGACGATCAATACCGACTATCCGGTGCAGTCCTGCGACCCTATTCCCGGACTGTATATTGCTGCCGGTACCCACCGTTTCATCCTCATTTACTCTGGCGACAACAACTACGAAGGGAACCCCGACTACGTAGGCGTCGGCAGCGGCATGCTGGCGAACGAAGACAACTACGTCATCGCCAAACAGACCCCGACGATTGCGCTAGTTCCACCTGCGCCTGTCTTTGTCGGCCAGTACGCGGCCTTGCAACTGATGCTCGGCAACGCGACCAATACTGTCACTTCCTTCCAGGTGTCGATCAGCGGCGGTAACGGCGACTGCTTCGTCATGTCCGGGCTGGGGGGGAATATGTGCGCGGCCGGAAAGACTCGGTTCGCGGGGACTGCTGCGCCGGTTTATGCCGGCTTCGCGGGCGACGACAATCATAATGCAGTGCCGATCAGCGAAGTCGGCCAGATCACGATACTGCCGGCGCCCACCACACTGCTGATCGAGCCTCATGCACCGATCGCACTCGGCGACACTGCCACCATCGTTTTGACGGTTGGCACGATCGTCGATCCGGACGCGGCGTTCTTGGGACATTTCACCGTCAGCGACGGCGAAGTCAGTTGTGAATACGACATCGTCGTGTATCCAGGCGGCACCAAGGTGGACTGCCCCCTCACGCCGGCCAGCGCAGGCACCCGTCACTTGACCGCATCCTACAGCGGCAGCAGCAACGCGACTCCGAGCAAGGCGACCGGCACGCTCGAGGTCATGGCGTCCAAGGTCGATGGCGCTTGCGGCAGCGACAACGGCGGAGTGCTCGCGGCCACGCCGACGAATCTCTGCTCGGCCGGCACGCCGAGTGCCGTGGGCGGGTCGGGACATCCTTGGAGCTGGACTTGCGCCGGCAGCAGCGGCGGCAGCGATGCGAGCTGCTCGGCGACGATCCATACCTGGACGGTGAGCGCACAAGCCAGCGGCAATGGTGGATCGATCACGCCGCCGAGTCAGACCATCGACAACGGCAACGCGGCCACGCTCGCGGTCAGCGCCGATGCGGGCCATGCAATTGCCGGTGTAACCGGCTGCGGCGGCAGTCTCGCCGGCAACACGTACACCACCGCGCCGGTCAGCACGGATTGCACGGTGACGGCGACATTCGTGGCCGTCGCAACGACGACGTACACCGTCACCGCCGTGGCCACTCCGGCGGGCAGCGGCAGCCTTGCCTGTGCGAACCCGGTGAATGCCGGCGCGACCAGCACCTGCAGCGCCATGCCGAACGCCGGCTATGTCACGCGAAGCATCGGCGGTTGCGGCGGCGCGGCCACGGCCAGCGGCGTCAACAGCTACATCACCGGTGCGGTGAACGCCAATTGCACGGTAACGGCGACGTTTACGGCCGTCGCCCTCCCGCAGACGAGCGTAACAGCCCCGGCCTTGGACAAATGGGCGCTTGCCGCGCTCGGCATGTTGCTGGTGATGGCGGCGATCGCACGACGCAAGAAGAGTTAGAGCCGTGCTTTGTGCTTTATAGCGCGAAGAACCTCTGCGCCGTCGCCGTGGCGTTCGCCGCGGTGACGGCCGCATCTTCGCCGCGGTCGCGCGCGACTTCCGCGCAGATGTGGGCGAGGTACATCGGCTCGTTGCGCCGATGCGATGGCATCGGCTTGACCGTGCGCGGCAGCAGGTAAGGCGCATCGGTTTCGAGCATGAGTCGATCGGCGGGGATGCTTTTCACGAGCTCGCGCAGGTGCGCACCGCGGCGCTCGTCGCAGATCCAGCCGGTGATGCCGATGTGGAAGTCGCGGTCGAGATAGTCGAACAGTTCGTTCTTTTCGCCGGTGAAGCAGTGCACGACGGCCGCGCCGATGCGGCCGCGCACGTTGTCCATGCAGGCGAGAAAATCCAGATGCGCGTCGCGCTGATGCAGGAACAGCGGCTTGCCGCACGCCATCGCCAATTGCAGTTGCCGCTCGAACGCGAACAGCTGCGCTTCGCGCGGGGAGAAGTTGCGATGGAAGTCGAGTCCGGTTTCGCCAACGGCGACGACCTCGGGCTTGGCCTGGTATTCGCGCAGCAGCGCTTCGGTTTCCGCATCGAAGTCGCTCGCATGGTGCGGGTGCACGCCCGCAGTCGCATACAGCACATGCGGATGCGCGAGTGCGAGCGCCAGCGCATCGCGCGTGCCCTGCGCGCTCGCGCCGGTGACGACGAGCTGCTCGATGCCGTGCGCCTGCGCGCGCGCGAGCACGGCGTCGAAATCGTGGCGGAAGGATTCGTGGGTGAGGTTGGCGCCGATGTCAACTAGCTGCATGGGGATGCGTTGTGGAGAACGTTTTCGTCGCGACTTCGGCCGGCATTATCGCAGGGCGCCTGCAAGCCGCGAAGGTGTTCACGAGAGGTTAACCGCCGCGCGCCGAAGTTGTGCCTACAATCCCAGCCGTTCACACCCTGCAGGAGAGAGTCATGTCGGTCCCTTCGAAACATATCGTTGCCGGCACTCTGTTGCTTGCAAGCGTGCTGGCGTTGCCGGCGATCGCCGCCGATCGCGGTCCGGCCCCAGTCGGTGCACCGCGCGCCGATTTCAGCAGCGTGCAGGCTCATCGCGCCGTGCTCGCCGCGCCGCGTGCGACGGCCACATCGGCCACGGTCTCCGCGGCGGCGGTAACGCCGAACGAGCTCACGGCGAGCAGCTATCGCGCCTACCCGGCCAGCTGTTTCTCGGACACGTTGCCCAGTGTCGCGAATTCGATCCAGCCGCTGCCGGTGTCGCCGAGCGGCGCGCTGTACAGCCGCACGGTGACTTTGTATGAAAAGAACGGCACGCAGGACAGCTCGGAAGATGTGACGATTACGATCTTCCGCGTCGCCTGCAGCAGCAGCGGCGACAAGCTTAGCTACAACCCGGACGGCGGTTACGTCGGCGCCACGCTGATGCGCATCCAGCGCCAGGCGCAGTACGAAGGCGACAGGCAGCTGTATCCGCAGTTTCCGGACATCCGCATCGCCCAAGGCAGCATCGCGTTCGACAACGCGAACTTCACCGACTACGTGCGCGTCGCGACCGAGCCGAATACGGTGCTCGCCGACACCTCGATCGGTTCGGCGATCGTCAACAGTACGACCTACGTGCTCGAAAACTATGCCAGCCCCTCGCTTGGCTTCTTCTATTTCAACAACGCCTTCACGATCCGCTTCGACAACGGTTACCAGAATGGCCGCGTGACGATCAGCGTTCCCGACTACGCTCCCACGGCGCAGACCTATCCCGCGGCGTACGCGCCGATGGCGATCAATGGCTACCTGAGCGGAGCCTGGTACGACCCCTCTGCCGGCAGCCGCGAAGGCTTGGTGACCCAGGTGCTGGACAATGGCGATGGTGCGACGCGCACGCTGTTCGCGACCTGGTATACCTACGACCAGCTCGGCCTGCCGTTCTGGCTCGTCGCCCAAGGCAGTTTCCCGATCGGGTCCACGCAGCTGACAAACGTGCAGGTGCTTTACGCGACCGGCAGCAGCTTTGCTGCACAGCCGCCACCGCCGTCACCTGCGGTCAAGGCGAATGTCTGGGGTACGATCAATGTGTCGTTCTCCGACTGCCAGCACATCAAATTCGACTTCAGCGGCAACGCCAGCGCCGTGCAGGGCGGCCCGCAGGGCAGCGGAACGCGGACCTGGACGCGGCTCGGTGTCATCAACAGCCTCGCCTGCCAGTAGTCGCGCGACATGACGATGCCGTTCCGCAAGGGACGGCATCGGGAGGCAGCGACATGAGGTTTAGATTCGCACTCGCTTGCCTCGGCCTGTCCGCATTTGCGGCGGGCGTGCACGCGGCGAGTCCGGCGCGCGCCTATCCGCCGAGCTGCTTCGCCGACGGCTTGTCGCTCGGCCAGGCGGTGAATGCCCCCAAGGCGATGAGCTTGCCGCTGACCCTGCATGGCGATTTCAACGCCTGCTTCGTCAATCCCGCGGCACCGAGCTACGCGGTCGCGCAGCAGGAGTGCAACTACGCCGAGGCCGTGGGCGTCACGATCGCGCGCGTGCCGTGCAGCGGCGGCAAGTCGGCGGTCCTGTTCGGACTCACGCGCGCCGCGGGCATGTCGGGCAATGCCGATCTCTATCCGACCTTCCCCGGCGTCTGGGTGGAGCAGGGCTCGCATATCGACTGGGTACGCCTCGCGCGCGATCCGAACACGACCGCGACGCAAGTCTTCGTCAATTCGCCGGTCTACGAGGACAGCGTCTACGTGCTCGAGAATCCGATCGGTGCCGCGGCGTTCGACTACAACCACGCATTCACGCTGACCGTCGACAACAACACCGGCCGCGCAGTGCAGTTCGACCTCGGCGACTACAATCCGGCGGACTTTCCGGGCGCGGTGCCGCTGCCGATCTCCGGCTACCAGACCGGCGCCTGGTACGATCCTGCGCACGGGGGCGAGGGCATGCTCGTCGAAATCCTCGACGACGGCAACGGCACGACACGCACATTGTTCGCCACCTGGTTCACCTTCGATGCGCTCGGTGCGCCGTACTGGCTCGCTGCGCAGGCCAGCTTCCCGATCGGCGCGACACACATCGAAAACGTGGCCGTGCAGACCGCGAGCGGTGGCGGTTTCGCCGGCAACTTCAGCGCGGTGACGCGCGCGCCGTGGGGCACGATGAGCTTTGCTTTCCCCGACTGCGGCACGATGACGTTCAGTTACGCCGCGTCGGCTTTCCTGCCCGCGAATTCGCCGGCCGGCAGCGGCACGCGCACCTGGCAGCGGCTCGGCAGCATCGCCAATCTGGGCTGCCAATAGCTGGGGAGCTTCTGATTAACTACTGTGGTTAATCCGAACTTCCCTGCGCGGCAAGTGCGTCGATCTTCGCCAGCCACTGGTTCTTCGCGGTCGTGTCGAGGAACGAGGCTTCGATCGAATTGCGCGCGAGCTGGGCGACGTCGCCTTTCGACAGATTGAGGCCGCGCTGCACGGCGAGGTAGTTGTCGAGCACGTAGCCGCCGAAATACGACGGGTCGTCCGAGTTGACCATCACCTTGAGGCCGCGGTCGAGCAGGCGCTTGAGGTTGTGGTCCTCGATGCGTTTGTAGACACAGAGCTTCACGTTCGACAGCGGGCAGACGGTCAGCGGTATCTGCTCGCGCACGAGCCGCTCGACCAACGCTTCGTCTTCCTCGCAGCGCACGCCGTGATCGATGCGCGAGACCTTGAGCAGATCGAGCGCTTCGAGGATGTACTCGGGCGGGCCTTCCTCGCCCGCATGCGCGACCGTGCGCAGGCCTTCCCTGCGTGCGCGCGCGAAGACTGCGGTGAATTTTGAGGGCGGATGGCCGCGTTCGGACGAATCGAGGCCGACCGCGGCGAAGTGCCGCTTGTACGGCAGCAATTCCTCGAGCGTGCGCATCGCATCGTCGGCACTGAGGTGGCGCAGGAAATTGGGAATCATGCGCCAGCTGATGCCGAATTCACGCTCGCCATCGCGCAGCGCGCGGTGGATGCCGGCGAACACGGTGGCGAAGGCGATGCCACGTGCGGTGTGCGTTTGCGGGTCGAAGAAGATTTCCGTGTGCACCACGCCGTCGGCATGCGCGTGGCGCAGGTAGGCGATCGTCAGCGCGTGGAAATCGTCCTCGTCGCGCAGCACGTCGGCGCCTGCGTAATAGAGGTCGAGGAAGGATTGCAGGTCGCTGAAATCGTAGGCCGCGCGCAGCGCCTCGACGCTGGGATACTTCGGCGTGACGCCGTGCTTGCGCGCCAACTCGAAGGTCAGCTCGGGTTCGAGCGTGCCTTCGATGTGCAGGTGCAGCTCGGCCTTGGGTAGTTTGCGTATGAATTCCGCCGTCGCATCGTTGCTCATGGTCGTTCGTTCCCCAGGAAGTGCTTGCAACGACTTTAATTGTTTTGTACACATGCAGACAACGCAGCGGACAGAAGATCCGGCGGACAGGCCGCCGGCGAGAACATCATGGGCAGACTCACCACACATGTGCTCGACACGGCGCAGGGTATTCCGGCACGCGGAATGCGCGTGGAACTGCATGCGGCCGATTCCGGCGAAGAGCTGGCGAGCCTCGCCACCAACGCCGACGGGCGCGCGAATGCGCCACTGCTCGAAGGCGCCGCACTGCACCCCGGCCGCTACACGCTGGCCTTCCACGTTGCCGACTATTTCCGCGCGCAGGGCGTTGCGCTGTCGGATCCGCCGTTCCTCGACATCGTGCGCATCGACTTCGGCATAGCGAACGCCGACCAGCACTACCACGTGCCGCTGCTCGTTTCGCCGTGGAGCTACTCCACCTATCGCGGCAGTTAGCATGAGTGATGCAGGGGCCAACGCCATCCGTTTCGTGCTCGACGGCGAGATCGTCGAAGTAGCCGATGCCGCGCCGACCACGACCGTACTCGAATGGTTGCGCGAACACCGACATCGCACCGGCACGAAGGAAGGTTGCGCCGAAGGCGACTGTGGCGCGTGCACGGTCGTGCTCGGCGAGTTGACCGGTTCCGGCGGCGACGCGGGCATGCGCTACCGCGCGATCAATTCCTGCATTCGCTTTCTGCCGACGATCGACGGTAAGGAGCTCGTTACGGTCGAAAGTCTTGCCGACGGCGACAAGCTGCATCCGGTACAGCAGGCGATGGTCGACCAGCACGCCTCGCAATGCGGCTTCTGCACGCCAGGCTTCGTCATGAGCCTGTTTGCGCTGTATCAGCAACAGGAACGTGTGAATCGTGAGCAAGTCGTCGAGACGCTGGCGGGCAATCTCTGCCGTTGCACGGGCTACCGGCCGATCATCGATGCCGGTTGTGCGATGCGCGAATATGCTGAGCCTACGCGCTGGTCGCGTGCGGATGCGCAGGCGCGTCGACGCATCGATGCGGTCGGTGCGCTGCGCCGCGTATCGCCGCTCATACGGCCTGGATTCTGGGCGCCGATGTTGCTCGACGAGCTTGCCGCAATGGTCGAAGCTGCGCCGGATTCACTGCTGCTCGCCGGCGGCACCGATATCGGACTGTGGGTGACCAAGCATCTGCGCGAGTTGCCGCAGATCATCTACATCGGTGAGGTCGTCGAACTGCAGCGCATCGAGAACCGCGCCGGCGCTTTGCGCATCGGCGCCGCCGTGCCGTTGACCGATGCATGGAGTGCGATCGTCGCGCACGTGCCTGCGCTGACCGAATTGGCACAGCGCTTCGCCTCGCCGCCGGTGCGCAACTCGGGCACGCTGGTCGGCAACATCGCCAACGGCTCGCCGATCGGTGACGCGATGCCGGCGCTGATCGCGCTCGGCGCGACGATCGAACTGCGCCGCGGTGAAGCGACGCGCACGCTCGCGCTCGAAGATTTCTATCTCGACTACATGAAGAAGGACCTCGCGCGCGGCGAGTTCGTCGTCGCGGTCAACGTGCCGGTGCCGAATACGGCGACACGCGTGGCGAGCTACAAACTGTCCAAGCGCATCGATCAGGACATCTCGGCGGTATGCGCAGCGTTTGCGATCGACGTAGCGGATGAGCATGTCGTTGCCGCGCGCATCGCCTATGGCGGCATGGCGGCGATTCCCGCTCGCGCAAAGCAAGCGGAAGCCGCATTGGTGGGCAAGGCGTTCAACGAAGCCGCGTTCGACGAGGCGGCGAACGCCCTGGCCGACGATTTCAAGCCGCTGAGCGACATGCGCGCGAGTGCTGCCTATCGCCTGCAAGGCGCGCAGAACTTGCTGCGCCGTTTCTTCCTCGAACACGCGACAAAGCAGGTCCTGCGCACGGATGCCGCCGAGGTGTCGGCATGAATGACCTGTCGGCCAAAGTCGACGTCGGTGCGCCGATCGGCGAGTCGGTTCGCCACGAAAGCGCGCACCTGCACGTGTC
>Ga0105238_10004619_pt1 | contig 13631 bp, 12 predicted proteins | sample KBSC34metaG_FD_81526 | JGI IMG/M metagenome (GOLD analysis project Ga0105238, IMG submission 81526) | Corn rhizosphere microbial communities from Kellogg Biological Station, Michigan, USA - KBS C3-4 metaG | ecosystem: Host-associated > Plants > Roots > Rhizosphere > Soil | place: Michigan, USA... | reverse complement strand
GGCGGCAACCTTGCCCAGGTCCGCACCTTCGCGCGCTATCTTGCGCTTCAGCTCAAGGCGCGCTTCGAAGGGATCGATGCCGCACCCTATCAACCCTGAAAGACCCCTCGCCATGCGCAGAGCCGCCATCGTCGCCCCGATCCGCACCCCCGTCGGCAAGTTCGGCGGGGCGCTGGCCGGCTTCTCCGCCGGAGACCTCGGCGCGATCATCATCCGGGCGCTGGTAGAGCGAACCGGCATCGACCCGGCGCGGATCGACGACGTCGTCTTCAGCCAGGGCTACGGCAACGGCGAGGCGCCCTGCATCGGGCGCTGGTCGGCCATGGCGGCAGGCCTGCCGATCTCGGTCCCCGGGGTGCAGCTTGACCGGCGCTGCGGATCCGGCCTCCAGGCGGTGATCGACGCGGCCATGCGCATCCAGACCGGAGCGGCCGACCTTGTCCTCGCCGGCGGCGTCGAATCGATGTCCAACGTCGAATACTATTCGATGGACCACCGCCACGGCGCCCGCTCCGGATCGACCACCCTGCACGACCGGCTGACCCGCGGCCGGGTGATGTCGCAGCCGATCGAGCGCTTCGGCGTGATCAGCGGGATGATCGAGACGGCCAACAACGTCGCCGCGGACTACGGCATCACCCGCGAGGAATGCGACGAATACGCCGCAATGAGCCACCAGCGCGCCGCACGCGCCTGGGCAGAGGGCAAGTTCGACGACGAGATCGTGCCCGTCTCCGTTCCGCAGCGGCGGGGCGATCCGGTCGTCTTCGCCCGCGACGAGGGGATCCGCGCCGATGCGACGGCCCAGTCGCTCTCCCAGCTGCGGCCGATCGAGCAGGGCGGCGTCGTCACCGCCGGCAACGCCAGCCAGCAGAACGATGCGGCCGCGGCCTGCCTTGTCGTGGCCGAGGACAAGCTGGAGGAATTCGGGCTCGAGCCGATTGCCTGGCTGCACGGCTGGGCAGCGGCCGGCTGCGAGCCTTCGCGCATGGGGATCGGCCCTGTGCCGGCGGTGGAGCGGCTGTTCGCCCGTACCGGCCTCGGCTGGAAGGACATCGACCTCGTCGAGCTGAACGAGGCCTTTGCGCCGCAGGTGCTCGGCTGCCTCAGAGGCTGGGGCTGGGACGAGCGCGACCGGCTCAACGTCAACGGCTCGGGCATCTCGCTGGGCCATCCGATCGGCGCGACCGGGATCCGCATCCTCGCCACTCTGACCCGCGAACTCCGGCGGCGCGGCGGGCGGTTCGGGCTGGAGACGATGTGCATTGGCGGCGGACAGGGCCTCGCCGCGGTGTTCGAGTGCGTTTAGCGCACTGGGAGGCCGGCCCCCTCTTGATCGGCCATTCCCGCGTCATTCACGACGGAGGCGCGAGGCGATAGCCGACTGCCGGTTCGTTGCGGATCACGGAGGTCTGCGGTTCCTCTCCCAATTTGCGGCGGATCGCGCGAATGGTGACCCTCAGGTATTCGATGTCGTCCAGGTGCGCAGGGCCCCAGACGGCCCGGAGCAGGTGCGCGTGGGTGAGGACCTTGCCTGCGTTGCGCGCCAGCTCGGCAAGGACGCCGAACTCCTTTGGGGCAAGATGAACCAGCCGCCCGTTCATGGTGACCTGCCTTAGATCCAAATCGACCAGCAGATCTCCGCATTTCATCCGGGAGGGAGGGAGCGAACCGATGCGGTGTCGCAAGGCAGTGCGCAGCCGGGCCTCCAATTCTTCGGTATCGAACGGCTTGGTGATGTAGTCATCGGCGCCGAGATCAAGGGCTGCGACCTTTTCGGCGGTTGCCTCTCTCGCGGAAACCACGAGCAGGGCGGCCCCCGCGGCCTTGATGGCGGGAATGAGCTCAAGGCCGTCTCGGTCCGGCAAGCCCAGGTCGAGCAGCACCAGGTCGGGGGATTCGCGCCCGAGTTCGGCGAGTGCCGTGCGGGCATTGGCGGCTTCCGCCACCCGCTTGCCGCCGCGCTCAAGCGACCGACGCAGCAGGAGGCGAATGGCTGGATCGTCTTCGACGATGAGAACCCGGGTCATCACGCCTGTGCCTCCCCGGTGTTGTCGGCCTTGCAGAGCAGGCGTTCGGGGAAAGTGATCGTGAACCGCCCGCCGCGCCGATCGGTTCGGTTTCCGGCGCGGACGGCCAGCCCCATTGCTTCGGCGAACCCCTTGACGATCGCGAGGCCAAGGCCGGTTCCGCCCTTCCGGTCCGACACGTCGAGCCGGGCGAAGCTGTCGAATATGCGTTCCTCGCTGCCTTGCGGAATTCCCGGCCCTTCATCGCAGACCGCAAGGGTGATCGCATCGGCCATGCGCCGCGCCTCGATGCTTATCGGAGATCCGGCTGGCGCGAATTTGGCAGCATTGTCGAGCAAATTGATCAGGCAGTGGTGGAACAGGTGCGGATCTATCCGCGCCAGCGGCAGGTCGGGTGCGATTTCAAGCCTGACCGGATGGCCCTTCAGCGTTCGGCGCAGGTCATGGGCCGCCGCGGCTACTGCCTCGGCAAGGTCGACCGGCTCCAGCGATTGCTGCAACGAGCCGGACTCGATCCGCACCATGTCGAGGAGATTTGCAACGAAGCGGTTGATTCGTTCCGCCTCTCCGCGGACGGCTGCAAGTTGCTCGCGCTGCACGGCGCTTGCCGGTTCGATCTCCGCCAGAAGGCCGAGCGTGGCGGTCAACGGGGTGCGCAGGTCGTGGCTGAGCGAGGTGAGCAGCGCCGCCCGCAGCCTGTCGCGCTCCTGCATGTGCGCCAAACTCGCCATCTGCTCCTCAAGGGCGATACGCTCCAGAGCGAGCCCAGCATGGTCGGCCAAGGCCAGAAGCAGCGGCACTTGGTCCGGACGCACAGCGCGGCCGGCATCGGCGCGGGCAATGCCCAGAACAGCGTGAACGCGCTCCCCCGCGACGATCGGCTGGAACTGCCATTCCGAGGCGGTCAGGGTATCGGTGCCGTTGCCAGCCGGGCGGCCATTCTCCAGAGCCCAGGCCGCCGCTGCCTTCTCTATCATCTCAAGCTCGCCTTGTGCCGGCACGGACGCAACGACCATCGGGCCACCCGAGGACGGCGTGGCCAGGAGTGCCTTGGCATCGAACAGCCGGGCCGCCTCGCTGCAGAGCAGATGGCCCAGCTCTTCGCGCAGGCTTACCGCCGTCAGGCGGCGGGCAATTTCCGCAAGGGTGGAGTTTTGCAGCGCACTGCTCCGCGCCAGCTCGGCATGGTCGCGCATCCTTGCCGCGATCTGGCTCGCCGTTACCGCGACGCCGAGCAGGACGAGCACCGTGATGAGGTTCTGGGGATCTGCAATGGTGAAGGTGTAAAGCGGTGGGATGAAGAAGAAATTGTAGGCCAGGGAGGAGAGCAGCGCGGTCGCCAGGGCCGGGCGAAGGCCGTGGCGGGTGGCCGTGACCATGACGGGAAGAAGGTAGAGCAGCGCCGCGTTGGTGATCGATCCGACACTGGAGAACAGCGAGCCAGCCGCCGTGGCCAGCGCGATTAGCAACACCGCGAGCAAATAGTTGCCGGGGGTGCCCCATGAGTGTGCGGCGCCGGCTGGTGTGCGGCCGCCGGGGCGATCGGCAGCCGGACCTAGCGGCAGGACGTGGATCGCCGTGCCTGGCAATTCGCGGACCAGCCGGTCCACGACGGAGCCGTGGCGCAGTTCGAACCAGCGGGAGCGGACCGACTTGCCAATGAACAGCTGCGTCGCCCGGGCATCGTCCATGGCGAGCTTGAGCCCTTCCACGACGGCCGCCGCCGGAATGTTGACGAGCCGGGCTCCGAGCTGCCCCGCCAGCTGCATGGCATTGGCCACGGCGGCCCGGTCTTCCGCACCGAACTGCAGCGACCGCGGCGTTTCGACGTGCACTGCGCTCCACGGGGCGTGCAGGGCATCCGCCATCCGGCGGGCAGCGCGCACCAGATCGGCGGCGCCGGGCTGTTCGTTCACTGCCACCACGATCCGCTCGGCCGAGCCCCAGCTACCCTCCAGTGCCTGGGCGCGCACCATGTCGAGCACCTGGGCGTCGACCTGTTGCGCGGCCTGGCGCAAGGCCAGTTCCCGCAGGGCGGAGAGATTGGAACGGGAGAAGAAGTGGCCGAGCGCGCGCGTGGCCTCTTCCGGAAGGTACACCTTGCCCTCGCGCAAGCGCTCGATCAGTTCGTCGGGGGGAATGTCGACGATCTCGATCTCGGCGCCGTCCAGTACGCGATCCGGCACCGTTTCGCGCACCCGGATCCGCGTGAACGAGGCGACCACATCGTTCAGGCTCTCGATATGTTGGATGTTGACGGTCGACCACACGTCGATCCCGGCGTCGCGCAGCTCCTCCACATCCTGCCAGCGCTTTTCATGTCGGCTCCCAGGGACATTGGTGTGGGCCAGCTCGTCGACCAGAACGAGGCCAGGCCGGCGCGCCAGCACCGCGTCAATGTCCATGTCGGTCAGCGTGTGCCCCTGCCAGGCGACCTCCTTGCGGGGAAGAACCTCGAAACCGGCCAGCCGCGCCTCGGTCTCGCGGCGGCCGTGGGTCTCCACCACGCCGACGACAACGTCGGTTCCAGCCTGTTTGCGCTCAGCTGCCTCGCTCAGCATCTCGTAGGTCTTGCCAACACCCGGAGCCGCCCCGAGGAAAACCTTGAGGCGGCCGCGCTCCTCGGCTCGGGCGGCGCGGAGCAGGGCATCCGGATCGGGCCGGCGAGGGTTGGAAGGCTCGTTCACCGTTTTGAAGGTGCGCCTCCCTTCGCCAATTTGTCGAGCGCGAGATTCAGCTCCAGGACGTTGACGTGTGGTTCTCCAATGACCCCGAGCAGCGGATCCTGCACCTGCGCCGCAACCAGTGCGCGCAGTGCCGCCGGATCGAGATGGCGCGCTGCCGCGACCCGGTCCACTTGCCACAGGGCGGACGCCGGGCTCAGATCGGGATCAAGGCCCGAGCCGGAGGTGGTGACAAGATCGGCCGGGACGGGCTTGTCGGCGCTGCCGCCGACCGCGGCGACATCGCCCTTCACCCGGTTGGCAAGGTCGCGGCTGGTCGGGCCGAGGTTCGACCCCGATGAGGCCATGGCGTCGTAGCCCTTCCCGGCCGCGGAGGGGCGGGGGTGGAACCACTGCGGGCCGGTGAAGGCCTGGCCGATCAGGCTTGAGCCCACCACGTGGCCGTCAGCCCGGACCAGACTGCCGTTGGCCTGTTCGGGGAATGCCGCCTGGGCGATGCCGACGATGGCGGCCGGGTAGGCAATGCCCAGCAGGAGGGCGAACAGGGCGGTCAGCACAAGGGACGGACGCACGGCGGAGATCAGGTCTTGCAGCATTTGGTCTGCTCCTCAGGCGAGGTTGAGCGCGCTGACCGCGAGGTCGATCAGCTTGATCCCGGCAAACGGGGCGATGAGGCCGCCAAGCCCGTAGACCGCAAGATTTCGGGCGAGCAGGGGGGCGGCGCCCATTGGCTTGTAGGTCACCCCTTTCAACGCCAGCGGAACGAGCGCCGGGATGATCAGTGCGTTGAACACGATCGCCGAAAGGATCGCGCTGCGAGGGCTCGACAGGTGCATGACGTTGAGCACGCCGAGCCCCGGGTAGAGCGCCAGGAACATGGCGGGAATGATCGCGAAATACTTCGCAACGTCGTTCGCGACGGAGAAGGTGGTGAGCGCACCGCGGGTCATCAGCAACTGCTTGCCGAGCCCCACGATCTCGATCAGCTTCGTCGGGTCACTGTCGAGGTCGACCATGTTGCCGGCTTCCCGTGCGGCCTGGGTGCCGGTGTTCATCGCCACGCCCACATCGGCCTGGGCAAGGGCGGGGGCGTCGTTCGTGCCGTCGCCGCACATGGCAACCAGCCGTCCGCCCTGCTGTTCGCGCCGGATCAGCGCCAGCTTGTCCTCAGGCGTCGCTTCCGCAAGGAAATCGTCCACCCCCGCTTCGGCCGCGATTGCGGCTGCGGTAAGGGGATTGTCGCCGGTGATCATGACGGTGCGGATGCCCATGCGGCGCAGTTCGCCGAAGCGCTCACGAACGCCCGCCTTGATCACGTCCTTGAGTGCCACGGCACCCAGCAGCTGACCGTTGCGCGCCACGGCGAGCGGGGTCTGGCCGGAACGGGCGATCTCCTCGGTGATCTTGCGCAGTTCGGCTGCGGCCGGGCTTTGCGCCTGTTCCGGATTGGCCCGCAGGACGGCGTCGACCGCCCCTTTCTGGACGAGCGATCCGCCGACGCGCACGCCCGACAGCCGCGTCTGCGCGGTGAAGGGGATGATCTCCGCCCCACCGGGAAGCTCGCTCGCGGCAACGGCATGGCTGCCACGGGCAAGGGCGGCAATGGATCGTCCCTCCGGTGTCTCATCGGCAAGGCTGGCGAGATGTGCAGACTCTGCCAGGACCCCGGCCGTCACGCCGGAGAGCGGCTGGAACAGGCAGGCTTGCCGGTCACCCACGGTGATTGTGCCCGTCTTGTCGAGCAGCAGCACGTCCACGTCGCCCGCCGCCTCTACCGCGCGGCCGGACTTTGCCAGCACGTTGAAGCGCACCAGCCGGTCCATCCCGGCGATCCCGATGGCCGAAAGCAGGGCGGCGATGGTCGTCGGGATGAGTGTGATGAGGAGAGCGGCCAGCACGGCCACCGGAATGGCGCCCCCGGCAAAGTGCGCGAATGCAGGGATAGTGGAGACGGCAATCAGGAAGATGATGGTCAGACCCACGAGCAGGATGGTCAGCGCGATCTCGTTCGGGGTCTTCTGGCGTTCGGCTCCCTCCACCAGTGCTATCATCCGATCCAGGAAGCCCTTGCCCGGTTCCTGCGTGACGCGCACCGTGACGCTGTCGGAAATGACCCGGGTGCCGGCCGTAACAGCCGAGCGATCGCCGCCCGCCTCGCGGATCACCGGCGCACTTTCCCCGGTAATCGCAGCCTCGTTCACCGAGGCTACTCCCTCCACCACTTCGCCGTCCGCGGGGATCAGGTCGTTTGTGCCGACGATGACGAGGTCACCCTTCTGCAGGGTGGAGGCGGGCACCGACCGGCCATCGGGCAGTCGCGCGACTAGATCCTGCTTGGTGGCGCGCAGAGAGGCTGCCTGGGCACGCCCGCGGCCCTCTGCCAGCGCCTCAGAAAAGGTGCCGAACAGTACGGTCAGCCAGAGCCAGACGATCAGCTGGAGCTGGAAGGACAGCGGGAGGTTGTCTCCCCCGAGGGCAAGCAGCACCGTCAGCAGCAGGGCGACAACGGCCGTGGTGAACAGCACCGGGTTGCGCACCAGCTCGCGCGGGTGGAGCTTGCGGAAGGCATCGCCGATGGCGGGGCCGACCAGCTTGGCGGAAAAGATCGAGGTTGCAGAGGCCATGGGAGGGAACCCGTTCAGAACAGCTGGCCGGAGATCATCGCAAGATGATCGGCGATGGGGCCAAGCGCGAGGCTGGGAAGGAAGGTTAGCCCGCCAACGATCAGGATGATCCCGACGAGGAGGCCGACCCACAGCGGCCCGGTGGTCGGGAAGGACCCGGCGCTCGGGGGCGTGTGCTTCTTGGCGGCGAGGCTGCCGGCGATGGCGAGCATCGGCACGATCATGAAGAAGCGGCCGACCCACATGCACACTGCCAACAGGCCGTTGTAGAAAGGCGTGCCCGCGGTCAGACCGGCGAAGGCCGAACCGTTATTCCCGGCCGCGCTGGTGAAGGCGTAGAGGATCTCCGAGAAGCCATGCGGCCCCTTGTTGAGCGTGCCGGCCAGGCCGTCGGGCAGGATAGCGGCCAGCGCGGTCAGCCCGAGGATGCACAGCGGCAGGACGGTGATGGCCAGGACTGCCAGCTTGACCTCGCGTCCCTCGATTTTCTTGCCGACATATTCGGGCGTTCGGCCCACCATTAGCCCGGCCACGAAGACGGCGAGCAGCGCGAACAGCAGAAACCCGTAGAGTCCCGAGCCAACGCCGCCGATCACGATCTCGCCCAGTTGGATGTTGAACAACGGGACGAGGCCGCCAAGGGCGGTGAAGCTGTCGTGCATGGCGTTGACTGCCCCGCACGAGGCCGCTGTCGTCACGCTGGCGAACAGGGCGCTGGCGGCAACGCCGAAGCGCACCTCCTTGCCCTCCATGTTGCCGCCGACGACTCCGATGTGGTGCAGTACCGGATTACCGGCCGCTTCTGCCCAGTATGCGATGCCGGCACCGGCAGTGAACAGCATCATCATCGCGGCCAGCAGTGCCCAGCCCTGTCGCGTGTTGCTCACCGCCTTGCCGAAGCACCAGGTGAGGCCAGAGCCGAGTACGAAGATCGAGAGCATCTGGACGAAGTCGACGAGACCGGTCGGGTTTTCGAACGGGTGGGCGGAATTGGCGTTGAAGAAGCCACCGCCGTTGGTGCCCAGCATCTTGATCGCCTCCTGCGAGGCGACCGGGCCGAGAACCAGCGTCTGTCGCGCGCCTTCCAGGGTGGTAAGGTCGAACGTCGAGGCAAAGGTCTGGGGCACGCCGCAGGCGACCAGGAACAGCGCATAGACGATGCAGGCTGGCAGCAGCAGGTACAGTGTGACGCGTGTCAGGTCTGCCCAGAAATTGCCCAGGGTCCGGCATTCGGTACGGGCAAAGCCGCGCAGCAGGGCAAAGGCGGCCGCAATGCCGGTCGCCGCCGAGAGGAAATTGTGCAGCGTGAGCGCCAGCATCTGGCTGAGATTGCTCATGACCGCCTCGCCCGAATACCACTGCCAGTTGGTGTTCGTGACGAAGGCCACCGCCGTGTTCATCGCTCCATCGGGGCCGACCGCGGCAAGGCCGCGCGGGTTGAGCGGCAGCAGGGCTTGCCAACGCAGCAGGGCATAGGTGAACAGCGTCGTGACCAGCTGGAACATCAGCAGGTGCAGCGCATAGCGGCGCCAGCCCTGCTCCTTGGCTGGGTCGATCCCCGCCAGCCGGTAGAAACTGCGCTCGACGGGGCCGATCAACCTGCCAAGCGGCATGACCTCTCCCCGGTAGAGCGCGTGGAGCCAAAGGCCCGCCGGCTTGGCCAGGGCAACGGTCAGGGCGACGAAGACGAGGATCAGGGTCCAACCTGCGGTGGTCATGGCGCGCCCCCCCCTCAGAACCGTTCGGGCCACAACAGCACGGTCACGAGATAGCCAAGCAGCCCAAGCGCGGTCAGACCGGCAAGTACAAGGGAAACGTTCACCAGTGTTCTCCTCAGGCTGCGTCGCACAGCCGCACGAGGGCCAGCGTAGTCAGGAACAGGCCGCCAAGAATGGCGAGCCAGGTCAGATCGGGAATCATCGGCATCTCCATCAGAACAGCCGTCGGCGGGGATAGGGGACGAGGCGCAGCAGGCCCGGCCCCACGAGCAAGAAGGCAAGACCGGTGGATCCGAGGACCACCCCCACCGTGCCGAGCGCAAAATCGGCCATCGTCGGCTGATGGGAAGGCGTCCTCGTCAAGGAATACTCAAGCAGGCGGAAGCAACAGAAGACCAGCCCGAACATCAACAGCGCGACCAGCCGGAAGGCGAACTCAGCTGCCCACCAGCGTTGACCATCCTGCAGCCGACGTAATGCGCCACGCATCCGAGGCACGCCATGGCACGATTGCCTGGATCCATGTGCGCCCCTGGTGCATCAGCATTCCATGTGAACTTCGCATCGGCGCCATAATGAAAGCATAAGGATCCTGCAGCGGGCTTGTCCGGGGGCGATCTTCATACGGCGGAGCAGCCGGGGCGGCGGGACGGCCTCCTGCGACGGCCGCGATGGTCGCACCGGAACAGAGGATGGTTGTCCTGCAGGGGCCATCGTAATAGACGCCGCTGCAACAGGCGCCGGTTCATCCGGGCCCAACGCACCTGAAAGAGAGAGCCAGCATGAAGACGCGTGCCGCCGTTGCCTTTGCCCCCAAGCAGCCGCTGGAGATCGTGGAGCTTGATCTGGAAGGCCCGAAGGCGGGTGAGGTTCTGGTTGAGATCATGGCGACGGGTGTGTGCCACACCGATGCCTATACTCTGGACGGGTTTGACAGCGAGGGCATCTTTCCCTCGGTACTGGGGCATGAAGGCGCGGGGATCGTGCGCGAGGTCGGTCCCGGGGTGACCAGCGTGAAGCCTGGCGATCACGTGATCCCGCTCTACACGCCGGAGTGCCGCCAGTGCAAATCGTGCCTGTCTGGCAAGACCAACCTGTGCACCGCGATCCGCGCGACGCAGGGTCAGGGGCTGATGCCCGACGGGACCAGCCGGTTCTCCTACAAGGGCCAGACGGTCTTTCACTACATGGGCTGCTCGACCTTCTCGAACTTCACCGTCCTGCCTGAGATCGCGGTGGCGAAGATCCGCCAGGACGCGCCGTTCCAGTCCTCGTGCTACATTGGCTGCGGGGTGACGACGGGCGTGGGCGCGGTGATCAACACGGCCAAGGTCCAGGTGGGCGACAACGTGGTGGTCTTCGGGCTGGGCGGGATCGGGCTCAACGTGATCCAGGGCGCGCGGCTGGCCGGCGCGGGCAAGATCATCGGCGTCGACATCAACCCCGATCGCGAGGAGTGGGGCCGCAAGTTCGGCATGACCGATTTCCTCAACAGCAAGGGCCTGAGCCGCGAGGAGACCATCGCCGCGATCGTCCAGATGACTGACGGCGGGGCTGACTACACCTTCGACGCCACCGGCAACACCGAGGTCATGCGCACCGCGCTCGAAGCCTGCCATCGCGGCTGGGGCACCTCGATCATCATCGGCGTGGCCGAGGCGGGCAAGGAGATCTCCACCCGGCCGTTCCAGCTCGTCACCGGCCGCAACTGGCGCGGCACCGCCTTCGGCGGCGCCAAGGGCCGCACCGACGTGCCCAAGATCGTCGACATGTACATGGCCGGCAAGATCGAGATCGACCCCATGATCACTCACGTCATGGGCCTCGAAGACATCAACACCGCATTCGACCTCATGCACGCCGGCAAGTCCATCCGCTCGGTCGTCGTGTTCTGATTTTCAACCAAAGAGAGGGAATACAATCATGGCTGATCCGGTTATCTCGGGCGACGACGTCTTCTCGCACGCCTGTCTCGGCGCGGCGGACCTTGCCGTCTCGACCGCCTTCTACGATGCGGCGCTCGCGCCGCTTGGCATCAATAACATGGGTCCCTTCGGCGAGACCGTGGTGCTCTACGGGAAGACCAAGCCGGCCTTCCTGGTGCTCAAGCCCGGCAATGGCGAGGCACCCTCAGGCAACGGCGTCACGCTTGGCTTCGCCGCGGCGACGCCCGCTCAGGTGGACGCATTCCACGCTGCCGGCCTTGCTGCTGGTGGCACTTGCGAAGGTGCGCCGGGTGCGCGCAGCCACCTTCCCGGCGCCTATGCCGCATACCTGCGGGATCCGGCCGGCAACAAGGTCTGCTCCTACACGTTCGTCTGAGGCTAGAGGCAAATGGAACAGGTGAGCTCCAACAAGAGCCACGGCGGGGCGCAGACCGTCTGGACGCATCAATCGGCGGAAACCGGGACGGCGATGACCTTCTCGGTCTTCGTCCCGGATCATGCGCCAGGCGCGAGGTTGCCCGTGCTCTGGTACTTGTCGGGGCTGACCTGTACCCATGCGAACGTTACCGAGAAGGGTGAATTCCGTGCCGCTTGTGCCGAGCAGGGAATCATCTTCGTGGCGCCCGACACCAGCCCCCGCGGTGACGATGTTCCCGACGACGAGGGTTACGACTTCGGAAAAGGCGCGGGCTTTTATGTCGACGCCACACAGGAGCCCTGGGCGCGGAACTTCCGCATGCGCTCGTATATCGAGCGCGAACTTCCCGAGCTGCTTGCCGCCCACTTCCCGGTGGTCGACATGGACCGGCAGGGCATAACCGGTCATTCGATGGGCGGCCATGGCGCGCTGACAATTGCATTGCGCAACCCTGGCCGCTTCCGCTCGGTCAGCGCCTTCGCTCCGATCGTCAGTCCGCTGTCCTGCCCGTGGGGCGACAAGGCCCTGATGGGCTATCTGGGCGGCGATCGGGCAGCTTGGGCCGAATACGATGCCTGCGCACTGATTGCCGGTGGCGCACGTTTGCCGGACCTGCTGGTCGATCAAGGAGAAGCCGACGGGTTTCTCGCCGAACAGCTCAAGACCGACCTGCTGGTCAAGGCCTGCGCGGCTGCCGGCCAACCCGCGACCATCCGCCTGCAGCCTGGTTACGACCACTCCTACTATTTCATCTCGAGCTTCATGGCCGAACATGTCGGCTGGCATGGTGCACGGCTGAACGCCTGACCAACGGACCCGACTGTTCCGCGACCGCCGGTCGGGTGCGCGCAGCGGGCCTCCGGCTATCGGGCGCACAGGACTTTTCCAGCCCCATGTGAACGCCCGGCGCTCGGCCTGGCCAGCGCACAGCGGCCAAAGCATTATGCGGGGTGGCTTTCGGTCCGGATCCCCGGCCTATGCTTCAGCGGAGCAGGCCGTCGACGCCGGCACAGCGGGCGCTTGCAGGCCCACGGTCCAGTACTCCAGCAAGGCATCGGCCACCAGTTCGCGGTTCACCTCGGGATCGTCGCCCGTGGCGAGCATTGTGGCATCGTGCAGCTGGATCGTGAGCATGTTGAGACGCAGCTTCGCATAGGCTTCGCGCTCGGTGCCCCAACGGGCAAGGTATTGTGGCATCTGGTCGACGCACCGGCGGAGGAACTCGATATTGTGTCGGCCGATCTCGGGTTCGATCGACTTCGCTTCGCGATAGACGTCCAGGAATTTCTTGTGGCGTTCGAAATAGCCGATCGCATCCAGTAGCCAGGCGCGCAGTTCCTCCCGCGTGGGGACGCCCATCTGGTCAAGCCGGCGGTAGAATTCGAGTGATTCCGGAAGGTGCATGTCCTCCGCGATCTGGCGCAGGACTTGCCATTTGCGGGCGAAGTGGAGGTAGAACGTGGCGCGGCTTGCGCCGGCGCGGCTCGCGATCTCCTCGATCGTGGTATTGGCGTAGCCCTTCTTGAGGAACAGGTGGCTGGCCGCCCTGGTGAGGAGCTGGAGTGTCTCCTTCTTCTGCAGGGCGCGCAGCGATTCGCGCCTCGGCGCCGCTCGCTTCGTGGATGACTTCGTCTGTTCCAGGATATCCATCACTACAGCCTTGGTTGGTTGCCCGCGTGGAAAACCCCGCTGCCGTTACACTCCGCCCCGTGGACTAGCTGTCCGGGCTCGTCGCTGCAAGAGCGCAGCCCCGTGCGACAAAAATGCCGCGGCGGCATCTGCGATGAATCTCACTTGACACGAGTATAGCCTAAGGGGAGTTATGGCAAGCAATCCGGTGCGCCAGAGGCCGGCTGAGGAGAGATGTCCCATGCGCTGCGGAATGACGCTGTACATCCAGAACTATGAAGATTGGGATCGCTATGAGGCGATGGAGCGGGGCGAAAGCGTGCCTCCGCTGGAACCGCAAACCGATGTGCGGCGCTTTTCGCAAGAGATCGACATGGCGCTCAAGATCGAGGACCAGGGGTTCGATTCCCTGTGGGCGGTCGAGCATCACATCAGCCCCTACGTGCTGAGCACCAGTCCGCTGCAGCTGCTGACCTTCTTCGCCGGCGCCACGAAGCGGATCGATGTCGGCACGATGGTCGTCGTCGTGCCGTGGCACGAGCCGCTGCGGGTGGCCGAGGACATCACGATGCTGCACAACCT
>Ga0105238_10004617_pt1 | contig 13632 bp, 10 predicted proteins | sample KBSC34metaG_FD_81526 | JGI IMG/M metagenome (GOLD analysis project Ga0105238, IMG submission 81526) | Corn rhizosphere microbial communities from Kellogg Biological Station, Michigan, USA - KBS C3-4 metaG | ecosystem: Host-associated > Plants > Roots > Rhizosphere > Soil | place: Michigan, USA... | reverse complement strand
CAGCGGCCGCACCACTCCGGCCACATCGGTATTAAAGCCGTACAGCTTGCCGTCTGCTCCCGTGCGTAGCGTATTGCATGCACCAATGCGTGCCGTCAGCGGATCCATGTTGGCAAGGTGTGGCAGCAGTTCTTCTTTCAGCGGCATGGTCACGGCCACGCCGCTCAACGGCAGCTCGCGAACCACGTTCAGCATGTCGTCCAGCGATTTCACTTTTAGCGGCAGCATTACCGCGTTCGCGCTCTCACGGCGAAAGGCCGTGTTGTGCATCAGCGGAGAAAGCGAGTGGCCGATTGGATTCCCCGCGACGCCAAACAATCGCGTCGCAGAGTCAAGCTGGTCCAATCGATAAAGATCGAGCAAAGTGCGGACCGTTACCTGCCCCGGCGCAGTCCCCGAGCCCTCATCCGGCGCGGCAAAGGTAAATGCAGCACCTGCACGCGGACCAAGCACCCGGCTCAGCAATCCTTCTTCACCCATCGCAATGCCGACCACGTGCGACGAAAGCGAGCGATCTTCGATAAGCCGCAGCACCTCGAGATTATCTGAGAGTGTCCGCGCCGTCGAAACTACTTTTACAAAATCCGGTTCGAAGAGTTCTATGCGTTTCGCTGCCTGTTCAAGTCCCTTGGTCCGCGTAAAATCGTGGAAGCTCACCAGTAGCGATGTCCCCGCCGTGCGCAAGTCCGCGCGGAAGCGGGCCAGCTGCGCAGGCTTCATCTCTTCAGCCGATTCCAATTCCAGGTCGACAATCTGACAGCCCGCCTCGGCAGCTTTCGTCAGGATCTCGAGTTCAGTCGCAAGTGCTCCGCTGAAGCCTCCGCCGTGCGGTTTTCTCCGGCAGGTTGCAATCGCTGTAAAGTCACGATGACGCGCGAGAAATTCCTTCAGTCCAGGCAGCGCCGTCGCAGGTTTTGCCAGTGAATCCAGCCGGAACTCCACAAACCGGCAATCTACCCCGAGATTTGCCGCGCGATCCCACAGCTCGGCCGGGGTCTCGCCGCTGATCGCGACGCATAGCTTCCCCAGCCTGAGCCGGGCAGGCACGTGCGGAGAGACTGCTTCCATTGTGTGCGTTCCAGAACGGGGCATACTAGTCAATTGACGCATCTTAAGCGGGATTGGCTTCAGATGCAAGAATAAGATTTTCAACGGGATTTTGGGTCGCGCGCACCCGGTTACCCCACTCACGGCCGGCCAGCTATGGCAACCTAGTATCTGGAAGCAAGCTTCCGGAGGAATCTCCCGCCATGTCCCCTGAATCTCCCGCCAGCACCGATCCAATCGACGCCATTCACGCCTGGGAGGCAGGCGGTACCACCTCCGCTGAGGCACTTTCCGCCTGGGTTAGCGCTCGCTTAGCAGCCCATGAGGCTGCTTTGACCGCGCTCCTGGCCGTAAAGGGACCCCGCACAACGGAAAACACCCTGCGGCTCTATGACCAAGCTATCGAGCACCTCAGCCTTGCCGGCTCGCAAGCCGGTGTCCTGAACTCTGTCGCAGCCGATAAAGATGTCCGCGACCAAGCCCAGCAGGAGGCCCAGCGTGTAGCCATGGCAGGGAGCGCTCTCAGCCTCAACCGCCAGGTGTATGAAGTACTTGCAGGGATGAGTCTCGACCAGGCCAGCGCCGCGACCCGCCATTTCGTCGATCGCACTCTCCTTGGCTATCGCCTTGCCGGTGTCGATAAGGACCAAGCCACCCGGGACCAGATTCAGGCCCTCCACGAAAAGTCCACCCGGCTCTCGCTAGAGTTCAGTCGCAACGTTCAGGAGGGTGGCAAAACCATCCAGGCCACCGTGGCTGAGCTTGAGGGGCTGCCAGGGGACTACCTCGCCCGCCATCCCGCCGCGGAAGACGGCACCGTTACCCTCACCACCGACCCGCCCGACATGCAGCCGATCATGACGTTTGCCGCGAACCCGGCCCTGCGCGAGCGCATGTTCGTGGCCTACAATACCCGCGCTTACCCAGCCAACCGGCAGGTCCTGCTTGACCTGCTGGCTACCCGGCAGGAGCTGGCCACCATTCTCGGATTCCGCAGTTGGGCTGACCTGGCCACCGCCGACCAGATGATGAAGTCGGCTGCCAACGTCCGGACCTTTCTTGCCAAGCTCAACCATGCAAGTCTTGAAGGCGCACGCCGCGAGCACGAGTTGATCCTGGAGTTCGCGCGCAGCCGCCAGCCCGATCTCAGCGCCATCGACATTACCAGCCGCGGCTACTGGTATGAGCAGTTCCGCCGCTCCGCTTACGACTTCGATTCGCAATCCGTACGGCCCTACTTCCCGTACGCGCAGGTCGAGGCCGGGGTGCTCCAGACCGCCGCGCGACTCTTCAATGTCGAGTTCCGTCCCTCCAACGCGCCCTCGTGGCACTCCGCTGTGTCAGCATTCGATGTCTTCGAAGACGGTCAGCAGGTGGGCCGTTTCTATCTGGACATGCATCCGCGCGACGGCAAGGACAAGTGGTTCTCGGCCGCGCCGATCGTCACCGGAGTACGCAACCGAACCATGCCTGAAGCTGCGCTCATCTGCAATTTCCCCGCAGGCGACGCCAACGGCCCGGGACTCCTGCAATATTCCGATGTCGTAACTTTCTTCCATGAGTTTGGCCACCTGATGCACGCAATCCTCGGCGGCCACACTGAGTGGGCCGGGCTTTCCGGATTTGCAACGGAAGGCGATTTCATCGAAGTCCCTTCGCAAATGCTTGAAGAGTTCTTCCGAGACGAGAAACTGCTGCAATCGTTTGCCCGGCACTATCAAACCGGCGAGGTGCTGCCCGTCGAAATCATCCGCAAAATGAAACAGGCAGGCGCGTTTGGCCGAGCCGACTGGATCCGCACGCAGCTCTATTACACAACGCTCTCGCTCGATCTGCACGATCAGGATCCCGCCGCCATTGATCTCGACGTTATTACGAAGACTCTGTATGAAAGCCTTCAACCTTGGACATGGCGCGAAGGCAATCACATGTATGCGAGCTTCGGCCACCTCACCGGTTACTCGTCGAATTACTACACCTATGCGTTCGACAAAGTCATCGCACTCGATTTCTTCGATCAGTTCGATCCAAATGATCTGCTCGGCTGCGACGCCGGCGAGCGCTACAGAAAAACCGTATTGGAGCAGGGCGGCTCCAAGCCCGGCCGCGAAATGGTCCGCGATTTCCTCGGCCGAGACGAAGAGTTCTCCGCCTTCAGCAAGTGGCTGACAGAAGAATTTGCAGGCGATCCCATAGCGGCTTCCGCGTGAAGCCGCCGCAAATTTCTTCTCTGCAATTTTCCGCTACTGGCTGCCCGGTGAGGAACTTCGGTTAACACCACGCCATCCGCACTGTCATATTCCGTCGCACTGTCATGTTGAGCGACCGAAACGAAGTGCAGGGAGTCGAAACATCTGCGGTTGCTTTCGCTTGGTCCGCCACTGGCCCAAGCGCAGCCGACAACACTGCTCAGATTTCGATCCGACTTGTTGGACCCCGATCAGGCGAAGGCCTTGACCTCAATCCTGCGGAACCAGATCTCCGCGTACTCAATCTCGATAGCGATCTTGCCACGCGTTAGTGGGATGAAGCTGCCCGGATTAGCGGGGTCCGGTTGCTGGAGCCGCGTAATGGTGTTCACCGCGCGGCCGTTGATGATATGCGTAGCGCGGTCGCCCTGCCACAGCACCTCAACGGTATTCCAGTTGTCCAGCATCTCGAAGTTCCCGTCCTTGATTTTGCGGCCCGTGCTCGGTTCTTCTGTGCTGGGTCTGCCGCCGGCCTTTGCAGCATCGCTGTCTGGCGCGGGCCAGCCATGTACTTCACTGATGCCCTGACCGAACAAGCCAGCGCCATGCGGAGACTGCACGCCACGAACGCCGTCCAGCAGGAAAAAGTCGCCCACATCGCCTTCCTCAATCTGGCACTCCACGCAGCGCGGCCACACCTTGTCTTCGCCCACCAAGCCGTACAGTAGCCCGTTGTCGCGCTTGCTTATGGAGCGCGGCGCGAACTGTTTCATGCCCCACTTGTACTCCACGCGGATGCGTACGTTTTCAAACTCCTGGTGCGTCGCCAGGTAGCCCGACTCATACTGGGTATCGTCCACATCAGCGCCCATGACATGGAGCATCTCGCTCTCCATCGCGACGATGCGCTTCTTCTCCGCCACACCCTTGCCGCTCTTCTGAAGCATGGAATACCAGCCAGTCAGGTCGCGACCATTCATCAGCGATATCCATCCGTCCGCACCCGGCGCAGGCAGCGTCGGCGCAGGCTGCGCTGTTTGTGCAAGAGTTTCAATAGGCAGGAGCATGGGACCCAGCGCAAGCGTACCCATCCCTTTCAACATCTGTCGGCGCTCAATCATTCAGTTTCCTCACTCCAAAAAGAGATATGCGGTTAGGTTCGCCACGAGCACCGACCCCCCGCCAGTAATCCATATTATCTTCGCGGGGCCATAGAAGCGTGAACAAAGTAACAGGGCCGCCGCCAGTTCCTTTCCGCAAACCGGCCACCCAAAAGCCCTGTCATGTTGAGCGACCGAAACGAAGTGCAGGGAGTCGAAACATCTGCGGCTGCCTTCCGCCTGATCTGCCACCGTCCCCGCGAAGGTTATAACCATTGTTCAAATAGTGATCGATGACGATCGCTGAACCTCCCCGTTTACCTCATGACCAGCCATAATGGACGTCGACGACTTTTCAGGGATGGGGAACTGTGAATAGACGTAGTGTGCTGCAAATGATGGCCGTCCCTGCTGCAGGAGGGCTCTTCAATCGCCTTGATGCGCTTGCTGCTCCCGGACCGGTGGAACCGGCGAGCCAGTCAACACCTTCGCTGCTGGAGTACCAGCGGCTGCGTTTTGGGTGCTCATTTCATTTCGGAATGCCGAATTTTACCGGCGATGATTATGACGTGGGCAGGGCTCCGGCGAGCACCTACAATCCAACAAAACTCGACGTGCGGCAGTGGATCCGTGTAGCGCACGAGCTTGGCGCCAGATACGCGGTTTTGGTAGCAAAGTATATGTCTGGCTTCTGTCTCTGGCCTGCCAAAGGCTACGATTACAGCGTCGCCAACAGCGGCAACAAGACTGACGTGGTTCGCGCATTCGTGGATGCGTGTCATGAATATGGAATGAAGGCGGGTTTTTACTATTGCATTCTCGATCCGCGTAACGAGGGCACTTTTGAGAAGTTCGACTGGAATTCGCCCATTCCCGACACATACTTTGATCTCATCAAGCGCCAGGTTGCGGAACTGCATTCCTTATATCCGAACACCTTTTATCAGCTATTTGATATTCCATGGAAGTTGAAGCCGGAGCAGCGCTGGGAATTGTATCGGCTTGTGAAGCAGCACAATCCAGACTGCATCGTCGTAAACAACCAGGGCTTCAAGCAGAGCCGCGTAAATCAAGGACGTATGTGCGAATCGTCCAGCTGGCCGTGCGATGTCATTAATGGCGAAGATACGCTGCCACCGCTGGAAGGACACGATCCCCGCGTTACGTTCGAGAAACGGCAGTATTACATGCCATTCGAAACGTGGCTTCCAACTGGGCCACTCTATCCGCCGATGCCGTGGATGCACACGTGGTTCTGGCATCCGTGGTACAAAACACAAAGTGCTGAAGTGATCGCCAAATCGTACAAGCTTTGCATGAGCGCCAAATCAAATTTGCTACTGAACTTGACACCGGATGACACGGGTCGCTTGCCGGAGGAACAAGTGCGCACTATGCATCGAGTCGCGGAGTTGATTCGCAGCTAAACAGGCCTGGCGCAACCGCCGAAGTTTGACGGTGTTTCAATCTGCGCTTGCTGGCAGAGTCGACAAGGATGAGGCTGCCCACGGCTAGTGGCGTGTCCGCCGTGATCCTCAGTTGGAGACGGCGATGTTTCTTGATGGACCCGGCAGTGTTGAATGGCGCGGTCTGGTCGAGGCGGTAGTCCTGCGCCCTGCACACCGATGATGACGTGGAATTGGCGAGATCGGGTTTGGCATTCTGCGATCCGATCGGATAGCCGGAGGATTGGAATGCGCTGCGCGTTCCGAGAATCTTCTGCCCCGAACAGTCCAATGCGCGTATATCCCAGTTGCTCTGAAGTGCAAGATATTTATTGCGAGGGTGGAGTCACGGCTACCACTCCCGATCGGCGAGGTTGCCACGCGGGAGTGCCTTCTTCCCATTGGTCGTCGGTGAGTTGCTCTACGTCAGTGCCGTCGAAGCGCATCACGAAAATCTCGCCATAGGGCTGGAGATTATTAGTGTAGAGAACCTCGTCCTTGAAACCCATTCGCGAGCTTGTAAACAACATCCGCTCTCCGTCAGGTGACCAGGCAATGTGAGCTTCGCTTCCTTTTGTATGAGTTAGCTGTCTCAGATCCGTTCCGTCAGGATGAATGGTAAGGATCTCAAAGTTCCCAGCGATCAGCCGCATGAATGCGATCAAATTCCCACGAGGCGACCATACTGGAAAGTTGTCGTAGAGATCAGTCAGGACCTTCACTGTCTTGTTCTCCAGATTGAGAATCCGCAGCCCCTCGCCATCAGGTCCTTCTGTGCGATAGACAAGATGCTTTCCGTCGGGCGCGAACGAAGGAAATGCGTTGCTATTAGCGCCCGAAGTCACAAGGTGAAAGCCCGAACCATCGGCGTTCACAATCCCCACTTGCGCAGCTCGATTGTCCGCGCCAATCGGTGTGCCGCCGAAGCCGGGAAACTTACCCACCCCTACCGCGATCTGAGCGCCATCCGGCGACCATGACGGCGCGAGGATCATTTCATTCCGCGTCAGAATCGCTCGCGGCGCTTGGCCTTCGTCCGCGATGTAAAGACTGCTCGTTCCCGAAGAGACAATCTTTGAGACCGCAAGATGCTTTCCGCTCGAATCGTAATCAGGCAAAAAGGCCGTGGCGTAAATGTCGTACTTCGGACTGCGGCTCCACTGCCTCACTGGCTCAACCGGATCCGTCGCCTTGAAGCGGCTATATACCACTTGGCTGCCATCGGGAGACCACGATGGGGTGCGCAAATCCGCTCCCTCTGGACCGCGTGTACCCATCCCGTAGAAGACTCCTTTTGCCGTTTTGTCTCTGCGCAAATACGCGATTTCGCCCCGACGCAAAATCGTCGGCATCATCTTCACTCCGGGGCCTGCGGGCACTATGGTAGTTGTTTTGTTTTCGATGTCGATCTCAAGCAGCTGGTCGTCGCCGTCCCTGATAGCTGAGCGATAAGTGTATGTCTCCTCCGCGGTCATGCAATACGCAATCACGGCATGACTGTCCCGTGTCCACTTTGGGCTGCCACAAAAGCCTCCATGCTTGGAGATGCGCTTGAGCCCAGTGCCATCCGGATGAATCAGATAGATATCCGCCAGCTGCAGTCGTTCCCATCGTCCTTGAGCGGGCGGCAGATCGCTGCCCCGATCGGATGAGAACGCAATCCATTTTCCGTCTGGAGACCACGACGGACGAAAATCGCCGCCATCTCCTGAGGTCAACGCCGTCGCCTTGCGGCTTGCGATGTCGAGTATCCACAGGTTCGCCCTTCCGGCTGCGCGCGTAGAAACAAACACAATTCGTTTGCCATCCGGCGAGAATGCTCCCTGATCATCGAATGCCGGATCATCTGTCAACTGCTCGAGGGCCGATCCGTCGGGATGAATTCGGAACAGATCCGCCGATCCAGCGCGCTCTGAAGTAAAGGTGATCCAGTCGCCCTGTGGCGACCACGAGGGATTGTAGTCAAGCGAGTCCGACTGGGCCAGAGACCGCTCTCCTGATCCATCCGCATTCGAAATGAAGAGCGTGGCCTGCGTTGGTCCGAGACGATCCATGAGGATGCGCTCCGCCGCCAGGCAGGGAGACGTGGAACTGGCGAGCGCGAAAGCGAATAGAGAAACTACGGATGCGTGGAACATCGTATGCCTCAGCATGCTGATTGTCAGGAGAAGGGGGACGTCGTACTGCTGAGTCTATCACCGGGAACAAAATTGAGCTGCTTCTTTTCCGTTGCAATCGAGGCAGCGCATCGCACGACCAAGCGTGATGCGGTGACGTCCTGCATTTTGTCGTCAGTGTCGCTACAATCGCTCGGTTACGGGCGGGTCTGGTGCGACTACTCGTTGCTCGTGGAGCTACGGCCTTCGGGGATAAAACGGTACCCGACCCAGGGTTCAGTTTGGATATACTGGCGGCCCGTCTGGCCTTCGAGTTTCTTGCGTAGCTGCCCGACGAATACCCGCAAGTACTCGGGTTGATGGGCAGATTGCGGTCCCCAGACCGCAGTGAGCAACGCTCGATGGGTAATAACCTTTCCAGCGTGATGTGCGAGATGAAGCAGGAGATCGAATTCCTTCGGAGTCAAATGAACTGATTTTCCTTGCACTGACACAGTGTGGGCATCGGGATCAATGCAGAAATCTCCTGCCTCTATTACCGCTGTAGCGCGTTCCGGGGCGCGGCGCAAATGCGCGCGTACGCGGGCAAGCAGTTCCTGGATGCCAAATGGTTTTGTTACATAATCATCAGCGCCGGCGTCTAGAGCTTCTACCTTGCTGTGCTCGTGCTCGCGAACACTGAGCACCAGGACCGGCGTTGCACCTCGATCCCTGATGGCGCGGCAGATTTCTACACCGCTGATCCCCGGCATCATCAAATCAGTGATTACCAGGTCAGGATCCCATTCCATAAAGATGCGAAGACCTTCTTCCGGCTCATTGGCGGTACGCACATCGTAGTGCTGTGCTGAGAGGGAATTTCGCAGTACTCGCGTGATCTGCGGCTCGTCATCAATCACAAGGATCCGTTCGGACATGAGGGGCTCTCGTATCGAAAGACTAAACCATCGCACGGCGAAGCGTATGATTCCGATTGAAACCATGCCTTCGCACCTTTCAACCGGCAAGGCCCTTCGCTGGCTGACCGTGACAGTGTCGGTAGCCGCCGCGACACTTCTGCTTGAGTTGTTACACGCCAATTCCACCATGGCCGGCATGGCATACCTTGTACTGGTGGTGTTGACAGCGACGCAGGCAGGAATCGGTTTATCGCTCTATATGGCGGCACTCTGTACTGTTACGTTTGAGTTTTTCTTCCTGCCTCCGTATCGAACATTCAGCCTGGCGGGAACGGAGCAGTGGATGGCCATGTTGGCTTTTGTGGCGAGCTGCCTGATTGTAAGCCGAGTGGCAGAGCGGGCGCGGAGGCAGACAGAAAAAGCTCGACAACGTCAGGCTGATGTGGAGAGGCTTTATGCAATGAGCCAGGAGATGATGCTGCGCGGGGCCCCGGAAGAACTCATTCGTGATCTGCCCCGGCTGATTGGGAGCATCTTCGGGCTGAGCCAAGTTGTGCTTCTGGTTTGTGACAGGGATTGTGCTTACGTTTCAGCGGGAGAGATACCGAAGTGCGTTGAGGCAGGCCTGCGTACCATTGCAAATGGAGAACAGCTGTCGGTTGCGTTAACAGATGACTTCGCAGGCGCCCCGCTGATGGTAGGACTGCGACGGGTCGGTGCGCTGGCGTGGAGCCCGGCTGCACTTTCAAGGGAAATGGCCGCCGCAATTTCAGCGCAGGTGGCCATCATGCTCGAACGGGCTATCGCGGTGGAAGCTTCGGCGCGGATGGAGGCAGCACGCGAAGCGGACCGGCTGCGGAACGCGCTGATTGATTCGCTTACGCATGAACTACGAACTCCGCTAACTTCGATACGCGCAGCCTCCACAACCCTGCTGGACGGCGCGGACCTGGATGAGGCAGTGCGAGCGGACCTCGTGAAAGTCATCGATGAGGAATCCTCACGACTGGATGAATTGATTGGACAGTCAGTGGAGATGGCGGAGATCGACGCAAATATGCTGGAGGTCAAATTGGCCCCGCATCATCTGCGAGCTTTCATTGAAGAAATCATCGAGCAGTCGCGCAAGGATTTAGGCAGCCATCCGGTTGCCATTGTGATTGATGACCCAGAAAAGCTGGCGTGGTTTGACGCGCATCTGGTTGGGCGCGTGTTCCGCCATTTGCTGGAGAACGCCGCAAGCCATACACCGGTAGGGACCAGGATCAAAGTTAGCAGCCGCTCTTTCCGGTCAAGACTGGAGTTCAGCGTCGAAGACGAAGGCGCCGGAATCGACGCACGCGACCTGCCGATGATCTTTGACAAGTTCTATCGCGGAAAACGCGGTGCACAGGTACGCAAGGGATCAGGAATGGGACTCGCAATTGCACGCGCAATCGTGCACGCCCATGGCGGAGACATCGAGGTTGTCAGTGAGCCGGGCGCAGGAGCATGCTTCCGCTTCTGGGTGCCATTTGTGTCTGAGGAGCCAGAAACGGCACGTCGGCAGGCGACCTGAGGTAAAACTTGATGCATGTGGTGAAGGTTGGAACCGCACAGCTCAACATCGAAGACTTTGCAGGTAATTCGGCCGAGATGAACTGCGCACGGATTTCTCGGCCGCAATCTGCTTCTCGGCGCATTCGCTCACGACGATCTACGGCTGTACAAATCCGTGTCGGATGGCGTATCGCACCACCCCCGCAGTTTCATGGATGCCAGTCTTCTCCATGATCCGGCTACGGTAGGTTTCCACCGTCTTTACGCTGAGGTCGAGGAACAAGGCTATCTCTTTAGTTGTCTTGCTTTCTGCGATCAATTGCAGAACCTGGCGCTCGCGTGCCGTAAGCGGATCAGCCGATAACTCCACCTTGTTCTGATAGGCTTCCACGGCGGCCTCCGCCACCTCCGGGCTGAAATAGGTTCCACCGCGCACCGTTTCCCTGATGGCCAGCACCAGATCGTGTGCGCTGCGGGTTTTCATCACAAATGCTCGCGTTCCGGCGCGCAGGCCCTCCAGGATGAACTGACGCTCGGTATGCATGGTCAGCATGATGGTTTTTGTGCGGGGGGAGGTGCGGCGAATCTCCCGGGCGGCATCGATGCCGTTAAGTATGGGCATGGAAAGGTCCAGAACCGCGACATCCGGATGGAACTGCTCCGTCATCTGGATAGCCTCGCGCCCATTGCAGGCTTCGGCCACTACTTTGAATCCTTCGCGTTCGAGGATAGCGCGCAGGCCATCACGAACAATGGGGTGATCATCTGCGAGCAGAACCAGGGTTTGCATCTTCTACCTCCTGCAAAGGGGCCGTAATCTCCAGTCTTGTACCCCGACTGTTCGTGGATCGAATTTGGAGACTGCCGCCGAGGGCTTGGATCCGCTCGCGGATGCCTATGAGGCCAAGGCCTGGAAGGCAACCGCGCATGGTCGTCTCTGGATCGAAGCCGATGCCATCGTCGGATATCGAGCAACGAATGGCGTTTTTTTCTTTCCGAATCCGGATGTGTACTGTGGAGGCTTTGGCATGGCGCCGGATGTTCGTCAGCGCCTCCTGTACGATTCTGTAAAGTGTTATCGCAACCCGAGACGGCAGATCGTCGTTCAAATCCGCTTGAATTGCTATGCGGAGCCCAGATCGCTCCTCCATACTTGCGGCCAGAAACTTCAGGGCAGGTACAAGACCCAGTTGGTCCAACATGGCTGGCCGGAGTTCGTGGGAGAGATGGCGAATCCGGTCGTCAACCTGCTCCAACAGGTTCTTCACTCTTTTCAGCTCTGGTTGCTCTTGCGGGAGTTCGCGCATAGCCTCATCGAGGGCAATATGAGTGACAACGATGAGCTGCCCGGCATCGTCGTGCAACGAGAGGGCGATGTGACGGATCTTCTCCTCAAGCGCTTCGTTGAGTTTTCTCAGTGTGGAGTTCACTTCGCCCACGGCGCGTTGAGTCATCTCAAACGACGATATACTTTCTGCAAAGAAGGAGCCTGCCGTGGCAATGGTGTCCTCAGGAATCGCACCATTGGAGTTCTCGCGCAGGATGGCAGTTAGCGCTGCATGGTGCAGCTTAACCATCTCGAGAAGGCCATATCCTTCCGACAGGGCTTTTCGCCCCACCTCATAGGCGACCTCAAGCGGATCCTCGCCACCGCCGCACAGAAAGCTGCTGAGCGAGTCCGTGTAGATGTGTTCCAAGTCATTGTTCGGAACTTGAGTTCCTCTCATATAGGTTTCGGATCCAGGGACAACGGCATTATCTTCCAATGAGGCAATACAGTGCAGGGTCAAAGTCAAAGTGTGCGGCAGGGTACTACCCGGGATCCCGCCGCGCACAGATAGGAATTCCAGGCTTGTTTTTAGAAGCCTACCCAACAACTGATTGGATGTATTGAGAGAGGTAAACGTAACTACTGCGACTGCGAAATTTATGGGAGTTTCACACGGCAAGGGTTTGCGCAGGCAGGCGGCAGAGATTTGCCAGAGAGCGACTTTCCATCAGTCAGCTGGCAAGCGTTCTGGGGGACCCGGCGCTTACCTGGGCTTCCACTTCTTCACCACCACCCTGGTACCCATTTTCGGGGAGGAGACGATTTCGAACTCGTCCATGATTCGCCTGACTCCAGGCAGACCAAGACCCAGTCCTCGCGAAGCCGAGAGGCCATCCTGAATCGCTCGTTCTATGTCAATGATTCCGGGACCGTCGTCGCGTGCGGAGATGCTGATGCCGGAGGCGCCCTTGCGTGCGACGGTGGCGAGGCGTATTTCGCCCCGGCCGGCGTAAAGTAGGATGTTTCGCGTCAGTTCGGAGATTGCGGCGGCGACTAACGTGCAATCTGTAGAGGAAAAGCCGAGTCGAGCTGCCAGTTCCCGGCCTTGTTTTCGCGCCTTCAGGATGTCAGCGCGAGTTTCGATTGGAAGAGAATAATCGGCGCTCGCCGATCTACCCTTCCTGGAGGGCTCTTCACTTTCTTCCAGCCCCGTTCTTTTAGTAAGTTTAGCCACGCGGCGGCCCTTAATGCCAGTCGCTCGCGACTTGTGAGCCAAGTAGGCGAATCCTATTGGAGATTAAGGACGGTGGCCACACCTCCACCTTCAGGCCCGAGCGCGCCACCGCTATGGCTGCTTGGGGTTTGATGCCGAAGAGAACAATTTAGGTTAGGCGCTTTAGGTTAGGCGCCTGGAGATGAACGTGGATTCATCTGCCGAGTGTGCGCGTGGCACATGAGTCTGAGTCGAGGCCCTCCCGTCGACGATGAGTCCGCGCGCGAGGCACGGGCCGCCCCTCTCAGATCGAAGTTCATGGACTTATTTTTGCGGGAAAGACAATACAGCGATGGCCGGATAGGCTCCACAGTCCGACCTCTGGGTTCAGAACGAACTCAGGGGTCGGCCACGACAAGATTCCGCAGGTTTATGCCACGCGGGTAGCGGATTGCAACGGCGGCGATTGCTGAGCAGGAATGCTCAGGCCGGATTCGAAGGAAGCCAGTTTTGCCTGATTGCCCGCCGGATCGCATGACATTACGGAGGGAGTTGCGGGGTGCCAGCGAGATTCGATCTCGTAGCGACGGATTTTGTAGTGCAGGGCGCGAAGACTGATACCTAGAATGATCGCGGCATCCTGCCTGCAGCCGTGCGCTTTTTCGAGAGCCTGGATAATCGCTGCACGTTCCGCATCGTGTTTCAGGCCGCGCACCAGGGACTTGAGATCGCCGCCATGCCCAATTTCTTCAACAGGAACCTCTTCAGACGTTGCACGAGATTGGCGGTTGAACTGGCCTTCGCGTTCCAATT
>Ga0105238_10004612_pt1 | contig 13637 bp, 15 predicted proteins | sample KBSC34metaG_FD_81526 | JGI IMG/M metagenome (GOLD analysis project Ga0105238, IMG submission 81526) | Corn rhizosphere microbial communities from Kellogg Biological Station, Michigan, USA - KBS C3-4 metaG | ecosystem: Host-associated > Plants > Roots > Rhizosphere > Soil | place: Michigan, USA... | reverse complement strand
TCACCGTGCGCATCTCGCCTTCGAACAAAAATTTCGCTGGTATGTGCATTCGATCCTCCTACGCCGCTTTCGACTCAATCATCACTTGCACGGCAAATTTTCCGCGCCCGCATTTTTCCTGCGCATACCGCCACTCGACGCGCTTGTCGCGATCGTCGATCTCGAACGAGTCCGCGACGCCGTCGCGAACCGCTTTCAGCGCGCTGCGAAGGTTGTCGTCGTCCAACTCGTTGTGAGCAACGCGCGTCAGCGTGACAACGCACGGCAGACTGGCGTGCACCGCTTTTGTCTCCGCGCACGCTGTTTTCCGTTCCTTGCGAGCACGCGCTGCGCGCTTGCCCCAATGCCCACGAGAATTCATCTCGGAAACCGTCTTCAACGGCAGCAAAAAAACTTGCGGCGCAGATACGAATGAAGTCGACATTTTTGTAGTGCTCTATCAGGGATTTGTCAGGGCCTAAATTACGAACGCCAGATGCTTTGCGGCGCGTGTGCAAGCCACGTACAAAGCGCGGTTGTAGTCGAAGTCGCTGCGCATCTTCTGCACGTCAGTCAGGTCCACGATCGCGGTGTCGATTGTCGATCCCTGCGACTTGTGAATCGTCATCGCGTACGTGTGCCGCAGATTTGCGAACGCGTTCTTCATCCCCCACGCCTCGCGGATCATGTCGCGCCGCTCCTGATCCTTCCTCGAGTCGTGCGCCTGCTTCAATTCCATCGCAAGCCTCGACGCGCGCTGAAATAGGTCGTTGATGCGCGTCTGTACGGTGCGGGCGTCGACGGGCATCCACACGTTGACCTCCGTGCCTCCGTCACGACGGAGCCGCACCTGCCACGCCGGGATGCCTGCCCAGGTCGGCGAGTCTTCGGCGTGCACCGAAACGACCTCGCATTCCTCGCTGTTAAACAAGTCCACCTTGAAGCCATCGTCCGTTCGGGCGCCGTCGTATCCATCGTTGAGAATCACCGTCTCGCCGGGTGAGAACGGCTCCGGGTGAAAGCCGAAGATTTGCCGGTGCATGTCCAGGTTGTACTGCAGCACCGCGCGGTTCGTGTAGGCGAGGATGCGGGTGTCTTTGCCGGCACGGATGTCATGCAGCGCCCAATTGAACGCGGTCATTGATCCACCGGTGGCGAACAGGACATCGGCCGGCGGCGGCGGGCATGCCGCTTTGATCGCCGCGGCGTCCATGCGATACCCGCGCTCGATCGCCTCACGAATGCGCATCGACGTCGCGATGATCGGGTTGCCCTTCGCCTGCCGGACCACTTCCGTCAGCGTCACGCGCGACATGACGCGGCTGAACGTCGGCGATTCCTCGGTGTCACCCACCGGCGGCAGCTGCGCGGGATCGCCGACAAAGAGGACGCGCACATCGGAGCCGCGCATCAGCATTGCGAGCCGCACAAAGAGGTCGACCGACAGCATGGAGCACTCGTCGACAACGACGAAGTTGTACGCGGCAATGCTCGGGGATCCGTCGGGCACGCATTCGTGCGTCCCGTCGTCACGTTCCTTGAGCTTGAGCCCGAGGAAGCTGTGAATCGACCCGTAGGCAACACCCGGCAGCTCGCCGACCTTTGATCGCAACACGCCAACGGCTTTGTTGGTCGGCGCGGCGACGGCGATACGCGGACCTTACCGGACCCGACGACGGCTTGCAGCAATGCGCCGACCAGCGTGGTCTTGCCGGTGCCGGCGTAGCCCGCCAGCGTCATCATGGTTTGGCCCGCCGTGCCCATTGCGAACCGCGTCATCTGCTTGAACGGTCGGCTTGGCCCTCGGTAAAGGTCAACTCCTGCGCCGGCCGGGCGTCGGCTCGCTCGATGTCCGATTATTGCGACGCTTCGCCGCTGATCACGTCCAATATGATCCCATTCTCCGAAGTGCTTTTCGCATAAGACAAACGTCTTATGTGTCTGTCTTATTAGCTCTGTGTTCTAACTACTGATCTGCATTGAAATTCCTTTTCCGAAAACCCTTCGTAAGACGGTAAGACCTATATAGGCTTTCACTCACTTACTAGAAATAACCGTCTTAGCGTCTTACGACGCTCCATCTTTTTGTTTCTTCTGAATAATTCGGTAAGACAACCTCCGTCTTATTTCGTCTTATCTGTCTTATGCCGCGGCCTGCAGATGCCGCACCTGCATGTATTTCTTTGCGACCAGCACCTTTTGCGACGTGCCCGGCGGCGTGAGTCGTCAAGTATACAGTTTTACAACTGGAGAAGGCAGCATAAGCCGAATGATCATCGTCGTCTGCATTGCACTAGCGATGCTTTCCGGTGCGTCTGTCGGCATAGCCTATGCCAGCGGATTCACCATCACCACACGCCCACTTGCGACGGTCATCGTCAACAGCACTAACCTCGCTCAGCGACTGAACTCCATCGCCGGCGAACCGATGCCACCATGGGTCATCGAAACACTGCGAAAACGAATTCTCGAATCGGTACTACGCACGCGCGCGGCAGCGACCAGGGACGCGGGAAAATAGTCGATGCGCTACGCGGGCCGAGAGCGGAAAAGACTATCAGTTCGGCCACACATATGGGCTGACAGTCGTGCGCACGTTCTACGAGAACGTCGACCGCGACGGCAAGAACGCGGTGCTCCAGTTCAGGCCCAATGGTCGCGAGGACATGATCGTCGCCTGCCTATATTCGCACTGGGTCGGCAAGGACGGCGAGGATCTCTGGTCATTCGCTGCAATCACCGATGAGCCACCTCCGGAAGTCGCCGCGGCCGGGCATGACCGCTGCATCATCCCGATCAGGCCCGAGCACGTCGATGCCTGGCTCAATCCCGACCCGTCGAACCTCACTGCACTCTACGCGATCCTGGACGATCGCGAGCGACCGTACTACGAGTATAGGCTCGCTGCTTAGTCGTCTCAGGCTACGCGATCGCGATTGATACCCTCTCGACATGGGCACCACCGTAGACGGCAAAAAACGCACAAATTCGCGCTATCGTGCATCCGATCAGCCGGGGCACGACTATTACGGCGGAGGTGCCAGTACTCATCCGGGCTGGTCCGGGAATCACGATCAATCCATCGAGCGCCAAAGTAAGCAGGCCATCGAGCTATGCGATATACCAGAACAGCCAATTTCGAAATATCACACCGACATCCTGTACGGCGATAAAGCTGCGGGCGTGATCTGGTTTTCAGGCGGAAGTTGGAGGGTCACGATAGGGCGTCATGACTATGGCCATTTCAAGACGTACATTGGAGCTAGAAAGTTCGTGTACAAATGGTATAGCGGCCTCGATATTGATCCCGGGGCGGATGTCGCCGAATCAAAATCACCGCCCTGACGTGAGACGCAATTTGTAAGATGATGATATTGTGGGAAAAATTGCGCTGTATAGATTTTTGTTTGATAACACGGTTAACTACAAAAATCTCGATAAAACAAGTTAGGCGCAACATGACGACTATATCAAGGCTGGTCGAAGGTGGTCCTGCAGTTGTCCTCGCTCATGCGTACGTTACTTCGCATCAACGCAATCTGCTTGAGTTCGAAGCTCTGGAAGTCGATGTGAGAACTCTGCACAAGTACCTAGGCGTAAAGCAGTTCCTCACATGCGACGGCAATGTCCCATTTTGGGGTGAGCTTGTTGCGGTCACGCCGTGCACAAGCACTCATCCCGGGCTTGGCATGTTGCGCGACCGTCCCACACTTCGGGGAACGTTTCGCATATTTCCCAATGAACCAAGCTCAGTCCAATGATAGGCTGCACCCTAAGTATTCACACAAGCGGACCGATGCGGCGGAGTGCCGTAATCTGATACTCCTCTCGGAAGCGGCCGCTTACCTCAGGCGTTAGGGCCCAATGGAGAGCTATTCGTGAATTGGCAGCCAATCGCAACAATCGCGGCGCCTATTATTGCGTTCTTTGTTGGGTTTACGTTCAATCGCTGGCTTGAGAAGCGGCCAAAGTTGTTGTCCTTTATGCCGCACGCTACTGCAGTACAGGTCAATCCGCCGGATGGGCAGCCATTCATGGCGCACACCCACTCGGTCGTAATACGCAATGCTGGCAAAGCTCCAGCGAACAATGTCCGCTTAGGGCATACGACGCTTCCAGCCAACTTCTCCGTCTATCCGTCCGTCGAGTATTCCACAATCCAGCTTCCCAGCGGCGGTACCGATTTGGTTTTTCCAAAGCTAGTTCCCGGGCAGCAACTAACAGTCACGTACCTCTATTTCCCGCCATTGACCGCTGCTCAGGTCAACACTGGCTGTAGGTCCGATGAAGGTTTTGCCAAGATCATTTCCATCTTATGGCTGCCCCAGCAGCCCTTATGGCGAAGAGCGGTTGCTTTCGGCCTCATGACGGCGGGAGTTGTGGGCGTACTCAGCTTGGTTGTCTACTCGCTATACACCGCAATGTCCTCTGCCGTTGTGCCCTAACTATTCGCTCTAGCGGACCGCTGCGACGGGTTGCGGTATGCTGACATTCCTCGCGGCAGCGGCCGCTTAGCTCAAGCGTTAGCGCCCACCAGGTGGCCGAAGACTTCAATTGGAATTGCCCGCACTGCAATCGAGCCGTGACAATTGGGAGCAGTCGCATCACTCAGAGCTTGCACACGCTCTGGATCGCAAATAGCACCGGCCGGCGGACGCTATATTCACAATTCATCGTTTGTCCCAATCCAGATTGTAAGAAGTTCACGCTCACTGTCTCTCTCTACAAAAGTAGTAGTCAGTCCCACGGGCAAAGCGAAAAGCTCGAAGACAAATTACAGGAATGGAGACTCGTACCAGCGTCGTCTGCAAAGGTCTACTCTGCGTCTATTGTTCCGAGCGCAATCCTGGACGACTACCAAGAAGCTTGCGCTATCTGCGAGCTTAGTCCCAAGGCCTCTGCCACGCTTGCACGGCGTTGCCTTCAGGGCATTCTGCGTGATTTCTGGGCCGTCAAGCCTGGACGCCTCGTAGACGAGATTCGTGAAGTTCAACCGAAGATCGATCCGCTGACGTGGGACGCGATCGAGGCTGTAAGAAAGCTGGGCAACATTGGCGCCCACATGGAAAAGGATATTAACGTAATCGTCGATGTAGACCCGGACGAAGCAAATCTTCTTATTGGTCTCGTCGAGACTCTGATAGAGGAATGGTACATAGCACGTGCTGAGCGCACCGCCAGAATGGGCGCACTGATCTCGGCAGCGGCGAGCAAGCCTTAGCATGTGGGCGCTAACTGTTCGCTCAAGCGGACCGTTGCGTCGAGCTAACCTCTATGATCTACCGTCTCAACTGCTCCAGCGGAAACACGATCGGGGTTGAGGAGTTCATCTCCTACTCCGAGATCGACGACTCTGGCTTGTGGCGCCGCTATCTTGAGATTCGGGCCGACGGCAAAGCACTTCGGTACAGCAGGAACCACATCCAAGACAATTGGGGGATGCTGCCGGACGGCAAATGGGTCGAGTCCGAAGCGATAAAACCGCACTGTGGGGTGAACGTAGCCATTTCGAAAGAGTTGTTTGAGGCAGCGTGGCAGTGCGCGCGGTGCGTGAACGAGCTGGGTTGATGTGGCTCGCTTGCTTGCCGGTTGCGCTACTATCTGCGCGTCGCGGCGGCAGCCAAATTGCTCAAGCGTTAGCTTTCACGGAGATCCTCGACGTGTGGAAGTTTTCAGGAACCATCGAATACACGTGCACCACCTGCGGTGACAGTGCCGACATCCCCATTGACGATTTCGAAATCGAATGCATTGAAGGCTCAGAGCGCTCTATGGGGGCTGAAAGGATTTACGGAATAACCTACGAGTTCGAGTGTCCCAATTGCGCCCAACCGATTTCATTGGACTTTGAAGCCTCGGAGTACCCCGTTGAGTGCCTTAACTTTGTCCTAAACAACTCGTCAGGCGCACAAACAGTTGGTGACCCGGAATTTGAATACTTGCGCGAAATCTATAGCGCAGGGGATGTTCTTCAGTTTTACAAATCCATCCCTGAACTGGTTTCCGCCCTAAAATGCAGCCCAGATTTGCTACGCGATCTTTCGCCACGAGAGTTTGAAGAGGTGGTCGCGGAACTGTTTCGCGCAAAGGGATTTGTTGTTGATTTAACGAAGAGAACCCGCGACGGAGGGAAAGACATTATCGCCGTTCACGCAGATGGACTTGGTATTCAAAGCAAGTACTTCATCGAGTGCAAGCACTACTCAGAGAACAACAAGGTGGGCGTTGAAGTCGTCCGAGCGCTGCATGGCGTAATGAATACAAAGGACGGGCCGAACAAGACGATTCTGGCTACAACGTCAACTTTCACAGCAGGAGCTAAGGGGTTTGTGGAGAACGAAGCCTCTAGCAAATGGGATATGACACTCGCCGATTACAACGAAATCGTAAGGTGGTTAAATGACTACCAAGAAAGCTAACCCATCATTCCACCAGCCTTGCGCATAAGGCCGCACATGGCCGGTGAATTCAAACGTTAGAACTCACAGGCAACGCTTTCAATGAAACCAACCACGAAAGAAAATTGTCCTCTGTGCGGTGCGACCGCCGAGTACTATCTAGTCGATTACGACCGGCGCAAGTACTTCAAGTGTCCTAATTGCACGCTTTTCCAAATATCACTGCCCGCAGATGAAAGGCTTGCTCAAGCGCCCCAGCAATGGCGAGACGGTTACGCCAGAAAGGCAAAGCAGGCTCCGGAGGAGCATGCCCTGTTCATACACGTTCCATCACCATCCCAGGAGCCTAGCAGTACAAACGTTGCGCTTTCTGGCAAGTACGTGCTCAGGTCCAAACTTCCGCAGTGATCTCTAACTATTCGCTCAAGCGAATCGCTGCGACGGATTGCCGCTCAGCGCCAACGCTGTCTGCGCCTCTTACCCTTCCAATTGCGGTGGTGACTGATGGGCTTGCGCCGGCGGCCGGTTTCTATGCGCTTCCATCGCCGCGAGTTCCGCATCTACTTCCTCGTGCGTAATGTCCTGCCGTGGCACAGCGATGGTGCCTTTACCGTGACAAACCTCGCATCCAAGGTACTTGTCCATGCACGCCGGGCACTTATAGAAGTCGAACCAGCCTGACCCGAAGAATACGCCGACCTCACACCAATGACACCGCGCGCGCCGATTTGCATCATCCAGCCGAAGCGACCACACGCGCAGCACACTGCCGGGGGCGGCCCGAAGCGTTCGAAGCCGTGGCGATCGAGAATGGGCATGGCGCCAGCATACGCCGGGGCGTCTCACCGACTGCGCCATCCCGGCGCCGCAAAACCCGGACTAATCCCGGACCAGCGATTTCGACTCGGACCGGCGACGTGGACGTCGTTGGCCGGGAAACGGCGATGTAGCGCGATCTATGGTGCCCGGGGCCGGACTCGAACCGGCACGGAGCGATTAGGCTCCGGCGGATTTTAAGTCCGCTGCGTCTACCGATTTCGCCACCCGGGCATCGCCTGTTGAGAAGCACGGCCAAGGAAGGCCGCTTGTCGAGGGTCGCGATCGAGAACGACCGCGACAACGTGCCTGGATACTTGGAGGCGAGGGTCGGAATCGAACCGGCGTACACGGCTTTGCAGGCCGCTGCATGACCACTCTGCCACCCCGCCTCTGCATCGATGGCCCGGGAAGCGTAGCAACGCCTTCCGGAAAAAACAAAACCTCGGTTTTGGCGCCGAGGTTTTTAAGCTCTTCCGTGAAACTACGGCCATGGACTGGCCGCTTTTTCTTCTTCGTATTCACGGACGAATACATAAATTCTGGAGCGGGAAACGAGACTCGAACTCGCGACCCCGACCTTGGCAAGGTCGTGCTCTACCAACTGAGCTATTCCCGCGTGAGCCCAAAATGATGCCGTTTTGCGCGCCGCCTGTCAACCGGGAGATGGCAAAAAAGTTTCCGTCAGCGCCGGTCGCGCAGCACCGGCCAGGCCACCCGCAGGTACTCGAGCGCCGACCAGATCGTCATCGCCGCGGCGAGCACGAGCAGGGTCTCGCCGACGTGGAACAGGCGCAGGCCCTCGAGGTCGTGCTGGTACAGCAGCACCTCGATCGCGATGATCTGCATCACCGTCTTCACTTTGCCGAGCATGGCGACGTTAACGCGCGTGCGCTCGCCGACTTCGGCCATCCATTCGCGCAGCGCGGAAATCGTGATTTCGCGGCCGACGATCACCGCACTGGTGACCGCGAGCAGCGGCGTCGGGTTTTCCTGCACGAGCAGAAACAAGGTCACAGCCACCATCAGCTTGTCGGCAACCGGGTCGAGGAACGCGCCGAAGGCCGACCACATGTTGTAGCGCCGCGCGATGTAGCCGTCGAGCCAGTCGGTCAACGCGGCGAGCAGGAAGATCAATGCCGCGGCGACATTGGCGCCGCGGAAATCGGTATAGAACACGACCACCATCACCGGCAGCAGCGCGATACGGAACAGCGTGAGGATGGTCGGCCAAGTCAATTGCATGTGTTGCGGCAAGCGGTTTTCGAGTCAGCGCAGTGTGACACAGGAAAGCGGGATGAGTTCAGCCGTGGAACAGCGCGTAGATTTTCTCGGCCAGCTCGCGGCTCATGCCTTTCACCTGCGCGATTTCCTCGACGCCGGCGTTTACCACGCCCGGCAGGCCGCCGAAATGCTTGAGCAACGCCGTACGGCGCTTGGCGCCGATGCCGGCGATGTCCTCGAGCTTGCTCGTGTCGCGCGCCTTCTGGCGCTGCTTACGGTGACCGGTGATCGCGAAGCGATGCGCCTCGTCGCGCACGGCCTGGATCAAATGCAGCGCCGGCGATTCCGGGCCGGGCCACAAGCTCTTGCCGGTCGCGCCGAGGATCAGGGTTTCGTGCCCCGCACGCCGCTCAACGCCCTTGGCCACGCCGACGACGAGCACATCCGCGATCGCGAGATCGGCAAGCACGTCGAGCGCCTGCTGCACTTGACCCTTGCCACCGTCGATCAGCAGGATGTCGGGCAAATTCGCGGGTTCCACCGCACTCTTTCCCGCTTCCTCCTCGGCCGCAGCACCTTCCTCCTGCGTCGGCGCGGCGGCACGGCGAAAGCGCCTTTCCAGCGCCTGGCGCATGGCCGCGTAGTCGTCGCCCGGCTCGATGCCGGTGATGTTGTAACGCCGATACTGCGCCTTGATCGGCCCCTCAGGCCCGTAGACGACGCAGGATGCGACCGTCGCCTCGCCCATCGTGTGGCTGATGTCGAAGCACTCCAGACGCTGCGGCACCTCGTCGAGGCCGAGCAGATCGCGCAGCGACTCGAAGCGCTCGCGCTGCGTCTCGTTGCTTGCCAGGCGCGCGGCGAGCGCGGCTTCGGCATTCTTCGCCGCGAGTTCGAGGAAGCGCGCGCGCTCGGCGCGCACGTTGTGCTTGATCTCGACCTCGTGACCCGCCTGCTCGGTAAACGCCTGCGCGAGCAGATCACCATCAGGCAACGCCTGTTCGACGAGCAATTCGCGCGGCACCGGCTTGTCGACGTAGTACTGCGCGATGAATGAAGTGAGCACGTCGGCGATCTCCGCATCGTGCGGCAGCTTCGGAAAGAAATCGCGCGAGCCGAGATTGACGCCGTTGCGGAAATACATGACTGAGACGCAGGCGATGTCGCCGGCGATGCGGCAAGCGATCGCGTCGAGATCGGCGCTCGCGCCCTGCACATAGTTCTTCGCCAGCAACCGTTTCAATGTCGACACCTGATCGCGCAGACGCGCGGCCTTCTCGAATTCGAGCGCGCCGCTTGCTCGCTCCATCGCGCCGATCAGTTCGCCGATCACCGCGTCGCTCTTGCCGTCGAGGAACATCGCCGCGTGGCGCACGCTGTCCTGATACTCCTCCTTGCCGATCAGGCCGACGCAGGGCGCGCTGCAGCGGCCGATCTGGTATTGCAGGCACGGGCGCGAGCGGTTGCGGAAATAGCTGTCCTCGCACTGGCGCACGAGGAAGATCTTCTGCATGTGGTTGAGGCTTTCGCGCACCGCCCATGCGCTCGGGAACGGGCCGAAATACTTGCCCTTGCCGGCCTTCGCGCCGCGATGAAACGCGATGCGTGGGAAATCTTCGCCATCCGACAGATACACGTAGGGATAGCTTTTGTCGTCGCGCAGCAGAATGTTGTAGCGCGGCTTGAGCGACTTGATCAGTTGCGCCTCGAGCAGCAGCGCCTCGCCCTCGGTGCGTGTCAGCGTCGTCTCCATGCGCGCGATCTGCGAGATCATCGACATGATGCGCGGCTCGAGACGCGGCTTGAGGAAGTAGCTGCCGACGCGCTTCTTCAGATTGCCGGCCTTGCCGACATAGAGCAGCTCGCCGCGCGCGTCGAACATGCGGTACACGCCGGGCGAGCTCGTCAGCGTGCGTACGAACTCCTTGCCGTCGAATGCTGGGGTGGTGCTGTCAGTCACGTGTCGAAAGATTCCGGTCGGGTTCGCGGCCTGCCGCGAATGGTATCCACAATGTGGGCGCGCGCAGGCCGGTGCAAGTTCAGAAGGTCGGCAGCCGGCGCTTGATCGGCTGCGCCTTGACGATCGCTGTATTCGTCTCGGCCTTGTCGGCGATGCGGTCGAGGATCTGATCGAGGTGCTCGATCGAGCGCAGATGCAGCCGCCCGATGAAGCAATCCTCGCCGGTGACCTTGTCGCACTCGGAGAATTCGCCGATCTCGGTGATCAGTTTCTGCACGGCGAGCATCTTTCCGGGCAGCGGTCGGATGCGCACGATGGCCTGCAGCTCGTAGCCCAGCGCGCGCGGATCGACGTCGACCGTGAACGCGCGGATCGCGCCGCGCTCTTCGAGCCGGCGCAGACGCTCGGCGACGCTCGGCGAGGACAGCTTCACCTGCGCGGCGAGCTCCTTCAGCGAAATGCGCGCGTCGCCGACGAGGATCTTGACGATACGGCGGTCGATGTCGTCGAGTTCTGCAAGTGTTAGGTTATCTCGAATCATAACTTTCTAATATCAGGAGATTGATCGTTATTTCCTTCTTTTCGGCATATAAACCGCCGATTCAGACTACTACTCTATCGCTCTGATTTCCACCAGGAACTGCACGATGGACAATAAACTCCGCGGCACCGCCGAAATGACGGCCGCCATGATCATCTCCGGCACGATCGGCTGGTTCGTGGTGATGTCCGGCCAAAGCGTCGTCGCCGTCGTGTTCTGGCGCTGCCTGTTCGGCGCGACGACTTTGGCGCTCATCTGCGCCGCGCTGGGCTTCTTTCGGCGCGGGGTCATCACCCGGCGGCAAGTCGGCCTCGCCGTGCTCGGCGGGCTGGCCATCGTCGGCAACTGGCTGCTGCTGTTCGCCGCCTACCCGCGCGCATCGATCTCGATCGCCACGGCGGTGTACAACACCCAGCCTTTCATGCTCGTGGCTTTGGGAGCACTGTTTCTCGGCGAGCGCTTGACCGCGACGAAACTCGCTTGGCTCGCGCTCGCTTTCGGCGGCATGCTGCTCATCGTCCAGGCCAAGGCCGGCGGCGGTGCTTCCGGCTCGGATTATCTCGCCGGCATTCTGCTCGCCCTCGGCGCCGCGTTCCTCTATGCGCTCGCCGCCATCGTCGCGAAGAAGCTCAAAGGCACGCCGCCGCATTTGATCGCGCTGATCCAAGTTACGGTCGGCGTGCTCGCGCTCGCACCACTAACGAACTTCGCACAGGCACCGGCCGATGCGCGTTCATGGAGCCTGCTGCTCGCGCTCGGCGTGGTCCACACCGGCCTGATGTACATCCTGCTCTACGGCGCGATCCAGAAACTGCCGACCAGCCTCACCGGCGCGCTGTCTTTCATTTATCCGATCGTCGCCATCCTCGTCGACCGGATCGCGTTCGGGCATCAACTGCAAATGATCCAGATCATCGGCGCCGCCGCGATTCTGCTCGCCGCCGCGGGCATGACTCTCGGCTGGTCCTGGCCGAGGGCGGCTACCGCCGGCGCATGCGAACGGCAGCCGTCATAACAGGCGACGCGCCGGCTACTTCGCGATTCCGAGTTTGGCGATCAATCCGTCGATGCCGTGCTCGGCCAGCGTGACGACGTGCTCGAAATCCTGCGCCTGGCCGTAATACGGATCGGGCACATCGTGCGGATCGGCAACGCCCGCCCACGGCAGGAACATCGCGATCCGATCGTGACCCTCGCCGGGCGCCATACGCGTCAGCGCACGCAAGTTGGTGCGATCCATCACGAGCAACTTGTCGAAACGGTCGAAGTCTTCCGTATCGACTTGACGCGCGCGATGACTCGAAGCGTCGTAGCCGCGCGCCAGCGCGCTGGCCAGCGAACGCCGGTCGGGCGGCGCGCCGATGTGGTAGTCCTCGGTGCCCGCCGAATCGACCTCGATATCAAGCCCCGCGCGCGCGAAGCGCACGCGCGCGATCGCCTCGACCACCGGCGAGCGGCATATATTGCCCATGCACACGAAGAGAATGCGTTTGGTCATGATCGAAGGAACATAACGAGTAAAAAGTATCGAGAGGACGCGAGCTCTTTGCCGAATTATTTTCGCAGCAGATGTTCGACATGAGCGAGATCCTCGGCCGTATCGACGCCGGGCGGAAAGACCTCCGGCGCAACGCGCACCGCGATACGGAAGCCGTGTTCGAGCGCGCGCAACTGTTCGAGTGATTCCGTGCGCTCGAGCGGCGTCGGCGCAAGCTGCGTGAAACGACGCAAGAATCCTGCGCGGTAGGCGTAAATGCCGATGTGGCGCAGCAGCGGTGTCTGTACCGGCAATGCGTCGCGCGAGGCAGCGAACGCATCGCGCGGCCACGGCACCGGCGCACGGCTGAAGTACAGCGCGTGGCCGTCGTCCGCAACGACGACCTTGACGCAATTCGGATTGAGGAATTCGTCGACGCTCGCGATCGGCGTCACCAGCGTCGCCATCGGCGCCTCGCCCTGCGCCAGCGCGTTGGCGACCGCGCGGATGCCGCTCGCCGGCGCCAGCGGCTCGTCGCCCTGCAGATTGACCACGATCGCGTCATCCGCCCAGCCGAGCAATTCCGCGCATTCGGCGAGACGGTCGCTGCCGGACGGATGATCGGCACGCGTCATCGCGATCGTCGCGCCCGAGCCTTCCAACGCCGCGGCAATGCGCGCGTCGTCCGTCGCGACGACGACCTGCGCCGCGCCCGCCGCCTGCGCGCGGCGCACGACATGGCGGATCATCGGCTCGCCCGCGAGCGGCAGCAGCGGTTTGCCGGGCAGGCGCGTGGACGCGTAGCGCGCGGGAATGGCGACGATGAAGCCGGTCATGGAATCGGTTCTGGTTTTCCGGTAGCGCAGACTACCGAATATCGAGGCGAATCAGAAGGCACTGGACGCCGCCGCCGCGGTGACCCCTCAGAGTTTGGTCCGCGCCGAAAGCGCGGTGACGAGCCGTGTCGCCGCATCGCGGTCGGTGCTCGGCTCCGCAGGTATCGCGGCGAGTGCGGTTTCCGCTTCGATACGATGATTGTGCGCGGCGACGCTGTCACCGAGCGCGGTGTCGACCCGCGCCAGGCCGGCGGCGGCGCGCGCGACGAGCGCGGCTGTATTCGGCACATCCGCCCTGGCCGCCGCGAGAGCGCGCTCGAATTGCAGCTTCGCCTCGCGGTTGCGGTCGAGATTCTGGAGGATTTCCGCGTACAGCAGGTGCGCCCGGATCACCTTCTCCGAACCC
>Ga0105238_10004609_pt1 | contig 13639 bp, 7 predicted proteins | sample KBSC34metaG_FD_81526 | JGI IMG/M metagenome (GOLD analysis project Ga0105238, IMG submission 81526) | Corn rhizosphere microbial communities from Kellogg Biological Station, Michigan, USA - KBS C3-4 metaG | ecosystem: Host-associated > Plants > Roots > Rhizosphere > Soil | place: Michigan, USA... | reverse complement strand
CTCCGCGGGCTTCTACCTGGATGGAACGGGTGAGGTCGCCCTTGGTCACGGCTGTTGCCACCTCTGCGATCGCGCGCACCTGGTTAGTGAGGTTATCTGCCAGCAGGTTCACGTTGCCGGTGAGATCCTTCCACGTACCGGCGGCGCCGGGCACGTTGGCCTGTCCGCCAAGACGGCCTTCCACACCGACTTCGCGGGCCACGGTAGTCACCTGGTCAGCGAAGGTAGCCAACGTGTCGGTCATGTTGTTGATGGTTTCTGCGAGAGCGGCGACTTCGCCTTTTGCGTTCACCGTGAGCTTCTGGTTCAGGGCGCCGTTCGCGACGGCGGTAACGACCTTCACAATACCGCGCACCTGCTCGGTGAGGTTGGCGGCCATGACGTTGACGTTATCGGTAAGATCCTTCCAGGTGCCCGCTACACCGGGCACCATTGCCTGGCCGCCGAGTTTACCGTCGGTTCCGACTTCGCGAGCCACGCGCGTGACTTCGGCAGCGAATGCATTGAGCTGATCCACCATGGTGTTGATGGTGTCTTTCAACTCGAGAATTTCGCCCTTCACGTCGACGGTGATTTTGCGGGACAGATCGCCGCGCGCCACGGCGGTGGTTACTTCGGCGATATTACGAACCTGCGCGGTGAGGTTGCCGGCCATGGCGTTGACAGAGTCTGTAAGGTCCTTCCAGGTTCCGGCGACGCCAGGTACGTTGGCCTGACCGCCGAGGCGTCCTTCCGAACCGACTTCGCGCGCCACGCGGGTTACTTCGGCTGCGAAGGATCGAAGCTGCTCAACCATGGTGTTCAGTGTTTCTTTGAGCTGCAGGATTTCGCCGCGCACGTCCACAGTGATCTTGCGGCTCAAATCGCCGTTGGCGATAGCTGTGGCTACCTCGGCGATGTTTCGGACCTGAGCCGTAAGGTTACCGGCCATGAAGTTGACCGAGTCGGTAAGATCCTTCCAGGTTCCGGCGACTCCAGGCACCTGGGCCTGACCACCGAGTTTGCCGTCGGTACCAACTTCTCGAGCCACGCGGGTGACTTCGCCGGCGAAGGCGTTTAGCTGGTCCACCATGGTGTTGATGGTGTTCTTGAGCTCAAGAATTTCGCCCTTTACGTCGACCGTGATTTTGCGGGAGAGATCGCCGCGGGCGACGGCGGTTGTGACTTCTGCGATGTTTCTGACCTGTGCCGTCAGGTTGCCGGCCATCGAGTTCACGGAGTCGGTGAGATCTTTCCACGTACCGGCCACACCAGGCACGTTGGCCTGACCACCAAGGCGTCCCTCGGTTCCGACTTCTCGGGCCACGCGTGTGACTTCGCCGGCGAACCGGTTCAGCTGGTCCACCATGGTGTTGATGGTCTCTTTCAGCAAGAGGATTTCACCGCTGACGTTTACGGTGATTTTCTTGGAGAGATCGCCGTTCGCGATTGCGGTGGAGACTTCCGCGATATTTCGGACCTGGCCTGTAAGGTTGGAGGCCATCGAGTTCACGGAATCGGTGAGATCTTTCCACGTACCTGCAACGCCCGTCACAACGGCCTGGCCACCCAGCTTGCCGTCGGTACCGACTTCGCGGGCGACGCGCGTTACTTCGCCGGCGAACGCGTTGAGTTGGTCCACCATCGTGTTCAGCGTGTCTTTAAGCTCCAGAATTTCGCCTTTTACGTCGACAGTGATCTTGCGGGAGAGGTCGCCACGGGCTACGGCTGTCGCCACCTCGGCAATATTTCTCACCTGGCCGGTGAGGTTCGAGGCCATGAAGTTGACGTTGTCGGTAAGGTCCTTCCAGGTACCGGCGACTCCGGGCACCTGCGCCTGGCCGCCGAGCTTTCCGTCTGTTCCGACCTCGCGGGCTACACGGGTCACTTCGCCGGCGAATGCGTTGAGCTGGTCCACCATGGTGTTGATGGTGTTCTTGAGCTCGAGAATTTCGCCCTTCACGTCCACGGTGATCTTGCGGGACAAGTCGCCACGGGCCACGGCGGTCGTGACTTCGGCGATGTTTCTCACCTGGGCGGTGAGGTTGCCGGCCATCGAGTTTACTGAATCGGTGAGATCTTTCCAGGTACCTGCCACACCAGGCACGTTAGCCTGACCACCGAGTCGGCCTTCGGTTCCAACTTCGCGAGCGACGCGGGTTACTTCGCCGGCGAACCTGTTGAGCTGGTCCACCATGGTGTTCAATGTCTCTTTGAGCTGAAGAATTTCGCCGCGGACGTCGACGGTGATTTTGCGGGAGAGATCGCCGTTGGCGATGGCGGTTGCTACTTCGGCGATATTTCTGACCTGGCCCGTGAGGTTGCCGGCCATGAAGTTGACGTTATCGGTGAGATCCTTCCACGTACCGGCCACACCGGGAACATTGGCTTGGCCGCCAAGCTTGCCTTCGGTTCCGACTTCGCGGGCCACGCGGGTTACTTCGCCCGCGAACGCGTTGAGCTGGTCCACCATGGTGTTGATAGTGTCTTTGAGTTCGAGAATCTCGCCCTTCACATCGACGGTGATTTTGCGGGAGAGGTCACCGCGGGCTACGGCGGTTGTAACTTCGGCGATGTTTCTGACCTGCGCGGTAAGGTTGCCGGCCATCGCGTTTACAGAGTCGGTAAGATCCTTCCACGTTCCGGCCACGCCAGGCACCACGGCCTGTCCGCCGAGTTTGCCGTCCGTGCCTACTTCGCGGGCCACGCGGGTTACTTCCGAAGCGAACGAGCGGAGCTGGTCGACCATGGTGTTGATGGCTTCTTTAAGCTGCAGAATTTCGCCACGGACATCGACCGTAATTTTGCGGGAGAGGTCACCGCTGGCGACGGCGGTTGCCACTTCGGCAATATTGCGGACCTGGCCGGTGAGGTTCGAGGCCATTGAGTTTACTGAGTCTGTCAGATCCTTCCATGTACCGGCGACACCGGGCACCACGGCCTGACCTCCGAGTTTGCCGTCGGTTCCGACTTCGCGGGCTACGCGCGTCACTTCGGCGGTGAACACGCCCAGCTGCTGGATCATGGTGTTTACGATGTTGGCGGAGCGAAGGAACTCGCCTTCGAGCGGGCGGCCATCCACGTCGAGGCGGACGGTCTGAGTCAGATTGCCCTGGGCCACAGCGGCGATTGCGCGGGTAACTTCAGTGGTTGGACGAAGAAGATCTTCGACGAGCGTGTTCACTGAAGTTTCCATGTCGTCCCAGGCGCCGCGCCGATGCTCGACGCGAATGCGCTCACGGGTCTTGCCTTCCTTGCCGACAGCCTGGCCGACGCGCTTCAGCTCGAAGGCCATCTGTTCGTTGGCAGTCACAATCTCATTGAAGTTGTCGGCGATCTTGCCGGGAAGTCCAGTCCAGGCAACCGGCAGGCGCACACTGAAATCACCATTCTTCATCGTTTGCAGGCCCTGAAGGATGGTCGTCAGGCATTCTGCCATGGAAGGTTCTGATGCGCGAACGGGAGAGTGATTGTCTCCATCATGGCCGCTTACCGGCGGTTCAATGGTCGTAGACATCCGTTGTGCTCCTGGGTGGGATCTGCAATGGTTTCTATGCCATACGTGTGCTATGCCCGTTAGGAACTACCCCCAAGGCGCACGAATGGTGGATTGCAGCGAGTTAATAGATGCGAAGCCAGGAATGAGGGTTGCCCGGCGGGAGCGAAAGGATCAGCTTTCTTTGAAAGAGCCGTGAAAGCTTAACCAAAACCGGTCAGATAAAGCGGCTCGGGCTTATTCCGGTAGTACCCTTCATGAGATCCAATACCGAACGAAGTGGCTGGTAGGGCGGAAGCGGCTTAGTGGGAAGGGTTCAAGCCTTTGGTCCCAAAAGTTCGTTTACCTTCGCCATCACTTTGAACGCGTCGGCGACATAAACCACATCGGCCTTTCCGCGTGCCCATCCGCAGTTCGGGTCGAGGGAGATGGCGCGGCGATCGGCTATGAACCGCCAGCCCACTACGTGCGGTTCCTCTCCATGGCAGCAGGTCGCCAAGCCTTTTGGGTGCCGAGGCGTTGACCCCGTCTGTCCGACCTGGTTCATATGAGTGAGGAAGGGGAGCACAGGCTGGCCGTCGCCGCCCTGGTCGACGAGCGACTTGGAACTGCCGAGCGAAGCTCCGGTCGCATGAAGGAATGCAAGGATCAGATCGCCCGCTTCCGCGGCATGCACCTGACCGTCTGGCTGCTTCTTTGTCCAGCCGGCGCCGGTGACAAAGAGCATTTTCGCGTCCGGTCGAATCGTCTGTTCATTCTGAGCAGGCGCACGTGTGCCGGTTACGGTAGTCCGAATCACAGGAAGTTCGACTTTGATCTGCTCGATGGCGATCTCATCTTCTGCGCCGACGAAAGCGGGATAAGTCCCGCTGTCCAGCAGCAGGAGCCAGGGACGCGCGGCGCGAGTGAGTACCGCCTCGATGCGCTGGCGATAAAACCAGCGCGAGACTTCAATATTGGTCTTGGCGTGGATTGAGTTGATGTGGGTGTCGACACTGCCGCCGAGACGATGCGCGACGCCAGCAGCGACCCGTGCCAACCGGGAGCTTTGGGGCGCAACGATGACGGTTGCGTTCGCAGCTTTGCAGAGCGCTTCACATGCTGCGGCATCGGACACGTAGCGCGCCTGTGCGAAGGCTTCCCCCGAGACGCCGAGGATTCGGGCGTTTACGCCGGCAAAAGCTCGAGCGGCGAGGGTTGCATCTGGCGCTACAATTCCGACGGCGAGTGGCGCGCTCAGACTGGCAGCCAGTTCCCTGGCGGCGGTGAATGCCTCGAGCGAGGCCTTGGTGAGAATGGCTCCAGTTTCATCTACGTGCGTCAAAACAAGAATTGATTCCGGCATTATTCCGCTCCCATCCACTCGACGAGTTCCTGCGCGATTGCTTCTGGCGCCATATCCTTGACTACGCGAGTCTGCCGTTGCTGACTGGGCAGGCTGGCGGAGAGATACAGCAGTCCGCTCTCGCCTAGTTCGACCGGCTTTGCCTTTTGCAATGCGGGCATCACTGTCCGCATGTTTGCCATGCCGATCTGCGGATTATTGCGCGGCTCCGGCAGATTGCCCGTAGCCCAGCCCAGCACCGCCGGCGTGCCCGTGCAAACAGACGCCTGGTGCTTGCCCCCTTCCACACGCTCCAGTACTTCGAAGGAGCCGTCCTCTCTCATCTCGATCTGATCGACGCCCATGAACTGATCGGAGATGCAGAGACGCTCGCCAACGATTTGCAACGTCACGCCGGCTCCGCGTGATGCAGATTCCCACCCGCCGAAGAGCAGCAGTTTCGACCGGTCGAGCCCCGGGATTGTAGCGATGGCTTCGGCAAGCGCAGCTGCAGTTGCGTGTGCGTCGGCAAATCCAGTTGTCGGAGAATCGATGGCAACCAGCTCGAAGCTGAGCTTCTGGGCGATGGTCATCATGACCTGCTGCAACTTGGCTTTTGGGCCGAGCGATACGAGCCAAATTTTGCTGGCGGGATTTTTCGATACGAGATCGGCTGCCTCGTAAAGAGCGCTTGCCGACCAGGGATCAAGCACGGCAGGTAACATCATCTCGTTTTTGAGTGCAGGGCCTTTTAGCCCGGTGACGGGCTCGAGTGTTTGGAGTGGATCAGGCACAATGCCCGCACAGACAACGATATGAAGTGACATAGTTCTAGCTCCTGGCCGCCAATCAATTCTCGACCGAGTGAAGGCCGCCGGCTCCCGCATGGAACTCGATGTTTGTGAGTCCTTCGGCATCGGCACGCGTACAATTCCAGAGGCAGCCACCGCAGTGGACGCATTTCTCGCGTTCGAAAACCGGTGCTCCTTCGCTCCCAAGCGTCAGCGCTTGTCCTGAACACATAGCGATACAAGTTTTGTCGTCGCAGTGAATGCAGAGTCCGGCATCGCGAAAGATGACGTGATCGGCAAAGCCCGGCATGGCCTGCACCTTGCCGCCCATCAGCAGCGCGTCTTGCTGTGAGATCAGCAACTTGCCATCGAAATCGATCTCGGGCCAGCCGCGGGCCGACATCATAGCCTCGTGAAGAGGACGCCCATCTTCGACGGCGAGCATCGCAGTCTCGCGCCGCTTAAGATCCTTCAGCGATTGCACCCGGTTTTTCTTGATCTGTTTGTATGCAGGTGGAATGCCGGCCGCCAGCGAAAGCCTTCCACCTGTTATCCCGGCCATCGCCATTCCGATTAGGCCGGGAACAAAGCCGAGATGAAAACCGTTGCGTGCATTTATGGCGTTGCGCGCATTGTGCTCGACCCAGCTTGCGCGACGACGTTTCTCGTAAGTGGCTGCCAGGTTCTCCTGGGTGAAGCTGCGGCGATTTCGCAAAAGCTCAATCACTGCCTCAGCGAGTTGCACGCCAGTGGTCCACGCTTCGTCGACACCGGAGCCTGCCAGCATGTTGGTGGAGGCCGAGCCCTCGCCGATGCGCGCATAGCCGTCTCCAGCGAGGAATGGCTCGCCGTGCTGTCCAGACTCGTCGAGTGATTTGGCTCCCCATGAGCGCAACGTGCCGTTTTTGAGATAGCGCCACAACGCGGGGTGCTGAATGAAGTGCTGCAGGTAACGGTAGACGGTGCGGGCAGGGTCGTCGAGCCAGGAAGGGACGAAGATGCCGACGGATGCGAGGCGATCTGGGTGGACGTAGAGAAATCCGAAGATCTCCGGCTCGGGGTAGCCGAAGGTATGCCACACCGTGCCAGCTTCGAGCGTAGTCTCGGCAGGCAGTTCGATCACGAATTTCATGCCGAGCGCCCACTCACGCTTCTCGTGCCCCGGGGGCATTCCCATGCGTTTGTCGATGGAGCTTCCTACGGGCCCGAATGGGCCGTCGCCGAGAATCGTGAGAGTGGCACGCACGTCCATTCCGGCAACGAATCCTTGCTCAGGTTTTCCGTGTTTATCGACTCCTTGGTCAGTCAGTCGAATGCCCACGACCTGGTCGCCTGTTCGATTTGCATTTTCGGCAAACAAGGGGTGGCTCACCGGCATTGCGGGCCATATCTGGATCAATCCCGAGGCCATGAGCTTCGTGCCGACCCATTGATTGAACTGGCCGATGGACATGACGAGGCCCCCGGTCTTATGCAAGAAACCGGGAGCCCAAGGCAGATCGTAAGCATGGTCGCGCACGCCGAGGGTTGCGCCAAGAGAAGAGAGAATGCGATCTCCGATGCGGAGCGACCAAGGGCGTCGGCTTGCTCCGATTGGATCGAGCAGGTAAAGAATGCGCTCCGATTTGACCGGCGCAGCCATTGGAATTTCAGCCGGGTTCAGTTCAGGGAAGCTGGCGCGAATCCCTCGTGCCGCCGTCACAACTCCGCTGACGCCCGCAGCGATATCGTCAGCGCGCTCGTAGCAGAGCACCTGAATCGGCAGTCCTGGCGCCACCCTGCTTTCAAACGCCGGATCGGCGGGATTTTCCGTCCATGCGCGATTGAGTGTCGTGAGAAACCCGCCCGTTGCGGGACCGAAACCAACACAGACGATGTCGGCTTCCATCGAGGGACGATCGATTTCAGGCGAATTTTTCTCGCCCGTGTTGCCGAGTGGGCTCATGCCGGGTAATCCAGTGCTTCGGGAATCATCACTTTGCTTACCGTTTCAGCTGCGCGATCTTTGGCTAACCTCGAACCACTGAGACAACTGCAAAGCTTGTTCTGCAGTTGCAGGAAGTCGCTTGCTCCTGCGCAGCCGGCGCACGGGCCTGCTTTGAGCGGATGGCTACCGTCCAACTTGACAACGTCCACGGCCATTGCAGCGATGCCGGGCATCGTCTCTTCCAATTCGTCTAGTTCGTCCGATGAGAAGCAGCATGCCGCGCAGGTCTGGTCGTTCCATGACGGATGTTCGTTGTAGCCGAAGACGAGCTCAGCGCAAATGCGTGATACTTCTCCAGCTGCACGCGCACTCTGCACATGGCAGAGATCGCTCAAGAAATGAACGGTGCCGGCGAGGCCATCAGAGACAGATGGATCTGTCGCGCCACGGTGCTCCAGTTCCAATACGTCTAGGATCTGTTGACGCGATGCGAGCAGCCAGCACAGCGCATCAGCCAGGGGGAAGGTCACGCCCTGTCGTTGTCCGTGATAGAGCTTGTTGCCTGTGGCGTCAACGGCTTTTTGCAGATGTTCGAGAGTCCATTGCCACATGCGCATCGCCGTTGCCAGCGTGCAGGCTCCGGTTCCGGGATGAGTTGCAGCGATCTTGCGCATCTCTGCAGTCCAAGCGCGGAACTGGGCGAGAAACACATCTGAAGTCATCATCACTGTGAGCTGGCGGCGCTGCACGGCTTCGGGACCCTCGTAGGTGGCTTCGAGTTGAGCATCCATCCACTTGGTGGCGAGGAAGCCGGGGCAGTCTTCAGTGATACCGTAGCCGCCCATCAGGCTTACAGCCTCACGCATCACGTTTGCGCCGTTGCCGGTATTCCATAGCTTGGTGGCAGGGCAGAGCACATTGGCTTCGGCATCTTTGAGGACAAACTGGACCAACGGATCGGCGGCGATCTCGTCACGTCGCGAATCGCCTTCGCGCATCTGTAGCAGTTCAATCGCACGCTGCTCGCTTGTGCGCAGGGCTTTGAGGGCTGCACGACCACCGGAGATTCCGCGCCCGGAAAGAATCGCTGTCTTCTGCTTTTCGATCGGGTCGAGATCATCGAAGATTCTTGCTGCCGCAAAACCGAGAGAGGCTGCGGCCTCGCCGGTTGCCCACACATCAACGAGCCGATGCAGCGCATCTTCGCGCTGCTGGATGCCTTGCTCGTAGCGCACGGTGCCGGCCTTCGCGCCTTCGGCCCCGCGGAACCGGCCACGCTGATACCGGATCACCGGCTCCACAGCTGAGAGGAGCTTCGCCGCGGTCATCAGTCCGACGGCGACGCGCGTCCGTTTGAAGACTGCTTCAATCACTTCGCCATGGTTGTAATTGGGAATGAGAAGGCCGTTGTTGATTGTGTATCCACCAACGATGCGGCTTGCAGGAACCTTGAGGTTGAAGATGGGGTCACCGGTTGATGAGAGCTGGTGGACCAGCTTTTTTGTCGCTGTACCGTGATCGAAGGTTCCTTCGTCTGTTTCTTCCAGGACAACAACGCAACTGCCCTTGATGCGTGAATCGTCGGAGGCAACGGCGGCGGTGACGAAATTAGCAAACGCTATGTTGGTGATGAAGCGACCCCGCTTCTCCACTTGCAACCATGGCTCCTCGCCCTCGCGCCACCCGGCGATGCGAACCTTGCCGCTTAGCATTCCTGTGTCTACGCCGACGTAGGGGATTGGCTCGGTCAGCACGAAGGCACCGCGCCAAGGCTTGCGAGTCTCTCCGGGCTGGGGAGGCGCCGAGAGCACCTTGTAGTGCCGGGACTGTTCGGGTGTGCCCCGCTCGTGAATCGGCGCGAGCGCGAGAAATCCGGCCAGGCTTGCCGTTGCCGCACCGCCGTCGACCCACGCCAGCTCAAATGCGGCAAGCGCCAGGGCCAGATTCTTAGGGCCGGAGATGAAGCCACCTTCTTCGGGTTCCATGAACGCGCCCGTGATGCCGGCACGGTCGAATGCTTCGAGCATCGCATTCTTCGCGGGAGTCCACTCATGGCTGTTGCGCTCACCGGCGGCAACCATCTGCGCCACTGTGGTCCGCGCAACTGCACGGGCCGACTGCAACAGCATTTGCAGGTCGTAGCGATGGGCAAATCGCCACTGGATCTGGCGAATGGGATCGGTGGGAAGGCTGAGCATGGTTGGAATTGAAGCCGTGGCAGGAGTCGCCATAAAACACACCTCGGTGGGCGGCAACAATTGTCCTGAAAACCATGCATAGCGGCATGTGACTCGCATCACGACTAGCGACGATGCGTTCATGAGGAGCGGCAAGTTACCGGTTTGTGAGGAAGATATGCGCAGCACTTGTGTGTTGACCTGTTTCGGAGCATGTGAAGTGGTTCGCATCACACGTTGAAAGCAATGCGGCTCTCTTGAGTTCATTGCACTTGTGATAACTATCACTGCCGTCCCGATCACAAAAGGAGTCTTCTCGAAAGTGCAATCCCCTCGAAAGGTTCTATTGCGAGCGGGCAAACCGCTACGGGGAAGCCATGTGCGCAGGAGCAGTTGCTCACGCATCGTGGAGGAAAGACCAACGAATGACCAAAGCCGCGCGCATTGCTGCTTTTTTCCTCGCAGTCCTTGTCGCTCCAGCCGAGTGGCTGTCAGATCGTTTCAGGATAGTTCGTAATCGTCATCTGGCCGTGCTGGGCTTCATCGGGTTGGCTCTTTGTGCCGTGCCGGTCCGCGTTGCAGCGCAGTCAGAGTGCCTTGCCTGTCACGCCGACAAGACAATGCAGGACGCCTCAGGCCACAGCATCTCGGTTGACGGCGAGAAGCTCAGCGCGAGTATTCACGGCGGTCTGCAGTGCAACAATTGTCACATCGACATCAAGGAATATCCCCATCCAGGTCACATTGCCAAGGTCGATTGCAAAACATGCCACGCCGATGAAGGATCGAAACTGGCCGCCAGCGTGCACTCGTCGTCCAAGGAACATCCCTGCACAAGCTGTCACGGCAATGCGCATGAGATCTTTCCAAAGGCTGACGCCCGATCGGCAGTGTATCCGCTCAACATCCCGAAGACATGCGGACAGTGCCACAGTGACGGCGCCATGGCCACGAAAAAAGGGCTGCCCAGCGTTTACCCGCACTACATGGACTCGATTCACGGTTTCGCGCTGAGCAAGGAAGGGCTGCTGGTTGCCGCCAATTGCCAGAGTTGCCATGGATCGCACGGCATCCTGAGCCATACGGACCCGAAGAGCCCGACGTTCAAGTCGAACATCCCGAAGACCTGCGGCACGTGCCACGCCAAGATCAACGATAACTACCAGGCTGGCGCACACGGACACGGCATCACCAAAGGGGATCTGAAAGCTCCAGTCTGCACGGACTGCCACACCGCGCACGCAATTCTGCAGCCGACTGAATCGAAGTTCCGTATGCAGTCGACTCCGATCTGCGGATCATGCCACAAAGACAAGCTCTCTACCTATCACGACACCTTCCATTCGCAGCTTGGCCTTCTCGGCGGGTACGTGGAGACAGCGCGTTGCTGGGATTGTCACGGCGCGCACGAAATCTACCCGGCGTCTGATCCACGCTCGCCGATCAACAAGGCCAATCTTGTTGTGACCTGTGGTAGATGCCATGCAGCCGCTAACGTCAGTTTCGTTCAATATCAGCCGCACGCTAACGCCCACGATCGCAAGCTAAACCCGGCTCTTTACTTCACTCGGCTCTTCATGAATCTGTTGCTGATCAGCGTGCTTACGTTCTTTGTGATTCATACGGTGTTATGGCTGGTTCGTGCGCGACTGGACCAGGTGAGGAGGAAATCGGGAAATGGAGGTGACCATGCCTGAGCTGGCAGAAGCATCCACTGAAATCAAGGCGAAGGTACCTGGAACGGAACGGCACTTCGTCCGCTTCACTCGCCAACAGCGGTATATGCACGCCGTGCTGTTCACCACATTCCTTGGGCTTGCAGGGACGGGGCTGCCGCTACGATTCAGTGACAGCATCTGGGCACGCGGTATGGCGAGTGCGGTTGGTGGGTTTGGCGCGATCCTGTTTTTTCACAAGTTCTGCGCGCTTGGTCTCACGGTGGCCTTTCTCATCCACGTGAAAGAGATCTTTACTCGTGGTTTGTACCTCCGCGAAAAGGGAATCTTCTGGGGCGCAACGTCAATGGTTGCGAACTGGAGAGATGCTAAGGACCTCTTCGCACATATGCGCTGGTTTGTCGGCCTTGGACCCAAGCCGCAGTTCGAACGCTATGCCTACTGGGAGAAGTTCGATTACTGGGCGGTGTTCTGGGGAATGATTGTCATTGGCTTCTCAGGGTATGCGATGTGGTTTGCACCGTTCTTTGCACGATTCCTGCCCGGCTGGGCTCTCAATGCTGCGCTGGTGATTCATAGCGAAGAGGGTCTGCTCGCTATTCTGTTTATTTTTTCAATTCACTTCGTCAATACGCATCTGCGGCCGGACAGCTTTCCCATGGACATGGTGATCTTCACCGGCGTGGAGAGTGAAAGCGAATTCGAGCATAAACGCCCGCGGGAATATGCACGCATGTTGCGGGAAGGGAAGCTCGAAGAGCGCCTGGGTGAAGCACCTGCAACCTGGTTTGTTCGTTTCGCGCGCGTGGTTGGATTTACCGCAATCTTCATTGGAGTCACGCTGCTGATCCTTACGCTGACAGCGTACTTCGATTGAGGAAGGATGCGCGGCGGACGCGTGTTGAGCTCTGCCGCCGCGCGTCACAAACTGCGGATCATTCTGAGGCTGCGTGCGTTCCGTTTTGGCGGTAATTCATTTCGCTACACTTTGTGACTCGTGTCACGGCGATTAAATCGCATACAGCGTCTTCTCTTAGTCGTGAAAGTTTCCAGCAGAATCCTGCTCTGTACGTTCGCGATCTTTCTGCTGGGCTCGGCTCTCCCCAATCGCGCCCAACATAAGCCGAAAGACGAAGACTGCCTCACTTGCCACGGCGACAACACCCTGACCAAAGACGTAAATGGCAAGCAAGTCTCGTTGTTTGTGGATGGGAAGAAGCTCCAGCATTCCATTCACGGCTCGATGAAGCTTGCATGCGTGGACTGCCACAAGGACGTCAAGACCCTTGCGCACGACACACCGCCACAGAAAGTGCTTTGTGGGAGCTGCCATGCCGATGCGAAGGATGCATACGCGCACAGCATGCATTCCAGGATAACGTCCACCGGCCGCATCGCCGCCGATTGCCAGGACTGCCATGGGAATGCTCACGAGGTGCTGGCAGGCGGACATTTGGACTCTTCGATCAACCATGCACATATTCCGGCGACGTGCGGGCGCTGTCATGGACAGAAGTTCTTGATGGAGTCGAACGGGGTCTCAGCCCAGCCCTTCATCTCGTACCAGGAAAGTGTTCATGGTCGCGCTACGGAGAAGGGATCAAAAGAAGCCGCCGTCTGCACTGACTGCCATGGTTCCCACGCGATCATTCCGCCGAGTGAAGCCCAATCTTCTATCTACAAGATGAACGTGCCCGCCACGTGCGGCAAATGTCACAGCGAGATTACGCAAGCATTCAATCAGAGTATCCATGGTCAGGCGATTGCGCGCGGGAACCAACTGTCACCTGTCTGCACCGACTGCCATGGGATTCACTCCATCAAATCGCATAGCGATCCAAACTCGCCGGTAGCGGAACAGAACCTGTCACGGGACACATGTGCGCGTTGCCACGAAGGTGTGCGGTTGTCGAGTGAGTTTGGAATTCCGGGGAATCGTGTATCGACATACATGGACAGCTACCATGGGCTAGCTGCCCAGGGCGGGTCTGTCGTTGCTGCGAACTGCTCAAGTTGCCATGGCGTGCACAACATTCTGCCTTCGAGCGATCCCCATTCAACGATCAATCCAACAAATCTCGACGTAACCTGCGGGAAATGTCATAAGGGAGCGACGCAGAAGTTCACGCTTACTCCGGTGCATCTTGCCGACGGTCGACATTCACGAGCGATCGGATCACAGATAACGCGCTGGGTGCGCATCATCTATACCATCCTGATACTCGGCGTGATCGGCGGCATGTTCCTGCACAATTTCATTATCTGGCGG
>Ga0105238_10004607_pt1 | contig 13641 bp, 12 predicted proteins | sample KBSC34metaG_FD_81526 | JGI IMG/M metagenome (GOLD analysis project Ga0105238, IMG submission 81526) | Corn rhizosphere microbial communities from Kellogg Biological Station, Michigan, USA - KBS C3-4 metaG | ecosystem: Host-associated > Plants > Roots > Rhizosphere > Soil | place: Michigan, USA... | reverse complement strand
GTCGGCCTCGAACTTCTTGCGTTCGCCGGCCGTGTAGCCGAGTTCGAGAAGCACGGCGACCCGGCGGACAAGGTCGATCTGCTGCTGCTCGGTGACGGCTACACGGCCGGCGAACGCAAGAAGTTCGAGGCCGACGCGAAGCGGCTGCTCGCGGTGCTGTTCGCGACGTCGCCCTTCAAGGAGCGCCGCACCGACTTCAACGTGTGGGGGCTGGTGCCGGCGGCGAAGGAGTCGGGCATCTCGCGCCCCTCCACCGGCGTCCATCGCAGCAACCCGGTCGGCAGCACTTACGACGCATTCGGCTCGGAGCGCTACGTGCTGTCCTTCGACAACAAGGCGTTCCGGCGCTACGCGTCCTACGTGCCGTACGACGTCGTGGAGATCGTGGCCAACGCCCGCACGTACGGCGGCGGCGGGATCTACGGACTCTACAGTACCGTCGCCGCCGACAGCGCCGAGGCGCCGTACATCTTCGTCCACGAGTTCGGGCATCACTTCGCCGCGCTGGCCGACGAGTACTACACGTCGCCGGTGGCGTATCTGCCGGCCACCAAGCGGGAAGAGCCATGGGAGCCCAACGTGAGCGCCCTGCTCGATCCCAATACCCTCAAATGGAAGGACCAGGTCACGCCGGGCACGCCGCTGCCGACACCGTGGCCGAAAGAGGAATACGAGAAGCGGTCGCGGGCCTATCAGCAGGTTCGCGAGAAGCTGCGCGCAGACAACCGGCCCGAGGCTGAGTTGGAGGCGCTCTTCGCCAAGAACAAGCAGGACGACATCGCCATGTTCGCGAAATTCAAGGGCGTGGTTGGGGCGTTCGAGGGCGCCCGCTACGAGGCGACGGGGTATTACCGGCCGGCGGCCGACTGCATCATGTTCACCCGCGCCGACTTCTTCTGTGCCGTCTGCCGCCGGGCCCTCGAGCGCGTTATCGATACATATTCGAGAAACTGACGGCGTATTTGTCTTTTGTTATAGAGTTTGCGGCTGGACGCTCGAATGTCCCCGTCGAGTGACCCAAGGAGCGAATATGTGCGATCAGGACCATGCTGATTCGATAAAAGAAGCCGAAGCCAAGGGCTGGGTCACGCGCCGCCAGTTTGGCGTGCTGCTCGGCGCCGGTGTGGCGATGGCGCTGCCCAAGGTCGTGGGCGCGGTGGCCGTCACCGATGGCGAAGTGACGATCAAGACGCCCGACGGCACGTGCGACGCCTACTTCGTGCACCCGGCCACCGGCACTGGCGCCGGCGTGCTCATCTGGCCGGACATCTTCGGTCTGCGGCCCGCCTTCCGCACGATGGGCAAGCGCCTCGCCGAGAACGGCTACTCGGTGCTGGTGGTGAACCCGTTCTACCGCACGAAGAAGGCGCCGACGGCCGATCAGGGCGCCGCCACGCCGATTCCGTCGCTGCTGCCGCTGGCGCAGTCGCTCAACGCCGGCACGCACGCCACCGACTCCAAGGCGTTCATCGCGTGGCTCGATCAGCAGCAGTCGGTCGCCAAGAACCGCAAGATCGGCACGCAGGGCTACTGCATGGGCGGTCCGATGGCGTTCCGCACGGCTGGCAACAACCCGGATCGCGTGGGCGCCGTGGCGTCGTTCCACGGCGGCGGCCTCGTGACGCAGGCGGCCGACAGCCCGCTGACGATGGCAGCCGCCACCAAGGCGTCGTTCCTCGTCGCCATCGCGACCAACGACGACATGGCGCGCCCGATGGAGAAGGATGTCATCAAGGACACGTTCATGAAGGCCGGCCGCCCTGCTGAAGTCGAGGTCTACGCCAACTCTCAGCACGGCTGGTGCCCGCCGGACTCGGGTGTCTACAACGAGCCGCAGGCCGAGAAGGCGTGGAGCCGTCTGATCGCGCTCTACGGCAAGGCGCTCGCGTAGACGTCACTCGCACGAGCACGTGTCGGGCCGCCTGCAGGCGGCCCGACAACTGCCTACCATGGCCGCGGGAGAAGGCGGCGTTACGAGCACTTCGCGGCGAGCGTGGTGACTTGGCGAGTCTCCTGGGCAGACGTCCGGATCTGAAGACCCGCACCCACGTAGAAAAATCGCGACGAGCAGCGCGGACAGGCCTGAAGGCCTGCAGCCACGAACGCTACGCGCCATCACCCGCGACGGTGCCGTGGAGCAGTTTCATCACTTTGGCGGGATCCGTGCCCTGCTCGACGATCACGCCGAAGAACGGGTTGAACATCTCCTCCCACGTCATCCTGCCCGGATAGACCGTGCGGGTCGGATCGGGGTTGAACTTGTTGGAGGTGGAGTTGTTGTAATGCGCCTCGACCTTCAGGCGCGAGCCCTTCGGGATCTTGATCGGCTGCGCGGCCTGATAGGCGATCTGCCAGTTGAAGTCGTACTTCGGCACGCTCAACACGATCTGATCGCGGCCGTCGGGGAAGATGACGTGGTACGTCATGTCCTTCCCGCGCAGGTGCATGTGCGGCATCATCTGCACCAGTTCGACGTCGGTGAGGAACTCCACCTGCGCCGGCTGCGGCGCCCAGTTCGGATCGTTGGGCGGAATCGCGAAGTTGGCCCCCGCGCCCGACACCTGCGTGGCGAGCCACTGGCGTGCCGGCGGCTGGTCGGCCACGGTGAAGCCAAAGAGCGGCCGGTCCACGACCTCCTTGCCGGTCGGCGTGTAGTGCAGCTGCACCTGGATGTCCATGTTGGCCGGCACCAACGTGCCGGCACCATACGGCCGGTAGTCGTCGGCCACGCCGCCGGGCACGTAGCACCAGAAGCCGCCGTTGGCGGCGGTGCCGGGATCGTCGCGTCCGGGTGGCGGCGGCGGGGGAGCGCCGGCCTGGCCCGCGCTTCGATCGGTCGCCACGCCGTCCTCGTCACGCGGCGATTCCTGGTAGTTCATCACGTAGTACTGCCGGTTGGGGCGATGCGGTATGAACGACATGCAGATGTGATGCGTGACGGCCATTTCGCTCGGCTTTACCTCGACGGACGTGATCCACGTGTCCTTCGTGAAGCCGCTCGGAATCGTCATCACCACCCATTCGATGACGTTCTTCTCAGGGCGGGCCGCGACGCGGAACTCGGGGCCGCGCACCACCAGATCCGGTTTGACCTGCCAGCCGTCCGGCGCCCAGTCGATGGGCGTTGGCGCGTCCTTGACGTCGCCCTGCGGCGCGCCCGCATCCACCCACTGGGTGATGGTGTCGATCTGCGCCTGCGACAGCGACCGATCATTGGCCCAGGTGCCGTGCCCCGGATCCGCGAACCAGGGGGGCATCTGGCGCGACGTCACTTTGGTCTTGATGCTCCGCGCCCACGGCCGCGTGGACTCGTAGGTGAGAAGCGAGAACGGGCCAATCTGTCCCGGCCGGTGGCACGACTGGCAGTTTTTCTGAAGGATGGGCAGGACGTCCTTCGTAAAGGTCGGCGTCGCGTCGGCGGCCTGCATCCGTGTGCCTGAGGCCGCGGCGATCGCCAGCGCGAGGATCAGGGCTTCCGAGGCGTAGCGAATCATGTGAAACCTCACTGACACTTGACGGCGAGCTTCTGTACGAACTCGACCAGCACCACCGGCCCCGCGGCAGATGCTTTGATTTCGCCCGACACTTCGACGCGTGCGTTGACCAGCGGCGAGAGCTGGCTCTCGAGCGCTTCGAGGCGGTAGCTCGCCGCCGACGCGGCACCGGCTTCGCTGGACGTGCCCGTATCCGGCGGCACGCGCGTATCCTTCTTCGCGCCGCTCAGCACGTAGCGGTTGTCGGCCGGGACCGTCGCGGCAGATGCGGGAGCCGGACCGGCGCCGCGCGCCAACTGTAGACATCCAACGACGGTGATCCGGTCGGCCAGGTTCGGCGGTGCGGGCTGCGGGGTACCCGGTGTCGGGTTGCCGGTCCTCGGCGTCGGCGGCGGCACGCGTGGCGGCGCCGCGGGCGCGGCCGGCGCGCCTTGCTGCGCGGTTGCTGCGGCGACGAGCGCGCTCAAAAGCAGGCAGGCCGCCAGAAGCACGCGCGTCATCGCGGCATCGTAGGCCCGCTCTGCAGGGGTGTCAACAACACCCGTTACAATTCACGGGCCGCGGCTGCGCGGCGTTTCGGTCCATGTCCAAAGCGAATCCGTCCGATCCCAAGTCCCGCCACCCCGCGGAGCGCGCGCTCGTGGCCAGCGAACAGCGGCTGGCCGCGCAAAGCGCGGCGCTCACGCAGCTCATGGCCCGCTACGCCGACTCGCCGGATTCCTTCGGCGAGCGCGTCCGCGGCATCCTGTCGGTAACGGCGCACACGCTCGGGGCCGACCGTGTGAGCATGTGGCGCTTCGAACGTGGGCGCGATTGGATCGTGTGCGCGAACTTGTACGAGCGGAGCGCCGATCGGCACGGATCGGGCCTCACGCTGTCGCGCGCCAACGCCCCGGTCTATTTCGAAGCGCTGGACACCGAGCGGGTGATCGACGCGTCCGATGCCCGCGGCGACGGGCGCACGCGCGAATTTCGCGACACGTATCTCATCCCCAACAGCATCTACTCGATGCTGGACGTGCCGCTGCGCCAGAACGGTGTCACCGTAGGCGTGTTCTGCGCCGAGCACACCACACCGCGGATGTGGACGCTCGACGAGCAGCACTTCGCCATCGCCATCGCGCACCTGATGGTGGCGGCGATCGCGGACGAAGAGCGGCGCGCCGCCGTCGCGCGCCTGGCCGACAGCGAATCGCGGGCCCGCCTGCTGATCGATACGGCTCCCGACGCCTTCATCGGCATCGACTCCAGCGGCGCGATCATCACGTGGAACAGTCAGGCCGAGCGGACGTTCGGGTGGACGCGCGCCGAGGCGATCGGCCGCAGCCTGGTCGCGACCATCATTCCGCCGGCGTTCCGCGAGGCGCATGTGCGCGGGATGGAGCGCTTTCACCAGACGGGCGAGGCACCGGTGGTGAACCAGCGCCTGGAGCTCGTGGCGCTGCACCAGAGCGGCCGTGAGTTTCCGGTCGAGATCACCATCACCTCGCCGATGCGGGTCGAGGGCGGCTACTTCTTCGGCGCGTTCCTGCGCGACATCTCCGACCGCCGCGAGCGCGACGACCAGCTGCGCAGCGCGAAGGAGTCGGCTGAAGCGGCCACCCGCGCGAAGAGCGAGTTCCTGGCGAACATGAGCCATGAGCTGCGCACGCCGCTCAATGGCGTGCTCGGCTACGCGCAGCTGCTGCAGCGGGATCGCACGCTCAACCCCTCGCAGCGGGAGGCGCTCGAGGCGATCGCGAAAGGCGGCGCCCATCTGCTCGATCTGATCAACGACGTGCTCGATCTATCGCGCATCGAGGCGGGGCGTGTCGACATCGAGGCGTCGATCACCGATCTCGCACAGATGGCGATCGATCTGAAATATCTGGTCGCCGAGACGGCTCGCCGGAAGGGCCTGCTGCTGGGCATGGCCATCGCGCCCGACACCCCGCGGCGCGTCGTGCTCGACGGCCGCCATCTGCGGCAGGTGCTGCTCAATCTGTTGAACAACGCGATCAAGTTCACGCCGCGCGGCGAAGTGCATCTGTCGATCGCGAAAGTGGGAGCAGACCGCCTGCTGTTCGAGGTGAGCGACACCGGCGTCGGCATCGCGGAGCACGAGCTGGCGGCCATCTTCGAAGCGTTCACCCAGACGAAGTCGGGCGCGGCGGCCGGCGGCTCAGGGCTGGGGCTGACGATCAGTCAACATCTGATCGAGAAGATGGGCGGGACGCTCGGGGTGCAGAGCCAGTTGGGGCTCGGCAGCCGGTTTGCGTTCGACCTGCCGCTCGTCACCGCCGATGTCTCGGACAGTGGTGCCAGCGAAGCCGACCTCGCCGCTCCACCGCTCGACGCCCGGCTGGCCGAGGGCGAGGACGTACTGGCCCTGGTCGCGGACGACAGCACGGTGAACCGCCGCATCCTCGCAGCGCTGCTCGAGAGCGCCGGCGTGCGGGTGATTACCGCCGGCGGCGGCGTGGAGGCGGTGGCGCTCGTGCGCAAGAACCGTCCCAACATCGTGTTCATGGACCTCAAGATGGCGGACCTCGATGGGCTCGAGGCCACGCGGCGTCTGCAAGCCGATGCGGGCACATCGGACATCCCGGTGATTGCCGTGACCGCGAGTGCCTTCGGCGACACGCGTACGTCGGCGCTCGACGCCGGCTGCGTGGACTATCTGCCGAAGCCGGTGCGCGCGGCCGCGCTCTTTGCCGCCATGCAGAAGCACCTTGGCGTGCGCTTCGTCTCTACCGCTGCGGCGATCGCGCCGGAGCCAGGCGAACGCGCCGATACCCCTCGAGGCGACCTTGCGCTGCGCCTGCGCGAGGCGATCGAGCTCGGAGCGGTGACCGACCTCGAAGCGCTGGCGCAGGAGCTGATGGGGGGCGAGGGCGGCGACCCGGCGCTTGGACGGCGCATCGGCGCGCTCGCGCAGGCGTTCGACTTCGACGGACTGCGCGAGCTGGCCGCGTCGCTCGGATCGGATGAGCCCTCGCTCCGATGATCAGCCGCGCCGCCGACGTTCCGATCACGCCGCCGTCCGCCACCGTGCTGGTCGTGGACGACAACCCGGTGAATCTGCAGGTCCTGGTGCGCACGCTGCACGGCACCGGCCACCGTATTCTCGCCGCGCGCGACGGCCGCACGGCGCTCGACATCCTGAAACGTGCCCGACCGGATCTCGTGCTGCTGGACGTGATGATGCCGGAAATGGACGGCTTCGACGTGTGCCGCGCCATCAAAGCGGACCCGGCGGGGCAGGATACGGCTGTCATCTTCCTGTCGGCGCTCGGTGACGTGTCGGACAAGGTCTCGGGGCTGCAGCTTGGGGCCGTCGACTACATCACCAAGCCGATTCAGGCCGAAGAAGTCCTGGCGCGCGTGGCCACGCACCTCACCCGACAGCATCTCGAGCGCGAGCTGCGGCGGAGCCGCGATCGCCTCAATCGCGAGCTCGCGAGCGCCGGCCGCATGCAGCGTCTGATCCTGCCGCCGCAGCTGCCGCAGCATCCCGGCGTCCAGTTCGCGGCCAGCTATCAGACGAGCCGCCACGCGGGCGGCGACTACTACGACGTGCTGACACTCGCCCCGGGCCAATACGCGGTGATGGTGGCCGACGTGTCGGGCCACGGCGCGCCAGCGGCCATCGTGATGGCGATGATCCGCGCCGCGCTGCATTCGCATCGCGGCGCGCATACCGATCCGGGCGCCGTCCTGCGGACGCTCAACGAGCACTTCGAGTTTCTGTGGGACACCGAGATGTTCGCCACCGCCGTCTACGCCACGATCGATGCCGCGACGCGCGACGTGCGCATCGCGTGCGCGGGCCATCCGCCGCCGCTGCTCATGCGGGCGGGGCAGGAGGCGCGGCCGCTGCCTGTCGACGCGGTGCCGCCGATGCTGATGATGCCGTTTGCCGCCGTGCCCGTGTCGTCGGTTACGCTGGAGCGGGGCGACCGCGTGCTGTTCTACACGGACGGCGTCACCGAGCGCGTCGATGCCCGGGGCGAGATGTACGACCCGGCGCGGCTCCACACCGCACTGGCCGGCGCCGAGGGGCGTTCGCCGTCGGCACTCATCGAGCACGTCGTGGGCGACTTGGACCGCTTTGCCGCCGGACACGAGCCCGAAGACGACGTCACCCTCGTCGCCGTCGGGTTCGATTAGTCATTTCGATTTGAACCGGAGCCGTCGGCGCGCGTGGTTCAGCGCGCGCACGTCGCGGTGCGACAGCGTGGGCACGCGCAGGTTCAGGCTCTCGAGCGTGTCGATGGCGATGCCAGCGACCGCCAGCCGCGTGAACCATTTGTTGTCGGCCGGCACCACGTACCACGGGGCCTCGGCGGTGCTGGTGGCGCGCATCGCCTCCTCGTAGGCCGCCATGTATTCCTTCCAGCGCAGCCGCTCGTTGATGTCGTTGAGCGAGAACTTCCAGCGTTTGTCGGGATTGTGCAGACGCATCAGAAAACGCCGGCGCTGCTCGGCCTTCGACACGTTCAGGAAGATCTTGCGGACTACCGTCCCGTTGCGCGTCAGATAGCGTTCGATCGCGCGGATGTCCTCGAAGCGCTCCTTCCAGATATTGGGGGTCACGCAGCACGCCGGCAGCTGCCGCTGTTCGAGCAGCTTGGGGTGCACCCGCGACACGAGCACCTCTTCGTAGTACGAGCGGTTGAAGATGCCGATGCGGCCGCGCTCGGGCAGGTTCTTCAGACAGCGCCACATGAAGTCGTGCTTCAGCTCCTCGGGCGACGGCACCTTGAAGCTGTAGACCTGCGTGGACTTGGGATCCAGACCGCGCAGCACGTGCTTGATGGCGCTGTCCTTGCCGGCGCCGTCCATCGCCTGGAAGATGAAGAGCACCGACCAGCGGCTCTGCGCATAGAGCAGATCCCCGAGCTCGAACAGCCGGTGGACGCGCTTGGCCAGCACCTTGCGCGTGCCGTCGCTCGTTTCAAACGGCGCCGTGTCCGCCGGATCGTACGCGCTCAGTGAGAAGCGTCCGCTGTATGGAACGCGGAAGCGTTTGATGTCGACGCGACTGCGGGCCACGATGGGCTAGCCCTCGACCAGGGCGGGTTCCGCCTCTTCGACGATGTCCTTTCGTGTTTCGGGCCCCTGGACCTTCGGCGTGGCATCGGCCCAGTCCTGATCGAACACCTTGGCGATCGTGGCAGCCACCTTGGAGTGGGGCGCGATGATGCCGATCTCGCGCCGGCCATCGATCTGCAGCCGGCGCAGGCTCTGGCTGCCGAGGAACACGGTCTTGCGATCCCGCACCATCGCCCGCACGTGCAGCCGCAGGCGCGTCGACTTGACCGTGGCGACGCCCGGGATCGGCGGCACCACTTTGCCGATCACTTTCACCTCGACACCCGCCGCGACCCGCTCTCGCAGCAGTTTCACCATCGCCTTGTCCGACACCTTCTCGTCGTAGATCAGCAGCTCTTTCTTCGCGCCCTTGATGAAGTCGCTGAGCAGCTTGCGAGTCGTTTCGGGGCTGATGACAAGGCGGTCGTGCGTGGCCTCGTAGGGCTGCCGGGTGGAATCGGCCTGGAACAGCGCGCTCGCCGCCTTCACGAGCGACGGATCCTTCGTGACGATGCCGAAGCTCCGGCTGCGGTTGATGTCGAGTTCGGTGTAGTTGAACCCCAGCACGTAGAGCTCGCCGTCGATGATCATCATCTTGCCGTGGTGGCGCGCCAGATCGTCGGCCGTCCGGCACACGGTGACGCCATACTGGAGAAACGACATCTCCAGTTTGCGCAGGCGCTTCTCGCCGCCGCGGTTCGTGTGAGCCACGAGCGCCCGCACCACCACGCCGCGTCCGACTGCGGCCGCCAGCGCCTTCTCCAGCTCCATCCGATCGAACCGGAAGATGACGATGTCGATGCTCTTCTTCGCCCTCTTGATTGCGACCAGGAGCGGCGCAATCCCGTCGTCGGGTTCTATGATGAGATTCACGGTGTCCTATTTGGTCTTGGGCTTCTTGTCCGACCACACGACACCCATGTCGGTCTTCGGCGACAGCGCGACGAGGCCGTGCGACACCGGGTCGGTCGAGGCGTCGAAAGGCATTTGCACCTCGTAGGCCAACTCGCTGTTCGTCAGGGCGCGGCCTTCGAACGGAAGCCGGAAACGCCGCAACACCTGTTCGATGCGCGGCCGCAGGGTTTCGGCCTCGTTTTCGGCGGTGATCTTCAGGTCGAACACCTTGAGCGCTCGGGGCTCGAACGATTCGATGACCCACAGCAGCGCCAGCAGAAAGGCGGTCGCGATGGCGGCAATCAAATACAGTCCGACCCCAGAGGCCAGGCCGACCGCGAGCGCGCACAGCATCACGACGGCATCCTTCGGGTCGTCGATCTTCGAGCGGTAACGAATGAGGTTGGCGGCGCCGACGATACCGAAGGCGCGGGCAAGGCTGGTTCCGACGATGAGCATGATGACCGCGCCGACGCCCGCCAGGACGATCTGTGTCTGTACGACGGCAACCTGGCGTGGCGGCGTTCCGCGCCGCTTGGGGCGCAGCGCCAGCAGCGCGCCGAGCCCGGCCGCCAGCGGCAGCCGCACGAGCGAGCGGCGCACTTCCTGGATGGTGGTGAGCTTCAGGTCGGCGGTAGACGTCGGGAAGGGAAACGTCTCTTTCTTCTCTTTCACCGGCGCCTCGTCGGCGCTGGGTTCGGGCGTGACGGGCGTCTCGGTCTTCTGCGCCCACGCCGCGCTCGCCGCCACCAGGACCGCGACGGCGAGCATCGGGGCGACTCTTTGTGTCTTGCGGGGGGTGATTGCCATCGCTCTGCCCCTTGTGCAAGCCAGGGGCCAGCGCGGCCTCAGCGCTTAAGTCGCGTGTGCAGGTGAGTTACGGCGCCGGGATTGGATGGGCCTGTAGCCTGTACAGTGCGCGTTTGTACGCCTTGCCCGTTGAGGCGGTGACGCCGCCTAGAACGCGGTGCCGATGAAGGGCAGCATGCGCCCCCAATAGAGCACCATGAACCACGAGACGATCGACACGGCGCCGATGACCTTGAATGCCCGCGGCGTATCGTCACCGGCCCCGATCGTGAGGGCGCGCTTCGCCTGAGTCGTCTCGAAGTACAGAACGTTCAGGCCGGCGATGGCCAGGAACGCCAGCTTGTACCACCAGGCGACGTTGTCCAAGTATTGGTCGGGTGCGCCAATGAAGAAGAGGGCGCCCGTGACCAGGTTGATGACGAAGCCGAAGATGCCCCAGGGAATCAGGCTGTGCACCGCGGCGTAGGACAGGTGTCGCATCCGGCCGAGCAGGCGCAGGTCGAGCATGCCGACCACGCCGATGAGCAGCGTGAGCCCGACGAAGTGCAGCGTCTCGCACAGCGGCCACATGAACTTCGACCCGGTCATGAAGTGCGACAGCTCGGTAGCCTTCAAGGTCGTGATGATCCAGTGGCTCATAATTCCCTCTCCGCCCTCTCTTGCCTTCTCTGCCCTACAAACCAAAGAACAGGCCCGGATAAGCCATCAGCCGGCCGGCGGCAATGGCGACGAACCAGATCGTCAGCGCCACGGCCGCGAGCGACCGCGCGCCGGGCGTGACCGCCGCGGCCGGCGCGAACGCTTCGCGCTTCTGCAGCGTCATCACCACGACGCCGAGCGCGATGAGCCCCAGCTTGATGAGGAACATCGGCGCGGCGGCCTTGGTGGTGGCGTCGGCCGCGAGCAGCACCACGCCGCTGAGCGCGTTGATCCAGAAGCCGATCCACATCCAGCGGAAGAGAGGTCGCAGATCGGCAAGCGCAATCGCCTGGCCCCACCCCATCACCCGGAGGTCGAGCGTGGCGTTGGCGCCGACGAGGAGCCCCAGCCCGATCGTGTGCAGCGTCAGCACCGTCGGGTAGGCCCAGATCGAGTTCGACTCGCGGAGCCAGGTGGAAAACTGCGTGTTCTCGATCATCGCGAAGAAGTCGGTCATCGTGTCCAGCTCTGAAGAGTGCGGATGTAGTGCGCACGTTCGAAGGACGCCGGGTCCGGGCTCACCTGCAGGCTGGCGCGGCCCACCATCTGCGACACCGACTCGACGTGCTGCCAATCGAGCCAGCGTTCGAGCCCCTGGCGCATCACGGCCACGTGACCCGGACCGTGACGCAGGAGTGCCGACACCATCTGCACGGCATCGGCGCCCGCGAGGAGCGCCTTGATGCCGTCGTCGGGTGTGGCGACGCCGCCGCTCACCGCGAGCGAGGGGCGCACGCGTCCGTGAAGCAGCGCCAGCCAGTGCAACCGCAACGGCAGTTCGGCGTTGGTCGAGAGCTCGACCTGCGGCTCGAGCGTCATCGTGCGCGTCTGCACGTTGGACTGGTAGAAGCGATTGAACAGCACCAGGCCGCTGGCGCCTGCCTGATCGAGCGCCGAGGCCAGATGGCCGAAGGCGGTGTAGAACGGTGACAGCTTCACGGCCACCGGAATCCGTAGGGCATGCGTCAGGTTGTGGACGGCGCTCACGAGCGCGTCTTCGACGGCGGCCGCCGGTACCCTGAGGTCGTTTGCGATGTCGTAGTAGTTGAATTCGAGCGCGTCGGCGCCCGCCTGTTCGATGATCTGCGCGAACTTGAGCCACGACTCGCCGGTGTGGCCGTTGAGAGACGCGATCACCGGCACCCGCACCGCGGCCTTCACACGCGTGATGTGCTGCGCGTAGCCGTCCGGCCCGAACTTGTAGTCGTGCGGCGGCGGGTAGTCGGCGACGACGTTGGCGAAACGCGCGTCCAGCGGATCGACGTGTGACACGCGGCCTTCAGTGGCGAGCGAGATCTGCTCCTCGAACAACGAGTGGAGCACGATGGCGGCGCACCCTGCGTCCTCGAGCCGCTTGATGGTGTCGAGGCTGTATCCCATGGGAGAGGCGCCGGCAATGAAGGGATGCGCCAGCCTCAGTCCGAGATACGAGGTCGCGGTCTCCATGCCGTGTCAATGAGCAGTAGTCATGCCAGCCCTTTGCAGGCCGTGCAGATGCGCGCTGCGCGGTTTTGTTGACGGACGTGGCGGCGCGCGTGGGGGATTTTCCGCGGCGATGTGAAAGGGTCCGCGCTCACATCATCCGTTCACGCGCAGGACTGCGCGGCTGGCGCGTCAAATCGCCGATTTCTCGAACGGAACGGATGTTGTAGCCGCCGGCTGCGGAGGAGTCCAATGCGGCGGAACGCGGCGGTGGGTGGGATTGTTGGCGTAATCGTGGTGTTGGCGGCGACGGCCGGCGCGCAGGCGCCGCGCCCGGGGCTGCCGCCGCTCGTCCCGGAGTCGCTCACCGGATCGGTGTCGTTCGATCTCTATTGCGCGAGCTGCCACGGCCGTTCGGGGCGCGGCGACGGTCCGACCGCGGCGGCGCTGAAGACGAAGCCCGCGGACCTCACCGCACTCGCGCGCGGCAATCGCGGCGTGTTCCCGCGGGAGCGCGTGCTGGCGTTCATCGAGGGCTCGGAGCGCGCGGCCAGTCACGGCAGCCCCGAGATGCCGGTGTGGGGGCCGACGCTGCGCGCGCTCGATGCGTCCGACGCTCGCGTCACCGTGCGCCTGCAAAATCTCGTGGCGTTCGTCGAGTCGATCCAGCAGGTGCCGGTCGCCACTCCGGCGCCGCCAGCCGCGGATGGCGCCGCTCTCTTCCGCAGCTACTGCGCGAACTGCCACGGCGCCGAGGGGCGTGGCGACGGCGCGATGGCGGGGCAGTTGCGGCGCCTGCCGCCCAATCTCACGACGTTTGCGACGCGCAACGGCGGCGTGTTCCCCGCCGAGCGAGTGCGACAAGTCGTCGACGGTACCGGAATCGCCGCGCATGGCGATCGCGACATGCCGGTGTGGGGCGCCGTGTTCAAGCGCTCCACCGTTGGCGACGCGGCCGCGCGCATCGACGCGATTGTCCGCTTTCTCGAAGGTTTGCAGCAACGGCCGGCGTAGCGCCGCCGAAAGGAGACCGTCATGGCTATCAGCGCAACGGAACGCCTGGCGGCGCCAGCGGCGCCGTCACGTCCGTGGATCCGCGGCAAGCTCCGCGTGTTCCTGATCCTGGTCGCCCTCGTCGTCGCCGCGGCGGCCGTGTGGCTGCCGATGCAGGCCGCACGGTGGACGGCCGACACGGCATCGGCGACCGCGCAGTTGACGGCTGGCGTGGCGCCGTCGCTCCCGGCCGTGT
>Ga0105238_10004606_pt1 | contig 13641 bp, 9 predicted proteins | sample KBSC34metaG_FD_81526 | JGI IMG/M metagenome (GOLD analysis project Ga0105238, IMG submission 81526) | Corn rhizosphere microbial communities from Kellogg Biological Station, Michigan, USA - KBS C3-4 metaG | ecosystem: Host-associated > Plants > Roots > Rhizosphere > Soil | place: Michigan, USA... | reverse complement strand
TGCATGTGAATCGGATGTTGCCAGCCTCCCGAGTTGTTTTGGAAAACCCACTTCTCCACGGTGTTCCGTTTAATCCGGAAGCGCGGCGCCTGGTTACAACCGCCGACGAGCTGGCCGTTGACCTGCCATTGCCCGTTGCCTCTTTCAAAGCGGAACGTGCGGGTGATGCGCGCCGCATCGTTGGTGTTTGGGAATCCATAGAAGTAGGTCGTGTTCGCGGGAATCGTCGCCGGGTCGATACTGTTGTCCGGCACTGCGGGACCGTCAACGACGATCTTGAGAATCTTGTCCCCCTGTCCGGCCCCGAGGACGTTTCCGGTCGGACCGCGACCGTCTTCCTGCTCGAGACGATTCTCGAGATAGAAAGTCTTTCCAGCCTGGCCGGTGAAGTCGACAATGACGTCGACGCGTTCAGCCACTGAAAATCGTGAGCTGTTTACCTGCACGGGTCTTTCCAGCAGGTTGCCGTCTGTCGAGATCTGCCAGAACGACTTGGTTGTGTTGTTTGGTCCGAGCACAAACATCTGGTAGAAGCGCGACGGTCCAGTGTTCAGCCAGCGAAAACGATAGCGCCGCGGGCTCACGTGCAACACCGGGTTGATCTTGCCGTTGACGAGGAACTTGTCACCGAGAATTCCGTCTGTATTGAACAGATCGAACCTCAGTAGTCCCGTCTGTTCGTCGAACACCTTGTCGTTGAAGACCATGTAGATGTCGAAACTGGTGAGCGGATTTTGTCCGTCGCCGAAGCTCGGCAGACGGAAGCCCGTGTTTTCATCGCCAGTGTCGAACTCGTTGAAGAGAATGTAAGCGCCCGCGAGGCCTTTGTACGTATTTTCCGCCGTGTGATCGATGCGGTGATCGTGATACCACAGCGTGTGCATCGCTTCCTTGATATCGCCCGTGCCTGGATGAGTCGAGTTAACTCCGGCATAGACGTTCGGATAGTGATAATCGTAAAACTTGCCCTGCCCGAAGAAGAAGCATGGAAAACCGTCGCTCTCGAGCGGCGTGTGTCCGTTGTGCAGGTGCGTCGTTACCGAGGGAAATCCAAATCCGCCGTTGTTGGAAGGCAGATTATTTCGTTGTCTTACGAGGATCGAGCCATTGCCGGGACTGCCGAGGACTCCGTATCGCTCGACGATTAGTGGACCCGGCGTGATGCCGTTGAAACCCCAGATAGTTTGCGGGGGAAGCTCACCTGCGGGGGCCATCAACGCCGTCCCTTGCTGTTGGCTCATTTCGTAATACCGCTGGGGTGGAAACTGCGCGAACGCCTGGTGTGGTTCTGTGCGTCCTTCGCCTGCTTGTGGAACGGGTGTTGGCGCCGGCGTTAGTGACGCGACTGGCGCTAGTATCGTCAGTCGCGGCATGTTTTCGATGAATGGGGTCGTCGGGGGACTTTGCGGGTCATCGAATACCATCCCGGCGCTGGTGATCGGGTGGGCACTCAAACCCTTTTTCGGGATCAGGAGACCGGCACTGGTAAGCAATCCCATTTTGAGCAGATCGCGCCGTTTGAAACCGGCGGCAATCAGCTCGCCGCGATTTCTCGCAGCAGTTTGCCTGTCTTTCTCTTTAGTTCGATTCCGTTTGGAGATATACGCCATCTGGAACTCCTCCTATTGCGTCTGGCGAGTAGCGCGGGCCAGACGTGTTTCTTACTGATTGACGTTGATTGAGACTTTGCGCGCAGAGTTCTGTCGCAATTGACTCGCTGTTTTCGATTTTGAGTGTGAGTGAGCTTGTCCTTCAGCTTCTGGAGGGGAAACCGAACGGACTTAAGTAGTAACTTGAGTGGGGCGCAATGTATTATTCCCCACAGGCGAAAGTCAAGAAAAAAGTTGTGGCGAAAAACCACAGATCGATCGGAGGTTTCACGTTGTCAGTTCGTGTTTATTGCTCAGCAGCTCTCATCGCGCTTCTTATCTTTTCATCAGTCATAACTCCGGCTCAGAAGAAGTCACGCACTCAGGACGCAGCGCGTCATGCGAGTGAAGCAGCAAAGACTTTTACTGAGATCATGAACGTCAAAGACAAAGCGATTCCGAAAGAGCTACTCGACGCGTCAGAAGCGATTGCAGTGTTTCCCGGTGTCATCAAGGCGGCGTTTGTTGTTGGTGGCCGTGGTGGTCAGGGTGTGATCAGTCGTCGCGTCAGAGGCGGATGGAGCGCGCCTGCGTTCTTCAATCTCGGTGGCGGAAGTTTTGGTGCACAGATCGGCGCGCAGAAAACTGACTACGTGCTACTCATCATGAACCCGAGCGGGCTCGATGGTTTGTTGAAAGACAAGTTTGAGCTCGGTGGTGAAGTGGGCATTTCGGCTGGTCCAGTCGGACGTGAAGCAGCTGCATCCACGAATCCGCGTCTTGATGCCGGCATTCTTTCTTATTCCCGAAGCAAAGGTGCGTTTATCGGTGCTGCGTTGAAAGGCGCAGTGATCACGCCTGACAACGATCTCAATGAAGCAGTCTACGGAAAGAAAGCCGATGACGTGCTCAGGCGTACCAATCTGACGTTTGCTCAGATGCCTCCATCAGTGCGTATTTTCCCGCGTACGCTGGTGCGTTATTCGATTCGATAAAATTGATCACAGCAAACCCTTGACGCTTTCTACTGGGCGACCTAGAATGCTTCGTCACCCTTAGCGGTCTATTCGATCTCTCAACTACAAGCGGGCAACGTGATCGGGAACAGTAGCAGACTCATGCTCCCACGAACGCAGCGACAAAAAGAAATTCTCGATTACATCACACGTTTTCAGGAACGCCACGGTTACATTCCTTCTTACGCACAGATTGCGCGGCAATTTGGAGTGAAGTCTCGCGCCACGATTGCGAAGCATATCGCTGCGCTCGAGCGGCGTGGTCTATTGGTGCGTGAACACGAAGACGGATCGTTTGCGCTGAACGTTAAAGTTGAAGACAAGAGTAGCGACTCGCTTTGTGAAGTTAAGTTACTTGGCCGGATCGCTGCTGGTGCTCCGCTCGAAGTCGTCGATTACGAAGAACGAATTCCGGTGCCGCGTTTTCTGTTGGGACGCGTTAAGCCGGATCGTGTTTACGCGTTGCGTGTGAAAGGCGACTCGATGATCGACGAGCACATCTGCGACGGCGACATCGCGTTGATCGAGAACCGCACCGACGCGCGTGATGGTGAGATCGTCGTTGCATTGTTGATCGAAGAGAACCAGGCGACATTGAAGAGGCTTTATCGACGCGGCATGAACATCGAGCTTCAGCCCGCCAACTCGCAGCTCCAGCCACTAACCGTTCCAGCCAGCCAGGTTCGTGTCCAGGGCATCTTCCGTGGGCTCTTACGACCCAGCAATTAAGTAAACAAAAGGCACAAAAGAGAGAGTTCAGAGTCTGATTTCTCTGTGCAACCTCTGTGTCCTCTGTGTCTCTGTGGTTGTTTTTCCTAAGCAATCGTCAACCACAGAGACACAGAGGATGCACAGAGAAATCCAGACTTTTCGGGCAAAGCCGCTTGAACTCTGAGCTCTTCTTTTTGTGATTTTTGTGCCTTTTGTGGCTAAAAACCGCTTGGTGGCGCGCTTCGCTGTAGCCAGTTGTCTTCAGGATACTTCGCGTTCGCTCCGATGAGATGGAGCGTGTACGCATGTCTCGATCGCGTCGATCGATTTTCGAAACTTCGATGTGGTAACAACCCGTGTAGCAGTATCAGACTTCCTTTCGACACCTCGAGCGGCACGAGCTGATCTTCCGGCCACGGCGTCTCATCAAAGATCTCAAACCTCATCTTGTCTTCCGGCGCGCGCACCCAACGCGACTTGAGTCCATCGCGATGTCCACCGGGGATGGCCCATAAACATCCGTTCTCGACCGTCGCATCCTCGAGCGCAAACCACAGCCCAACAATATCGATCGGCTCAGTGTAGAGAAACGTGCTGTCCTGGTGGCACGTCACTTCACCACCGATGTTCGGCTGCTTGAAGATGTACATGGATTGCAGCAGCAGCGAGTCTGCGAATCCGATCGCGTGCGCTAGCTGCTTCATTTTGTTACTACGCGAAAACTGTTGGAACACGGGATCGAGATCGTGCAGCGCGTGTCCGATCTTATTGATCGATTCTTCTTTTTTATACTTCAGCGTTCCATCAGGATTGAACGCATTCTCTTCGAAGAAGAATCGGATCTTGTCTCCCGACGTGAGGAAATACTCATCCGCCACCCGGCTCTGTTCGTGTGTAGAGAAGATCGAAACGATTTCACTCGGATCAAACTCCTGGACCAACTCGTCCGCCCTTGTTCGCAGCTCATCACACTCCCTCTCGCTCGCAAACCCTTCGAGCACGAGAAAGCCACGATCGCGATATTCATTCAGTTTCATCTAGTGAGCATAACCTGTCACAACAAATACTACCTTCTTGTAGAGTTCTTCAAAATCCCGGTCGTCTTGTTCGTTGTGGATAGATGCATCTATGCCGCCGCCTGATTCAGCCTGTTCCTTTTCCAACCGCTTCGTGGTCCATAGCCTAACGCGCAAGTTTTTCAAATTTCGATACTGCCCTTCGAGAACAACCTCTTCTTTTGAATTGACGTATGAAGAAGTATCGGATGTTTTGTCAGTGAAGGAAGTGGACCTCTCGTGAAAGCCTTGTCGCAGTAGTTCCTGCCTGTAATCGTTAATTCTTTGATTAGCCGCATCGAGGTCAGCCTGCGAGCCGGCCTTGTAGGTCATCGACGCCCCTTTTGACGAGTTTGAGAAGGCATTGTTTCCACCAGAACAACTGATTGCCATCAAACCGAAGACTGTGAGTGTGAGCATTCTTTTCATGGCGAGCTCCGCTATTGAGTATGTGAACGGCGGCTTTATATCAGATCTCGGGCAACAACTCGATTGCTTTTTTCAAACGCTTTGGCGGTTCGAGGTAGGTAGATATAGAGGCGTCAGTTGTGAGGGCGTAAACTCGTTTTCCGCGAGCCACTGCCCACATGCGGACTGAGGTTTTGGACAACATCAAACTATCCGGCTCAAAACGAGACCCACGATAAGCTGCTTCGATTCGATCATAAGTACCAACCGCCCTGTATTCCGAAGCGCGCTTCGAAGCCATTGCCGCGGTCTCATAATCTTCGACGCGCAGCCAGTATCTGGGTTTAAGTCCCTCCCAACCAGCAACCGGTGTATGCGATACCAGGTAAATGGTGGCGCCACGAATTGGCCGATACAGTCTGGAATCCACCGCTTCGATTTCAGTAACGTCTTTGTGACGCTCCAGCGGTTCTGAGACGGTCAGATTAGTCTCTTTAAAAATGGGAACGAGCTCTTTCCATTCAAGCTCGCTCGTGTTTCTAACACACAACCCGGCAGCCACCAGCAAGAGCGTGATAAGAACACCGTACTTGATCATGGGTTTATGCATTCATTCAACCGAGGTCTAAGACTACAACCCTTCGAAAGTCATTGTCACTGTGGCTACTACTGAAGTCTCTGCGGCACTCTGCGTTCGCTGCGTTAAAGGCTATTTCAACGCAGAGGCCGCAGAGATACGCAGAGGGCCGCAGAGATCTGAATAGGCACTTCCGTCCAGCGTTGTGCGCTTTCCGCTAAAAGCTTGTCTGATCAACTAACCTCGTATATATTGGGCGGCCTGTCTTAGTCATTAAAACTTCATAATCTGGTCTTGTCTCAAGTCCCCGGACTTGTAAGTGCTGTTGCATTGCCTTCCGTCTGTGCGGCAACAGAAGGTCCAAACGTCCCTAAATCAATTCGAAAGGTAAGAAGAAAGAATGTCCCGAAGAACTCTACTAAAGGCCCTCACTCTACTTTTGGCTTTAGGCTTCCTCATGTACCTGCTCACTCAACCAGATGAAGTTAGTCATGCTCAATCGGGCGGATTTGATCGGTCGCAATACGCAGACGACAGACCCGTCGGCGATCTCGATGCCGTCCAGGATGACCTCCCTGAAACGGGCGAGTTCAATGTAATGATCGAGCTATTCGACACTCCGACGTCGAAAGTCTATTCAGACGCACTCGGCAATCAGAATGATCGCGCTGCCAATCCCCAGCGGCTCGCCGCAGCTCAGGGCGCAGCCCGCGCGCAGATTGCCCGCATCAAGGGTGCACAGCAGCGTGTGCTCGCGCACCTCGGCAACTTCGGTCAGAAGGCCAAAACGCTTTACAGCGTGCAGACTGCTTACAACGGCATCGCCGCGAGGATCGACGTCAGCATTCTCCCGCAGCTCAGAGCCGACGCGGATGTAAAAGGCGTCTACGCGCTTCCGATGCACCACATCGAGAATTCCTCGAGTTTGCCCTTTATTAAAGCGGCCAGCGCATGGGCTGCGACGAGCGGCAACTCGGGCAATGGGATCAAAATTGCCGTCATCGATACCGGCGTCGACTATTTGCACGCCAACTTCGGTGGACCCGGCACCGCCGCAGCCTACGCGGCCAACAATCGAAACATCATCGAGCCGGGCACGTTCCCGACCGCTAAGGTTGTGGGCGGAACGGACTTCGCCGGAGACGCGTACACCGGCGCGAATGTACCAGTGCCAGATCCGGATCCACTCGACTGCTTCGGACACGGCTCTCACGTAGCCGGCACGGCCACCGGTTTAGGTGTCAATGCCGACGGCACGACTTTTCTTGGTCCATGGGACGGCTCAGTACCGTTTTCCTCGTTCAGCATCGGCCCAGGCGTTGCTCCAAGAGCTTCACTGTATGCGTTGAAAATCTTCGGCTGCACAGGCAGCACTGGTCTGACGACGCAGGCGATCAACTGGGCCGTCGACCCGAACGGCGACGGAGATCCTTCAGATCACGTCGACGTCATCAACATGTCCCTGGGCTCCAACTTCGGACTTTCCAACGACGCGAGTGCAGCGGCAAGCAGCAACGCAGTGCTGGCGGGCGTAATCGTCGTCACTTCAGCCGGTAACGCTGGCGACACTCACTACATTGTGGGAAGCCCTTCGACGTCGAGTCGCGTGATTAGCACGGCCAACATCGTCGATTTCGGCATTCAGCAGGCAACTACGACAGTCAACTCGCCGCCGGCAATTGCCGGAAATAAGGCGTCGCTGCCAGCGGCGTTCAATCCGTTGATACTGTCACCAACGAGTATCACCGGAAATGTAAAACTCGCTAACGATGGTTCTACCGATTTGTTCCCGGGAGCGGCGCCCGGCTCGGTCGGCACAACTACTGACGGCTGTCAGCCGTTCGCACCGGGGTTCTTCACCGGGTTAATCGCCCTCGTGGATCGTGGCGGCGGTTGCGGCTTCACTTTCAAAGTAAAGAACGCTCAGGACGCCGGAGCGACTGCCGTAATAGTCGCTAATAACGTTGCCGGCGCGATTTCGATGGGCGGTACTGATCCCTCGATCACGATCTTGTCGTTGTCGATTCAGCTAGCCGACGGTAACGCGATCAAGGCCCAACTGGGCGGCGGCGTTAACGCCACTTTGAACTTTACGCACCTGGGCGATACGGTCAGCGCCAGCAGTTCGCGCGGAGCACGACGTGGTGACAATGGGCCCAAGCCGGATATTTCCGCGCCCGGTCAGAGCATCATCTCGACCGGCTTCAGCACCGGCAACTTGTCCGCCACGATGACCGGAACTTCAATGGCTTCTCCGCACGTGGCCGGTGCAATGGCTCTCCTTCGTCAACTGCACCCGACCTGGTCCGTGGAAGAGTTGAAAGCACTCGTAATGAACACCGCGAATCACGATCTGTTTACCGGTATCAACGGTACGGGATCGAAGTATGGCGTACAGCGTATCGGCGCAGGCCGCATCGATCTACAGGACGCCAGCAACGATGAAGTCATCGCTTACAGTGATGACAGCTCGGGTGGCGTGAGTGTCTCCTTCGGCGCTCCGGAAGTAGTCGGTACTGCGGCTATACAGAGGACAGTGCGCGTCGCAAATAAGGGCGCTGTTGATAAGAGCTACGATCTTTCTTATGTAGCCCTTACAGACGCGCCCGGCGTGAGCTATTCGTTCCCGGATGGTCCAAACGTCACTGTGCCTGCGGGTGGCTCGACGACGTTTACCGTCCAGCTTGATGCAAATGCTGCAGCGATGAAGCATCCGCGCGATGCGACGATGGCGGCGGTGCAGGGAGCTAATCCTCGTTATTACATGACTGAGGAGTCGGGCTTTGTCTCATTGACGCCGGGTAGCGGTACCGCACTGCGCTTACCGTTGTATTCGGCTCCGCGTCCAGCTTCAAACATGTCGACCAATCACAATTACGTTTTGTTGACAGGACCGACAGGTTCGACCAACGTCGGTTTGACTGGACAAGACGTCAACACTGGCGGAGCGTTCCCAACTGACGTGCTTTCACTCGTTAGTGCTTTCGAGTTGCAGGGGACGAGTCCGGCTAATATACCGGCTTCAAGTGTTGCGAGTAACGCTGACTTGAAGTCTGTGGGCGTGACCAGCGACTTCAAGGCGACAAACTCGGTCACTGCTACTACCAAGATCTTCTTCGCCATCACGACACACGGTAAGTGGACCACACTGAGCGATGTTGGGTTCAATATCTTCATCGATCGGGACAGGAACGGTACCGATGATTTTCAGATCGTCAACACGGCGTTTGCGGATGCGAATGGCAATCTGTTTGACGTCTTTGTTTCCGCGCGGCGTCCCGCACCGTTCACTGGCGCGCTCACTTTGGATAGTTTCATCAACAACATCGCTCCTTCGGGCCTCGAAACGGTGGTCTACAACACCAACCAGATAATTATTCCGGTGAACGCTGCGGCCCTCGGTTTGACGACGGCTAATGCCAAATTCAACTATCGCATCACGACGACGAGTCGTGGATTCGCCGGCACCATCGATACTCTTACAACTCGTACGTACGATGCGGCTAATCCGGGTTTCGACGTGACCGGTGGATTCACAGGTCTGCCGATTTATGCTGACCTTAACGGCGGCTCTGTTCCCGTCAACTATAACAAGGCAAATCTGACAGCCAACGGCACTACCGGTTTGCTCTTGTTGCACCACAGCAACGCATTCGGCGCGCACGATCAGATTCTGAGTTTGCAGGAACCAACTGCGACGACAGTCACGGTCGATGCAGCGTCGGGTGTCTACAGTGATCCGACTACGTTGAAGGCGACCGTCAGCCCGGCCACCTATCTCGATCAAACCATCTCCGGTAACGTGCAGTTCTCGGTTGATGGTAATCCGGTGGGCGGTTCGGTTGCGGTGAATTCAAGCGGTGTCGCTACAACGTCGTACACGGTAACCGTACCGGCTGGAGCGCACACCATCACGGCCGCATTCACGAGCACCAACACAGCGTTCCTGAATAGCAGCAACACTGGCGCGCTTACGGTGTCGAGAGAAGATGCTGACGTTACTCCGTCCGCCGCGAATGCGTTTGCGGTTAAGGTGAATTCGCCTGGCGGCACGGGTGGACCAGTCACGCTCTGCTTCGACATGAACGAGGTGAGTGATGGCAGTCCTGGCGACACGACCAACATCACGAGCGTGACGGTCAACGTCGTTCCCATTGGAGCTGGTTCGGCTTTTTCACCGGCTGCGGTCTTGAGTGGTGGTGGAGTCGGAGCGACCCGCACTGCCTGCGTAACTCTGAACAATGTTCCTGTGAACGTCTACGATGTATCTCTGACAATCAACGGGAACTTCTATCAGGGCACAGGCGACACGGTCTTCGTTGTCTATGATCCATCGCTCGGATTTGTGGCGGGTGGAGGCAGCATTATTCACAACGGCTATAAAGCCAATATCGGTGTGAATATCAAGTACCTGAAGAGTGGTAACGCTCAAGGGTCGCTGCTTTACATCGAGCACAGACCCGGCGGTAACGTCGTGGTTAAGAGCACGTCGCTGGGTAATATGGCGATCGTCGGGAATGAGGCGATACCGACCGGAAAGGCCGGTAGTGGCACGAACTTCATTGCGCGTATCATCGACAATGGAGAACCGGGCTCCACAGATCGGTTTGGGCTGCGGGTGACGAATTCGTCTGGGGCGATTGTGGTCGATCTAACGTTCGATCCGATTCAGCTCACGGGCGGTAACTTCTCCGTACCTAAGCTGACTGGCAAATAGAACCAGCAGCTCTCCCCGAAGAATGGCGGTCCGTTGGGCCGCCATTCTTTTTATTGCCGCAATTAAAGAGTAGGGGCATCGGGCTTGGCCCCCTCACCAAGGCCCACCGGCGACGCCCCTGGCCCCACACTCTGGGCGGGTGCGAGGCAATCGAGATTGGCGCGTTTATATCTGCCAAAGCAGAACCATCTCAAGACGCTGTTGCGAGGGGCCAATACGAAATTCTAGCCAAATTTTGGTAAGAGGCGAATGAACACACTTCAACCGTCCTGCCCTGAGAGGCAGTTCTAGGCTTCAGTTAACTAAGCCAAAACCCTTTAACGAACGCTGCTGATAAGCGTCAGGATAATCGCTAATACCGTACTTGAGTCGCCACCGGTGGAAGGAACCTCCCCGGCCAGCACCTCACCGTTAGTAGGTATCTCCCCGGTGGTTATGACCGAGCCCGGCGGTGGCGGCTGCGGCGCTGTTGCACCCGTGGTAGGGACTTCACCGGCCGAAACCGTGCCCGAAAGCACGCACGCGAGGACGAGTGCTAATCCGAAGTGTCTCATTCTGTCTCTTTTCTCCTTTGAGTTGAGGAATGCCAGTCGACTGGCAAGAAAACAGCATAGTGTAATTACATACAGCGCTATTGACACTGCGTCCCGGGCTGTTTCTAATATCCGGCGCTGGGAATCGAGACTTTCTTACACTCACTAACAAAGGGTTAATCTTCGTGAAGATGGCCTCACCTAAGTTGGAGACCGCGCACCTTAACGCGAACAGTGAAAGTCTGCGCAGGTGCCAAACTGCCTTAGAACAAAAGGACAGAGGCGATCACGCAGCCGCGCAGGAGACAATGCGGCCCTTATGGAAGCACGTCGGCGAACGTCCAAAAACAGCCGGATTAGATCCCTCCGTCGCCGCTGAGGTCTTATTCTGCGTTGGTGTTCTGACGAGTTGGATCGGAAGTAAGAATCAAATTCGCGACGCGCAAGAGATTGCGAAAAATCTTCTCACGGAAAGCATTACTTACTTCGAGTCAATGCGAGATGTGACGAAGATCGCGGTGGCTCAATCTGAGATTGCCTACTGCTATTGGCGCGAAGGCGCATTGAACGAAGCCCGATCTTGGCTGGAAGAAGCACTGGAGAAGCTGACGTTCGAAGGAGCCGCCAGAGCTAGAGCGCTTCTGAAGTTAACAACCGTTGAGTGGACAGCCGGGCGGTTTCGCGAAGCATTAGAACTACTTGACGCCAACGAATCATTATTCCGAAAGATTACTAACCACACGATTAAAGGTGGATACCACACCGAACTAGCGATCATTCATCGAAATCTCGCCACTATGGAGAATAGGCTCGAATACTTTCGCCGGGCCATCACTGAATATAGAGAGGCGGAGAGACAATTCCGGTTGGCTCACAATCAGATCTTTCGGGCTGATGTAATCAACAATGTAGGATTCTTACTCTTTAAGTTGGGCCACCACAAAGAAGCACACAAGTACCTCAACGAAGCTCGTCGTCTAACCGTTAGGTTCAAAGATAAATCTCACACTGCACAATTTGATGAAAGCCGAGCACAGGTATTGATTGCGCAAGGAAAACTGACTGACGCGGAACGTATTGCGCGTCGCGCGGTGTCGGTATTACGAAAGTGTGGTCGCTTCTGCCTGATTGCTGAGGCTTTGATAACACAGGGAACGGCCCTGGCTAGATTGGGTCGAACTGGCCGCGCGCACTTTGTTTTCCGACAAGCAATTGAAGCCGCCCACCAGGTGAACGCCTTGAACATCGCCGGACTCGCCGCACTCACCTTGATCGAAGAGATCCAGGATTTATCTCCTGAGATCTTGCAAGCCGCTTACCGACAAGCACGCGAGTGGCTCGCAAACTCTCAAAGCCCGGACATCAAACTCAGACTCGCTGACGTCGCAACTCGTGTTGTCGCCAGCATCCATACGGAGTTGAGTACCGACGAAGCGACAGAAATTCTCTTGAGCGAACCAGGCGGACTTCGGGCACAGTTAGAAAAACACGAACGTGTAGTAATCAAGCGGGCTTTAGACGAAGTTGACGGACGCGTAACTCACGCCGCCTCCCTCCTCGACATGAGATACCAATCCCTCGCCTACATCATCGAACGCCGCCACCCTGATTTACTTAAAAAGCGAACGCCAATCCGACGCCGGCAAGCACGGAAGAAGAAGTGATCACTGGGCCGCGGAGGAAATTGCCGCGTCGAGATCGGACCAGAGATCGTCGGCGTCCTCGATGCCGACGCTGAGTCGTAGGAGCGAAGGGGGAAGGTGTTCCTGTCCGGGGATCGCGGCTCTTCGTTCTATCGTTGATTCCACTGCTCCCAAACTGGTGGCGTGGCGGATGATTCCCACGTTTCGGCAGACAGCGTCAGCGATCTCGGCTTCTCCGAGCAAGTCGAACGAAATGATCGTTCCAAAGCCCTTGAGCACGCGCTTGGCAGTTGTGTGCGTCGGATGCGAAGTCAGGCCTGGATACCTGACGTGAGTGACCAGCCGGTGAGCTGCTAGTCGCTCCGAAAGCGTCATGGCTGTTTGCTGCGCTTGTTGTAAGCGAAGTGCAAGAGTTCTCGCACCGCGGACGGCAAGAAAGGCTTCGAGTGTTCCGGGGGTCGCGCCTGTTAACTCGCGAGACCTCCTCAATGCGCGCCAGAGTGCCTCGTCTTTCGTGGTGGCGACTCCTGCTAGTAAATCGGAATGGCCGCCAATGAACTTGGTTGCTGATTGCAGAGACACCGTGGCGTCGAATTCCAGCGGCTGTTGATTCAAAGGCGTGGCGAACGTGTTGTCGACCGCTACGATCGCTCCGGGCTTGCGTGACGCTGCGCAGATAGTCTCCAGATCAGCTACGTGTAGCAGTGGGTTCGATGGCGATTCGAGCCAAATCAAGTCAGCGACACCGCAGGCGTGAATCCAACCTGCCGTATCGTCCACCGCAACGCGCTGCACGGACCAACGCTTTCTTTCAACGCCCGCCGCTGCCAGACTTGCAACACCGTGATAGCAATCATCCGGTAGGACCACCACCGCGCCGGCCGCGAGCTGATCGAACACCGCGGCAATTGCAGCCATGCCTGAGGCGAACGCGACGGCCTTTCCAAACTCGAGTCCGCCGACGATTTCTTCGAGTGCTTCCCAGGTTGGAGTACCATCATCGCGCGAATATTCGCGGCCCGTGCCGATGATGAAATTCGATGCTGGGATCAGCGGTACGTTCAGCGGCGCGCCGGGCTCAGAAGCGCGGCCTGCCGAGACGAGCCACGATTCCGGTTTGATTCCAGACGAGCGCTTCTCCATACTTTCTAACCTCCCGGACAAGAAGAATTCGGGTAGTGGGTCAGTTTGAAAATACGCCGAAGGCGTTGGCTAATTTCAGCCTGGGGTTGGAGCGTAGCGACAACCCTAGGTATAGATTCAAAATACACGCTATACCCTGAAAGGGTTAGGCGTTTGGCGAACCCTTACAGGGTTCAATTGATCGTTAACAACAAACCCAGGGTTCTCGCTGCGCTCGAACCCTGGGCTGGAATTAGCCAACGCCTTCGG
>Ga0105238_10004602_pt1 | contig 13646 bp, 12 predicted proteins | sample KBSC34metaG_FD_81526 | JGI IMG/M metagenome (GOLD analysis project Ga0105238, IMG submission 81526) | Corn rhizosphere microbial communities from Kellogg Biological Station, Michigan, USA - KBS C3-4 metaG | ecosystem: Host-associated > Plants > Roots > Rhizosphere > Soil | place: Michigan, USA... | reverse complement strand
TGGCCGAGTCGAACGCCTTCGACCGCGCGACCTCCAACGTCGCCGAGGCCGTCGCCGCGGGCCTGTTCAAGCGCGAATACCGCGACCACCGCCTGGAGTGGATGGTCAAATCCGGCGGGCTCGACATCGTGCTCAAGGGCCTGGAGCGCGACAACAGCCGCTTCGCGCCCGAGTTCCACTGAGGCGGGCATGGCGGTCGTCCCCAAGGGCGAGGACCTGGGTCAGCTGCTCGAGGACCGGCTTTACGCGTTCAACCAAGACGCCACGGGCTATCGCGACGGCGACGACTTGAACTTCGCGGTCGAGGAGGCCGGCGAGATCGTGGCCGGCGTCGCGGGCTACACCTGGGGCGGCATCGCGGAGGTGAAGCAGCTCTGGGTGCGCGAGGACCGACGCCATGCCGGCTTAGGCCTGGAGCTGATGCACGCGGCGATCGCTGAGGCGAAGGCCCGCGGCTGCCGGTTCCTGTTTCTCGCCACTCACAGCTTCCAGGCCCAGGCGTTCTATGCGCGGCTAGGCTTCGAGACGATCGCGACGCTCCCCGACAAGCCGCTGGGCCACGCCGAGCACTGGATGCGGTTGGATTTGAGCCCTTAGCTCTCGCTTACAAAATGGATCGTCATGGCCGGGACAAGCCCGGCCATGACGATCGGAAGGCGTCGCGCTCCGCCTAGTCCTGTCCCGCCGCCTTCTCCGCCGGCTTCCCGTCCGCGCCGGTCTCCTGCACCTTCAGGTCCGGGGCGTCGGGATTGAGGCCTGCGGGCAGGGGGTCGCCGAAGATGTAGTGGCCGAACCAGGCGGCGTTCTCCTCCATCACGGCGCGGGCCTGGCGCGGCTTGTTGATGCCGTGGCCGAAGCCTTCGTAGACGACCATCTTCACCGGGACGCCCTTGTCCTCCAGCGCCTGGCGTAGCTCATAGGCGTTGGCGATCGGCACGCGCCGGTCGTTGGAGCCGTGCTGGATCAGGGTGGGCGTCTTGGCCTTGGCGACGTAGCTGATCGGCGAGGTCTTGCGGTAGACCGCCGGGTCGTCCCAGGGCGTCGCCTTCAGGTACTGCGGCGTGAAGGGCGTGATGTCGGTGTTGGCGTAGTAGGTCATCCAATCCGAGATGCCAGCGCCCACCGACACCGCCTTGAAGCGGTCCGAAGAGGTGGTGATGAAGGCCGAGATGTAGCCGCCCTGGCTCCAGCCCATGGCCGCCACCCGCGTCTTGTCGACGAAGCCCTTGGCGATCAGGGCGTCGACGCCGGAGATCACGTCCGCATAGTCGCCGACCCCCAGGTTGCGGACGTTCAGCGCCCGGAACTTGCCGCCGTAGCCGGCCGAGCCGCGGTAGTTGGGCCGCAGCACGATCGCGCCCTTCGCCAGGAACTGCTCGGTCGGATAGATGCGGTCGGCGCCGACGCTCGGGACGTCGATGCCTGTCGGGCCGCCGTGGATCACCACCATAAGCGGGTATTTCTTCGACGGATCGAAGCCGGGCGGCGTCAGCAGCACGCCCTCGATCGGCGTGCCGTCCTTGGAGGTCCAGCGGAACACCTCGCGCTTGCCGGTGTCGAAGCTCGTCAGCTGGTCGCCGGCATGGGTGAGGCGCTGGGGCGCCGCGCCGCCCAGGTCGCCGGCGAAGATCTCGGCGAAGCGGTTGGGCGCTGCGCCCTGGAACGCGACCCGCCGGTAGTCCTTCGAGAAGCTGAAGCGCCCGGCCATCGGCGTATCGGCGAGCGCGACGCGGCTGGCGGCGCCGGCGGCCGGGTCCAGGCGATAGAGGCCGGACTCGGTCTTGTTGCGGGCTTCGAAATACAGGCCATCGGGTCCCCAGGCCTTCAGGTCGGCGTCCTCGTCGAAGCCGGCGTCGACGACCTTTGGGGCGCCCCCCGCCGCGGGGACCACGGCGATCTTCTGGTTGGCGTAGAAGAAGAATTTCTCGCCGCCCGTCGTCTCGAAGGCGATCTGCGATCCGTCCGGCGACCAGTGGGGGTCGTTGTTCGGGCCGGGTCCGGTGACCAGCGGGGTCACCGCCGCGCCGGCGGTGGTCACGAGGTAGATCTGGCTGGTGCCGCCGGAGATCAGGTCCGGGTCGCGCTGGGCCGAGAAGGCGATCCGCATCCCGTCCGGCGAGAAGGAGAAGGCGCCCACGCTGTAGGCGTCGGCCTTGGTGAGCGGCGTCGGGTCGGCGGGCGGCGGCGTGCGGCCCACGGAGTCGGGGCGCGGCAGGTCCAGGAGCCACAGCTGCACCATGCCGTAGTCGGCGTGGATCACATGGTAGTCGCCGAAGGTCTCCTTGCGATCCTTCAGGGCCTTGGGCTCCGAGCCTTCGGCGCTGAAGGCGATGCGGCGGGAGTCGGGCGCCCAATCGAAGGCGTTCACGCCCTTGTCGGTGCGGGTCAGCTGCTGGGCCTCGCCGCCGTCGGCGGGCATGACGTAGAGCTGCTTCTTCTCGGCGGGCGACTTGGGCAGCACGCCCGGCCGGTCGGAGAGGAACGCGATCCAGCGACCGTCCGGCGACCAGGCCGCGTCGGTGCTGGACTTGACGCTGCTCGAGAGCAGGTGGCGCTCGCCGGTGGTCGTGTCGGCGATCCAGAGGTCGGTCTCGAAGGCGTTGGCGTCCCAATTGGTGCGCGACTGCTCGTAGACCACGCGGCGACCGTCCGGCGAGATCTTGGGGAAGTTCACCGCCACCATGTCCAGCGACTGGCGGATGGCCGGCGCACGCATGGGCGCGGCCGCGACCGGCGAGCCCAGCAGGGCGGCGCAGAAGATCAGGCCAAGGACGCGGCTGTTCGGCATCGGCGGAACCCCCAAGCGCCGGGCGAAGGCCGCGGCGAGGGGGTGAGCTTATGGGAGTGGCCGCGTCTGGCAACGGAGCGGCGGCCGGTCGCCCGGCCGCCGCCTCCGAGGTCAGGCGTGTTCGAGCGCCGCGGGGGCCTTCGCCGCCGCGCCCAAGCCCTCGATGAAGGCCAGAAGGTCGGCGTTGATGACGTCGGCGTGGGTGGTGGCCATGCCGTGCGGCAGGCCAGGATAGATCTTCAGCGTGCCCTTCTGGACCAGCTCGATCGTCTTCAGGGCCGCGTCCTTGTAGGGGACGATCTGGTCGTCATCGCCGTGCATCACCAGGATCGGCACGTCGATCTTCTTCAGGTCCTCGGTGAAGTCGGTCTCGGAGAAGGCCTTGATGCAGTCGTAGTGGGCCTTCACGCCGCCCATCATGCCCTGCAGCCACCACTTGCGGATGACGCCCTCGCTGACCTTCGCGCCGGGGCGGTTGAAGCCGTAGAAGGGTCCGGTCGGCACGTCGAGGAACTGCTGGGCCCGGTCCGCCAGCAGGCCGGCGCGGAAGCCGTCGAAGACCTCCATCGGCAGGCCCTCGGGGTTCGAGTCCTTCTTGACCATCACCGGGGGCACCGCGCCGATCAGGACGCCGGCCGCTGCGCGGTCCGTGCCGTGCCGGCCCAGGTAGCGCGCCACCTCGCCGCCGCCCGTGGAGTGGCCGACGTGGACGGCGTCCTTCAAGTCCAGCGCCAGCACCAGGGCGCGCAGGTCGTCGGCGTAGGTGTCCATCTCGTTGCCCTCCCAGGTCTGGGAGGAGCGGCCGTGGCCGCGGCGGTCGTGGGCGATCACCCGATAGCCCTTCATGCCGAAGAACATCATCTGGGCGTCCCAGTCGTCGGCGCTGAGCGGCCAGCCGTGGCTGAACACGATCGGCTGCCCGGAACCCCAGTCCTTGTAGAAGATCTGCGTGCCGTCCTGGGTGGTGATCGTCGGCATGGGGGCTGCCTTTCCGGATGGGCCCCGGCGGGGGTGTCGGGGCCTTCGAAGACGCCAATCAAGCGGCCCAACGGGCCTCCGTCCAGCGCCAAAAGTCCCCTAGACCTGAGCGCCGGCGAGCGCCCCTCACGTTGGCGTGGTCATCGGACGGTCGCCAAAATCCTGGGCAGGCGCGGCGCGGAAATGCGGGGTCACTGACGTTAGGGCGCCGTTGCAGGCGGCCCTGGTTGGCATAGGCTTCCAGGCAACGACCAGAAGACGACTCCAGGGAGTGCGCGTCCATGAGCCCCGCTGACGATCAAGCCGCCATCGCCACGGCGCTGCCGCCCTTCAAGCCGCTGCCGCAGAAGGCGCCGGACGTCTCGATCGAGAAGACCTCGGACGGGACCTATTACGTCCGCTCCAACCACCCACCGGGCGAGGGGCCGCGCTCGATCGCCCACCTGCTGGCCGAGCGGGCCGCGGCGCATCCGGACCGGCCCTACATCCTGCAGCGCGCGCCCGGCCACGGCCCCTGGGGCGGCGTCACCTACGGCCAGGCCAAGCGGGCTGCGGACGGGGTCGCCCAGTGGCTGCTGGACCACGGCCTGTCGGGCGACGACGCGGTGATGGTGCTGTCGGCCAATTCGGTGGAGCACGCCCTGGTCATGCTGGGCTGCTACACGGCCGGTGTCCCGATCGCCCCGATCAGCCCGGCCTACAGCCTGATCTCCTCCGACCACGCCAAGCTGAAGCATTGCTTCACGACCGTGGCGCCGCGGGTGATCTTCGCCCAGTCCAGCGCCCAGTTCGCCCGCGCGTTCGAGACGCTGAAGGCCTTGGACCCGGCGCTGTTGTTCGTGACCGTCGACGGCGAGAACGGCACGACGCCGCTCTCCGAGCTGACCGGCACGAAGCCGACGGCGGCCGTTGAGAAGGCCCGGGAGAAGATCGACCACTCGACGGTGGCCAAATACCTCTTCACCTCGGGCTCCACGGGCATGCCCAAAGGGACGCCGCAGACCCACGGCATGTTCGCCGGCGTGATCGCGGGCATGGAAGGGCTGCGCGACGAGCCGGCCGATCCCGACATCGTGCCCCAGGCGCTGGAGTGGATGCCCTGGAGCCACATCTCGGCCGGCAACATCGGCTTCAACGGCGCGATGTGGGGCGGGGCGACCCTGCACCTGGACGAGGGCAAGCCGATCCCGGGCCAGTTCGAGACCACCATCAAGAACCTCTACGAGATCTCGCCGATGGGCTTCGGCTCGGCGCCGGTGGCGTTCGGCATGCTGGTGGAGGCGATGGAGCGCGACCCGGTCCTGCGGGCCAGCTTCTTCAAGAACCTGCGCAGCGCCGGCTACGGCGGCGCCACGCTCTCCAACGACGTCTCCCAGCGGCTGCAGGCCCTGGCGATCGCCGAGACCGGCTACCGCATCCCGCTCACCACCATGTACGGCGCAACCGAGACCCAGGGCGTCACCGTCGTGCACTGGATCACCGAGCTTGTGGGGCTGATCGGGCTGCCGCTGCCGGGCATCACGCTAAAGCTCGTGCCCAACGGATCCAAGCTGGAGGTCCGGGTGAAGGGGCCGACGGTGACCAGCGGCTACCACAACGACCCGGTGAAGACCGCCGCCGCCTTCGACGAGGAAGGCTACTACAAGCTGGGCGACGCCTGCCGGTTCCTGGACCCGGACAACCCCAGCCTCGGCCTGGTCTTCGACGGCCGGGTCACCGAGGACTTCAAGCTGGACAGCGGCACCTGGGTTTCGGTCGGCACCTTGCGGCCCGACCTGGTGGCCGCCTGCAGCCCCTACGCCTTCGACATGGTCGTCGCCGGCCAGGACAAGCCGTTCGCCGGAGCCCTGATCTGGCCCTCGCCGGCGGCGCTGCCGACCCTGGGCGACAACCCGCTGGCCAAGCTGGCCGAGGTGCTGAGGGACCGGATCGGCGAGTTCAACCGCACGGCCGGCGGCTCGTCGCGGCGGATCGGGCGGTTCGTGATCATGACCGAGCCGCCGTCGATCGACGCGGGCGAGATCACCGACAAGGGCTATGTGAACCAGCGCGCGACGCTGGAGCACCGCCACGCCCTGGTGGAGGCGCTCTACGCCAATCCGCCCGGACCCGGCGTGGTGGTGGTCTAGATGCCCGGCGAGATCATCCTGCACCACTACGACTCGTCGCCCTTCTCGGAGAAGGTGCGGCTGATGCTGGGCATCAAGGGGCTGGCCTGGCGCTCGGTGATCCAGCCGGTGATCATGCCCAAGCCGGACCTGATCCCGCTGACCGGCGGCTACCGGCGCATCCCGGTGATGCAGATCGGCGCCGACGTCTACTGCGATAGCCAGGTCATCCTGGCCGAGCTGGAACGGCGCTATCCGACGCCGCCGGTGGTGCGGGGCGCTGACTGGGCGGTGAACCTCTGGGCCGACCGGATCTGGTTCCAGGCCAGCGTGGCGGTGATCTTCGCGGAGATCGGCGCGGCGGTTCCCAAGGAATTCATCGCCGACCGGGAGAAGCTGTCGGGCCGGCCGTTCGACACGGCGGCGATGAAGGCGGCGGCGCCCTATGCTTTGAACACGTGGCGGGCGTATGCGGCGTGGCTGGAAGAGGGTTTGAAGGGACAGGATTATCTTGGCGGATCAACGCCTTCCCTGGCGGACGTCGCGTGCTGGATGAATGTTTGGTGGACGTCGGCGGCGGTGTCTGAAACGGCGAAGGGTCTGATGGCGCCCCTGCCGCGGCTCAGCGCCTGGGCCGAGCGGATCCGGGCGATCGGTCACGGCAAGCGCAGCGAGATGGCGCCGCGCGAGGCGCTGCAGCGGGCGATGAGCCTGGACCCACTGGAAGGGGTCAACCACGACCCGAAGGACGCGTCCGGCCTGAAGCCCGGCGACCCGGTGGTGGTGCAGGCCGACGACTACGGCCGCGACCCGATCGAGGGCATGCTGGTAGCGGCGACGCCGGACCGGGTGACCCTGGCCCGCGAGTGCGGCGAGATGGATATCGTACACGTGCATTTCCCGCGCGCCGGCTACGTGCTGTCGAAGCGGTAGGAGAACCAAGCCATGAACGACCGCATCACCGTGGACATGAAGGACGGCGTCGCCGACGTGCGCCTGGTCCGCGTCGACAAGATGAACGCCCTGGACAACGACATGTTCGAGGCCCTGATCCAGACGGGCGAGCGGCTGAAGGGCGAGAAGGGCCTGCGCGCGGTGGTGCTGTCGGGCGAGGGCCGGGCGTTCTGCACCGGCCTCGACACCTCGAACTTCGCGGCCATGGCTTCGGGCGCACGCTCGGGCGGGCAGGGCAGCGCCGGTGCGCTGGTGACGAACAAGCGCACGCCGGGCGGCTCGAACCGGGCGCAGCACGCGGTGATGGTCTGGCGGGAGATCCCGGTGCCGGTGATCGCGGCGGTGCACGGCGTGGCCTATGGCGGCGGCTACCAGCTGACGCTGAGCGCGGACCTGCGGTTCGTGACGCCGGACGCCAAGCTGTCGGTGCTGGAGATCAAGTGGGGCCTGATCCCGGATATGGCCGGGATGTCGCTGCTGCGCGGCCTGGTGCGCGACGACGTGGCCCGCGAGCTGACCTATTCGGGCCGGATCTTCAGCGGCGAAGAGGCGCTGAAGATGGGCCTGGCCACCCGCGTCTGCGAGGATCCGCGGGCCGAGGCGCTGGCCTTCGCCCGCGAGGTGGCGGGCCGCAATCCGCACGCGATCCGGGCCGGCAAGCGGCTCCTGAACCTGATGGCGGACGGGGACCAGCACGAGATCCTGCTGGAGGAGAGCCGCGAGCAGACCGACCTGATCGGCTCGCCCAACCAGGTGGAGGCCGTGAAGGCCAACCTGGAGAAGCGGGCGCCGAACTTCGCCGAGGCCGAGGTCGAGACCCCGGCGCCGGTTCCGTTCGGCGCGAGCTGACGGAGCCTGTCCAGTAGGCAAGGCGCGAACGCGCCATCCCATTGAACCGCCAAGACGCCAAGTTCGCCAGGAGTCTGCAAAGCCCAGGTGAGCTTGGCGACCTTGGCGTCTTGGCGGTCGTCTTGTTTTTGAGGCGCCTGCGGCGCGGATGCGGCGGGTCGGCAATGGGGGAAGCGGATACTCGTACGCCCGCTCCCCCATCGACCCGCGAGCCTTCGGCTCTTGGGGTAGGTTCCCCCGTATGGGCGGGGAAAGGTCTTAGCGCTGGGCCAGCTTGATGCCGGCGGCGGCGGCCACGGCGGGGTCGTTCAGCTGGGTGATGGCGTCGCGCATCGCGGCCTTGTAGCAGGAGTCATACATTTCCTGCGGGAAGGTGGCGCCAACGACGGCCAGCCTGCAGACCGAGCGGGCGGCCTTGGCGATGTCGGCCTGCAGTTGCTCGGGCGACTTGCCGGGGACGGCCACGCGGGCCGATTGGGCGTTGGCGGCGGGCGCGATGGCGAGGGCGGCCACGGCCGCGAGGGTCAGAATACGGATCATTTGAATGTTTTCCGGGTCAAGGGTTTGAACAAAACCCCTTTCCAGCGTTCCTCTCGGGCGGCGACGGAGACTACCGCTCCGGCCTTGCGTCGCCCGATGAGCCTATGATTCCGGCGAGTCCGCGGCCGCGCAAGCCTTTTCTTGCTGCGTCGCAGCAACAATGTTGCGCTGCACTAGGAACAGTGATCACCCACGCCCGATAAAAGGCATCTGGGTGGCCATGACGGTTAAGAATTGAACATTGGCCGAGAGCGGCAGGCCGGCCATGTAGACCACGGCGTCGGCGACCGCCTGGACGTCCATCGTCGGCTCCGCCTTCAGCGTCCCGTCGGCCTGGGGAACACCGCCGCTCATGCGGGCGGTCATCTCGGTGGCGGCGTTGCCGATGTCGATCTGGCCGCAGGCGATGTCGTAGGCGCGGCCGTCCAGGGCGGTGGAGCGGGTGAGGCCGGTGATCGCGTGCTTGGTGGCGGTGTAGGCGATCGAGCGGGGCCGCGGGACATGGGCCGAAATCGAGCCGTTGTTAATGATACGGCCGCCGCGCGGGTCCTGGTCCTTCATGAGGCGAAACGCCGCGCGGGTGCAGAGGAAGGCGCCGGTCAGGTTCACGTCCACCACGCGCCGCCAGTGCTCGATCGAGTGGTCCTCAAGCGGCGTCGGCGGGGCGCCGGTCCCGGCGTTGTTGAACACCAGGTCCAGGCGACCGAAGCGGGCCTTGGCGGCGGCGAACAGGGCGTCGACCGAGTCGGGATCGGCCACGTCGGTGGGCTGGACCAGGCAGGGCGGGCCTTCACCGAGCGCCGCCGTGGCCGCCAGCTGTTCCTCACGCCGGCCGGCCAGGACGACGTTCCAGCCCGCCTTTCGTAGCGCCAGGGACACAGCCCGGCCGATCCCGCTACCCGCGCCGGTGATGATGGCGACCTTAGCCATTGCGCTCTCCCCTTCGGCTCATTAGCCCTCGCAGTCCTCGCACATACCAGACCTCCGAGCCGCCATGCCTGCTCTACCGCCACCGCCGGCCAACGAAGTCGAGCTTGTGGTGGTGCACCCGCCCGCGCTGGCGCCGCTGGGCGGGGAGGCGGTGTTCAGCACGGTGCAGCTGGGGCCCCAGGCGCTGACCAGCGACCAGCGGCTGGACGAGGCGCTGAAGACGGCGCCGGGCGTCTCGCTGTTCCGGCGTACGGGCTCGGGCGCGGCCAACCCCACGACCGAGGGTGTGTCGCTGCGGGCCATCGCGCCATCGGGCGCGGGCCGGGCGCTGGTGACCCTGGACGGCGTCCCGCAGAACGATCCGTTCGGCGGCTGGGTGATCTGGAGCGCGCTGCCGGGCGAGGGCCTGGACGGCGCCAACATCATCCGCGGGGCCGGGGCGGGACCGTATGGCGCCGGCGCGCTGACCGGGGTCATCGCGCTCCGGGAGCGCGGCGCGGGCGCCGGCGTGCAGGCGGCCGACGTGTCCGGGGCCGAGCGCGACAGCTATCGGGCCGCCGTGGTGGCGGGGCTGCCGGGCGTGCTGGCGACGGCGGCGGCGTCGCACACCGACGGCTACTACGCGGTGCGCGGGCCCCGGCGCGGGGCGGCGGACGAGAAGCTGAAGCTGGGCGACGAGAGCGTGGCCGTGCGGGTGCAGCACGACTTCGACGGCGTGCAGGTGGCCGCCCGGTTCGCCGCCTTCGACGTCTGGCAGGACGCCGGCCTGAAGGGCGCGCGCTCGGTCACCGACGGCGCCTCGGCCAGCCTGACCATCGCCCAGCCCGCCAGCGAGGGTGTGGGCGGCTGGCGGGTGCAGGGCTGGGCGCGCGGCTCGAACCTGAAGAACAGCTCGGTGGCGGTGGCCGCCAACCGCGCGACGACCACGCCGGCCAACGACCAGTACGCCACGCCGGCGCGCGGTTACGGCCTGAACGCGGCGTTCCAGGGCAAGGCCGGCGCGGTGAACTGGGAGGTCGGCGCCGACTGGCGGCTGAACCGGGGCGTGGACAAGGAGAAGTTCCGCTTCCTGAACGGCGCCTTCACCCGCGACCGGCGGGCGGGTGGCAAGGAGTTCGTCACCGGCGCCTATGCCGAGGCGGCCTATGACGAGGGGCCCTGGATCGTCACCGGCGGGGTGCGGATCGACGCGTCGAAGTCCTACGACGCCGTGCGCATAGAACGCGATGCGGTCACCGGCGCGCTAACGCTGAATAACGCCACGCCCGACCGGTCCGACACGACGCCGACGGGCCGGTTCGGTGTCCGCTACGCGCTGTCGGACGGCCTCTACCTGCGGACCGCCGCCTACGCCGGCTTTCGGCCGCCGACGCTGAACGAGCTGCACCGGCCGTTCCGGGTGGGCAACGACGTTACCGAGGCCAATCCGCTGCTGAAGCCCGAGACCCTGCAGGGGATCGAGGGCGGCTTCGGCGGCGACCGCGGGGCCATCCGCTGGGACGCCGACGTCTTCTACAACGTGCTGAAGGACCCGATCACCAACGTCACGATCGGCGTGGGGCCGGGGACCTTCCCGATCGCAGGCGTGATCCCGGCCGGCGGCACGCTGCGCCAGCGGCAGAACGCCGGCGAGATCAAGGCCTATGGCGTCGAGGGCGAGGCCTCGGGCGAGATCGGCCCGATGCTGTCCTGGCGCACCGCCATGGCCTTCACCCACGCCGAGGTCCGCGGGGGGACGCAGGCGCCGCAGCTGACCGGCCTGCGCCCCGCCCAGACGCCGCGCTGGACGGTGACCGGCGGCCTCGTGGCCCGGCCGGTGGCGGCGCTGACGCTCTCGACGGACCTGCGCTACGAGAGCAAGCGCTTCGAGGACGACCAGAACAGCCGCGTCCTCTCCGCCGGCCTGCAAGCGGATGCGCGGGCGGCCTGGCGGTTCATGCCGGGGACGGAGCTCTATGTGGCCGTCGAGAACCTGGGCGGCGCCAAGATCGAGGTGAGCGAGACGGCCGACGGGGTCGAGAGCTTTGCCACGCCGCGCACCTTCCGCGTGGGCGTCAGCTACCGCCGCTGAGCGACGTCCAGCGGCGGAGCCGCCTGTGAGATCCGTCAAGGTGTGAGGCGCGCGGCCTGTCAGCCTGACGGTTCCTCGTCGGGAGCAGCGCCATGCGCCGGTGGATCGTGTTCGTCATCGCCGTGCTCGTCCTGGGCGGCGGCGCCATCTACGCGGTGTTCCGGCACGACATGGCGGCGGCGCGGGCCCGTCTCGCCGGCCGCAGCGAGGTGATCGAAACGACGTCCGGGCGCCTGGAGTACGCGGTCGCGGGCCGAGGCGAGCCGGTGCTGGCCGTGCATGGCGCCGCCGGCGGCTTCGACCAGGCCCTCGACATGACCGGCGCCCTGGCCGGGCGCGGCTACCGGGTGATCGCGCCGTCCCGCTTCGGCTACCTGCGGTCCGCCCGGCCGCCCGGGCTGTCGACGGAGATGCAGGCGGACGCCTACGTCGAGCTGCTGGACCGGCTGGGCGTGGACAAGGTCTCGGTGGTGGCGATCTCGGCCGGCGCGTGGTCGGCGCTGCAGTTCGCCGCCCGCCATCCGGAGCGCTGCCGGGCGCTGGTGCTGCTGGCTCCCGCCGACTACCTGCCCGAAGGCACCGCGATCCGCGGCGGGCCGCTGGTGGACGCGATGTTCAAGTCGGACTTCGTCGCCTGGGCCGCGCTCAAGGCGACGCCGATCGCGCGGGGAAGCATGAGCCGCATGATGCTGGGCACGGACGCCGCCGTGGTGCGCGAGGCTGCGCCCGCCGAAAAGGCCCGCGTGCGGGAGGTGCTGGAGCACCTCCTGCCGGTGGGACAGCGGACCGCCGGGATGCGGTTCGATGTCGAGACGGCGGCCGCCCGCAGCACGCCCTATCCGATCGAGAAGATCACCTGCCCGGTGCTGGCCATCAGCGCCGAGGACGACGCGTTCGGCACCGCGGCCCGGGCGCGCCAGATCGCGTCGAGAGTCCCGGACGGCCGCGCCGTCGTCTTCCCGACCGGCGGCCATGCCCTGGTCGGTCGCTATCCCGCGGCCCTGCAGGCGATCACCGCCTTCCTCGCCGAGCCCGGGGGCAGGCCGCAATGAGGCGGCTCAGGCCGTCCAGGCCGCGTTCTGCAGGACGATCCGGTAGCCGTCCGGGTCCTCGAAGGTCAGGCCGTCGCGATCCCAGTACGGGTTGAACGCCGGGACCGGGTCGAACCCAGCCGCCCTCAGGCGATCCACCGCACGGCGCCAAGCGTCCGGCTCGGGCAGGTAGAAGACCAGCAGGTGGTCCTGTGTGGGCGCGCGGCCGACGGCGTGCCCTTCGGCGCGGGTGAACTCGAAGTGGTACGGCGCGCCCGCCGCGCCCAGCATGACGCCGTCGAAGCCGTCGTGGTCCTTGAAACGGTAGAGGACGCCGAGCCCCAGGCCGTCCCGATAGAAGGGCAGGAGCGCGTCGATGTCGTCCGTCGGCCGGGCGACGCGCAGCGTGGCGGGCGCTTCCATGCGGCCAGGCTAGCTGCGGCTCGCGGCGATCTCAACGTCAGCCGGTCCGCCGGCCAGTTCACGCGTGAGGGCGACTCCGCAGCTCGCCGAGCAGGGCGACGATCTCGCCTCGGCGCGCCTGAACCACGGCCATGTGTTCGTCGACTTCGGCCAGCTTCGCCTCCAGGGCGGCCACAAGGCCATGCTTTGCGCGCCGCGCCTCGGCCGGACGGCTCATGAAGCGGCCGATGTCGGCGAGCGAGAAGCCGAGCGCGCGGGCCCGGTCGATGAAGGTGACGATCCGCAGGTCGGTCGCGTCATAGCTGCGGTAGCCGTTCGCCGATCGTCCGGCGGCCGGGAGCAGGCCGCGCGTCTCGTAGAAGCGGATCTTCGAGGTGCTGACGCCGGCCCGCCTGGCGAATTCACCGATGCGCATGGGGGTGTTGACCTTCAACCTTGGTTGAAGGTGTAGGCTGCGATCGAGGCCCGGGCAATCCACCGGCAAGGCCACGAGGGCGATATCGAAATGCAGGATTTGGTGCTGATCCCGGGTCTGGGAAGCGACGCGGCCGTCTGGGCGCGCACGATCGAGGCCCTGGGCGGCGACGCCTCGGCGAGGGTCGGCGACACGCTGAAGGACGACACCCTGGCCGGCATGGCGCGTCGCGTCCTGGCTGACGCGCCGCCCAGCTTCAGTCTGGCGGGGGTCTCCATGGGCGGCATGGTGGCGATGGAGATCCTGCGCCTGGCGCCGGAGCGGGTGCGCGGGCTGGCGCTGGTGGATACGAACGCTCGGCCGGATACGGAGGAGCAGGCGGCGCGACGTCGCGCGACAAACGCCGCCGTGCTGGCCGCGCCAGACCTGCGGGCGCTCGGCGCTGGCAGCCTCGACTACCTCGTCCATTCCACGGCCGGCGAGGACATCCGCCGCGAGCTGATCGAGATGACGGCGCGGGTCGGCGCGGAGACCTACGTGCGGCAGAACCTGGCCGTCA
>Ga0105238_10004601_pt1 | contig 13646 bp, 9 predicted proteins | sample KBSC34metaG_FD_81526 | JGI IMG/M metagenome (GOLD analysis project Ga0105238, IMG submission 81526) | Corn rhizosphere microbial communities from Kellogg Biological Station, Michigan, USA - KBS C3-4 metaG | ecosystem: Host-associated > Plants > Roots > Rhizosphere > Soil | place: Michigan, USA... | reverse complement strand
GCACAATGCTCTTGATCAGTTTCATCGAATCTCCTCCAGCGTACGTTGCAGGTCGGACGTCAGCGCCAGCTGCTCCGCCTCGGTCAGCTTGTCTCCGCGTTGCGTGAGATGAAACACGTCGATGGCCTTGCCGCCCTCGGTGGCAATCAGTACGAGATCGACGTCACAGCGATGTTCGGCGATGACGCGGCTGATGCGGTGCAGCAGCCCCAGCGCATTCGGCGCCACGATGTCAAGGATCGTGTAGCGGCTCGACGACTCGTTACCCGCGCGAACCACCGGCGGGAAGCGGATCGACGACTTGGACAGCACGCCCCGCTCGCGGCCGCGCAGCCGCGCCGCCACGTCCACCCGGCCGGCCACGACGTCACCCAGCACCTCTGACATCCGGTCTGGGGCGTCGTCGTTCTTTTCGAGGAAGTGCTCGTCGTCGGTGAAGTGGAAGACGTCGAGCACCAGGCCGTTGGGGTTGGTGAGCGCGTTGCCGCGAAGGATGTTCATCCCGAACGACGACAGCACGCCGCAGATATCGGAGAAGAGCTTCGGCTTGTCGAGGGTGACGACGGCGAGCGACCACACGGCGTCGTCCACGCGTTCGAACGAGACGTGGACTTCGTCGGGCCGGATGTTGCGAGCCAGGCGAACGTGCTGATGGATGACGGACGGCGCGAACAGGTGCAGATAGCGCTGCGGCAGCCCCTCGACGAACTGTTCGAGCTCGGCCTTCGTGACGTCGGCCGGCAGCGATGCCGTGAGCCGGTCGAGCCCCGCCTGGTCGCGCCCAATCCGCTCGTCGCCGTAGCGCTGCGTCAGGTGGTTGTAGGTGTCGACGTACAGACGCCAGAGCAGCTCCTCTTTCCACGGCGTGAGCGTGTCGGGGCTCACGGCGCTCACGTCGGCGAGCGTGAGGAGGCACAGCATCTTGAGCCGATCCTCGGTGCCGATGAAATCGGCGAACCCCTTCACCACGTCCGGGTCTTCGGTATCGCGCCGGAACGCCACGAGCGACATCTTGATGTGGTGGCGGATGAGGAACAGCACCGTCTCGCGCGCCTCGCCGGTGATCTGCAGGCGCGCCATCGCGGCCTCGGCCATGCGCTCGCTCTCGAGCTCGTGGTCGTCGTCGCGCCACTTCCCAACGTCGTGCAACAGCAGCGCCAGCACGAGCAGCTCCGGTGCCGCTAAACCGGCCAGGACATTGGCATACCGCTGCCGCGCCGGCTCGACGTCGCCCGTGAGCCGTTCCAGGTTCCGGATCGTGAGCAGCGTGTGTTCGTCCACCGTGTACTTGTGGTAGAAGTCGCGCACCACGCGCCACGAGATCGCCTGGAACTCGGGAAAGACCCGTCCCAGCAGCCCGCAGTCGTGCATCTCGCTGAGGCGGTCGTACAGGCCGCGCGCCGGTTTCAGGAACGCCACCAGCGCCGCGCGATCGTTGGCTTCCGGAAAGAAGTCGTCGGCGCGGTAGCGGTCGACGTGCTGCTGAATGCACGAGAGCGCTTCCTCGGACACCGCCGTCCTGTGCTCGACGGCCGCTTGGAACGCACCCATCCAGGAGGCGGGGTTGCGCGCCGCCTGGATGGGATCCATGAAGCGGATCCCGTCGCGTGACAGCCCCAGGTTCGCGCCCACCGGCAGCGGCGCCGTGCGACGGGCCCAGCCGAGCGATCGGCTGACGATCCGCGCGTGGCGGAAGTAGTCGCTCATCAGCCGCTCGACGCGCTGGTGCGGCTCGGTGCCCGGATAGCCCATGAGCTCGGCGGTCCGTTCCTGAAGGTCATGACTGAGCGCGTTCTGGTTGCGGTCCGCTTCGAGGTGCAAGATGGAGCGCACGCGCAGCAGGAAGTCTTCGGCGTCGTCGAAGCGCGCCGGCTCGGTCGGCCCTTTTCGGAGCAGCAAGGGATCGGTGAGCAGCGCGATCGTCCGCGTCGCCGACAGATCGCGAAGCGCGCCGGGCGCTTCTTTCACATCCGGCTCGAGCTGATACAGCGTGTCGTTGAATCCGGCATGCCGCTGGTCGATCAGGTCGAGCAGCGATCGCAGGATGAACGCATGCGTCGCCGCCGTGTGGAACAGGAACGAGAAGCGATCGAAGAGCGGCCGCGCGCCGGCGATCGGCCGCGCGTCGATGAGCGCCAGCAGGAACTCGGGATTGTCGGTTTCGAGCTGCTCGAACTCACGCAGTTCGCGCACCTGATGCCCCACCACGACGCCGACGTCCCAGAGCGGATGCAGGAAGGCGCGGAGAAACGCCTCCTCCGCGGTGCCGATGGTGCCGCCGAACAGGATCAGCAGATCGATGTCGGAGTGGAGACACAGGTGCCGCCGCCCGTAGCCGCCGAGCGCGAGCACGGCGACCGCCGCCTTGGGCGCGGGCGCCTCGGCGAAGAGCTGCCGCAACAGGACGTCGGCGCGATCGGAGTAGCGCTCGAGCGCGGCGCGTCCACCGGCGCCGCGGGCGATGTCGGCTCGCAGTTCCTCCCGCGCGGCACCGAGCGATGCGGCGAGAGTGCGGCCGGTGGCGCCGAATGGGGTTACGGATGTATCACTCATGCGCTTCGGCCCGCCGGTCACGCCCGCACGAAGGCGGGCAATCGGACGCTGCTAGTAGGAGAGCCCGATTCCTGCCGAAATGATGACCTTGTAATTGTCTCCCAGCCTGAGCGCGTTCGAATCGCCCAGCCGTATGTACTCCGCCCCGCCGTGCGCGTTCCATCGGCCGAAGCGCGATTGCTCGCTCGAGAGCGGCGCGCTGACGTTGGCGCCCATACTGAAGAATCCGAACCGTTCGTCGCCACTCTGCCCCTCGTAGTACCCGTGAAGGCTCAGCCCCAATCTCACCGGCACGGCCACGGCGAGGCCAGCGAGGCGCACACGAGGCGCGGCTCCGAGTTCGAGATACCGCCCCTCCACCAGGCCGCCATCGGCCTGCCCTTCCAGCTCGAACGCGACGAGCGCATACGGGTTGGTCCCGCGCACTGGAGCCGACGCCTTGAACGACAGCTCCTTCACGCTCGGGAATGCACCGTTCGGGCTCGTGTAGGCCGTGTACGTCGCGGCCACGTTCACGCCGCCCGCGAACCCGACGCGGACGCTCGTCCAGAAATTCGACTCGTACCACAGCTTGCCGCTGGGACCGTCGAGCCCCGTGATCCCGGTGTGGAGACTGTTCCACGTTCCCAGGTTCACGGCGACGCTGCGCACGGTCTTGCCGCCCGATCGGAGCGCGATGCCCAGATCCGCGGCCGGCCACAGAATCAATCCGGTGTCGTCTTGCGGGATGCCCCGAAAGAAATACGCATTCGAGGCATCCATCGATCCCGTGAGAGTGATCGCGCCCTGGTTGGGGCCGCCGCTGGTCTGTGCCGCGACCGGGCCCGCGATCCACTGCCCTATCACGCACACCATGGCGGCAACCCGCCAGGCCCGAGCCGATCCTCCCATCCACGCCTCCAGGGCGGCTCAGTAGGAGAATCTCAACCCGACCGAGCCGATGAACTGGTTGTTTGTATCGCCGTTGAAGTACGTCGCGGTGTCGCCCAGCCGCTGGAACCCGCCACCGGAGTGCACGTTCCACGCGCCGAAGTCCGTCGTGCCGCCGAGCGGCACGGTGACGATACCAGCGATGCTCGAATATCCAAACTTCGAGTCGTCACGTGTCACGAGGTGCTCGCCGCGGCGCAGCCCGTGACACTTGTAGCGTTTCAGGAGATCGAAATTGCCGGTGATTGCCACCGTGACAGGCCGTACTCCCCGTTTCACCACGATCAAACCCTCCCGAGGCCCGGGCTCGCACGGCTCCGTCGAAGCCGTGCACCTGGTCGCCTCATGAGCAAGACAGCGGCCAGGATGGGCGCCATTCTCGGCGCACCGTACCGCTGGTTTTCTTAAGAAATCAGCGAATGAGCTCTCGGGATGCCTCACGGGCCATGCGACAGTTATGTAGCACAGACGTTTGAGCCGTACTTCTTCGTTGCTTCCAGGTGCGATGAAGGGAGGGGTGCCGCACCCGTGCCGCTCAGCCTGCCGCAGCTCCTCTACAGTTTCGTCCCGGCATTCCAAACAGCATACATAAATGTTCAATCTCGTCGTTTCGTCCGATTTCGCGCCGTCACACGCCGTTGCCCCACTCTTGAAACCCTTGTTACAGAGGCCTATGATCCGCACCTCTCGCCGGGTCCCCAGGTTTGGACCTCGTCAGGCGGTCCTATCTGTCGTACTCCCATGGGGGTTCGGGGGGTTCACCCTGCGCCTGGATGCGCGGGGGAGGAGGGTACCGCTATGAAGGTATACGAGGCCGCCGCTATCCGTAACGTGGCAATCGTGGGCCACGGCGGATGCGGCAAGACACAACTGGTCTCGGCGGCGCTGCTGGCCGCCGGGGCCGTCAACCGGCTGGGACTGGTTGACGACGGATCGACTGTCACCGACTACGACGAAGAAGAAATCGCCCGCAAGCACTCTCTCGCCTCAACGCTCGCCTACGGCGAGTGGCAGAAAACCAAAATCAACTTCATCGACACGCCGGGCTTCGCGAACTTCTTCAGCGACGCGCGCGCCGCCATGCGCGTCGCCGAAGCCGCGCTTCTCGTCGTCGACGCCGTGGCCGGCGTCGAGGTGCAGACAGAGAAGGCGTGGGCCGAGGCCGCCAGCCTGGGCCTGCCCCGCATGGTCGTCCTCAATCGACTCGATCGAGAGCGCGCCAGCCTCGACCGCACGCTCGAGAGCCTCCACCGAGATTGCGCGCGAGAGATCGTGCCGATCCAGCTGCCGCTCGGCGAGGAACGCGGCTTCAACGGCGTCGTCGACCTGCTGTCGATGAAAGCCTTCACCTTCGCCACCGACGGCACCGCCAAGATGACGGAAGGCGAGATTCCCGCGGCCATGGAAGACCGGGCCGAACAGGCCCGCACCGCGCTCATCGAGATGGTGGCCGAGGCCGACGAGCAGCTGATGGATGCCTTCTTCTCCAACGGCACACTCTCGCAGGAGCAGCTCACATCGGGCCTTCGGGCCGCCACCGCGGCCGGCAAACTGTTTCCACTCGTCTGCACGTCGGGGCTGAGAGCAATCGCCATCCAGCCACTGCTCGACGCGATCGTGACGCTGGTACCCTCCCCCGCCGAGCGAGGCTTCGCCGGGCAGGACGCCGAGGGCAACGCCATCACGATTCCCGCCGCCGACGCCGGCCCGTATTCCGCGTTCGTGTGGAAGTCGGTCGCAGACCCGTTCGCCGGGCGCATCACGATGCTCCGCGTCATCACGGGGTGCCTCAAGTCCGATACCGCGGTGCACAACCAGACGCGCGACTCGAGCGAGCGCCTCGGCCACCTGCTGGCGCTGCAGGGCAAGACGCAGACGCACGTGCCGGAACTCCGCGCTGGCGATCTGGGCGCCGTCGCGAAGTTGAAGGACACCCACACCAACGACGTGATTGCCGAGGCCTCCACCAAGATCAAGGTCGCGCCCATCACCTTCCCCGAGCCGGTCCTGTCGTACGCAATCGAGCCGAAGAGCCGTGGTGACGAGGACAAGATCAGCACCTCGATGCATCGCCTGCAGGAGGAAGACCCGTCGATCGGCTACTCCCGCGATCCCCAGACCCACGAGCTGCTGCTCTCGGGACAGGGGCAGCTGCACATCGAAGTGACCGTCGCCAAGTTGAAGCGCCGGTTCAGCGTCGAAGTGCTGCTCAAACCGCCGCGGATTCCGTATCGGGAGACGATCACGGCAGCCACCGAAGCGCACGGGCGCCACAAGAAACAGACCGGCGGTCACGGTCAATTCGGCGACTGCAAGATTCGCGTGGAACCACTGCCCCGTGGCAGCGACTTCGCGTTCGAGAACGACATCTTCGGCGGCGCCATCCCCCGGCAGTTCGTACCCGCCATCGAGAAAGGCATCCAGGACGCCCGCATGCGCGGGTTCCTCGCCGGCTACCCGATGGTGGACTTCAAAGCCACGGTGTTCGACGGGTCGTTCCACGCGGTGGACTCGAACGAGCTCTCGTTCAAGATGGCCGGGTCGCTGGCGTTCAAGGACGCCATGACGCGCGCGCGCCCCACCATTCCCGAGCCGGTAATGAAGGTCGAAGTGTACGCGCCGAGTGATTTCGCCGGTGATCTGATGGGCGATCTCAACGGGCGGCGCGGCCGCATCGCCGGCATGGACACGCGAGGCGCGATGACGGTCATTCGCGCCCAGGTGCCGATGGCCGAGATGCTGACGTACGAACAGCACCTCACATCGGCCACGGGGGGCCGCGGGTCGTATCACATGGAGTACTCGCACTACGAGGAAGCGCCGCAGACGACGCAAGCGAAAATCATCGCCGCGCATAAGGCGTCGCGCTCCGGCCACGACGCCTTGGAGGAGGCTTCGTAGGATCGTGCGGGCCGGCTTTAGCCGGCCCATGCGCCGCCTGAGGGCGGCGCCTACGTACCGAGTGTGAAATAGAACGTCGCCCCTTTGCCCACGGCGGACTCGGCCCAAATCCGGCCGCCGTGGCGCTTCACGATCCGCTCGACGATCGCGAGTCCCACGCCCGTGCCCGGAAAGTCGTTCATGGCGTGCAGCCGCTGGAAGACGCCGAAGAGCCGATCGGCGTATGCCGGATCGAAGCCCGCGCCGTTGTCGCGCACTCGATAGACCGGTCCCGATTCGCCAAGGGCCGCGCCGAATTCGATGCGCGCCGCCGGCTGCTTCGAGGTGAACTTCCACGCGTTGCCCAGCAGGTTTTCGAGCACCTGCCGCATCAGCCGCGGATCCGCCACCGCCTCGAGGCCGGCATCGATGGCCACCTTGACGTCGCGCTCTGGCTGTGACGCCGCCAGCTCGTCGCAGATGCTCCGCGCGGCCGCCGTCAGATCGACGCGTTTCAGGGCGAGATCAGTACGCGTGATGCGCGACAGACTGAGCAGATCGTCGATGAGCGCCGCCATGCGCTGGGTGGCGGCGCGGATACGAGCCAGATGTCCGACCGATTCGGCGTCGAGCTTTCCGTCCAGGTCCTCGAGCAGCGCCTGGCTAAACCCGTCGATCGCCCGGAGCGGCGAGCGCAGGTCGTGCGACACCGAGTAGCAGAACGCTTCGAGCTCCTGGTTCGACGCGTCGAGCGCGGCGGTCCGTTCCCGCACGCGCTGCTCCAGCTGCTCGCGCCCTTCCTGCAACGAAAGATCGCGCGCCTGGATCTGCGCGAGCATCTCGTTGAACGCCGCCGTCAGCACGAACAGCTCACCCGAGCCGGTTTCACGCGCGCGGACGGAGTAGTCGCGATCGGCGGAAAACCTGCGCGCGAGCGCCGCCAGCTCGGTCAGCGGATCGGCAATCGCCCGTCGGGACACGCGCGAGGCCAGGAGCGATGCCGCAAAGGCGACGAGCAGCACCGTGCCAAGGATGACACCGTAGCCCTGCACACGATCGGTGATCTCCGTCAGGTTCGACCGGATGTAGACCAGGCCGATCGTCATGCCGTCGAGCCGCACCGGACGCACCACGTGCAGCGTCCGCAATCCGGAGAAGCGCGCCCACTCACCTTGCCTCGTCGCCGCCGGTGGCAACGAGAGCGGCTCGACCGAGGGCTCCCGAAGATACGAGGCAAAGGGCTCGCCATCGGGCCGGTAGAGGCCGGCCCCTTCGATGCTCGGTTCGGCGCGGAGCGCCGACAGGGTCCGTTCGGCGGCGCCGGAATCGTCGAAGGTCAGCGCGGTGATCGTGTTGGAACCGACGATCTGCGCCTCGACCACCTGGTTGTCGAGCAGCGCCGCCCGGAACGTGACGAAGTCGTAGACGCTGAGCGCGAGGCCGGCCACGAGCAGCGCCGTGCCGCTCGCGGCCATGTTGATGCGCGCCAGACGGCGGGCGATCGAAGGCGCGGTGCGGGGCCGGATCGGCATCAGCATCAACGCCCCTGCAGCACCGCGGCGGCCACGCGAAGCAGCTCGGACTGCAGCATGAGGCCCGCCGCCTGCGCCGCCACGAGGTTCACCGTGAAGCGCACGCGGCTCCCCTCGGTCGAGAAGCCGATCATCCCGCCGTTCTTCGCGAACTCGGGCGAGTCGCCCACCGTCAAGACCGGACGATGCTGGAGCACTGAAAGGATGCGCGGCAAGCGCGGCTGCTCCGAAGCGCTGACGAACAGCGTGTCGCACGCCGCCGCGTCCTCGACGCGCGTGATGCGGCGAACGGTCACCGGCTGGTTCTTCAACTGGCCCCCCTCCGTCGCCTGATCGAGCAGACGGCCGAAAGGATCCTCGCCGAGCACGCACAGCACGAAAGCGCCGTCGGCGGCCGTCGGCGTGTCGGGCGGCCAGTCCACGAAGCGTCCGAAGCCGAAGAGATAGGCGGCCTTGACCTGGTACTCGCCGGGCTTTTGCGCCCACACCGGGACGCCAGCCGCCACGGCCACGGCCGCGACGAGCAGGAGCCGCAGACTCACGGACGTGCCTATCGCCGCCATTGCACCGAGACGTAGGCGCTGCGCCGGATTCCAGGCGTCGGGAATTCGTCGCGGAAGAACTCGACGTGGTTCGGCGCCCAGAGGTTCTGCGCCGCCGCGGCCAGCGTGAGCCTGTGGCCGATCGTCCAGGCGACGCGGGCGTCGCCGGTCACGTAGCCCGGCACATTGTGCGAATGGAGATGGCCGACCGCGCGCTGCACGTAGTCCACTTCCACATGGTTCGGCAGCGTCAGCGACGCTTGCACGGAGGCCTGGTGGCGCGGCACCGATCCCTCGTACAGCGCGACGTTGTTCGTGTCGGTCGAGCCCGGGCGGTTCGTCGCGTTGATGCTCAGCAAGGCGTAGCTGCCGCGCACGCGCGCCCAGTCGCGCGGACGCCAGTCGGGCGCAATCTCGACGCCATCACTGGCGGCACGGATGCCGTTTTCGTAAGTGGTGGTGCCGAGCAGGTGCGCGATCGGCGTCGTCTCCTGCGTGACGACAAACGGGCTGAAACTCGACAGGTTCCCGTAGGTGTTGTGGAAGGCGGTCAGGTCGACGTAGAGCGATGGCGTCAAAAGCCGCCGGTATCCCGCTTCCATTCCGACGAGCCCTTCCGCGTCGACCGACGGGGATCCGGCGAGCTGGACGTAGATCAGCGGTGAGGGCATCAGAAACTGCGTCAGCCGCAGGTCCGTCTCGATCCGGGACAGCGTTCGGACGGCGCGTGTCACGCCGGCCCACAGCGTTTCCTGCGTGTCGACCCGCCAGAGGAGACGCGCGCTCGGCTGCACTTCCCAACCGGTGTAGGTGTTGTGTTCGAGCTTCGTCCCGATGGTCGCATACAGCTCGTCCGGCAGCAGGGCGATCTCGTCCTGTCCATACACCGAGGCGAGCCGCTGATTCCGGTCCTCGGGTACGACGGTGAGCGTCGGGAACTTGGGCGTGATATTGGAGTCGCTGCTCCGCGCGCCCGCTCCCCACGACACCTGGTGACGGCGCCCGATGGGCGTGCGAAGGAGTACGTCCACGTCGAAGGTATCGCGCCCTTCGCCGAAGTGGACGGCGTCGCGCACGGTCCGGTCGTAGTACGCCTGCAGGCGAAAACGGGTGCCCGCGGGCAGGTCGCGTTCCCAGCCCGCGACGAGGTTGCCGCCGCTCACGATATCGGACCCCTCGACGAGCAGCTGCGATGGCGGCGAAAACGAGCCGACCGACATGCGCTCGCCCATCGTGCCGCGGTAGATGTCGCCATGCAGTCGCAGCGTCTCGCCTCCGGCGCGGCCGGCGTCGAGACGGAACCCGCTCTGCCCCAGGCTCCACTCGTCGAACGGGTGGCCGCCGCGGTCGTACTGGTGGTCGTGCAGCGCTCCGACCGCATACACCCGGTACGACAGTGCGTCGCCGCGCGAGGCGCCGTAGCGCACCGCCACGCGCCCCTGATCGACATTGCCGCCACCGGCCGAGACGAAGACACCGGTGGAGTCGCGGGTCTGGCGCGTGATCACGTTGATCACACCATTCACCGCGTTCGAGCCCCAGATCGTGCCGCCGGGCCCGCGAATCACTTCGATGCGGTCGATGTCCTCGAGCAGCGTCTCCTGCACCTGCCAGTAGACGCCGCCGAACAGCGGCGTGTACACGCTGCGCCCATCGATGAGCACGAGCAGCGCCTTCGAGAACGAGCTCGTCAGACCGCGGATGCCGATGGCCCAGTGGTCGGAGTCCATGCGCGACACCTGGACGCCAGCGACCAGACGCAGCAGTTCGGGCAGCGTGGTCACACCCGAGCGCCGGATGTCGTCCCGCGTGAGCACGGTAATCGCGGCCGGCGTTCGCCACACCTCCAACGGCTGCTTGGCGACCGTCGTCACCTGCAGGCTACCCAGCTGTTCGAGGCTCAGTTCCCGCAGCGGCGTGGGCGGTTGGGCGGCGGGCGATTGCGCCTGGGCTGTCGCCTCGCTGAGAACGGCAATGAGGAGCGCGGCTATCGTCGTGCGATGCCGCATCGTCACGGACGCGGCGGCGACTGATTGAGCACCAACCAGTAGAGACCCAGCTGACGGACCGCTTCGCTGAACTGGTTGAAGTCCACCGGCTTGCGGATGTAGCTGTTCGCACCCAGCCGGTAGCCTTCGATGACGTCGCGATCTTCGTCCGACGAGGTGAGTACCACCACCGGCAGCAGTTGCGTGCGCGGCTCGGCGCGCAAACGGCGCAACAGCTGCAGGCCATCGAGCTTGGGAAGCTTCAGATCGAGCAGGAGCAAGTGCGGCAGCGGCTTCTCCGGATCGAGCAGGTACTCGATCGCTTCCACGCCGTCGTTGAGCACGACGATCTCGTTGGCGATGTTCTGTTTCTTGAGTGCTCGCAGGGTGAGGGTCTGGTCGTCGGGGTTGTCCTCGACGAGCACGATCATCTGAGCGGGCATCGGGTCTCCACGCACAGAGTAACGCAGGACGATCGCGTCACCGCGTCGATAGACGCGGGACTACACACGAACGGCTAATGCATCACGATGAAAGAGTGCAAAGGCTGAGTCGGATTCGTCCCCATGCCTTTCGTATCATGGTGCCAACGATCGAGGTGACCATCGACGTTGAATCCCTGATGGCTGGCGAGGGGCGCTGGCGCACACGTGAGAACGATCCTCGGGACGAGCCCGCGACCGCTCGACCGACGGTGCTGGTGATCGACGAGCCCGGCGCGCAGTTCTCACGCGTATCCGAATTCCTGCAGCACGAGGGCTGTGATGTGCTCGTGGCCGCATCGAGCCACGACGCAGCAGATTTGTTGCGTGCATACGCACTGGACTGGATCGTGGCGCCACACGCGATGGCCGCGGCCATTCACGACGAGATTGCGGCCTCGCGCGCGCCGCTCTTCGTGATCCTTCCAGCCGCCGACGACGCACTCGCCGCCGCCGCGCTCGACGCCGGCGCTGCTGACTGCGCCGCGCTCTCCGGCGGGTTCGACCTGATCACGGCCCGACTGCGCGCGCTGCGGCGCCGCACTCAGGCAGAACGCACACGAGCGAAAGCGCTGGCAAACGCGGTCGCGCACACGGAAAAAGAGCTGATCTCATTGAACTACGCCATCTCGCACGACCTGCGCGCGCCGCTACGCGCCATCGACGGCTTCGGGCGCATCCTGCTCGAAGAGTGCGGCACGACACTCGACAGCAAGCACGTGAACTATCTGCGACGCATCGGCGCCGCGTCGCGCGAACTCGGGGTGCTCATCGACGACCTGCTCCAGTTGTCACGCGTGGGGCGGGCCGAACTGCGGCCGGGACGGCTCGATCTGAGCGAACTTGCCCACCGGATCGCCAGCGACCTGCAGGCGTCGCAACCGCGCGCGGTGGAGGTCCGGATCGAAGACGGCCTCGTGGCCCACGGAGATCGGAGCCTGGTGCGCCTCGCCGTCGAGCATCTGCTTGGCAACAGCTGGAAGTTCACGGCCCACACGCCGTCAGCGCGCATCGAGTTTCGCGCCGAGCGCGTCAACGGCGCCACCGCGTTCGTGGTACGCGACAACGGTGCGGGCTTCGATCCGGCACGCGCCGACCGGCTGTTTCAACCGTTCCAACGCTTGCACACCGCCGCTGAATTCGAAGGGGCTGGTATCGGTCTCGCCGTCGTCTACAAGATCGTGGCTCGCCACGGCGGACGCGTGTGGGCAGAAGGTCAGCCGGGGGCCGGCGCGTCGATCTACTTCACGCTGCCGCGGGCATCCGAGGGGATGAGTTGAGCGCCGGCCGTCCCTTGCGAGTGCTGGTCGTCGAAGACCGCGACGACGACGTCGTGCTGCTGCTCGAGGAGCTCCGCCGCTGCGGCTACGACGTCACGCACGGACGCGTGGAAAACGAACCCGCGCTGCGCCTGGCGCTGCGGACGTCCACATGGGACGTCCTCATCAGCGACTTCTCACTACCCACGATGACCGCCCATCACGTGCTCGCCATGGCGGGCCGGATGTGTCCGGACCTGCCGTGTATCGTCATCTCCGGCACCGTCGCCGAAGAGTCTGCCGTCGACGTCCTGCGGGCCGGTGCGCGCGACTTCGTGGTGAAAGATCGCATGACCCGGCTCGTGCCGGCCATCGAGCGGGAGCTGCGGGAGGCCGCCGACCGCCGCCGGCTCGCGCAGAGCGAGGAATCGCTGCGACAGATGCGCGAGCGCACGCAGTTCGCGCTCGAAACGGTCGGCGTCGGCACGTGGGAATCAAACCTCGACACCGGCACGATGGTCTGGTCCGACGTGATGGAAGGGCTCCACGGCCTCGAACGCGGTACGTTCGAGCGCAGCGCGGACGCCTTCGTCGCGCTGGTGCATCCCGAGGACCAACCTGGGGTACGGGCACTGGTCGTCGGGGGCACCGGCGATTCCGGCGACCTGCGCGTGGAGTACCGGACCTGCCGGCCCGACGGCTCGACCCGCTGGATGGCGGCCATCGGCCGCACGGTGCGCGACGATCAGGGGCGGCCGGTGCGGGCCGCCGGCGTCGCGCTCGACGTGACGGCGCAGAAGCAGCTCGAGGATCAGTTCCGCCAGGCGCAGAAGATGGAGTCGATCGGTAACCTCGCGGGCGGCGTGGCGCACGACTTCAACAACCTGCTTACGGTCATCCTGGGCGAGTGCGAAATCACGGCCATGCAGCAGCCGGCCGGGAGCGATGTGGCGCAATCGCTCGACGCCATCAGAGGCGCTGCCGTCAGCGCTGCCGCGCTCACGAAACAGCTGCTCACCTTCAGCCGCCGCCAGGTCGTGTCGCCCCGGCTGATCGATCTCAACGACACCATTCGCAGCTTCGGGAAGATCCTCCGGCGCCTGGTCGAAGAGAGCGTGCAGCTCGAGTTCCACCTGTCGGAGACACCGCAGCAGGTGCACGCCGATCCGGGACAGATTGAACAGGTGCTGCTGAATCTCGTCGCCAACGCTCGCGATGCGATGCCCGACGGCGGCCGGGTCACGATTGCCACGTCGGCGGTCTCGAGCAACGGCACGCGGCCCGCGCGCACGACGTTGCCGCCGGGGCACTACGTCGAGCTGTCGGTATCTGATACCGGCGCCGGAATGTCGCCTGAGGTAAAGGCCCACCTGTTCGAGCCGTTCTTCACTACCAAGCCGGTCGGCAGCGGCACCGGTCTGGGGCTCGCCACCGTTCACGGCATCGTGAAGCAGAGCGGCGGCCACATCGGTGTGCAGAG
>Ga0105238_10004599_pt1 | contig 13649 bp, 12 predicted proteins | sample KBSC34metaG_FD_81526 | JGI IMG/M metagenome (GOLD analysis project Ga0105238, IMG submission 81526) | Corn rhizosphere microbial communities from Kellogg Biological Station, Michigan, USA - KBS C3-4 metaG | ecosystem: Host-associated > Plants > Roots > Rhizosphere > Soil | place: Michigan, USA... | reverse complement strand
TCGAGCGGCAGGAGCTGGTCCTGTCGGTTCACGCCGCGATCGCCTCTCTGGAACGTCCTTACCGCGAGGTGATCGTCATGCGAGATCTCGAGGGACTCAGCGGCGAGGACACCTGCGCGGCCCTGGGGCTCGAGCTCGCGGCGATGAAGACGCGGCTGCACCGCGCGCGGAAGAAGCTGCGGGAAGCGCTCGTGCAGAGCCGCGCCATCGCTGGCCCGCAGAGGAGGAACTGATGTTCGCGAGCAAGAGCATCCCGAAGCATCTCACCCGCGGAGCGATCGGGATCGGCGCGTTCGTCGCGGCGACGTCGCTCGCCCCGCAACATCCCGGGCTCTCGCTCGCAGCGATCGCCGTCGCGCTCCTTTCACTGCGCGGATGCCCGATGTGCTGGACCATCGGACTCGTGCAAACGGTCATCGCGCGTGTCCGTGGCAAGCCAAGCACTGGCCTCTGTGTCGACGGCAGCTGCTCACTGGCGGCCGGACCTGATTCCCGCGACGTGGTCTGACAGTCGACGCACCGTAACGAGTGTCTTCGTGCCTCCATCCTTCGCGACGCGGCGCTGGATCCCGGCGCCGCGACAACACGCGTCCCCTCTCCTCTATCCTCTCCCCACTACGTGGGGCGAGGACGAACGGTTGGGTGGACTCGCGCCGCCATCTTCTAGCGTGCGATCAGGCGCCACGGCCCGAACACATCCCCTGGTAACCTCGCCCCGCGGAGCGGGGAGAGGTCGGCGCGGCAGCGCCGGGAGAGGGGCGCGGCGCCGCGACAACACGCGACCCCTCTCCTCATCCTCGCCCCACTACGTGGGGCGAGGACGAACGGTTGGCTCGAGGCGCGCCGCCATTTTTCTAGCGTGGGATCACGCCCCAAGGCCCGAACTCATCCCCTGGTAACCTCGCCGCGCGGGTGGAAACGGTTCCACACACTCAGGCGCAATGCTTCGCCTAGGTTGGTGACTGCGGCTCCCGAAGCCTCGCCGCCACCCGGTGCTGCCCGTCGCCACGCGGCCTCCGGCGCCGCCGACAGCACGGCCCCTCTGCCCATCCGTTCGATCTCGAAGTCCACAGCCTCGACCGCCGCCTCCAGCTGCGAGAACCGCTCCATCGCCCGGCCGTCCATCGTGACCTCCCAGCACTTCCCACGCCCCGCCCGCCGCAGCACCAGCGCCTCGCAGACGCGGCCCCCACGCTGGAAGTGCAACCCCACGCCATGCCGTCCCAGCGAGAACCATGCGTGGCTCGAGATCGCCCGGACGTCTTCGTGGGTGCGCAGGGTGAGGGGATCGAAGCTGGCGGCGCGGTCCTGGATCTCGGCCAGGGTCACGGCGCCGGCTTCCAGCTCGAAGCCGGGGCGGTCGAACTGCAACGCCATCCAGGTGCGGCGGGCTTCGTTGGCGTCGTCGCCGCGGAGGTCCAGGTCGCGTGGGGTGCCGAACAACGACGGCAGGGTGCACAGGCTCAGCGTCGTCAGGTCGACGAAGTCCAGGATCAGGCAGTCGGTCTTGCCGGGGTGAAGGCGGGTGCCGCGGCCCACGCACTGGGCGTACAGCCCCTCGGAGCGGGTGGGGCGGGCCATGGCGATGCACGACACGCCCGGATCGTCGAAGCCCTCGGTCAGGACGCCCACGTTCGTCAGGACCTGGACGCGGCCGTCGCGGAAGTCGGCCAGGGCCTGGGCGCGCGCTGGACCGGGCATGGCGCCGTGGACGATGCCGGCGGGGACGCCGAGCGCGTTCAGAGCGTGGGCCAGGTGGCGGGCGTGGTTCACGGTCACGCAGAACGCGATCGTCCGGCGATCGCGCGCCAGTTCCTGGATCGACCGGGCGACCAGCGCGTTGCGCTCCTCGATGTCGACGGCCTCGGCCAGCTGCTCCTCGTCGAAGTCCAGACCGGTGGCTGACAGCTGCCGCAGATCGGCGCTGGTGGCGATGCGGTAGCCGCGCAGGGGCGCCAGGAAGCCGTCCTCGATCAGCTCGGGCAGGGCGCGCGAGTAGACGATCTCCTCGAACACCTGGTCCAGCCCCTGTCCGTCACCGCGCGCCGTGGTGGCGGTGAAGCCGAGCAGCGTGCCCGTGAACGACGGGTCGAAGACGCCGAGCGTGCGCAGGACGCGCAGGTTGTCCTCGGCGGCGGCGTGGTGGCATTCGTCGTAGACGATCAGTCCCACGTCCCGCCCGCGCAGGACGTTGGCCAGGCGCGCCTCGTGCAGCGACCGGATCGAGCAAACCAGAACGCGCGCGTCAGGCGGAGCGCGCAGCGCGCCCTGCTCGATGGCCACCGCCGAGGCGCCGGCATCGTCACCCAGCGCGCGCTGCAACTTGTCGCGGGCTTGCGTCAGGAGCTCCTCGCGGTGGGCGAGCACCAGCACCTGCCGCCGCGCCAGCCGCGCCAGGTGCGAGAAGATCACGGTCTTGCCGGCGCCCGTGGGCAGATGCACGAGCAACCGCCGCTTGCCGGCCCGCCGCGCGGCCAGCACGGCGTCGATGGCGGCGCGCTGGTAGGGGCGAAGCTCGGTCGGGGGGCTGGCTGGCAAGGTGATCGTCATACACCTGTTTCGGCAGCGACCGCGTCGAGTGACGCCGTTCCTCATCCTGCCCGCTGCTCCCGAACTGCGACTCCGACCCATCGGACGGACGCGAATTGTGGCGGCGACAGGGACGCATCGCAGAAACAACAAACCGAGATTCGCTCCGACAACTGGGGGACCATCACCCAAGACATCCCCCCGCGTTCGCAGCACCGTGGTCTGACCAGGACTTCGTGCAAGGGGTGCTTGCACAACTTCCTGGTCATCCTTCCCCGGCGCTTTTCGTGCCACGTGGCCGCCGCGGTAAGCTCCTACCTCGCCTCCTGCTCGACCCCGTCGCGAACCCATGCTGGCAATCGTCTTCCTGAGCACCGCGGGAGCGGCGCTGGCGGTCCTGTGGCGGCTGCGATTCGATCGGCGCACCATCGCGATTGTCCTCGCCGGCGTCGCGCTGTACGCGGACTACCTCTCGTACACGTCGGTCGCGGAACGCAACTACGATGGGCTGTCGCATCTCTTCTATATCGATGCCATCGCGCAGCAGCTGCGGCTGCCGATGATGTCGGCGTGTCTCGCCTGCGGGCACCCGCCGCTCTACTACGTGCTGGGGGCGGCGTGGTCCAAAAGCTTGCTCGCCGGGGGATGGATGCCGCTCGAGCTCGGGCTGCAGTGGCTCTCGTTGCTGCTCTTCGTCGGCTTCGTGGTCATGGCCCTGCTGGTCATCCGCAGCTTCGGGGTCGCCGGCGCGACCCAATGGCTGGCGGCGGCGCTGGTGGCGTTCTGGCCGTCCAGTGTTCTGAACGCCGTGCGTGTTCACAACGACTCGCTGGCCTCGCCGCTGATTCTCGCGGCCGTCTACTTCACCGCGCGCTGGGATGGTCAGCGATCCCCCCGCGACTTCTGGCTGGCGCTGGTGGCATCGGCGCTGGCGATCCTGACCAAGGCCTCCGGTCATGTCGCGGCGGCGACCTTGCTCCTGTTCGCGCTCGTGCACCTTCGCACGACGAAGGGGGCCCGGCGCGACGTCGCGCGAACCGCGATCGCGATCGTGGTCCTGGGCGCGGTCGCCGTGCTCGCCGTCTTCTCGCGCCTGGAGGAGAGCCCGCACACGCTGTGCCAGGAGGTCCTGGGGCATTCCTGCGACGGGCGTTACGTGCCACCCGTGGCCGACACGCCTGGCCGCTTCATCTTCTTCGATCTGCCGGACTTCATCCGCCGCCTGGACGCAACGCCCGACTACCCCCGGCCCGACTACTTCTGGAATCGGTTCGCGAAATCGAGCCTGTTCGGCGCTGCGCGGCTGGGGGAAGACTTCCAGGCGGCTCGGGTCACGGTTCTGGCGGCAGCAATGAAGGTACTGCTGCTGGCCATGGTGGTCATTTGCCTGGGTGGCGCGATCTTCCTGCGTGGCGTGCCGTGGCGACGATATCGCGTGTACGTCTGTGCGGTCATCGTCATGCTCATCTTCCTGGTGGCGTTCCGCATCCGGGTGCCCAACGAGTTCCACGAAGACTTTCGCCACGTCTTCGCCGCGCTGGTGCCCTTTTGCGTCGCCTATGTCCTGGTCGTCGATCGGTTCCGTCGCGTCTCCGCCGCGCTCTACTGGACCGGTGTCGGCGTCGCCCTGTTGATGATCGGCTCGTCGGTGGCGTTCTTCGCCCGCGTGCCCTGAACGCGTGGACGCGTCACGCCTTCGCGCTGTCGGGGCGGGGATCGAAGCGGTAGCTGGTCCGCCGTGCCGACTCGCGCTCGCCGAACGCCGACGCGAACCGGAGCAGGCGAATGTACCTGTCGAGGGGCAGGGTGGAGCTGAAGGCGATGTGCTCCAGCAGGCAGAACAGGGTCACCTCGAAGAGGCTCACATCGCGCGAAGCGGGGAGCAGCGCCAGCGCCTGGTCCAGGTGCGTCTCCAGCCACGTGAGCGCTCCGGCCATCCCCGCCTGTATCTTCGTGAAGAAGACGTTGTCGGCCGACAGCTTGGCCAGGGCCAACCCCATGCGAAGCTGCACCTGGGCGGCCATCGCGTGCCAGACCATCTCCTGGGCGTTCCGACCCAGATCGGCGGTGACGTACTCGGGAAGCACGATGCGCGGGTCGGCGGTCCGCCCGGCGAGCTCGATCAGCCGGCGGCAGATGTTCTCCGTCCCGAACAACGGGGACGGACCGACGTGCAGGGTGGGGAGCTTGAGCGCGGGGTTCCCGTCGAAGGTCGCCGCTTCCAGGGCCGTCAGGTCGTGGACGATCGCGAACTCCAGGGGGACGTTCAGCTCGTGCGCGAACATCCGCGCCACACGCGTGAAGTGTGAGCTGCTTCGTCCGGTGAGCCGCAGGGCAGGGTGGGACACGGTAAGGATCTCCTCGATCGCGCCAAATGCGCGTCCCGATTGTCTAGCACCTCGCGGTCATCCGGAGCGTTCAGGGGCAGTCTTCGCTGCGCTTGCGCCGGACGCTCACGGGGGACGTTGGCGGTCGAATCCGCAGACCTTGCCCGTCTGCCGCCGGACCAGCGTCAGCTTGGCCACGCGGCCGCCCTTGAACGTGAACACCTCGTTCATTTCCCTGTCACTGCAGCCCTGGTGGGGCGGCTTGTAGATCCAGCGGTCGCCGTGTTTCTCCGTCGGTGGGCCGCGGCGCGCCTCGAGTTGTCCGCGGGTGAGGCCAATCCACTCGGAGCCATACGACTCGGGCTTCGCGCCCTCGACCGGTTCAGGGGGCTTCGACGCCGCACCGGCTTCGCTCGAGTCCCCAGGTCCAGCGTCGCGTCCGGACGGCTGCGTGGCGGGCGCGCCGTGGACCTCGGGGACGGCGCAGCGGAGCATGGAGAGTGCGCCCAGGAGGGTCGCGACCATCAAGGTTCGCAGCGGCTGCTCGATCATCGCCCAACCCCGTCGCGTGCCGCCTCTCGCAGGGTCGTCAGCAAACCCAGTCCCCGCTCGATCTGATCCAGTCGAAAGGCCAGGCCAGGCCACTCCGTCAGCAGGGCCGCGCGCTGGCCGGGCAGATCGGGCGACTGGCGGGCCCAGGCGAGCTCGTACGCCAGCACCGCGGCCTCGCTGCCCCACGGCCCCTGGCGCTGCTCCGCCAGGAACTCCACGGGGAAACGCGACAGCGGCTCCGGGCCGTGGACGGCCTGGTGAATGATCAGGTAGGGCAGCAGGGCCTGACGGCTCTCTGGCGACAGGTCACGCAGGGCCGACTCCTCGAACGCGGCGGGATCCTTGACCAGGTTCGACCAGCTGCTGTTGCGGACGCCGCCGATGCGTCGCAGGCGCTGCAGCAGCGGCAGGTCGGCTGGATCGCCGGCCGTGATGGTGACGGCGACCGGCGCGGACCACGGCTGTTCGTGGCGCATCACCCAGCGCGCCTCGAGTTGCCAGACTCCCGGCGGCACGGGCGTTTCCAGCTCGGAGAGATCCAGCACGAAGGTCCTTGCCTCTCCCGGGACGAGATCGAACCCGCGGGGCGTCGCTCCGGAGCTGACGTCCGATCGCGACGGCAATCGAACGCTCTGTCCGCCGGCATTGAATGTGAATTCGACGGGGAAGGGAGGCGACCACGGATCACAAGACGTCAGCGCGTAGTATTCGGCGCCCTCCGTCTCGTTGGCCAGCGTCACCTCGACGAACATCGGCGGACCGGCGATGTACGTGGGGGACGCCTGAATTCGCAAGGTCAGCTCGGTCGGCCGCTCGCTCATTTCCAGCTCCAGATGGCCGGGTTGTCCTCTAGGTTGACCTCCCGAACGCCCGACAGGTGCTTCGAGCACAGGTGCGCGCCGGAGGTACCGGTCACGAACCGCTGCAGCTTCCGGGTCCCCACCTCGTACAGCCAGGTCAGGAAGTAGTTCATGGAGCAGCTGAACTCGGGAGGCTGCGGCCATCCGTAGTAGCCGCACTTGTGAGGATAACCGAAGGCGTGGGTGAACTCGTGCACGACCGTGCCGACGGCGTCGTCCGCGTCCAGCGAGTCCGCCTCGAAGGCCCGGGTGAAGATCAGCAGTCGGCCGGCGAAATATTCACGGCCCCCGAAAGTGGCCCCGGGGCTCAGCCCGGTGGTCTCCGTCGAGCCTGGCGGCACGGCACGGATGAAAACCTCCTCGCCGAAGCCCATCCCGCCCGCCTCGAAGGCGCCCGAAAAGCGCGCCCGATGGCGCAGATAGTACGTATCGGTCTTGTCGTAGGCGCCTCCCTGGCCGGCGCCGCCCAGCAACCCCGTGTTCTTGCCCCGCGTGACCTCGAAGTCCGACTGGTAGTCGATGCCCCACAGGTGCAGGTGCGTCTTGCCGCCGATGACTTCCTTCTTGAAGACGGGCATGAACCCCTTCGGGCCGCCGTCGACGTCGTGTACGTGCAGGATGGCCACCTTTCCGGCGATCACCTGGTCGACCACGACCTTCTCCCAGGTCTGGCCGGCACCGCTCACCACGGCGACCTTGGCCTTGCCCGTGTAAGCGACCGGGGGTCTTCCACTGCTGGTCGCGGCGCCGCCGCTGCCGGTGAAGTTCTCGCTGGACGCGCGCTCGGCGGCCGCCAGGAAGAACCAGCCCGGCTTTCCTTCCGCGGTGAATTCGCCCTTCTTCGCGGTGGCGTAGTCCGCGCAGGCCACCTCCTCGTCGTCATCTCGCTTGGTCAGGAAGTGCTTCGAGGGGACCTCACGCTCGGGGGCGAAGTCCATCTGCACCCGCGCGGGCTCGAAGAACGGGGGCACCTGGTCCACGGGAACCGAGAACGCGCCGGTCATCTTCACGTACTCGACGTCGATCCGCTTCCAGACCGTCATCACCCCGGTGCGCGCCGTGTTCGAGGGCGCGATTCGCGGCGAGTTCTTGGGGCGGGCGAGCACGACGAAGTTGTCGCCGGCGACGTTGCTGACGTGCAGCCGCACGCGCGTGGTGCCACCGGTGAGCTGCGTATCGCCGAGCTTCACGGTCTTTCCGGCGGCGAAGCCGAAGTCGCCGGCCTGCCCGAAGCGCGCCATGTCCTTGCCGCCAGGCTTCGGGAAGTCGCACGTGCCGCGGTTCAGGAAAGTGCGCGGGTGTCCGTCGACGTCGACCTCGTCGGGGACGCGGGCCCCGTGCGCGTTGGTCTCGGGGTGGTCGGCGGCGTTGGGATCGAACCACTCCCACTCGATCCGCGCGTCCGGGGGGATCTTCGCCCCTTGCACCAGATCTACGGTGGCGACCAGTTCGATGTACTGCGTGTCCTTCGTGACCACGTCGTCCCAGCTCTGCGTCGGATCGGTTCGCGGCTTGTGGTTGACGAAGATCCGCCCCTGGTCGTCGTCGCTCAGATACCCCTCCTGATATCCGGAGGCCTTGGGGGCCACGTCGCCATCGACGACGAACCCGGGCTTGTAGAGACCTTCGATCGACGCCAGCGTCACCGCCAGTTGCACCGGCGGATCGACGGGGAGGTAGCGACGCTTGACGATCGGTACCGGTCCATAGATCGAATTCCCGGGAGGGGTCTCGCCGAAGAAGTCCGGATACGCCTTTGCGGGATCCAGGAACAACAGGTCGACGCGGCGATCCGACGCAGAGCGCATACCGGTGGGACGGTTGCCGCCCCGGGCGAAGTCCTCGCCGCAGGCCAGGATGTCGGGGCTGTGAAAGGACAGGGCCCCTCGGCAGCTCGGCAGATCGTCGCCCAGTTCGTCGGTCAGGCCCTGCTCGAACAGATCGAAGAACGCCCGCCAATCCTGGGCCGAGGTCGCCTCGGCGTCGAGCGGCAGCGAGCCCGATAGCTCGTCGTTGTAGCGTTTCCGAAAGGCTCGTCGCGCGGCGCGCGTCTTTGGTCCCATCGTGTCGTCGATGGCGCCGGGATGGCAAGGCCAGCCGTGTACCTCCGCCACCCAGGTCAGCGTCTCTTGCAGGTCCTCGACCTTCTGGTGCTGGATGCAGAGGGTGCCCCATCCCTCCTTGTCGCCCTTCAGCAGCGCCTGCGTGGTCTTCGCGCGGACCTCGGAGAGCTTCCGGTTGTAGTCGGTCTGTCCCGAGGAATCGGTGTGACCGGCCAGCAGAAGCTTCTTCGCGGGATTCGCCTTCGCATAGCGCAGCGCCGCCGCGATCACGGACAGTCCGGACAGCCTGTCCTCGTCGGCGCTGGTGCCGGCGTTCTCGCCATAGCGCCAGGGCAACACGACGGCGCTGTTGTGGTGGAAGTGAAGGTCCTCCATCTCGATGACGTCGACATCCAGCTTGGGGACGACGATCTGGTGCCGCTGCCCCGTGGGCAGGGTAAACCCGGCGCGCAGCTCCTTCAGGGTGGGACGCAGCTCGGACATCGGTTCAACCGTACGCCGCGCGCGCAGGGTGCCGCAAGGTTCAACGTGAGGAGCGCTCTGTCTCGAATGGACGATCCCGGCCTTACTCCGTCGCCCCTCGCCGCTCCCCCAGCCGGGTCACCGCCCACCGCGCCGCCTCCGCCACCACCGGACTCGGGTCCTCGCACAGCCGCCGCGCCACCTCGGTGCCCGCCGCCTCTCGCTGCGCCCCGATCGCCAGCAAGGCATTTCGCCTGAACCCGTCGTACTGCGCGCGCGCCACGGCCATGCCCGCCGACAGCGCCTTGTACTCGGTCTCGCTCAGCGCCGCCATCTCCACCGCCGACAGCGCCGACAGCGGCCGGGGCTCGAAGCGGCGGTCGCCCACCGGGATCTCCGGGGTGTTCCAGGGGCAGACGTCCTGGCAGATGTCGCAGCCGAAGACGCGGCCCACGAAGCCGCGCCGCAACTTTTCGGGGACGGGGCCCTTGTTCTCGATCGACTGGTACGACAGGCACAGGCGCGCGTCGACCACGCCCGGCGAGGGGAACGCGCCCGTGGGGCAGCCCTTCAGGCAGCGCTCGCACGCGCCGCACAGCTCTTCGTGCGGCTGGTCGTATACGTCGACGGCGCGGTCCAGGAACATCACCGACAGCGTCAACCACGAGCCGAGCTCGCGGTTGATCAGCAGTCCGTTCTTGCCGATCCAGCCCAGGCCGGCGCGCTCGGCCCACACCTTCTCCATCGCCTTGCCGGTGTCGACGCAGGCGTAGGTCTCGACGGTGGGGTCGAGCTGCAGCAGCGCCTTGCGCAGGGCCTTCATGCGATCGCGGTGGGCGTAGTGATAGTCGCGGCCGCGCGCGTAGCTGGCCAGGCGCGAGCGCTCGCTGGCGGGGCGGCGGAAGGCGATGCCCAGCGCCACCACGGTGCGGATGCCAGGCAGCACGCGCTCGGGGTCCAGGCGCTCCTCGACGTGGCGGTGCATCCAGTCCATGTCGGCGGCGTGGCCCGCCTGCAACCAGGACCGCAGCGCCGTCGGGTCGATGGGATCGGGCTTCGCGAAGCCGACCACCGTGAACCGGGCGGCGTGGGCCGCGGCGCGCACCCGCGCGGACTCGATCGGGGGAGGGCTGTCCACGGCGGGCGGAATCTCCCACGCGATCCGGGCGCCGTCACGGGCCGTTTGAGGATCGCGCGCGATTCGGCTAATGCAGGGGGATGCCGGGGCTGGGCGCCGCAGACGATGCCGGGGGGCCCTTCGCCCTGTCGCCGATCGGCTACGTGCGCTCGCCTTATCAGCGCCGCTTCGGCACACCCCAGCAGGCGGCCGCCGTGGGCTCCACCGAGGACGCCGTTCTGGAGCTGATTCCCACGCTGATCCCCGCCGTCGCGCTGGCCGACCTCGAGGGCATGGAGCGCCTGTGGGTGCTGAGCTGGCTGCATCGCGGCGGGACCTGGGCGCCGCAGGTGATGCCGCCCCGGGGGGCGCGCGTGCGCCGGGGCCTGTTCGCGACGCGCTCTCCCGATCGCCCCAACCCGATCGGTCTCTCGGCGGTCAGGCTGATGCGCGTCGAGGGATGCAACCTGCACGTCAAGGGTATCGACCTCATCGACGGAACGCCCATCCTCGATCTGAAACCGTACGTTCCGTACGCCGATGCGTTCCCGCAGGCGAAGGCCGGCTGGATCGACGAGGTCCCCCGCCACGCCCCGCAGTTCAGACGCTTCGAGCCCGAGCCGCAGGAGCCGGAGCGGACCAAGACGAAACCCTGAAGTCGCGGACCAGCGCCAACCCATGAACCGCCCCCTGCACAAGACCACCTTCCACGTCTGGTGGGACTACGTCGACGGAGCGACCGGCAAGCTGGCGCGCGGCACCAAGGAGTTTCCGCGCAAGGAGGAGGCGGCTGCTTTCATTCGCAAGACGCCCCACCTGGTCCACCACGGCGCGGCCGGCGCCTATCAGCTGACCGAGTCGCGCGAGGTGGCCAGGGACGGCAAGGCCACCGTCACCTCCATCCGTCAGGACCTGTGGACGCTTCAGGAAATCGTTTCGATGTCGCGGGGCGCCCGCTGAGCGGCCCTGCTACGACCCCGTCACGGGCGTGTCGAACACTCCGCTCGTGATGGTGGGGGGCACGCCGATTCCGCCGGTGAAGGTGGCGGTGAAGGTGCCGCTGGCGTTGGTCACGCCCGGTGTGCCTGAATTGGTGACGTCGATGGTGCAGGTGGTCGCCGCCGTGCCGTTGTAGTTGGCGAGCACCGAGGGAAAGCCGGTGGCCGAGGAGCCGCAGGTGTACACGCCGCCGATGGGGCCCATCGTGGTGATCACGAAGGCGAAGGAGCCGCTGGTGACACCGCCCCCGATCTGCAGCAGTTGGACTTCCCCCGATACGGCGTGGGAGGCGCTCACCGAGATGGCGCACTGGCGGGCGCCGTTTTCGAACCACGACAGAAGCTTGCCGCCCACCGGCACGCAGGCCCCTGCGCCGCCTGCGCCGCCCCCACCGCCAGAAATCCCACCTGTTCCATCCCCGGTGCCACCCGACCCACAGCCGAGCGCCACCGCCAACATTCCGAGCCCCAGCAATCGCCTCATGTGAGCACTATCACACAGGCGCCGGTCGCCGTCAGGGGGAAATGCTGGACAGGTCCATCGAAACGCCTCCGGCAGCGCGGTGAGGTCCGCTCAATTTCGTGACGGATGATCTTTGCTTTCAACACTGGGTATTTGTCGGGAGTCGTTCGAGAAGGCACGAAGCGCCAGTCTCGCGCGAACCTCGCACCGGTGTTCCGCTCGCGCTCGCGTCTTGTGAGCCGAGCGTGAGAGCAACCGGCGCGGCCCATGGGCCCGTCGAGTCTCCGCTGCCCCCGCCTTCGCGAGCGGGGCGTGCGTCGCCGTAACACCACCAGGCCTTCTGGCTTCGTGAAGGCGGAGCGAAGCTATGCCCAGAACGACCAGGCTGACCAGCTTGTTGCTAATCGTGTGCGTGACGTCCGGCCTCGCCTGCGTGAACAAGGACGACGATCCAGAACTGCAGTACGAGATGACGATCCAGCCGCCCCAACCGATCCTCGCTGGCTACACCGCCGATCCACATGCGGTCGTGTATGACGGCAAGTACTACATCTATCCGACGTCGGACAAGAACGAGTGGAAGACCACCGACTTTTCCGTCTGGTCCTCGACGGATCTGGTCAACTGGAAAGACGAAGGGATGATCCTGGACGTCACCCACGACCTGAAATGGGCCACCCTTCGAGGCTGGGCCCCCGCGGCAATCAGGAGAGACGGCAGGTACTACTTCTACTTCGCCGCCGAGCTGAAGATCGGGGTGGCCGTATCCGACAGTCCGGTCGGACGTTTCGTCGACCCGTTGGGCAAGCCGCTGATCACGCCGGACAGTCGACATCCGGGACAGGCGATCGATCCCTTCGTGTTCATCGACGACGACGGGCAAGCCTACCTGTACTACGGCCAGGGCAACCTGTACGCGTACAAGCTGAACGCGGACATGATCTCCCTCGACGGTCCGCCCGTCCGGATGACGCCGCCGCATTTCAACGAAGGCGTCTTCATGTTCAAGCGCAACGGCTTCTACTACTTCATGTGGTCGCAGAACGATGCCCGCGACACCAACTACCAGGTGGCCTACGGTGTCTCCCGGTCGCCGCTGGGGCCGATCACCGTCCCCGAGGACAACGTGATCCTGCAGAAGCGCGGCCAGGTGGTCGGCACCGGTCACCACTCGGTCATCCAGGTGCCCGGCACGGACCGCTGGTACATCTTCTATCATCGGCACGCCATCCCCGACGGCAGCGGCTACCTTCGCGAGACCTGCATCGCGGATATGGGGTTCGAGCCCGACGGCCGCATCAGCAAGGTCGACCCGCTGGCCGAGCTGCTCGAGCCACCCAAGATGCCCGTCTCGCCGGCGGTGGGGCCGCCGGGCGACCTGGTCTCGTCCGTTGGCTCGAGCGCCGCGCCCTGGCTGACCGGGGATCCACACTGACCGCCCTGCTTCGACCGCGTCGTCCTGAAAGTCCCGCCACATCGTCGCGCTCCGTGCTTTTCTGTGACGGATGGCGACGAGCTTCCGCACAAGGTCGATCGTGGGCTGGTGCCGGGTTCCGACCGCGTGGTGCATCGCGGCGGTCGTCATGGCGGCGTCGCTTTTCGGCGCCGCACCGGCCTCGGCGGAGGTGCAGCACGTCCCCCTGTCCTGGAACGCTCCTCCTGGATGCACGGATGCGGCGGCGGTGCTCGCCGACGTCGAGCGAAACCTGGCGGCGGCGGGCGAGGGGCGCTCGCCCTTCGCGGCCGTCGTGGAAGTGAGCGAACGACCCAAGGGGGCCTGGCAGGCTCACCTGCGCGTGGAGGCGCGCGGCGGGCGCGTGGAGCGCCTGTTCGAAGCAGAGAGCTGCCAGGCGATCGCCTCGGCGACCGCGCTCATCATTGCTCTCGCTGCGCAGGTCGGCGACGGGGGCCAGACGGCCAACGCCGCCGGGCCGCTCCCCGAGCAGAAGCAAGACGAGGGGCAAGCCGCGCCCGGTCCCTACTGGCGGCGCGCGCCGCTCGGCCTCGCGATCAGCGGGCTGATCGACGGCGGCATCATGCCGAAAAGACCCGCCGCGGGGGCGGAGGTCGCCATCGGACGCAGCTGGACAGCGCCGGGTTGGCGGCTGCGCCTGCTCGCCGGTGCGGGCTTCTTTTTCCCCCGTACGGCAGAGTTCGACTTAGAGCACGGGGATTTCTGGCGTCTCACCGTCTCCGGCCGCGGTTGCCTCAGCACGGGCGCCCAGTTCGAGATCGGCCTTTGCGTCGGCGGCGAGCTGTCCGCCATGCACTCCACGGG
>Ga0105238_10004591_pt1 | contig 13655 bp, 10 predicted proteins | sample KBSC34metaG_FD_81526 | JGI IMG/M metagenome (GOLD analysis project Ga0105238, IMG submission 81526) | Corn rhizosphere microbial communities from Kellogg Biological Station, Michigan, USA - KBS C3-4 metaG | ecosystem: Host-associated > Plants > Roots > Rhizosphere > Soil | place: Michigan, USA... | reverse complement strand
GGGCGCTGGCGCGCGCCACCGAGATCGAGCCGGACGGTACGACGGTCCCTCAGCAGCCGCCCTCGGCCGAGCAGTCGGCCGCCGCCCTCCTGACGCCTCCGTCCGAGGTGCGCCTCGACCGCCTGGTCGTCGCGCAGCACGAGATGCTCGAATCGATCCTGGACGCCCACGTCGCCCTGCCCGGGTTCTCGCCCCTTTGCGATATGACGGCTCAGCTGCTCCTGCGTGGCGGGACGTGCGAGGTCAGCCTGGGCTGGTACAACGTGGTGCCCGGCCAGACCAAGCCGCCGACCCCCGATCAGGTCTACCCGTTCCTGGCGGCGAACGATCCGGCGAGCATGCCCCGCCCCGACTACACACCCGGGGTGCCGACGTCCGGCGCCGGAGGGGCAGGGGGCTCGGCGGGCGCCGTCATGTCCGCCACCATCAAGGCCGTCCGCAGCGATCCGCATTACGCCGGCGGCCTGGTTGGCTTCGCGATGATCGGTGACGACAAGAAGATGCCGCCCGTCTGCACGCAGACGCACTTCATGGAGGCGGCCCTCAATCCGGTCTGCACGACGCCGGCTTGCATGAACAAGCCCTGGATCGCCGGCCTCTCGTATCAGTCGACGGCGCGGCCGAACACCTACTACTTCCTGTTCGAGGAACGGCCGATGAGCGCGACCGACTTCGGCAACGACGGCGACTTCAACGATCAGGTGTTCATGGTCTCGGGCGTGACCTGTGACGGAGGCGGACAGCCGTGCGACACCGGTAAGGCGGGCGTCTGCGGGCGTGGCACCACCCAATGTGGCAAGGCGGGAAAGTTGACCTGTGCCGTCACCACCGCCGCCAGCCCGGAGGTGTGCGACGGCCTCGACAACGACTGTGACGGCGTGGTGGATCCCCCGGGGGTCGCCTGCGCCGATCCGACGAAGATGTGCGACCGCGGCCGCTGCGTCCCGGCGTGCAACGATCTCACCGCGCCCTGCGCGGCCGGGATGGTTTGCATCACGGGCGTTTGCCGGCAGCCCGACTGTGCCGCCGTGACCTGCCCGGCGGGCCAGGTGTGCTCGGGCGGGGTCTGCCAGAACGGCTGCGTCCGCGGCGTGATGGATGTGGTGTGCCCTCACGGACAGGTCTGCCGGCTTGGCCGGTGCGTGGATCCGTGCGACGGGGTGACCTGCCCGACCGGCCAGATCTGCGAGGACGGCGTGTGCCAGCCACCTTGTACGTGCCGGGCGTGTGCCTCGGGAAAGTCCTGCACGCGCGACGGTCGCTGCGTCGACACCGGGTGCCAGAACACGGCTTGCCCCGACGACATGACCTGTATCGCCGGCGTCTGTCAGGACCTCTGCTATCTGGCCCTGTGTCCGACCGGCCAATTTTGTTCGAAGGGCCAGTGCCTCCCGATGCCTCCGCCCAGCGCGACGGGTTCAGGGGGGATCATGGGGCTCCCCGACGCCGGATTCGGCGGACGCGTCGGAGCGGGCGGGATGTCGGGGAGCATCGATGCCGGCATCGACGAGTCGCCGGGCGGCGGCGGCAAGATCTCGACGTGCAGCTGCGAAGCCGGCGGCCCGGGACCGGGATCGCTCGCGTCCCTCGCGCTGGTCGGCGTCGCCGTGGCGATGCGATCGCGCCGGCGAAGCCGATAGCCGCAAGACTCGTCGAGGTGTCGAAGGCGTGGCGACGCCGACGATCACGGCTCCGGGCCCCGTTTTACGGGGCAGATTGGCTTGGCGCCGGGGCCGGCGGCAGCAGAGGAGCCGTCGCGGGCGCGCTCTCTTCGAGAGGCGGCACCCAGGGCCCCAGCTCCGCGGGCATGCCGGCCGGCGCCGGAGTCTCTTCGAGCATCGGCGCCGCCGCCGTGGATGCAGTCGTGGCGAGCATCTTGGACGACGCGGGCGACGACGGCCCCTCGTCGCTCACCGCGGCGGGGGTGCGTGGCTTCCGTGCCACCATCCAGTCGGCGACGCGCGCCACGTCACCGAAGCGCGTCAGCTTGCCCTCGTTGGACAGGAACGACATGTAGCACAGGCGGCCGTCGATCTTGGTGGCGATGACCAGGCAGTAGCGGGCGTCGTCGTTGTATCCGGTCTTGCCCCCGACGACCTGCACGTGCGCGCGGATGGCGGGCCGGTAGGTGTTGGTGTAGCGGATGGGCGGGCGGCCAACCGGGTGCGCGTCGTATTGCACGCGCTCGGTGATCGGCCCGAGGATCGGGTTCTTGATGACCGCCTGAAGAAGGGCGACGGTCTCGCGCGGGGTCGACACGTTCTGGACCGAGAGGCCCGTGGGATCGTGAAACCGGGTGTGCTTCAGCCCGAGCTCGGCGGCCTTCGCGGTCATGGCCGCCGCCAGCTGCGGGGGCGAGAGCTTGACCGCCCGCCCGAGCGCGGGGATGGCGCGGTTGTCGGAGCCCATCAGCGCCGCGTGCAGCAGATCGCGGTTCGACAGCGTCATCCCCTCGAGGAGGCGCGATCGGGCGCCGCCGCGCGCGACCTCGACGTCGGCCTTGGTGATCGTGGTCAGCCCGTCCAGCTCGAGGCCCCGCCCGACGACGGTCAGCGTCGCGGCCAGCTTCGAGATCGAGGCGATGGGGCGTTCCTGATCGGGGTTGCGGGCGTAGAGCTCGTTTCCGCCTTCATCGAGCACGATCGCGCCGCGGGCCTGGATGTTGGGCAGGCCGGCCTTGGTGGTGGGGACCCGCCGCTCGAGCAGGACCGTCTTCTTGGCGGCGGGCCGGGGGCTGGCCCGTCCCCGCCCGGGCGCGTGCGCCACCGAGCGGGCCGCGCGGGCCTGGCCCACCGGCACCGTGGCTGCCAGCCATGACAAAAGCAGGATCGCGAGGGGGCGAGGGCGCAAAACGACCGACGGAGACACCGTCAAAAACGTTACTTGCTCCAGCGCGTCTTCGCCAGAGATACACCCAGCATCAACGCGATCATCACCAGCAACCCGATCGACGCCTGGCTCATGGTCAGTCGCCCGTAGAGACCGAGCTTGTGCGCGATGAGGCCGTAGCACAGATCGACGTGAATCCAGTAGACGAGCAGGGACGTCCGCCCGAGCTGTCGCACAATCGAGAACCGGCGCCCGGCGATCGTGACGGCCAGCCAGCCCAGGAACGCCACGATGCCGTTCATGCCGAGCCGATAGAAGAACGACCCGGGGCCCATCTGCTGGACCAGCTCCGACGGGTAACGAATGACGTGGGGGTCGATCTTGCGGATCAAGTCGACCACTCCGATGAGGGCCAGACCGGCCACACCCGTGGCGGCGAACGTCAGGGCCAACCCGCGGCGGGCGGCGCCCCGCACCCACAGGTGGCCCACGACGACACCGGCCAGGGGCCAGGCGGCCCACGGAAACAAGGGAAACCACGACATCGGCCGCTGCCCGCCCACATACGACGAGATCCAGGTGGGGATGAACGCCGGATAGTACGCCGGGCCCAGCACGGGCCCGAGGCCCACGAAGGCGAACATTCCGGCCAGCGCGAGGAGGTAGGAGGGTCTCCCGTTCCGGGGCGCCGAGATCACCGGGACGATCAACATCGTGGCCCCGATGCAGTTGAGGATGTCGATGCGCAGCAGGTCTGGCCAGTAACGGGGCAGGTCGGCGATCGACTGCCCCATGTGGCCGAGGATGTACTCCTGCAGCCGGAAGAGGTAAGCGAGGCCGAGGATCTCGAGCCCGCGACGCTGGACGGGGCGGACGAACGCCCGCCGCTCGTCGACACCTTTGGCCAGCTGGGCCTCGAAGCGCAGCGCGATGGAGACCCCGACCAGCATCAGGAAGAGGCGCGACGGGATGCCGCCCACGAAGCGGGTCCAGCCGTAGGCCGCGGTCAGCTTGCCGGCCGGGCTCACCCAGGCGTCATAAAGGTGCGTCTGGATCATCAGCACCACGGCGGCGCCTCGCACCCAGTCGACCACGTCCAGTCGAGGCCGCGACGCCCGCTTCACGGGCGCCGCCGGCTCGACCGGGGGCGTGGCGGATGGGGAGGGTTCGAGCGCCGCTGTGCTCACGCGATTTCCTCTTTATCACGGGCCGCGGGCGCCCGGCGCGCGAGACGATGCGCCTTTCTTCCTCCGCGGCCGGTACCGCGGCCCCGGCCCGACAGGGTATACGTATCCGATGTCGATCGCGGCCGCGCCGAAGTCGATCTCCCTCGCCTATTCGGTGGACGCCGACGACGCGTTCATGTTCCACGCGTTGCGCGAGGGCTTCGTCGCGACGCCGCCCGGGCTGACGTTCACTCACCGCCGGGGCGACACGGCGGCCCTGAACCAGCTGGCCATCGCCGGGGAAGCCGATGTGGTGGCCATCTCGGCGGGCGCCTATCCCTCGTGCGCGGACCGGTACCTGCTTTTGCCCCACGGCGCCTCGGTGGGACGCGGTTTCGGCCCCGTCGTCGTGGCGCGCGAGCCGCTGGCGCCTGCCGATCTGGCGGGCCGGCGGGTTGGCATCCCAGGCCTGACCACGACGGCGTGGCTGGTCTTGCGCCTCATCGTGCCGGGGGCCGTTCCCGTCCCCATCCCGATCGTCCCCTTCGCCCGCATCTTCGACGCCGTCGAGAGCGGCGAGGTGGACGCGGCGCTCGTCATTCACGAGGGACGGTTGCTGTACCCGGAGCGCGGTCTGAAGCTGGTCGTCGATCTCGGCGTCTGGTGGCAGGAGGAGGTGGGCCTGCCCTTGCCGCTGGGCGTGAACGTGATTCGTCGCGGGCTGGGACCGGACCTGGTGCGGGAGGTCTCGGACATCCTTCGCCGAAGCATCCGCTTCGCGCTCGACCACAAGCCCCAGATGGTCGCTGTCCTGGTCGGCGAGGACCGCGGCGAGCGCGCGCTCGCCGACCCGAAGCTGATCGACCACTACCTGGGCCTCTACGCGAACGCCGATACGGCCGAGATGCCCGAGGACGCCCGTCGGGGCATCGACGCCCTGTTCGCCCGAGCCCGCGCCGCTCGCCTGTTGCCCGCCGCCGCCGTGAAGGCGGAGTGGGCGCCGTGAGCTGACGCGGCAAACTCGCGTCAAGCCGGAGTCAACCCGAGGCGCGATCCTCGAGCCAGGCGGCTACCAGCGCGCAGGCCGCGGCCGTGGCGGATTCTCGGTGGCGCAGCCACTGCTCGTGCGCCGCAGGCCCGACGCGGTTCGCGACGCCGAGGACGGCGCCGAACGGAACCTCGGCGGCCGCCGCCGCCCGCGCGACCGCGAAGGCTTCCAGGTTCTCGACCAGGGCCCCGCTCGCCGCCGCGAGGCGGGCCGCCAAGCGCCGCGAGCTGGTGATTCCGAGGGGCGTGGCCACGTCTCCCTCGACGGCGGAGCCTCCTCCGGCCGCCAGCAACGCGCGCCGGAGGGCCGCGTCCGCCCCGGCGCGCCGGAGCATGGGCCCGGGGAAATAGGAGCCGCCCGCCGCCGCGGAGCCGGACGCGAGGTGCAGCGCGCGGGCGACCGCCACGGCATCGAGCGGCGGTCGCGCGCCGTAGCTGCCGGCGGTGCCCACGAAGACGATGGCGGTGGGGGCGTGGCGGACGAGCGCGGCCGCAGCCCCGGCCGCCGCGTCGACGGCGCCAATTCCCACCGGCTGGCACGTCACGGTCGGCCGCAGGCGCCGCTGCGCCGGCGACTCGAGCCATCGGACGAGCGGCGCGAGCTCGGGGGCGAAGGCGGAGACGAGGAGGACGCCAGAGGAAGTGCGGGAGGAAGTACCTGGAGAAGTGCGGGCGGACGGCATGGCGGCAGGGCCGAGGCGGTCGACCTTGACAGCGCGCGCCGCCGCCGGCAACCTTTGCTTTTCCAAATTCGGATGGCGGTGGAGTCCGCCGAGAATCGCGGTCACCAGATCACGGGATCAATTGACCGCCAATGACTCCTACGAGACAGCCCCCTCGGGGCCGCCGTAGGAGCTCACGTGAGACCCTCCGGCGCGGAAGCAGGAGACCCACGTGACAGACGGTTCAGCTGACGACGGAAACGACCGCTCCCCGCAGGGCCATGGGAGCCATGACCGATGGGGCCGACGGGCCCGCCTCGTAGCGCTCGGCCAGTGGCTCGTCCTCGGCGCGCTGGTGGGCGGGCTGTGCGGCGGCGCCTCGGCCTTGTTCCTGTGGTTGCTCGACCGCGCGACGGCGTTTCGCGGCGCGCACGAGGTCATCGTCTACACGCTGCCCGTCGCCGGTCTGGTGATCGGTTGGCTCTACGAGCGCTTCGGCGCGGCCATCAAGGGCGGCAACAACCTGGTCATCGACACCATCCACGACGAGGGACCGGAGATCCCTCTGCGCATGGCGCCGATGGTGCTGGCCGGCACGGTGCTCACCCATCTGTTCGGCGGAAGCGCGGGGAGAGAGGGGACCGCGGTGCAGATGGGCGCCAGCCTCGCCGACTGGGCGTCGCATCGGCTGAAGCTGGGCGCGGGCGTTCGCCGGCAACTCCTGTGCGCCGGGGTGGCGGGCGGGTTTGGCTCGGTGTTCGGCACGCCGATCGCCGGAGCGGTCTTCGGGCTGGAGTTCGTCACGCTCGGATCGATCGAGTACGACGCTCTGGTCCCGGCGCTGGTGGCGTCGATCGTGGGCGACATGACGACGCGGGCCTGCGGCATCGTCCACACGGTCTATCCGGCGGCGCCCCGGGTTTCGCTGACCCCGGCGTTGCTCCTGACGTGGCTGGTGTTCGCGGCCGCTATCGCCCTGGTCACGACGGTCTTCATCGAGCTGACCCACGCCCTCAAGAAACGCGGCGAAAGGCACGTGCCCCGCCTGCCGGTGCGGATGCTCCTCGGCGGCCTGGCGGTGGTGGGGCTCTGGCGTCTGGTGGGGACCGGTGACTACCTGGGGTTGGGGGTGCCGACCATCGTGCGCGCGTTCGAAGATCCCGACCTTCCGGGCTACGCCTTCGCGCTGAAGCTGTTGTTCACGGCGGTGACGCTCGGAGCCGGATTCCTCGGCGGCGAGGTCACGCCTCTGTTCTTCGTCGGCGCCACTCTGGGCAATGCCCTCGCGCGCCCCCTCGGCGTTCCCGTCGCGCTGGGTGCGGGGGTGGGGCTGGCCGCGGTGTTCGCCGCGTCGTCGAACACGCCGCTCGCGCTGTCGATCATGGCGGTCGAGCTGCTCGGGGCTTCGGTGTTTCCGCACGTGGTGATCGTGTGCGCGCTGGCCTACCTGCTGTCCGGCCACCGCAGCATCTATCCGTCCCAGCGGCTCCTTCGCGCGAAGGGCGGCGCGCGCCTTGCGCGGCCGATCGCGCTGCGCGATCTAGGGGCCCGCCCGTCGCCGCCCGCGTCGGGGCCGCCCTCGTCCTAGCCGGCCACTTGGCCAATCACGGCCGGCGGCGCGGTTTGTTCCAGCCACTCGATGGCCTCGCCGGCCGTTCGTTCCAGCTCGTCGAGCCGCCCGGGGAAGAGGTGGGTGGCGTCGTCGACGATCCACAGCCGCACCGGCGGGGCCAGGCGCGCCACGAACGCTTCGATCTCGCCGCGGTCTCCGTACTCGTCCTGGGAGGCCTGCACGATGGCGAGGGGCAGCCCGCGCCGCTCGCCTTCGAGGAAAGACAGGTCGAACATGCGGACCGCCAGTCCGACGGCCAGGAGCCGCGTCACCCGTCGGTCCGCGATCCCGGCTTGCAGTCCGACTCGCGCGCCGAACGAGAAACCGGCTTGCCACAGCGGCAGCTCGGGGTGGCGATCGGCCATGAAGTCCAGGGCCGCACGCGCGTCGTCGACCTCTCCGACTCCCCCCGCATACTCACCGGTCGAGCGTCCGACGCCCCGGAAGTTAAAGCGCAGCACGGACGTGCGGCGTTCGGCCAGGGCCTTGGCGACTCGATAGACGACGTTGTTGTTCATGGTGCCCCCACCTTGCGGGTGGGGGTGGCAAACCACCGCGCTCCGGACGGGATCGGCCGACTCTCGCAAGATGGCCTCGAGGTGGCCGCTCCCGCCCCCGTGATCCACGGGGAGATCGAACCGCCCCGACGGCGATATCACGATCTTTCCCGCGGAATCAGGCGAATCGGGTTGCCGAGGGGGGGCTGATGGAGGGGCTGATGGAGGGTCTGAAGGTGGTTGGCCTGCCGACATTGGTTACAGAATATCAGCAGGAACGATGGTACGATGGCCCGCACAGGAGTTATGAGCGAGGGATTACCCACCGACGCCGCGGAAGGCGTGCTGGCCGCGAACCAGGACTTCTATCGCGCCTTCGAGCAACGTGATCTGGCCGCCATGGAGTCTCTGTGGGCGGCGGTGGCGCCGGTCGCTTGCATTCATCCGGGATGGAACGCGCTGCGGGGGCGAGACCTCGTGCTCGCGAGCTGGCGCTCGATCCTCGGCAACCGCGACGTGCCCCTGGTCGTGTGCGAGAACGCCAGCGTCCACGTGTTCGGCGAGACGGCGTTCGTGATCTGCGAGGAGCACGTCGGTCACTCGATGCTCATCGCCACGAACGTCTTCGTCCACGAGCACACGCGCTGGAAGATGGTCCATCACCAGTCCTCGCCGGTCTCGCCCGACGCCTACGAGTTCACCCGCGCGCCGCGACGAGAGAGCGGCCCGACGTTCAACTAGCGGGACACCCGCCTCACGGCGGCGAGGGCGGGCTGACCGGATCTTCGCGGGTCAGGCGGGCGATCTCCGCCAGCTTCCTGCAGAGGTCGAGAGAGCTCTCGAAGTGCACGCCGACCCGGCCCATCGGGCGGTTGCCCTCCTTGACGGTGACCTCGACGGTGGGTTGACCCTCGATCTGCGTGAACGTCAGCCGTCCGGCGCCGCCGAGCTCGAAGCCGGGGATCGCTTCGATCGATGCCCCCGACTGCGAGATGTCGAAGACCCGCACGTCGACGTCCCGCCCCTGGGCGGACACATAGCGAGCGTGCCAGTCGACGGGATGGCGCGGATAGCGGCGCATGTAGCTGGTCAGCGGGGCCGGCAGCGGAGGCTCCGCGCCGTCCGCCCCGCCGTTCGAGGCCGCGCCCGGTAGCTGCTCGTCGCCGCCGCGCCCGCCGAGGCCTCGCAACGGCGTTCCGCGATCGGGGTCGGAGGCCAGGCTCTCGCTGTCACTTCCGTCGACGAGCAGCTGCTCGGCCATGGAATGGAACAGCCGGACGTTACGATCGATCCCGGTGCCGAGCAGCAGCGGCCGCCCCAATGCCGACGTGGCTGCCAGCTGCTCGCTCCGCTCCAGGATGCCCAGGACGGGCGTCGCCACGCCCAGGTAGTCCGCCACCAGGCGGGCCGTGGCGTGCAACAGGTCGGCCTCGTCGCTGCGCAGAGCGCGGTTGCCGATCAAGCGTCCCCCGAAGGATTCCAGGGCCTGCAAGACCGCCGCGACGGCGTTGGGCGGTGCGTGCTCCTGAAGGCGCGCCATCAGCTCGTGCATCGGCGGCGCCGACGAACGCCCGAGCGCAGCCGCCATCGCCACGCCCTCGGCGGTGCCACCGGTCGCATGCTCGATCGCGTGCGCCACCTGGCCACGGAGAAAATTGTAGGCCGCCCGGATCGAGCGGAGGTCGGGCGCGGACACCACCAGTCGCAACGCGCTCGGGCCGAGGAGGTCGACCAGAGACTCGCCGTCGTCGGGGCTGACGTCGGCGGAGACGTCCGCGATGACGATGTCAGCGTCCAGATCGAAGATCTGCTTCAGCAGGCGTCGCTGCCGTTCGAGCGTGGGCCGCACGGGGGGCCGCGCCGTGTCCGAGGTGACGAGGAACAGGTTTCGGACCGGGGTCGGGGTGAGCGCCTGCTCCATCGTGTCCACCTCGTCCTCCAGCAAGGTGTGCAGGCCTGCCACCGGCGAGGCGATCCCGAAGATCCTGTGCTGGACCGGGTGCCTGAGGTCCAGGTCCACCAGCACCACCCGGGACCTGAGGCCAGCGAGCGCGATGGCCAGGTTCGCTGCCACGGTGCTCTTGCCCACGCCGGCCTGGCCGCAGACCACCAGAACGCGCGCGCCGGCGCGCCGGCCGAGCGGGGTGTGCCACCGGCCGGCCCCCAGAACCTGCAGCCGGCGCAGCACGCGCGCCCGGGAGCGCGCCTCGGGCGGCGCTTCGTCGAGGAGTTTGGGGCGAGAGCGCGGGAAATCGTCCATGCGGTCGTGGAGGTCGGGCTCGAGGATTCCGGTTCCGGGACCATTCCGGGCGGACCAGATCCCACGTGGTCATCGGCACGAACGGGGGCAGTCTGTAGGGCCACCTTCCATGGGGCATCGGGACCAGTGGGGGCGGAGGTGGCGCCACGCCCACGTCAGGTTTCCGTTGTATCCGCGCCAGATACTTGTCGCGAACACTCAAGAATTTGGAGGTGGGAGTCGATTTCGAATCCATGCGCGAGCCCCGAAACGCGGAAGGAGACAACGGAAGATGCCCCTTCCCGCGACACTCGTAGCCGGTGTGACCTCCATGGGTACTCCCCTCAACCTCGTGCACGGACCCGACAGCCCCCTCGTGGACACGCGTCGGACCTGCGCGCGCGTCGCGCTCTCGGACGCGACGGTCCTCTTGACCGGCGAGACGGGGACCGGCAAGGAGGTCTTCGCCCGCTTCATCCACGCGGGCAGCCCGCGCTCGACGCGCCCCTTCGTGCCCGTCAATTGCGGCGCGATCCCCGAGGCCCTCATCGAGAGCGAGCTGTTCGGCTACGTCCGCGGCGCCTTCACCGGCGCGGTGAACGCACGCAAGGGGCGGGTGGCCACGGCGGAGGGGGGCACGCTGTTCCTCGACGAGATCGGCGAGCTGCCGCTCGCGCTGCAGGTCAAGCTGCTGCGCTTGCTCCAGGAGCGCAGCTACGAGCCGGTGGGAAGCTCGGAGTCGGTGCCCGCCAACTTCCGTCTGATCGCGGCCACGAACAAGGACCTGGCGGAGGAGGTCCGCGCGGGGCGCTTTCGCAGCGATCTCTTCTATCGCCTGCATGTCTGTCCGGTGCGCTTGCCGTCTCTGCGCGAGCGTCGCGGCGACATCCCGTATCTCTTTCGCCACTTCTGGTCGGCGCGCCGCGAGACGCGCACCGTCGATCCGGGGGTGATGCAGTGCCTGGCCAACTATGGATGGCCCGGCAACGTGCGCGAGCTCGAGAACCTGGTCGAGCGCGTCTCGGTGTGCGCGGAGGGCGAGGTCATCCGCCCGATGGACCTACCGCTCGGAATCCGGGCGCCTCACCTGGAAGAGATCTCGGCGGTGGGCGACGTGCGCCTGCCCGCCGCCGCGGTGCCCCCGGCGGCGATCGACGATGGCCTCGCCCCGGAGGACCTTCTGGCGCCGGCGCCAGTCCACGAGGCGGGCGTCGGCGCGTCCTCGCCCGGGAGCGCGGTGAGCGACGTGCTGGTGGCGGCGGCGGCCGCGCTGGCGACCCCGCCCGTGGCCGTGGCCGTGACGGTTGGACCGGGGCCGTCCGACGCCGAGACGGCGCCCATCAGCCTGCGGTCGCTCGCCAGCATGGCGAACGAGCTGAGACACGCGGTGCGAGCCGAGGCCGGCGTGACGAGCAGCCCGACGGGCAACACGCCCACGCCCATCCTGCAATTCCCCATCGACCTGCCCACCATGCTGCGAGACTTGGAGAACCGCTACATCAACGCGGCCTTGGCGCAGACGGGCAGCAACAAGAAGGAGGCGGCCAAGCTGCTGGGGATGGGCCGCACGACGCTGGTCGAGAAGCTGAGGCGCCGGTCGAGCGACCCGCGTCAGCCGGGGACGGAGCCCGAAGCGGTCGAGTCGGAGTAGCCGTATGGCCGTGCCAGGAGCATGACGTTTGCCGCGGCACGGACGCTGCAATCCTGAACGAGCCGTGGGGCGTCCCGTGGCTCTTTCGGTCGTGTTCCTGACGCTGCTGCCGGCGATGGCCGGGGCCGCGCCGGTCGACGAGGATCCGGCCGTCGCTGCCCGCCTCACCACCTCCGAGACGGTCGAACGCATTCCTCTGTCGGGCCTGCGCGGTCCCGTCGAATGCTCGGTCGACGCGCTGATGCGGACGATCCGCTTGCGTTCCAGCACCGATCCGCCCGCCAAGCTGCTGTCCAAGATTGCAGGGCGTACCGGGGGGCTGTGTCCGACGGTGCTCGTCCGCGACGGCGCGGTCGAGCTGACCTGCCGCAGCCGCCGGTTCGACGCGAAGATTGTTCGCCAGGCCAAGACGCAATACCTGGACATCAACGAGCTGCGCGGGTTGCCGTGGCGATCGGGCCTCGATCGCGCGCCCGGCTACTTCTTCGATCCGTGGCGGGTGGGGATCGGTCAGGCCTGCCCCGGCAAGGCCGACGCCGCTCGCGGCGAGTGCGTGCTCAAGCAGGGCAACGTGCTGAAGGCGGCGCGGTACTTCCGCTTGGCCCTGAGCACGCAGCAGCGGCCGATGGCGTCCCTGCGGTTGGGGGATCTGGCCCTCGGCACGGGCGATCCTGTCACCGCCATCGGGTGGTACCGCCGGGTGGGAAACGTGGGCGTCTTCGGGCAGCTCGCGGCGGGCCGCCTGTGCGAGCTCGAGGGCACGTGCCTGGGCACGACCGCCGAGGTGCGGCGCACGTTCAATCCAATGGGAATGCCGGAGCCGATACGCGCCGAGATCCTGATGCACGCGGCGCGGGCCGAGGCCTATCTGGGGCGCCTCCGGTCGGCGGTGAAGATCATGGCCGACCAGATCCAGCGCCACGGCGTGAACAGTCTGTGCCGCGAGAACGCCGATCTGCTCTGCCGTCGGATCTTGTTGCTGGCCATGCGCGAGGCGGTCCTGCCGCCGGAGCCGACGCCCGGTGGGCCCGTCAAGGCCGCCGCCGTCCGACGGACCGGCGACGCCGCCGGCTCGGAGTCGCCGCCCGAAGGTGAGGGTGCGGCGGCGGCGGGCGGCCCGGGAGGCGGCCCCGGCCGCGCTGGCGAGCACGATGGAGAGGGGGAGAGCCGAGACAGCGGCGAGGACGGCGAAGGCGACGGAGGGACGGTCGCCGTCACCGAGGCCGACCACCTGACGAACCTGATGCAGGTCTTCTTTGCCTTGCCATCGTGGGACAAGGGTCCGCTCGCCGTCGATCTTTCGCAGGGGGCGGCGGCGGTGGCGCTGAAGATGGGCGCCCCGGGGTTTGCGGGAAACCTGCTGGTCTCGGCGGCGCGCGAGGTCCCGCGGGAGCGGCTGTCGTTGCACCTGCTGTTGGCGGTGGAGGCCTTCCTGCTGTCAGGCGACGTCGTGCGAGCGCGCGTCGTGGCCGAGTATGTGGAGACGCGTCTCGGGCCGAAGGGCCGCGGCGGCGAGCGGTGGCGAGCGGCGCTGAGGGCGCTCGGTCATCAGGATGACGAGGACGACCTCGATCCCGAGCTGCGGGCGGAGATCGAGAAGGAGGTCGAGGCCAGCCTGGAGGGGCTGCGCGACGCACGGGCGGCGATCGAAAAGGCGAGGGCGGTGATGCGCGGCGTGAGGGACGCGTCGGAGCCCCGTGGTCGCAAGTCGTCCGGGGCGAACAAAGGGGTGGGGCCGAGCTCGGCGTCGGCGGCGCCGGCTGCGGGCGCCGGTGAGGGGGGGGGATGAGCGCCGGAGGCCCGGCGCGGGTCCCGGTCGACGGCCGGGGCGGCGCCACGGCGCTGGCTTCGCGCGGGGCCCCCGCCCCAGTCGCGTTGAGCGCCGCCATGCAGGACGCCCTCGGCGCGGCCGATGACGTCGCCGCCTCGTCGACGACGGTCCTGATCCTGGG
>Ga0105238_10004590_pt1 | contig 13658 bp, 9 predicted proteins | sample KBSC34metaG_FD_81526 | JGI IMG/M metagenome (GOLD analysis project Ga0105238, IMG submission 81526) | Corn rhizosphere microbial communities from Kellogg Biological Station, Michigan, USA - KBS C3-4 metaG | ecosystem: Host-associated > Plants > Roots > Rhizosphere > Soil | place: Michigan, USA... | reverse complement strand
TTGCCGAAGATCTGGAATTCCCACTGGCCCTTCGCCACTTCGGCGTTGATGCCTTCGTGGTTGATGCCGGCGGCCAGACAGAGGTCGAGGTGCTCGTCCACGATCTCGCGGGCGATGTCACCCACGGCGTCGTAGCCGACACCGGTGTAGTACAGGCCCTGCGGATAGGGATAGTTGTTCGTACCGCTGGGGAAACCGAGCGGACGGCCGTCCTTGTAGAGGAAATATTCCTGCTCGAAACCGAACCAGGCGCCCGGATCATCGGGGATGGTTGCGCGACCATTGCTCGGATGCGGGGTCTTCTTGTCCGGCATGTAAACTTCGCACATGACGAGCGCGCAGTTTTCGCCACGGGCAACATCGGGGTAAACCGCCACGGGTTTCAGCATGCAGTCGGAGCTGCGGCCTTCAGCCTGACGGGTCGAGCTGCCGTCAAAGCCCCACCAGGGAAGCTCTTCGAGTTTGGGAAAGCTCTTGAATTCCTTGACCTGTGTTTTGCCGCGGAGATTGGCGACGGGTTCATAACCGTCGAGCCAGAGGTATTCTAATTTGTATTTTGCCATGTGCGTAATGGTTGTTGTTGTCGTCGGTGAAACAGGCAATCCGGTACTAACAGCGATTGCATCTGTGATGCGCGGTTTTTAGCAGGGCGGGTGCCACACCGCAAGAATTTTGCGCGGGCATTTTGATAAAAACGGTTTCCATCATGCCCGCCAACGGTTTTGCGCGATGGTGACTTGTTCACAACGAAGGCGACCCGGGCAATTTTCTGTAGAAATTTGCCCGCGGTGGACAAATTGCTCCGCCAAAACCCGGGCTACTGCGGTGGGCAAAAGGCGGCAGCGGCGCGCAAAGCAGCTTTGCAAACTGCGTTCATTCGGTGATAGTTGGAGCAGGTTTTACGATGTTAAAAGTAAAAGACACCCTCCGCGCCACCGTCAATCTGAGTTTTGATGGACGGGTTTTTAAGACGTACCACGGCCCGGATGCGCTGAAACGGTTTACCAACGAGGTGGCGGTGCTGCGCCATCTCGAGGCGCACGGCTGTTATTTTGTTCCCAAGCTCCTGAAAGCGGATGAGCAGAAATTACGCATCATCACCACGAACTGCGGCGCGCGGGTCGAGCGGATGGATGAACCGCGCATCAAGGAACTGTTCGCCGAGCTGGAAAAATACGGCGTGCGCCATGACGATCCGGACATCCGCAACGTGACCTACCGCATCAACGACGGACGCTTTTGTTTGATTGATTTTGAGTTCGCCACCATCCTGCCGCCGACGTCCTAAAAACTTTTAACCACGAAATACACGAACCACACGAAAAAAACGTTATGAGCAGCATCATTTACAAGCTGGAGAGCTTTGAGATAATGGGCGCTTGTTTCGAAGTCTATAAGGAAAAAGGCAGCGGCTTTGTTGAATCTGTTTACCAAGAATGTCTGGAGATGGAATTGGGTGATCGAAAAATCCCGTTCATCGCACAGCCAGAGCTGGCGTTGACTTACAAGGGACGGCCATTAAAAAGCAAATTCAAGCCCGATTTTATCTGCTATGACAAAGTCATCCTGGAATTAAAAGCCGTATCCGGCTTAAACGACGAACATCGCGCACAGGTTCAAAACTATCTGCGGGCAACAAAACTCAACCTCGGATTATTGGTAAATTTTGCACATTATCCGAAGCTCGAATACGAACGGATTGTCCTATAAACGACGATTATATTTCGTGTATTTAGTGTATTTCGTGGTTTAAAACAGAATGAAAACGTCATCCAAACTTAAACTGACTTCACTGGAATGGTCCGGCTGCACAGATATCGGCAAGGTGCGCAAGAACAACGAGGACGCGTTCCTCGGTCTGACGTTTGACGCGCGCGAGGTCCACCGGCTGGGCAAGATCGGCGGCGCGCCGGCGAACAAAAACGCCTTCGCCTTCGCCGTGTGCGATGGCATGGGCGGCGCGAAGGCGGGCGAATTCGCGAGCAACATCGCCGTGGAAAAAATCACGAAGCTGCTGCCGCAAGCCCTCCAACATTCCGCCAGAGACATGCAGGCGGAGACAGCCGAGGTGCTCACCGAGCTGTTTGCCCAAATCCATCGTTCGCTGGTTTACCTCGGCGGCAGCTATGACGAGATCGAGGGGATGCAGACCACGATGAGCCTGGCGTGGTTCTTGCCGGGCTGGATGTATTTCGGCCACATTGGCGACAGCCGGATCTATCACCTGCCCAAGGACGGAGCGAACATCAAGCAACTCACGGCGGACGACACCTACGTCGGCTGGATGCTGCGCATGGGGCAGATCAACGAATACCAGGCGCGCACACATCCCCGCCGGAACGTGCTGCAACGCGCGCTCGGCGGCGCGAACCAGTTCGTGACGCCGCAGACCGGGGCGGTAAAATGCCAGCGCGGGGACATCTTCCTGCTTTGCACCGACGGTTTGACGGAGGGACTTTTCGACCATGCGCTGGTGGAATTGCTGCGGGGAAATTCCAACGGAAAGCCGGCGGCGACCGCCGACCTGCTGGTGGAGGCCGCGGTGCAAAATTCTGGACGGGACAACACCACGGCGGTCGTGGTGGAGGTGAGTTGAAATTGCTGTTCCGGCTTTTGCAACCACGGATGGACACAGATGAACACGGATAATTTTTAGAGGCGGGCGCTTTTTCGCGGCCCAAAAACTCCCCGTGCCCGGAACACTTTTTTCTGCCGACGCTCTAAAACAAAAACGGCGGGCGACTTTCGTCGCCCGCCGTGTGATTTTCGGTTCCTCCAAACTTAATGTCAGCCGTGGTAGCCGACTTCGCCGTGTTCGGATTCGTCGAGGCCGATCTCTTCGACTTCTTCGCTCGGACGGAGGCCCACGAGCACCTTCGTGATCATGGCGATGACGATGGTGCCAATAACGCTCAGCACGATCGTGATGCCAACGGCTTTGCATTGTTCCCAGACGAGCGGCTGGAAGTAGGAGTCGGTGACATAAGCCTTGAGGTTCGTGGCCATGTTGGCGTTGACCGAGTTACGGGCAAGCATGCCGGTCATGATCGCACCGACCGTACCACCGATGGCGTGAACGCCGAAGGTGTCGAGCGCGTCGTCATAACCGAGCCAGCCCTTGACTTTGTAGCACATGAACCAGCAGATGGTACCGGCGGCCAGACCGATGTAGAGCGAGCCCTGGGGCGTGATGTAACCGCAAGCCGGGGTGATCACAACGAGACCGGCAACGGCACCGGAGCAGAAACCGAGCACGCTCGGCTTGCCCTTGACGAGCCATTCCCACATCGGCCACACGAAGGAGGCAACCGCAGTCGCAATGGTGGTGGTGGTGAAGGCGTTCGCCGCGATCACGTCCGCCGCCACGGCGGAACCGGAGTTGAAACCATACCAGCCAACCCACAGCATGCCAGTGCCGATATAGGTGAGCACGAGGCTGTGCGGCGCGAAGTTGACCTTGCCGAAACCTTTGCGCTTGCCGAGGATCAAGCAGAGCACCAAGGCGGAATAACCGGAGGTCATATGCACCACGGTACCACCGGCAAAGTCCATCGCCTTGATCTTGGCACCGGCGTTCCATACGCCGTTCATGTAACCGTTGATACCCCAGACCGCGTGGCCCTGGGTAAAGTAAACGACCAGCATCCACAAGGTCATGAACACAAAGATGGCCTTAAATTTCATGCGTTCCGCGATGGAACCGATGATGAGGGCCGGGGTGATGACGGCGAACATCAATTGGAACATGGCGAAGACGTTTTCCGAAACCCAGTAGGAGTAGTTGCTGTTCGGAGCCGAGGTGACGTTCTTCAGCATCCAGTCGATGGTCGGACTGCCGACCCAACCGGCAACCACGTCTTCCTTGGCCGCCGCGCCGGTGCCGCCGAAGATCATGCCGTAGCCGACGAACACCCAGAGGATGGTCACGAGGCCGGTGATCAGGAAGCATTGAGCAAGGACGGACAGCACGTTCTTGCGGCGAACCATGCCGCCGTAGAACAGTGCCAGGCCGGGGAGCGTCATGAACAACACGAACGCGGTGCTGGTCAGGAGCCACGCATTGTGACCGGGACCAGGATTGCCGACGATGGGATTGGCATAGGCCACCGCACCATTTGTGTCTTTCAACGGCGCGGTCGGGTCAGTGTTGGCAATGTAGGCTTCCAGCGTGGCAACGCGCATATCCAGCGTAGCTGCCGGCAGCGCCGGCGCGGCCGGTGCAGCGGCCACGGCATTGGTCGTGGCCGCGTTCGTATCATCGGCGCGCGCGGTCAGGGTGCTGAAAGCGGCGGCGGCCACCAGGGCAAGGGTCAGGATAAATTTCTTCATATTTTTATTTCGAGTGAGGTATTAACTGGTTTTTGAATTAAACCGCTGAATCCCCCTTCTCTTCCGTGCGGATGCGGATGGCCTGATCCACGTTGGAGACGAAAACTTTGCCGTCACCGATCTTGCCGGTCTTGGCGGCCTTGATGATGGCACCGGTGGCGGCGTCCACCTGGGCATCGGTGATGACGAGTTCGATTTTGATCTTGGGCAGGAAGTCCACGGTGTATTCGCTGCCGCGATAGATTTCGGTATGGCCCTTTTGGCGGCCAAACCCCTTGACCTCGCTGACGGTCATGCCTTCGATGCCGATTTCGGCCAGGGCGTCTTTGACCTCCTCGAGTTTGAATGGTTTGATGATCGCTTCAATTTTCTTCATAGTTTTTTTATTTGAGCTGCACTGCGTCGAGACCAACCGCCTGCCCGGCGCGAACTGCCGCCGTCCAACTTCCGCAGGCTGCACACAGAACCTGTCTGTGCACGGCTGTCATTGGCACGACGGCTTTAGCAACGGCGATGCCAGCCGGGAAAATGTTTTTGCCGGCCACACAATTCACCTGATTTTAAAGGGGTATTTTAACGGGTGAATTTTTTTGCACAGCCCGGCGGGCGGCTTTGGCTGTTGCGATTTGCGCAGCGGTGAAATTTTTAACCAAATGGGAAAGCAGGTCCAAAGGGATGGTTTTGAGGAGGATTTTTGACCACAGATGGACGCGGACTCAGGAAAAAGACTTTGACGCGAATTACGCGAATTTTCGCGAAAGGGGGTGAAATTTAGAGGCTGGCCCAGCTCTTGGCGGAATTTGGCTCGCGCCCGCCTACTCCCGCTCTGCGGGATTCGGCGCGGCAATTTTTTCGGCGGAGGAGGATGAAATGCAAAGGTTGGCCTGCCGAGCCGTAGCGCTTGGCGCAGTTGGATGCGGCCCGCCTACGTTACACTTCGGCGCGGCAGCCTTCGCTTTCACTACATTCATGCGAAGGCTGGTGGGCATTGAGGGATTCGAACCCCCGACCGTCTCCGTGTAAAGGAGCTGCGCTTCCACTGCGCCAAACGCCCGAACAAGTTTATTTACAACAACTTACGCCATTATTGGGAAGTGCTTCAATTCGTTGACTATGGCATTTGACTATGGTAGCATTTTCGGCATGAGCTTCCAACTCACCGAAACTGCTGAATTGCCCACAAAAGAATCGCCGCGCAAGTATGCTACTACTCGCTCGCAACTCTCGCTCGTGGGTAATGGTCTCTATCGTCATGTCAACGGTACATATCATGCATGCAAGTACGTAAAAGGCAAACCGAAATGGAAGGCTCTCGAAACCAATGACCGCAAGCTTGCTGAACGGAAGCAGCGGGAATGGATTGCCAAACTGGATGAAACGAATATTGAGTTGGCAAGGATGACTTTGGGAACCTTGCTTGACACCTATACCGAAACACGCAAGGGCAAGGGTGACAAAACACAGAAGGATGACAAATGGCTTAAGGACACGGTTACTTCGACTTGGGAGCATGGCATGGATATTCGCGTTTCTGATATTCGTGCAAGTATGCTGGATATTTGGCTGGCAAAACTGAATTGCAAAAATTCTACCTACAATAAATTTTCTGGTTTGTGGGGCAGGCTGTTCAAGTTGGCCGTTCGTGACCGCATTATCTCTAAGCATGAAAATCCATTTGATAATGTTGAGACGCCTTGGAAAAATCCGAAAAAGACCGCCAAGAAACGCCAAATTCCAACCGTTGACCAATTCACTGCCATCGTTCAATCCATTCGCAATGAACATCTCAACCGTGGTGCTGCTGAATCATCTGATTTCATCGCATTCGAGGGATTGGCTGGACTCGGCCAAGCGGAAGTTGCACCGATGACATGGAGCCGTATCAATTGGGCCGATGGAAAATTTGGGGCATGGCGGGCAAAAACTAAAACATGGTTCACAGTTCCAATTTTTCCCGAATTGCGCCCGCTGCTGGACAGGCTCTATCAGTCGGCGCATGACGCGAACGGAAATCCGCCAAAACCAGATGCGCGAATTTTCAGCATCTTGGACGCTCGTAAAGCATTAGCCAACGCCTGCAAGCGTTTGGGATTTCCCCTATTCACGCAAAGAGAATTGCGCTCATTCCACATTGCTAAACTGTATCGTGCAGGGATTGACATTAAACGCATCGCCAAATGGCAGGGACATCAAGACGGCGGAAAACTTCTGTTGCAGACATACACCGAAGTTTTTTGCGATGACGATAACCCCTAGTGCTTAACGATAGACTGGCAACTTAAATCACCTGATAGTTTGCCGCACGGCAGGTTGTATGACTCCTGCAAACACCCGAATTTACTTGGGGTTTTCTCTCCCCCTGACGCAAATAATCTAACAGGCACAATGTTGTAAGGCAAGAAAATACATCAGTAATGTTAATAATAAAGCCACTACAAAATAAAGTTAATTGATTTTGTTTTGGGTATAAAAAATCAAATGATTTTATTTTGAGGCTGTTTTGCTGGTGTTTTAAAAGATTCGCTGACTATTGGCGGGACGTATTGCCCCAAGCTGCAATTAGTTATTCTTAAAAAATTTGTGCAAGTCCAAAAGGACGCAAAAAAAGTTTTGATGGCCGCGCGAAAAATGGGGGCGTCTCGATGCATTTCCGATGTTGGCCGTATCGGATAGGAACGGGCATCCGTGCGCCGCATTTGGCCCCTAGGAACGTCTTTGAGCAAAGAGCGGACGTTGGCTCTCTAAAAAACAAGATGGTTTAAAACGAAGTGAGAAGGCTTGCTCTGTAATTTTATCAAATTTTTATATTCGCGGGTGATTGATAGGCCAAATTCTGTTGACTACGGTGTTTGACTATGGGGATGGCAAAAATTGGGGGGTGTTCTGTCCAAGTCAGTCCCCCGACTTTAAAATCATTTCACTTAAAAACGGGAGAGTCCACTTGTGGCCGCGAGCGTCAAAAAAGGGCCATTTTCATTGAACATTCGTGTAAAGGAGCTGCGCTACCACTGCGCCAAACGCCCCACCGCCCACGAAATTATCAGAACGGGAGCGGGAAACAAGTTTTCGCTGTGAGCCAGACGCTCAAGGCTGACTCAAAGTAAACGTCGTGCTTATGCCATAGGCCGAGGTTCCGCCCACGGTCACGGTATATTCGCCCGGTTCGATCTTCCATTCCCGGTTTGCGTTCCAGATGGCAAGGTCGGCCAGTTTCAAGTTCAGGCTGACCCGTTTGGATTCACCCGGCTTTAAATGGACACGTGAAAAGCCTTTCAACTCCTTCACCGGGGTCACGATACTGGCAATCGTTTGCCGCATGTAAAGTTGCGCCACCTCATCACCTTCGCGATCACCGGTGTTCATGAGATCGAAGGAAACAAGCACGTCATTGGTGCCTCGAGTTGAAGGCGGAGTGACCGTCAGATGGTCGTATTTGAAGGTCGTATAGCTCATGCCCTGGCCAAAAACAAATTGCGGCACATCATCGCCATCAATGTACGCATAACGTTTGGATGAAAGGTGATTGTAATAAACCGGCAGTTGTCCGATATTTTTGGGAAAAGAGATGGGCAGCCGACCGGAGGGATTGTTATCGCCAAACAGGGTTTCAGCAATCGCTCGGCCGCCAAATTCCCCGGGATACCAGGCTTCGAGGATGGCCGGAACAAACTCCGCCGCCCACGGGATGGCGAGCGGCCGTCCGTTTTGCAGGACAAGCACCACGGGCACGCCGGTCTTGGACACTGCCTCCAGCAATTCTTCCTGACGACCGGGCAGCCCAAGCTCCGACCGGTCGAAGCATTCACCAGATAGGCCTTTCCATTCACCCAATCCCAGAATCACAACATCCGCCGTTTTGGCCAAGGCCACCGCCCCGTCGATGTCTTCCCCGTCGGAATAGAGCACCCCGGTTTTTGGAGAGACGAGTTTTTTGATCTGCTCAAGCATGCCTTCGTTCAGAAAATTGGTTTCAACGGCCCAGGTGTAATCGCCGAAGCGGGGAACTTTCGCGTTGGGGCCGATCACCGCGATGCGGCTGAGATCTTTGCTTAATGGCAGGAGGTGTTTTTTATTTCGCAGGAGACACAGGGACTGGCGCGCGACGGTGAGCGAGAGGGCCAGATGATCCGGTGAACGCCGGACGCGGGCATCGAGGGATTCATCCACGAACGGGTGGTCGAACAGGCCGAGCATGAACTTCGCGCGGAGAACACTGGAGACAGCCCGGCTCAGTGCGGCCTGGGAAATCCGCCCGTTTTTTACCCCGGCAATGATGGCGCCCTGGAAGGTTTCATGGTCGTAATCGTAAAACTGCATGTCCACGCCGGCATTGATGGCCTGGATTATGGCATCCGCTGACGACGACGCCACGTGATGTTCGAACTCCAGACGGCGGATGGCCCCGAGGTCGCCCACGACAAAACCATTGAAGCCCCATTCACCGCGCAACACCGTGTCCAGCAACCACGGATTGCTGATGCAGGGAATGCCATCAATGTCGTTGTACGCCGCCATCATGCCCAGCGCGTGACCCTCGCGCACGGATGGCTCGAACGATTTCAACATGATGGAGCGCAGTTCCCTTTCGCCGACGTGAGCGGGCGAAAGGTTCACGCCGCTTTCTGGCGAGCCATGCGCGGCAAAGGGTTTTAACACGGCGATGACATTGTGATCCGTGGCCGGTGAGGCGCCCTGCATGCCCTGGACATAGGCGAGACCAACCTGCCCATCGAGAAACGGGTCTTCGCCAAAGTCCTCTTCGATGCGGCCCCAGCGCGGGTCGCGGGTCACATCGAGCATCGGGGCGAGGAGGGTATTCACGCCGTTCGCGCGGGCCTCGGCGGCGATGGCGGCGCCGGTCTGGCGCGCCAGATCCAGGTTCCAGGTGGCGGCCAGATTGATGCTCTGCGGAAAGACCGTGGCGTTGTCCCCCAGATAACCGTGCAAGCCTTCCTCGATGAACAGCGCCGGTATGCCCAGACGGTTCGACCGGATGACCCAGCCTTGAACCTGATTGTAAAGCGCGGGCCCGGGGAAAAGGCAGTGGATGGAACCGCACCCCAAGCGGCCAATGCTTTGCCCGGCCTTCTGCGCATTGAAAACTGCGCCGGGTTTTGCGTGCTCCCCATCAGGCTGCTGCTGATCCTTGTCGAGCAGGGCATCGCAACCTTGATACATGTCCAGTTGGGCGGCCTTTTCTTCCAACGTCATGCGCCCGAGCAGGTCCGCCACGCGCGCCTCAACCGGCAGGTCCGGCTGACGGTATGGCGGCGAGGTGGTCTGGGCCGGAGCGGAAACCAGCGTGGTCATCATGACCAGCAATGGCACCAACAACGGGCAGACGGAAAAGCGATGAATTCTCACGGTGAAAGGAAAACATCGTCCGGGGGAATGGGCAAGCCTGACCGAATGAAATGAACAACCAAGGAACCAAGCAATAAAGTTTTTAACCGCTGAGTACGAGCTGTACTGGCAAACGCTGATGGACGTTGGTTTTGAACAGAAGGGAACGAAGTCGACTGGTCTTGACGCTAATTCCGCAAATTGACACAAATTTCTAACCGTAAAGACGCAAAGGGAGCGCAGACGTTTTGACGGGATTAACAGAATGGACAGGATTGAAGGTGGAGGACGGAAGAGCGAGCGGGCAAGGCAATCGAGGGGGATTCAAACCTCCGATACGGCTTTTCTTAATTAAAGAAATCGAAAATCCTGAAATTGTCGCTTTAATCGTTTTTTCTCCTTTGTTTGCAATGGGTTTGTGGGTCCTCGGCTTTTTTAAAAAAAGTGCGGGTTTCACCTTCTGGAGGAATTAATCATTTTTGGAAATATGATTTAATGGCGCGTGTGAGGCGGGGGCTGGGGGATGGCTGGATAGCTGGATAGCTGGATGGTTGGATGGTTGGATGGCGGGATTGAACGAATTTTGAGGTCGTTCTTTGACATATGCGGAGACAGGGGGGATGGGGTCTTGGGTCTGGGGTGACCCGAAACTCCAAATTCCAAGCACCAATATCCAAGCGTCCAGAGAAACACCAAGCGTCCAAGTTCCAAGGGGGCAAGGCGGCAGGGTCTGGAGCAAGGCGCGGATTGGCCAGGCGTTTTTGAAAATGGACGTTGCTGTGCCCGGGGACGGGCACACTCCGGTCGGAGGCGGTTCCGAGGCGTTTCCATATTGGTCGAGGCGAATTCCTGCGTGTGTGGCGGGTGCGAGCCGCACGGCCCACCGTGGGCCACCGTGGGCCACCATGGGACCAGCATGGGGTCATGCAGGCAAAACGAGGAGGGCGAATCGAGGATGGAGGATGGCCGACGGTGCGTCAGGCTTGGTCAGACCATAAAGTTTTTTAAAAAAGTTCAGGCACGGTTCTCCGGGCAAATCCGACCTGATCCAACCTGATCCAACCTGATCCGACCTGATCCAACCTGATCCGACCTGATCCGACCTGATCCGACCTGATCCGACCTGATCCTACCTGATCCTACCAAAAAAGGGACCGTGAAATACGCCAAGGAAGCGAAATGGAAATTTGCGAAAAGGCCAATGAAAACGAAAAAATTAAACCAAATTAAACCATTCATATTTGCGATTGATGATTGGCGATCTGGCTGCCGGACGGTGAGGCACAGGTTTTGGCGGCAATTTGGGCCTTGCGTTTGGCCGGGGTTTGCCTATGCTTAATCCTGCCTGAACGCCGCGTGTGCGGATGTTCATAGAGGCTGAGAAAAAACCGTTAACAATCAACCTAACCCTTAACCTCCGTTGCCCCGGCAGCGTTTGTTAGTTAGGCAATGGAGTCTTCAAGTTTCCGTCCATCGGAAACGACCAAGCCTCCCCCGTCAGTCATAGTAAAGTTATGCTTACAATGGAACAGGCCATGAAGCAGAGCGCGACGCGCTTTGCAGCAGGCGAAATCGTCAAAGGTACCGTCATCGAAGTCCGCCCGAAAGAAGTCCTGGTGGATATCGGCTACAAGAGCGAGGGCGTGATCCCGAACAATGAATTTATCGAGATCGATGCGATCAAGGTCGGCAGCGAAATCGATGTGTTGATCGAGAAGCTCGAAAACAAGGAAGGCACCGTGGTCCTCTCGCACGAGAAGGCCGAGTTCAAGAAGAACTGGGAACGCATCCTCTCGATCTGCAACGAAGGCGGCCGCGTGATCGGCAAGGTCAAGGCCGTGGTCAAGGGCGGTCTCATCGTCAACGTGGGTGTCGAGGCGTTTCTCCCGTCGTCCCAGCTGGACGTGGTGACGCCGAAGAACCTCCAGTCGTTCGTCGGGAACAGCTACGAATTCAAGGTCGTGAAGATCAACCAGGAGCGCCAGAACATCGTTCTGAGCCGCCGCGAATTGATCGAGGCCGAGCGCAATGAGAAGCGCGGCAAGTTGCTGGCCGAGATGACCCCGGGCGACATCCGCAAGGGCACGGTCAAGAACATCACGGATTTCGGCGCGTTCATCGACCTCAATGGTCTGGACGGTTTGCTGCACATCACGGACATGAGCTGGGGTCGCCTCGGCCATCCGTCGGAAGTTTTGAAGGTCGGCCAGGAACTGGACGTGGTCGTTCTCGATGTGAACAAAGAGAAGGAACGCGTCAGCCTCGGCCTCAAGCAGAAGATGGCGAATCCGTGGGACAACATCGAAGCGAAGTTCCCGATCGGCACCAAGGTCAAGGGCAAGGTGGTCAGCCTCGTGCCGTACGGCGCGTTTGTGCAGCTCGAACCCGGTGTGGAAGGTCTCGTGCACGTCACGGAACTCTCCTGGACCAAGCGCGTGGCCAAGCCGAGCGATGTGCTCAAGCAGGACCAGGAAATCGAAGCGGTCGTCCTCGGTATCAACCGCGACGAGCAGAAGATCTCCCTGGGTGTCCGCCAGTTGGAATCCAATCCGTGGGACAACGCGGCTGACAAGTACAAGGTTGGCGAGAAGGTCAAGGGCAAGGTGCGCAATCTCACCAGCTACGGCGCTTTCGTGGAACTCGAAGAAGGCATCGACGGCATGGTGCACGTTTCCGACATGTCCTGGACCCGCAAGATCAATCATCCTTCCGAAATGCTCAAGAAGGGCGACGAGATCGAAGCCACGGTGCTCGAAGTGGACAAGGGCAGCCAGCGCATCGCGCTCGGCATGAAGCAGCTCGAAGTCGATCCCTGGTCGAACATCGAGAAGCTCTACAAGGTCGGCGACCTCGTCACCGGCAAGGTCACGAAGCTCGCGAGCTTCGGTGCGTTCGTCGGTCTGCAACACGACATCGACGGTCTGGTGCACATCTCCCAGATCAGCGAGGAACGCGTGGAGAAGATCAAGAATGTGCTCAAGGCCGGCCAGGACGTGAGCGCCCGCGTCGTCAAGATCGACAAGAACGAACGCCGGATCGGTCTGTCGATCAAGGCGGCCAGCTACACGGACGAGCAGATCAAGGAAGAGCAGAAGATCCTCGACGCGCTCAAGCCGGGCGAAGACTTGGTTGCCCTGCAACACGCCTTCGACGCGCTGGACGACGTCAAGGTCGCTGAATAATTATAGGACACAAAACGAAAACGGCGGACTGGAAACAGTCCGCCGTTTTTTACCGGTCAAATTTTTGGACAGTCACTGAGGCAGCAAAATATCAAGCTGTGGGCAGCTTCAGCTTCATCCCGACGACAAGATTGTCGTTGTCCAAATCGTTAACGGACTTGAGAGCCTTGATTGTCAGGCGATGCTGCTTGGCGATGCGAGCCAGGGTATCGCCAGACTTGACGGTGTAGGTGGTTTCGACGTTATGGGCAGCTGGTGCCGCGACTTTCGGGGCCGTGGGTGCGGTTGCAAGTAGCGTAACTGGATTGGTTTGCGATGAGATGGCAGCCTTTGGTTCGGTAGCTGCAACCTTGGCCGGCGAGGCTGCAGGTGTTTCGACAGCCCCCACTTTGGTGGTGTTGGCAACCTTGGCATGCTCGCTCATGCACCCTTCAATCAACAGGACAACCAGCAAAGCCGCGATACCAGCGACCGTGCCGATGACGGCTTTTTTGATGCGATCCCGACGACGTTGCTGAATGTCAGCGCGTTGCAAACAGGACGGAATCCTAAATGGATTTGACGCATTATACGTATTCATAAGATGCTCCGGTGAGCATTTAGCACAGTCAATGCCAAGAGATAAAAACGTGCGAAGGCCAGCCCAAAAAGTTATTCACAAAATTACCGAGTTATTCACAATCAAGCTGCCAGGGAGAATAACGAGCGATGCCGGTAATGCAGAATCTTAAAATCGGGCTCGTCACGCAAAGTCGACACCAGATCGAACTTGTCCTCGAACGGCGGGAAGAACGCATCCCCCCC
>Ga0105238_10004583_pt1 | contig 13666 bp, 6 predicted proteins | sample KBSC34metaG_FD_81526 | JGI IMG/M metagenome (GOLD analysis project Ga0105238, IMG submission 81526) | Corn rhizosphere microbial communities from Kellogg Biological Station, Michigan, USA - KBS C3-4 metaG | ecosystem: Host-associated > Plants > Roots > Rhizosphere > Soil | place: Michigan, USA... | reverse complement strand
GGGCGGCAGATGCTGGCGCACGACGTGACCATCTCGCCCCAGCCGTCGGTTTCGCGCGAGCGCCTGGACTACTTCGGCAACCGCACCCTTTACTTCAGCGTGCGCGAACCCCACCGGTCCCTGGACGTGGTGGCCACCAGCGTGGTCGACATCGCGCCGCTGCGGCCGCCGCAGCTCGAGAAGTCGCCGCCCTGGGAAGACATCCGCGACCGCCTGCAGACCGAGCGGCGCCGCGATCTGCTGGACGCCTTCTCGTTCACCTTCGACTCGCCCTATATCGAGGTCAGCGACAACGTGCGCGCGTACGCGGCGCCGTCGTTCCAGCCGGGTCGGCCCGTGCTGGCGGTCGTGCGCGAGCTGACCCATCGCATCTACGAGGACTTCGAGTACGACCCGGGCGCCACCGATCTGACGACGTCGATCGAGGCGGTGCTCGCCCAGCGCCGGGGCGTCTGTCAGGACTTCGCGCATCTGCAGATCGCTTGCCTGCGCGCGTTCGGGCTGCCCGCGCGCTACGTCAGCGGCTATCTGGTGACCCACCCGCCGCCCGGCCGACCGCGCCTGGTGGGCGCGGACGCCTCGCACGCCTGGGTCAGCGTGTTCGCGCCCGATCTCGGCTGGACCGACTTCGACCCGACCAACGATCTTCTCCCCTCCGACGAGCACGTGACCGTCGCCCACGGGCGTGACTTCTCGGACGTGACCCCGCTCAAGGGCGTGATCCTGGGCGGGGGGCGGCACGAGGTGCGGGTCTCCGTCGACGTCGACCCCATCGGGTGATTTCCGGGCCGGCCTCGGGCCACGCCCCGCCTTCGTCAGCGGGAGGGCGTCCCACGACGTTCGGGCCGGGTGTCGAGGACGAAGACGAGGACGAGGACGAGGACGAGGACGGGGAAGAGGGGGAGGGGGACCTGAGGCGTCCGTCGGAGATTGATCTTTCGATCCCCTTTGCCGTGACAGGCCCAGACGGGATACCATTCCCCCGAGATGGTCCGCTGCCCGACCTGCGGAGTTCGTCTGCGCGATACCGCGCCCGTGTGCGCGAATCACGGTCCCGCACCCTCGACACCGTCGGTGGGCAGCGGGGGGGCCGCCGCGCAGCCGGTCGTTCCGCCGCCGGTGCTGGCCGATTATCGCGTCGGGACGCTGCTGGGGCAGGGGGGCTTCGGGGCCGTCTACCGGGCGCGGCGGGTGGCCGATGATGCCGAGGTGGCCATCAAGGTGGCGCGCTCGGATCAGTTCACGGCCAGCGAGCGCTTGCTGCTGGAGGCGTCCGCCCTTCGCGCCATCGGTCAGCCCTACGTTCCCGGGGTCTTCGAAGTAGGCCACTTGCCGGACGGGGCCGCGTACGTGGTGATGGAGTTCGTCAAGGCGCCCACCCTGGCCGAGGTGTTGACCGATCGGGAGGGACCGCTCACGCGCGAGGAGTTCTTCCGCATCGGGCCCACGCTGGCGTCGCTGGTGGCCCGCGCGCACGACCGGGGCTTCGTGCACGGCGATCTGAAGCCCGAGAACGTCTTCGTCATGGGCGACGGGAGCGACCCGGCGAGCCGCCCGCCCGCCGTGCGCCTGTTCGACTTCGGACTGGTGCGCCGGATCGACGTCGCCCGCACCAGCACCGGCGAGGAGCTGCCCGAGGGAACACCCGACTACATGTCCCCCGAGCAGTGCGAGGGAGGCGGGGTCGTCGACGCGCGCTCGGACATCTACTCCCTGGGCGTGATGCTGTACGAGATGGCGACAGGCGCGCCGCCGTTCTGGGGCAAGCCGGCCGACGTGCAGATGGGACATCGCAGCCGCCGGCCGCCGGCACCTTCGCGCCGCGCGATGGTCGAGCCGGCTCAGGAGCGCGTGATCCTGCGTTGCCTGGCCAAGGATCCGGCGCGTCGCTACGCGACCGCTCACCAGCTGGAGGAGGCTCTGCGCGACGCCGCCACCAGCCGCGAGGCGCCCGAGGCGACGCCGTCCGTCCCGTCGGGGCCGATCGTCGCCGAGGCGGGGCCGTCCCCGGCCGCTCCCGCGGGCGCCGCCAAGACTCCGGCGAAACCGGCTGCCGACGCCGGGGCGCGCGAGCGGCGGGTGCTGGCGCTGGTCTTCCTCGAGACGAAAGGGACGCTCGGCGCCGTCCGCGAGGCCATCACCGTCGCCGGTGGCGAGCTGGCCCACATGGCGGGGGCGCAGGTTGTGGTGGCGTTCGGGCACGAGGTGGGCGACAACCCGGCCCGGGCGGCGCTGCGTGCGGCGCAGCTCTTCCTCGACCGGGGACTCACCCTGCGGGCCTTCGTCGATCTGGGCTCGGTCGCCATCACCCGCAAACCCGACGGAACGCGCCGCTACCAGAGCCCGCTGTTCGCGAAGAAGGACCAGTACGCCACCGACGCCGACCCCGAGGGGGTGCTGCTGGCGCGCGCCGCCGCCGATCTTCTGCCTGACGTGGTCACCGCGCCGGCTGCCCGCCGGCCCGACGTGGCCGTGGTCAAGCGCGCCGAGGAGGCGGGAGAGGCGACCGCCATCCGCACCGAGCTGCCCCTGCTGGTGGGGCGCGACGAGACGTTGCGGGCGCTGCTGGCGGCGGCCCGCCAGGCGACCACGCTGAAGGGTGTCCGCTCCGGTACCCCCACCATCAGCACGGTCATCGGCGAGCCCGGCTCGGGCAAGAGCCATCTGGCGTCGGTGCTGACGCAGCATCTGGAGTCGATCATCCCGCCGCTGCAGGTCGTGCTGGTGCGCGCGAAGGAGGCCCTGGGCGGCGCGGGCGATCAGACGACGCGCGACCTGTTCCGCCGCTTCCTGGTTCTGCCCGCCCACAGCCCGCCCGAGTTCGGGCGCGCGCTGCTGTCCGAGCGGCTGGGCGCCGACCTGGCGCGCGAGACCTGGGCCGGCGTGGCGGTGACCATGGGTTGGGCCTCGCCCGAGCACCCCGAGCTGCGGGCGCTGGCCGCCGCGCCTGGTGCGTTGCGGGGCGCCGCCGCCCGCGCCGCCGGCGAAGCCTTGCGCGCGGCGGCCCGCAAGCAGCCCCTGGCGCTGACCCTGGAGGACGCCCAGTTCGCCGACGAGACGGCGCTGGACGCGCTGGAGTACGCGACCCTGCAAGAGGCCGCCTGCCCGCTGTGGATCCTGGCCCTGGGACGGCCGGGCTTCGGCTCGGGCCGCACCGCCTGGTCGAAGCGCGCCGCCGTCAGCCAGCGCCTGGAGCTGGGGCCGCTGGACGCCGCCGCCGCCGCCGAGCTGGCCCGCCGCCTGCTGGCGCCGGCGGAGAACGTCCCCGCGTCGGCGGTGGCCAAGCTGGTGGAGCGGACCCAGGGCGTGCCGCTGTTGCTGGTCGAGCTGGTGCGTGGGTTGAAGCGCGACGGCATCATCCGCCGCTCGGCGAAGACGGGGGGCTGGTTCCTGGCCACCGACGAGCTGGAGCGGCTGCCCGATCTGCCGCTCGTGCAGTGGCTGGCCGGACGCGAGACCGAATCGCTGCCGCCCGACCTGGCGGGCCACGCGCGCCTGGCCTCGATCCTGGGCGCCGAGTTCGACGTGGACGAGATGGAGGGCGTCGTGCAGACGCTGGAGCGCGAGGGCGTGGCGGTGCCGACGCAGCTCGACCCGGGGGTCGGCATCGAGCGCCTGGTCGGCTCGGGCCTGCTGGTGCGGCACCGCCAGGGGCGGGTGGGGTTTCGTCTGGCCCTGCTGCGCGACACCTTGTACAAGACCATCCCGCCCGCCGAGCGGGAGGCGACCCACGGGGCCGCCTATCGATTTTTCGCCGAGCAGAGCGCGCTGCCCGACGAGGTGCGGCTGCCCAAGATGGCGGCGCACGCGGCCCTGTCCGGACTGCGCGCGCGGGCCGCCGACATCTATCTGGATCTGGCCAGCCGCTCCGAGCGGCGTCACGCCTACCTGGACGCGGAGATACTGTATCGCAAGGCGAGCGACAACCTGGGCGAGACGCCCGACGATCCGCGGGTCATGACCGCGCTGCAGGGGCTGGGCACGATGCGCTTCCGGCTGGGACGCCACGAGGACGCGTTGAAGGATCTGGCCGCCGCCCGGGCCGCCGCGCAGAAGGCCGGCGCGCGCGAGCGCGAGATCGGCATCGTGCTCGACGAGTCGCTGGTGCTCGACTGGGTGGGCGACTGGACCCGCTCGGGGGCGCTGGCGGCGGACGCCCAGGCGCTGGCGGCGGCCGGCAGCACGCCGCTGCTCGACGCCCGCCTGGTCTACGCGCAGGGCCGCATGTTCCACCGCGCCGACAAGCCGGCCGAGGCGAGCGCCTTGTTCGAGAAGAGCGCCGCCATGGCCGAGTCGCTGGGTGCCGAGGGCTACGAGACCCAGGTGCTGTCGCTGTCGCTGGCGGGCTGGGACTTCTCGCTGCTGCGCCGCTTCGACGAGGCCGAGGATGTGTTCTCGCGTCTCATCGCCACCTGCGAGGAGCGCAACGACATGTTGAACATGACGGTGGCGTTGAACAACCGCGCCATCCTGTCGCTGCTCTCGAAGAAGACGGAGCGCCTGCTGCAGGACCTGCGCCGGTTGATCGTGATCGCGCGCGAGGTCGGCCTGCCGTTGGTCGAGTGCTCGACGATGAAGGATCTGGGCGAGGTGCAGTATCTGCTGGGCGAGACCGGCGCCGAGGAGCAGATCCGTCGCTCGATCGAGGTGTCGCGCCAGGTGCTGGGGCGGCTGTCCCGCGGCGCCTTGACCGCCGAGCTGCTGCTGGCGCGCGTCCTCGCCTACCGGGGTGACGCCGCCGGCGCGATCGCCGTCGTGGAGGGGATCCGCCAGGCGCAGGCCGAAGCCCGCACCGCCGGCCAGACGGACGCCGAGTTCGTGGCGGGCGAGGAGCTGTTCGTCGAGGCCGTCGGCCTGTCGGGAGGCACCGACGACCAGGCCCGGTGGACCGACATCCTGAACCGGGCCCACCAGCTGACGCTGCAACCGCAAGACGTGATCGAGATGATGGAGCTCGAGGCGCTGTCCCTGTGGCGTGCCGGCAAGGCCCCCGAGGCCCGGGCGGTCCTGGAGGCGACCATCGACGAGGCGGGCAAGAACGCCGAGATCATGCTGGGGCGTCTGCGCCGGTCCCGCGAGACGCTGTTCGCCGCGCCGGCGGCGGGCGGCGCCTCGCCGGCCGGGCAGGTGGCTTGAGGCTGCCTGAGGGGCCCGTCTCGGCAGGTCGACGCCGGAGCACGCACGCCGCGGCTTGCTCCTCATGCTGGAGAGACTGAAATAGGTCAGACTGGCGGGGGAGGCGCTCTTGACGAACATGGCTTCGCAGATGGGACACCTGTTGTTGCTGCTGCTGGCGCAGGTCGGGGCGCCGCCGGAGCAGCCCCCGGCGCCCGAGGCCGCGCCAGAGGTGGCGCCGGTCGAGCCGTCCGGCGAGCTGTATCCGCCCCCGCCCGAGTACGTCCCGCCCGCAGCGCCCGCCTACCGGCCGCTGCCGCTTTACGGAGACAAGGGTATGCCCGAGCTCGCCATCGGGGCCGGCTACGCCTCGGATGCGGGCTTCCTCGCGGCGGCGGGATTCCGCTACTTCGTCGTCGACGGGGTGGCGCCGGGGGTGGAGGGCACTTACGTCAGCGGCGGGCCGGGTTACCCGGCCTACGGGCTGGCGCTCGCCTCCTTGCGGCTGGTCCCGCTGCGCACGCCGCACGTCGCGCTGGCGCTGACGGGGCGGGGTGGGCGGGTGTTCCTGGCCAACCACCGTGACGGTTGGGGCGCCGGGGGTGAGGTCTCGGTGATCCTGATGATGAGCGCCGGGGTGGGGCTGGAGGTCGGCTACGAGATCCTGCAGCTTCTGCCAAAGAGCTTCTGCGCCGATCTGCGGGAATGTCTGCTCCAGGAGCCGGTCATCGGGTTGCGCGTCATCCTGTGAGGCGCGCGCCGCGCGCGTGATCTTGCGGGAAAAACGCGCCGGCTGCGCTAGCATCGAGGCCGCAAGACCGTGCCAAACCACCGAGACACTGACCCCGAGCGGCGGGGTGAACTGGGGACGATCGAGAAGCCCAAGGTCACCCGTCCGCCGCTCTACGAGGTGTTGCTGCACAACGACGATTACACGACGCAGGAGTTCGTCGTGTACGTGCTGCAGCGATTCTTTCACCACGACGCCGAGAACGCGCACCGGATCATGCTGCACGTCCACACGAAGGGCATCGGCGTGGCGGGGGTGTTCCCGCGGGATCTGGCGGAGACGAAGGTGCATCTGGTGACGGAGTTCTCGCGCGAGCACGAGATGCCGCTGCGCTGTTCGTTGCGAAAGCAGTAGCGCGGCACGAGACGGGCTTGCCGGGTCGCCCCCTCGCGGAGCTCCCCGAACCTTTGACGTCCTCCTCCCTGGCTCCCGCCTCGGGAGCCTGCTAGAGCCAGCGCGACCGCCATCTCCCGAGCGCGGCGGCCAAGCCATGCCATCAGATACATCATCCCGCGGGGGGCCCCCGATCGAGAGCCGGCCGGCCCTGGGTTGTAACGGATCCGCCGGGGCGGCATCCACGCCACAGCATGAACTCCACCGGCGCGGTGGAGCACCATTTACCCGAAGTTATGGACTGGTCTACTGATGAGAGTAGGGATAGAGGGACGTATGCATCGTTGGATCCTTCAGGTGGCGGCGACGGGGGGGCTGGCCCTGGCCGCGGCCGGATGCGCCGAGAGCAAGGCGAAGCCCGCCGGACCCCCTCCTCCTCCCGCGGTGCTGGTGGCGCCGGTGGTGCGTCAGGACGTGACGCTCTACAACGAGGCGGTAGCCACGCTGGACGGCTACGTGAACGCCGACATCCGGGCGCGGGTGCGCGGCATCCTGCAGGCTCAGCGCTACAAGGACGGGGCCGCCGTGAAGGCAGGGCAGGTGTTGTTCTCGATCGACGCCTCCGAGTTCAGGATCGCCGTCAGCTCGGCCCAGGCGGCCCTGGCCCGCGCGCAGACGGCCCGGGCCCACAACAAGGCGCTGCTGGCGCGGCGGACCGATCTGGGGGCCGCGAACGTGGTCAGCAAGCAGGAGGTCGAGGACGCCGACGCCGCCGCCCGTGATTCGGAGGATCAGGTCCGGACCGCCCAGGCCCAGCTCGACGCGGCGAAGTTGAACCTGTCGTACACCGAGATCCGCTCGCCGGTCTCGGGCGTGGCGGGGCTGGCCCAGGTGCGGGTAGGCAACCTGGTGGGCCAGGACGGCCCCACGTTGCTGTCGACGGTGTCGCAGGTCGATCCCATCCGCGTCAACTTCCCCATGAGCGAGATCGACTACGTGAAGGCGGCCGAGCGCCTGAAGCGGCTGGATGGACGCGATCTGGCCTGGGCGACCAAGCAGTTCGCGAAGATGGACGGGGGCGGCGCGCCCGACGACGACGCGCTGGAGCTGGTGCTGTCGGACGGCTCGACCTACCCGCATCGCGGGGTCATCGTGTCGGCGAACCGGCAGGTCGATCCCACCACCGGCACCATCCAGATCCAGGCGCTGTTCCCCAATCCCGGCAACGTGCTGCGGCCCGGCCAGTATGGCCGGGTGCGCATCCGGCGGCGCGACGTGGGGGCGAACGCGCTGCTGGTCCCCGAGAAGGCGCTGATCCAGGTGCAGGGCACCTATTCGCTGGCGGTGGTGGGCGAGGGGAACAAGGTGTCCTTGAAGAAGGTGGAGGTGGGCCCCGCCTCGGGCGCGTCGCGCATCGTCACGTCCGGCGTGAACGCCGGCGACAAGGTGGTGGCCGAGGGTGTGCAGAAGGTCAGCGACGGCATCACGGTGGTGCCGCAGCCGCTGGCCGCCGCCCCGGCGGCTCCGGGCGCGCCCGCGGTGGCCCGCCCGTAACAGGAACAGCGAGGCAAGACGTGATCTCAGCATTCTTCGTCCGCCGCCCGATTGTCGCGATGGTCATCGCCATCCTGACGGTGCTGATCGGGGCGGTGGCGCTACTGGGGCTGCCCATCGCGCAGTTCCCCTCGATCCTGCCTCCCCAGGTCAACCTCAGCACCACCTTCACGGGCGCCGACGCCGTCACCATCGAGCAGTCAGTGGCCACGCCCATCGAGCAGCAGGTGAACGGCGTCGACAACATGCTGTACATCCAGTCGACGAACGCGAACGACGGCACGATGAACCAGCGCGTGACGTTCGACGTCGGCACGAACATCGACATCGACAACGTGCTGGTGCAGAACCGCTTCTCGCAGGCGCAGACCTTCCTGCCCCAGGACGTCAAGAACTTCGGCGTCACCATCAAGAAGTCGCTGGCGTTCCCGCTGATCGTCGTCTCGCTCTATTCGCCCGACGGCCGGTACGACGCCTCGTTCCTGACGAACTACGCCACCATCAACATCAACGACGCCCTGCTGCGTATCCGCGGCGTGGGCGACATCCGCAACCTGGGCGCCTCCGACTACGCCATGCGCGTCTGGCTGAAGCCGGACGTGCTGGCGCGCCTGGCGCTGACCGTCACCGACGTGCAGAACGCGATCCGGGCCCAGAACGTGGTGAACCCCTCCGGGCAGGTGGGCGCCGAGCCGGCGCCGCCGGGCCAGCAGTTCACCTACACCGTGCGCGCCCAGGGCCGCCTGATCACCCCCGAGGAGTTCGGGGCCGTCATCGTGCGCGCCAACCCCGACGGCTCGGTGGTGCGGGTACGCGATGTGGCGGCCATCGAGATGGGCTCGCTGAACTACAATCAGTCTGGCGCGTTCAACGGCAAGCCGGCCGGCGTCATCGCCGCCTTTCAGCTTCCCGGCTCGAACGCGCTCGACGTGGCCTCGGCCATCCGCGCCGCCATGGAGGACCTGAAGGGCCACTTCCCTCCCGGCATGGACTACGCCATCTCGCTCGACACGACCGCGCCCGTGAAGGCCGGCATCGAGGAGATCCTGATAACGCTGCTGGAGGCCATCGGCTTGGTGGTGCTGGTGGTGTTCATCTTCCTGCAGAGCTGGCGGGCCACCCTGATCCCGCTGCTGACGGTGCCGGTGTCGCTGGTGGGCGTGTTCGCGGTCTTCCCCTTCCTGGGGTTCTCGATCAACACGCTGTCGCTGTTCGCGCTGGTGCTGGCCATCGGTCTGGTCGTCGACGACGCCATCGTCGTGGTCGAGGCGGTCGAGCACCACATCGAGGAGGGGATGTCACCCCGTGAGGCCACCCTGAAGGCGATGTCCGAGGTGACTGCCCCTGTCATCGGCATCGCCCTCATCCTGGCGGCCGTGTTCATCCCGGTGGCGTTCATGGCCGGCATCACCGGTCGCCTCTACCAGCAGTTCGCGCTCACCATCGCCGTCTCGGTGCTGATCTCGGCCTTCAACGCCCTGACGCTGAGCCCGGCGCTGGCCGCCATGCTGCTGAGGCCGCGCGTCCACGGCAAGGGTCTGTTCTCGCGCCTGGGGCGGGGCTTCAATCGCGCGTTCGAGCGGGTCACGAACGGCTACGTGAGCGTGAACGCGCGGCTGGTCCGCAAGCTGGCCATTCCCTTGATCCTGCTGGGGGCCGTGGCGGTGACGTCGGGGCTGATCGGCCGCAAGCTGCCCTCGGGCTTCGTGCCCGAGGAGGACAACGGCTACGCCATCATCGGCGTGCAGCTGCCCGACGCCGCCTCGCTGCAGCGCACGAAGGAGGTGTTCAGCAAGGTGCAGGAGATCCTGGGCCACACCGAGGGGGTCCGCTTCTACAACACCGTCGCCGGCTACAGCTTCTTCACCGGCTCGGCGGCCAGCTACGTGGGCACCGGCTTCATGGGGTTCGAGCCGTGGAGCAAGCGCGATCGCCCCGACCTGACCGCCAAGGCCATCCTGGCCAAGGTGAACAAGCAGTTCGCCGGCATCCCGGGGGCGCGCGTGTTCGCGCTGGCGCCGCCCGCCATCCCCGGCATCAGCGCCGCGGGCGGCTTCAGCATGTTCATCCAGGACCGCACCGGCGGCAACGTGCAGTTCCTGGCCCAGAACGTGAAGAAGTTCGTGGACGCCGCCCGCAAGCGCCCCGAGTTGCAGAACGTGCTGCCCAACTTCTCGCCCGGCGTGCCCCAGATCTTCGCCGAGGTCGACAAGGAGAAGGCGTTGAAGCTGGGCGTTCCCATCGCCGACGTCTACGCCACGTTGCAGGCGTTTTTGGGCGGCTCGTACGTCAACGACTTCACCCGATTCTCGCGCCAATGGAAGGTGTTCGTGCAGGCGACCCCCGAGTCGCGCCGCAACCCCGACAGCATGAAGGACTTCTACGTCCGCAACGGGCGGGGCGAGATGGTCCCGCTGTCGACGCTGGTCAACGTTCGCAACACCACCGGCCCCGAGTACACGGTGCGCTTCAACCTTTACCGCTCCGCCGAGATCATCGGGGCGGCCGCCCCGAACTACAGCTCCGGCGACGCCATCGCGGCGCTGGAGCAGGTGGCGGCGCAGACGCTGGAGCCGGGCGTCAGCTACGCCTGGAACGCGCTGTCGTACCAGGAGAAGATCTCGCAGGGAGGGACGGCCAAGGTGCTGGGCCTGTCACTGATCTTCGTGTTCCTGATCCTGGCGGCGCTCTATGAGAGCTGGACCTTGCCATTCAGCGTCCTCCTCAGCACGCCGGTGGCGGTGCTGGGCGCCTACCTGGGCCTGCTGTCCCGCAAGTTCGACAGCAACGTGTACGCGCAGATCGGTCTGGTCATGCTGGTGGGCCTGACGGCGAAGAACGCCATCCTGATCGTCGAGTTCGCGAAGGACAAGCTGAAGCAAGGGCGGCCGCTGATCGACGCCGCCCTGGAGGGCGCGCGTCTGCGCCTGCGCCCCATCTTGATGACCTCGTTCGCGTTCATCTTCGGGTGCTTGCCGCTGTGGGTGGCGGACGGCGCGGGGGCGGCGGCGCGCCGCATGCTGGGGACGACGGTGGTGGCGGGGATGTCGGCCGCCACCTTACTGGGCATCTTCTTCGTGCCGGCGCTCTTCGTCTTCATCGAGAAGGTCGGCGGTCACAAGGACGGACTGCACGCGGTGGGACCCCAGGCAGAGCCGGCACCCGGTGAGGCGGCCCCGGTGGTGGCAGCCGGCGGGCACGCCCATCTGTCCGGGGCCGAATAGTTTTTCTTTCTCGTTCGAGGAGCGTCTGCGTGCGTGAACGAAAGTCGGTCGACTGGATGAGAGGCCATCAGGGGAGGGGAGGCTGGTCTGGCCTGGGGAGGCTGACCGTGCTCGCCTCGATGCTGATCGGCGCGCCGGTAGCGGTCGCCCAGACGCCGGGTGCCGCGGCGGTCGTCGCCCCGCCGGCCGGGCCAGTTTCGGCGCCCACCGTGATCCCCGCGCCGCCCGGCGCGCCGCCGCCCACGCGCGTCTCCTGGCAGCAGGCGCTGGACCTGGCCGCTGCGCACAACACGTCGACGTTGGTAGCCGACCAGGAGATCAAGCGCGCCGAGGCGCTGGTGCGCGAGGCGCGCGCAGGGTGGCTCCCCATCTTCACCGGCAATGGGTCGTACACGCGCCTCGACTCGGCGCGCACGTACATGGGGGCGATCACCACGCCGCAGAACTCCTGGAACGGGAACCTGGCCCTGACGGTCCCCCTGCTCGCGCCGGCGGCCTGGGCGAACGACTGGCATGCGCAGGACGCCCGCGAGGTCGCCAAGGTGAACGCCAAGGATGTGCGCCGGCAGCTGGCGACGGCGGTGGGGCGCACCTACCTGACGGTCGTCCTGGAGCATCGCCAGGTCGAGGTGGCGACCCGCGCCCGCGATACCGCCAAGGTGCACTACGACTACGCCCATACCCGACTGGGACTGGGCCTGGGCAACGGCGTCGACGAGGCGCGCGCGGCGCAGGAGCTGCACAGCGACGAGGCGCAGGTAAACGACGCCCAGACGGCGCTGGTGCGCGCCCAGAGCGCGCTGGCGGTGCTGCTGTCGGCCGACGATCTGGTGGACGTGGAGGACGACGTGAATCTGGCGGCCGCGCCCAGCGCCGCCGCCGCCGTCGACGAGGCACAGAAGAACCGCACCGATGTCCGGGCGCTGCAGGCGCGCAAGCTGTCGACGGAGCACCTGCGTCGCGATGATTGGGTCTACTATGCGCCGAACCTGCTGGCGCAGGCGCAAGCCTTCCGGCAGACGTCGACGCTGTTGACGCCCGGGTCGGGCTGGCAAGCGTCGGTGGTGCTGTCCATCCCGTTCTTCGATGGTGGTCTGCGCTATGGCGTCGCCCGCGAGCGACGGGCCCTCGACGAGGAGGCGCGGCTGCAGCTGGAGGCGACCTTGCGCCAGGTGAGCGTCGAGGTACGCACCCAGTTCCGCATCGTGGAGAGCGCCGACCACAGCCTGGAAGCGGCCCGCCAGGCCTCGGCGGCGGCCGCCCAGGCGGCGGTGCTGGCCGACAAGTCCTACCGCGGAGGGGCCAGCACCAACCTCGAGGTCATCGACGCCGAGCGCCGGGCCCGCGACGCTGCGTCGCAGGTGGCGTTTGCGGAGGATGCCGCTCGTCAAGCGCGCCTGGATCTGCTGTTGGCCACGGGCGCTTTCCCCTGACCAACTCCCAAAAGCGACCCAACACCCCGTCCTCGTCCTCGTCCTCGTCCTCGTCCTCGTTTCCGTTCCCCGAGGGCCGGGGCGCGCCCGCCCGTTCGCCGTGGCCGGTAGCGGCGTTCGGGGAACGAGGACGAAGACGAGTACGAGGACGAGGACGAGGACGGGGAAAGGGGCGTGGACGGGGGAGAGTGTGGGCGTCTGGCTGGCAAGGCTTTCCTTGTCGTCCAGGATCTGTGCGCTACGATTTCCGCATGCTCAGTCCCGAACTGGAATCAGCGATACGACGGGCCTTGGACGACGCGACGGCGCGGGGGCACGAGTTTTCGGCCCTGGAGCATCTGTTGCTGGCCCTCCTGGCCGATGAGAAGACGGCCGACGTGGTCAAGCACTGCGGAGGCTCGGTCAGCCGTCTGACGCAGAAGCTGGAGGATTATCTGACCACCAGCTTGCAGCCGCTGCCCGAGGACGAGCGCGACCGCGCCCAGCCGACGCTGGGCTTCGCGAGGGTGGTGCAGCGGGCCGTCAATCACGTGATGGGGGCGGGCAAGGGCGAGGCGGGCGGGCCCAACGTGCTGGTGGCCATGTTCGCCGAGCCGGAGTCGCACGCGGTGACCTTCTTGAAGGAAGAGGGGATCAGCCGCCTGGACGTCGTCAGCTACATCTCCCACGGCGTGTCCAAGCTGCTGCCCGCCAAGACGCCGGGCAGCCGGCCCGCCGACGCGGGCGGCGATACGGCCGACACCGCCGACGACGGCGAGGGGCAGCCGGCCGATCCGCTGGCCGCGTTCACCGTCAACCTGAACGAGCGGGCGCGGGCGGGGGACATCGATCCCCTGATCGGCCGCGGGCCGCAGCTCGAGCGCGCGCTGCACGTGCTGGCGCGACGCCGCAAGAACAACCCGCTGTTCATCGGCGACGCCGGCGTGGGCAAGACCGCCATCGTCGAGGGGCTGGCTCGCAGCATCGAGCTCGGCGAGGCGCCGCCGGCGCTGAAGGACGCCGTCATCTACGCGCTGGACATGGGCGCCATGGTGGCGGGCACCCGCTATCGCGGTGACTTCGAGGAGCGCTTCAAGGGCGTGATGCGGGCCTTGGAGGAGAAGCCCCACGCCATCGTCTTCATCGACGAGATTCACACCATCGTGGGCGCCGGCGCGGCCTCGGGTGGGGCGATGGACGCCTCGAACCTGCTGAAGCCGGCCCTTGCCGCGGGAAAG